>WNGR01005290.1_pt1 | contig 30568 bp, 26 predicted proteins | sample 5407581 | NCBI WGS metagenome assembly WNGR01 (sample SAMN13153383, study PRJNA577476) | soil metagenome | isolation source: 80 cm soil or saprolite under Garry oak tree replicate 2 | place: USA:California | collected 2016-06-15
AATCTTTCGAAAATGAAAGATATCGATATACGGTCAGATTTGGGAATGGTAAAGACTCGGACTGGGCGGGGGTGATTGTGGAGAACAACGGAAATATCGTTTCCAAGGAACAATGTCGCCCCGAGAGATTTGAGCCGTATCTCATTCCGAAGAAATAAGGTCGTCGTACTGCTACGGCGTTGACTGGCAAACGAAGCTAACGGCAACTTGTATGCAGAAGCTCACCTTTGAAGCAACGATGGAACTGATCATAATTCACGCTGGTACAGCACTAACCAGACGCAGGCGGCAAGGAACCGGGGGAAGTATTTATCAGGTGTTTGCCTACAACGAACGGATCGAGAAAGGCGGGACGCTGCCGAAGTTGCGGCAGGATATCGAACGGACCAAACGTTTCGGCGTTGGCTTCGATGGTACGCGCGAAGGGCAGTCCGTAACATATCAATATATGAACACATCAGGTGTAAAACGTCAGCTCCTTGAATGGGGTTACAAGTGATTTCATTGAGGCGACGTCAGGCTTATAACCGATGCGAGCTCGTCCAGCGGATTGTCATAGTTATCTCGTTGGCAAATCTGCTCGTCATATCCTGCGCTCACGCTGAAGGAATGTGCAATGCACAAGAAACGACAATATTTAATTGTGAACTGAAAAAATCAATCGCCTCACTCTGTGAAGCTAAAGATACTGGCGTCCTTCCCTATCGGAACGGTGTCGTCAATAAAATCAACCTTGAAATTTCTGACAGTGGAGATCGTAAGGGAAAGGTCTTTTATTTCTCCAATACTTCTTATGCTGGCGGAGGGGAGGCAAATATTCGTTTTTCGAGAACCGGGTACGTCTACCATCTCTATGATAAGACCATCAAAACGAATAGCGGCCCAACCTTTTACGCTGGCATTGTTGTATATAAGGGCGAAAGAAAAATTTCTAACCTTGTATGCGGAAACGATGCCTCGATACGTGAAAATGCATACCGTGACATTACAAAATAGAGTTATCAAAGCATAGGTTAAAAATAACCATTTTCCGATGCATCAATGAAATTAAAGCATGCAAACAAAGGATATTGGGATATTGAGTTAGGCCGCAACGATCAATTGGCCTGTAATTCAATTTAGTCAAACCGACGACCCTCTCAGCAGGAAGAGTACTGAATGAAAAAACCAGCATACGAAGGCAATAGCACAAGCCACGGCGTAAAGATCCTCAGCGGTTCGGATCGCATCAAGATCAAAAGCCGCCGGGCGGCTCAACGCGGCAGCTTCCTCATTACTACGTCGAACGGAGCGGCGGTCCGATAGATGCCAATCGACTTTGCACGGGTGCCGCCGCGGGTCGCGGTGCCGGAGGCGCCGCAACCGTCGAGGCTTCGCTGGGCAATCCTGCTCGTCATGACGATGTGTCTGGGGGCTGCGCTAGCGATTGCTCTATGGCCGGCGGGAAGGCCAACCGATACCGTTTGGTTCTGGCTTTGCGTCATTGTTTACCCAGCACTTGCATGGGCTTTTCTTCTCTGTTGCCGTCTTGCTTATTCGTACGCGCGGCGCAGCAGCGCAATTGCTCACAATACCGTGAGCGAAGGGGAGGAAGAGAACTGTCACAAGCTCGCCAGCGAACCGCTTGTCGTCCTCGGACATGGATGGTGCTTTTCAGCGGATGACCAGGAAAATAGCGTCGAAGGCGTCGCCACTGGCGGCGTAAAGATGGCCCCTCGTGCAAGCGGGGCCACGCCAGGCCTGAACGTCACCGCGCGTTGGCTGGAAATCCCGGGCAAGCCGTTCTATCCCGGCAATGAGCTGACCGAATACGCGCGCCATCGCGTCGTATGCGACTGGCTGCTGGGCCGGCTCGTCAGTTGCGTTTCGGCCGGATTGACTGCGCTCCCGGCAGGTACAGCCGTTAGCGCGGACCTGACTCTGCAGTCAACCTTGGACCTCGCTTATGTGCGTACCCGTCTGGAGGAATTGCTTCATGGCGTCGCGCCGGCGCTGTCATTCATCGTCAACGCCAGCGAGGACCGGCTGTCGCTGTTCCAGGCCGACGCGTGGCACGACAACCTGAAACCCCATGACGCGCATTTGCTAATCGCAATCGGCTTGCGCAAAGCAGTCAGCGAACAATTGCAGGACGGTGCGGCGGAAACAGGTGCCGCTCTGTTAATCGCACGGCCGGGCACCGCCCGGAGCGCGGAGATGGGGACGCAGATGGGCGCCAGTGAACTATGGCTGCATCGCCCGGCGATCGGTTCATCAGACGCCGCCGCCAAGACGATCGAACTTGCCGGCCGTTGGGGGCAGGCAGAGTCCGAGCGCAAAAAGACGGTCTGGAACAACGTTCTCTCCGGGGAGTTTTTGCGGACAGTCAAATCGTCCGTCCAAGCCGATGAACAGATGCAATGGGTCGATCTTGAAACGACGGTAGGCGACTGCGCGGCTGCGGGTCCCTGGCTCGCGACCGCGCTCGCTGCGGAACACGCAAAGCTCACCGGCGATCCTCAACTCGTCCTGACGCAGGAAGAGGGCGACATGACCGCCCTCGTGTGTAGAAGGCAAACATGAACGAACATAAGCCGCAACCCGTAACGATTTTCATCGGCATCGCGATCGCCATCATTTTTATTATGTTGGGCCTCGCCGTCTGGTTTGAAGGTTCCGGGCGTGGCTGGTCGCTCGAGATACGCGTCATCATCGAACTCAGTCTGCTATCCGCCTTCTTCCTGTCACTGTTGCTGGTCAAGTACTGGGAAGGGGCCGCGCTTTGGGTGGCGTCGATGCGCGTGGCGAGATGGCTTGCGCAATACGACGGGTTCCGGAACGCTCATGGCGGGACTGGCCAGGCATCGCGAACGCCTGAAGGCGCTTCGAGCCGGCCTGTCGCACTTCGCGATGCGCTCCGTACGCGCCACGGCTGGCGTTGGCGCTACCGTGAGCGCTGGGTGGCGGTGGTCGGCGACGAGGCGCTCGTGAAGCGCATGGCGCCGAACCTCGTTCGCGACGGCTACAACGTTGCCGGCGATACCGTCCTGCTTTATGCGGGGCAAGCCGGTGACCAGCTGGACGCCGCATGGCTTGATCAGATACGGCGCCTCCGCCGTCGGCGGCCGGTCGATGCCGTCGTGGCAGTCGTACAGGCCCATACCTCCGCCAGGCAGCCGTTCGAGACGGAACGCACCGCCGAACGATTGGGCCGCCATACGCGGGCGCTTCGCTGGGCCGCTCCGGCTTATCTTCTGAACTTGACCGAATCAAACATGGAGACCACAGGCCCGGACGAAGCAATTGGCTGCATGTGGTCGAGCACTCGTCTCCAATCCGGGGAGATCAGCGCTTCACTCGAGCGACTTTGCGGCGAACTGGCTGATGCCGGTGTCGTGCGTCTCGCGAAGGAGGCGTCAGACCGCTATCTAGCCGAAATGTCGCAACATATCGCGTTGTATGGGAGCGGACTATCCGATCTGGTCATGCAGATTGATCAGTCCCGGGTCTGGCGCAGTGCGACTCACGGCGTGTTTTTTTCACCGCTCTTGCAGGCGCGCGCTGCCGTTGCTTCCAACGTTGTAACGACGGACCGCGAGCACGATATCATCCGTCAACGGACGGTCTGGCAGACCGTTGCGGACCATAGCCGCCATATTCACGGCCGCCGGGCGGGCTTCTCCTTCTCGATCGCGACCGCGTGGGTCCTTACGGTACTCGCCGCCCTCTGGGGCGCCGGCACGATGCTTTCGGGCTTCACGAACCGCTCGACGATCCAGACCGCGGCCAACACCGTCGCAAAACTCACCGCGGCACATGACCGCACGCAGTCCCTGCTCGCGCTCGACGCCCTGCAAAAGCAGCTCGATACCCTCGAAGTCCATCAGCACGACGGCGCACCCTGGTACACCCGCTTCGGCCTGAACCACGACGCGCCGCTTTTTGCTGCGTTATGGCCCGCCTACGAAAACGCCGCCGCCAGCACGGTGATCGCACCCATCCGCACGAAGCTCGAAGAGCGTCTGCAACAGTTTGCCTCGCTGTCCGATGCCGACATCGCCAGCGGTGGTGACGCGCAGGTCAGATCGGCGTACGACTCGCTCAAGACCTACCTGATGCTCGCCAAGCCCGAACGCGCCAGCGCGGTATTTCTTATCCCGCAACTGATCGCAACATCGGCGCTCTCGCGCCCGGCCAATTCAACTCTGACCGAAGGCGCATGGGACGATCTTCGCCGGCATCTCATCACGTTCTACGCGAATCATCTCGGCTCGCGCGTCACCACCGGGGGAACGGCAAGAGCAACAACGCTCGCGATCGCCTCGGACGTATCGCTCGTCAGCGCCGCGCGTCAGACGGTGATCGGAGTAAGAGGCATCCAGAACTCGACCGATACCGTCTACCAGCAGATCCTGGACGACGCGAAACTCAAGTATCCACCTGTCTCACTTGCAACGCTGCTGGGCGACGCCCCGAAGGAAGCCCCCTTTGGGGGCACGAGCAGCCGTGGGCTCTTCAACACGACAGCAACCGTGCCGGGCATTTTCACGCGCGCGGCTTGGGACGAACGGATATCGAAAGCGATCGACGACGCCGGCGAGCAGCGCAATGTCGCCGGCGATTGGGTGCTGTCGGATAGCCGCACAAGCGCACCGCCGACGGCGTCGCTGAGAGCCGAACTGCGACAACGCTATTTCGACGACTACGCTCGCGCATGGCAGCAGTTCCTGAACAGCATCCACTGGCAGCCGACGCCGACGCTCTCCGGCACGGTCGACCAGCTCACGCTGCTGGCCGACCCGCAACGTTCGCCGCTCGTCGCGCTGATGAATGACATCGTGTACCAGGCGGGCACCGGCGCGGCCACGCAATCGCTGTCGGATACGTTGCTCAGCAAGGCCCAACATCTTGTCGGGGCTGACGAGAAAGATCCGTCGAAGCTGAGCCAGCCGCAGAACACCGCCCCGCTCGCAACGGCATTCGCTCCGTTGCTGCGCCTGACCGGCACCGACCTGAGCACGGGCAATGCGGGCAACGGCAAAGCCGCGGCACAGATCGCCGCGACGGGCGACCTAAGCCTCGCGCGTTATCTCGAACGCGTGAGCGCGATGCGCCTGAAGCTTCAGCAGATCATGATGGGCGCCGATCCCGACGCCATGTCGCGCACGGCGGCGCAGGCCGTGTTGCAGGGCAAGACGTCGGACATTGCCGACAGTCGTGATTATGCGAGCCGGGTGGCCGCGAGCCTCGGGGAGCAGTGGGCAGGCTTCGGCGATATTTTCCAGCAGCCGCTCGACCAGACCTGGCAGGTCGTCCTGCAGCCGGCGGCGTCGAGCCTGAATGACACCTGGCGCACGGCGATCGTTGCCGACTGGGACAAGGTCTTCGGTGGCCGCTATCCGTTTGCCGACTCGGACAACGATGCATCGCTGCCGGAAATGGCGCGCTTCATGCGTCCCGACAACGGCGTGATTACGCAGTTCGTGAGCTCGCAACTTGCGGGCGTCGTCGAGCGGCAGGGTGATCGCTGGGCGCTCGTCCACGGGGCGAACCGCAGCGCGCTGACGGTCGATCCCGCGTTTCTCGCCGCGCTAAACAGGTTGATGCGTGTGTCGACGGTGCTGTTCCCGTCCGGCGACGCCCACGTGCGGTACGAACTGCGCGCGGTGCCGACGCCGGGCGTCACGGACATGAGGTTCGTGCTGTCAGGGCGCGAACTGCACTACTTCAACCAGAAGGAGGAGTGGACGCCGTTCGTGTGGCCCGGCGATACGCTGGAAAACGTGACGCACGTCGAGTGGCAAACCGAACAGGGTGGCCTGCGCTCGGCGTTCGACACGCGGGGCCGCTTCGGCCTGATCCGTTTGCTCGAACGCGCGAAGGTCACGCCGCAGGACAGCGCGCGGTATCTGCTTTCGTGGAAACCGGACGCCCTGAAAGAAGGCTCCTCAGGGAGCCAGAGTCAGGGCATCCCGCTGAGCGTGCAACTGCGCAGCGAGGCCGGTGCGGGGCCACTCGATGCGTTGACGCTACGCCACTTTTCGCTGCCGCCGCGAATCTTTGTGACCGGTTCATCGAAGGGCGTCCAGAAACAGACGGCAGACGGCCCGCCGCCTTTGCCCGCCGCGATGCGGGAGTCCGCGAAGCATGCGGCAGTACCGTTGCCGCCGGGTTCGCCAGGCGGCGTCGTGATGTCGGCCGACGCATCGGTCAACTCCCGGATCAACGCGTCGGTCGGCACGTCGATCAATGTACCCGTCAACCCGTCGATCAGCACTTTAACCAACGCTTCGACCAACACTCCGGATGACGACGGTACCAGACCGCTCTCAGCCGCGCGCGCTACGCCAACGGGCGCGGCGAAGCAGACGCGGCGGACAGCGCCGGAAACGGGAGCACCCGCTCCGGCGCCGGCGTCCTACGACTTGTCGGCGTCGAGAGCGCCGACCACATCGCGTCCTGACGCAGCGTTGCGCGACAAGCCGGCCGGCAACCCTCGCCTGATCGACCGGCTGGCCGACAGATCAGGAAGTGCGGGCCGCCTGATGGCCGATGCGTTTGTTTATTGAGATCAATTCGTGCTTACTCATTTCGTCAAGAATCTGCTCGGTGCGAATCCGGCTCCTTCGTTGTCTGCTGCCTGGGAGGACGCCTGGTCTGACTGGCTCACTCCATTTCCCGGAGAACAGGCCTGTGGTCGCGACCCTGGCTACGAGGACGCATTTTTCGCGCTCAAGGACGAAGCCACGAAGCTTTCAGGCATCGACGACGGCCTGATAGTCCGTTCATGCGAACAGTTGATCCGGGACACCGGCAAGGATCTGCGCGTGGCCGGCTACTACGCGATCGCCAGGCTGCGGCAGGACGGGCCATCGGGTTTCGCCGACGGCCTGGAACTGATCGCGGCGCTTGTCGGCCGGTTCGGCGAAGCGTTGCTGCCCGCACGCGCCGAATCGAAGAAGGGCGCGCTTGAAATGCTCACGACAACGCGAACCCTCGAACTCGTGGCAAGCCGCGGGGAATTCGCGCCTGTGGAACTCGAACGTACGATCGCTGTGCTCGACCTGCTCGTGACGCGCAGCGGCCAGTGGTCGGCGGCCGCATGCCCGGACCTGCAGCCGCTCGTTTCCTGCCTCGCCCGCATTGCGGGCAGCGAGGAGCCGTCGAACGCGCAGGGGGGTGACGGCGGGTTGCCGTCGGCCGCGGCAATGAGCCCAGGAGGCGCCGGTCTGGCGACAACGGCCGTCTCTTCCACCCGCGATCTGCTCGACCAGGCGCGCACGATGGCGAACTGGCTGCGCGAGCAGGAAAACGGCTATCTGCCTTCGGTACGGATCATGCGCAGCGTGCGCTGGGACACCCTGCATGAAGTGCCGCCCGCGGACGCCCAATCGCGCACGCGGCTTACGCCGCCGCGCGCCGAGTTGCGCCAGCAGATGAAGCGTCTCGTACTCCAGAAGCAATGGCACGAACTCCTCGAGCGAGTGGAGGGCGCATTGACGGAAGGCGTGAATCACCTGTGGTTCGATCTCCAGTATTTCCAGCACGTCGCGCTCGATCACGTCGGCGCGCCTTACAACGCATGGCGCGAAATCCTGCGCACCGACTTCGCGCTGTTCCTCGAGCGCCTGCCTGGCGTCGAGCGGCTTGCGTTCAACGACGGCACGCCGTTCTCCGACGACGCAACGCTTGAGTGGATCGCGCGGCACGCGGTGGTTCGCGACCTCGAAGCGGGCGAGAGTGTTTCGCCATTGCCGGTGTCGGCCGATAGCGAAGAGGGCGCCGCCGGCGACTGGCCGGAGATCGAGGCGCAGGCGCGCGACGTCGCCGCGAGCCAGAGTCTCGAAGCAGCCTTTTCCTGGCTGGAGGCGCTGCCCGGCGTCAGAACGGAACGGCAACGTTACCTGCAGCGCCTCGTGATGGCGCGCCTCGCCGATCAGGCGGGGCGCACCGACACCGCATTACCGTTGCTCGCTGAACTCGACGCCGCGGCGCAGTCGGTGCCGCTAATCCGCTGGGAACCGGCGCTCGCCTTTGAAGTAAAGCACCAGTTGCTCAAGGCGCTCAGGACGATGAGCACCCGCAAGGACGCCGACAAGCCCGCGCTCGCGCGCCGGATCGATCAGTTGCAGGGCGAGCTGACCGTGCTGGACCCGGCCCGCACATTGACCCTGTCATGAATAAGAACGATATAAAACCGGACCCCATGGAATACGACGATCCCATCCTGCGCTACTACGAAGCGGAAATGCGCTACCTGCGCGAAGCCGGCAAGGAGTTCGCCAAAGCGCATCCCGACCGGGCGCGCATGCTTAACCTCGATCGCGTCGGCGATCGCGATCCTTACGTCGAACGTCTTTACGAAGGCTTCGCGTTCCTGACAGGTCGTCTGCAGCAGAAGCTCGATGACGAACTGCCCGAACTGACCGAGGGGCTCGTTAGCCTCCTCTGGCCGCATTACCTGCGGATGATTCCGTCGCTGTCCGTGGTGGAGTTGACCCCGCTCGTCGAAAAGCTGCAGAAAACGGAAATCGTTCCCGCCGGCATGCCGGTCCGCTCGGCGCCCATTACGACGCCGGCGCTCGCCGGCGCCGACGGTATGACGCCGAAGACGGTGCAGTGCGCCTATCGCACCACGCAACCGGTAATCCTGCAGCCGGTGCGGCTCACCTACGCCGCGCCGATCGTCCGGCACGACGGCCGTTCGGCGGTCCGTCTGCGTTTTTCGATTGACCACTCGGCCCGTCGTGAATCGACGGATCTCTCGCGTCTGCGCCTTTACCTGAACGCCGATCTGCCCACTGCGTTCGCGATGCATCTGGCGCTCACCCGTCACGTCGATTCGGTCGCCTGGCGCATTCCTGAAGTTCGCGACGGCGAGGCCTTGCCGCTTGCGGGCGTCACGATCGAGCCCGCCGGATTTTCGACAGAAGAGCGCCTGTGGCCGAAAGCCGAAGCTGCGTTTTCCGGCTACCAGTTGCTGCTCGAATACTTCACGTTCCGCGAGAAATTCCTGTTCGTCGATCTGTGCGGGTTGGACGTGAGCGCGCTGCCCGTGAACGCATTCAGCTTCGAACTGGAGATACTGCTCAGCCAGAGTTATCCGTCCGACGAGCGCTTCACCGCGGAAAACGTGCGGCTCTTCTGCACGCCGGTGATCAACCTGTTCACGCTGGATGCCGAGCCGATCCACGTCAATCACCATGAAACGGAATACCGCGTCGTGCCGGCCGGACATCAGGGCGAACACGTCGAAACCTATTGCGTCGATGCGATCGAGTCATTCGATCATCAGCATGCGCAGCGCTATGAGTACGTGCCGTTCGCGACGTTCCGGCATCGCGGCGGCATGTTGCGTCACGAGGCGCCGGAGCGCTATTTCCATACGCGCGTGCGGCAAGGCGTGACGGGCCTGCACGACACCTGGGTGATCCTTGGCGGCCACGCCTGGGAGACGCTGGCGGATCTGCCGGAGGAAAGCCTGTCGCTGCGCGTGACCGGCACGAACGGCATGCTGCCGCGAAAAGGGCTGCGCGAAGCGAGCATCAACGAGGTGGGCGCGAGTACGCCGAACGTCGCGGCCGTGCGCAATCTCGTGGCGCCGACGTTGCCGCTCTATCCGCCGACCGGCGACCGCTTCCAGTGGCGCGTGCTCTCGCACCTCGCGCCGAACTTCCTGTCGATGATGGACGCCGAAGTGCTGCGCGGCGCGCTGGCGCTGTACGACTGGACCGGCGACGAACTGAACCGCCGGCGTCTTGCGGGCATCCTGCACGTCACGGAGGAACTGCTCGAGGAGGTCTCGGGCGGCGCGGTCGAGCGCGGCGTGCTTATCGAGGTGACGCTCGACAGTCACGCGTTTTCAGGCGTTGGTGACGTGATGCTGTTCGGCGAGCTGCTGCACCGTTTCTTTGGCCTTTACGCCGAAATCAACCTTTTTACGAAGCTCGCGATGGTGAGCCTGCCGTCGAAAGCCCGTACCGAATGGCCGCGCAGCAAGACGTCGCGCTCCCCGCTATGAAGTCGCGCACACCGAAGGAAGTCCCCCAAGGGGGCGATCTCTCCAATCTTGAGCCGCTGGTTGCGTCGCTGCTCGAACGTGCGCCCGCCATGAGCTTCATGCAACTCTGCCTGTTGCTCGAGGAGCGCGTGCCGGGCAGCCCCGGCTTCGGTGTGCGTGACACGCCGGAATATGAGCCGGTACGGTTCAGGCCGAAGGCGCGCGTGGGCTTTCCGGCCTCCGAGGTGGCATCGGTCGAGTTCGACGACGGGTGGGGCACGGCCGCGCCGACCGTACGCACGACGTTCATGGGGCTGTACGGCGTCGACGCGGCCGTGCCGTCCCACATGATCGACGACATCGTGTTGCGTGAAGAAGGGCATGAGGCCGTCGAGGCGTTTCTCGACCAGTTCAATCACCGCAGTGTGACGCTGCTGTATCGGGTATGGAAAAAATACCGTTACCCGCTCGGCTTTCGTCCCGGCGCTACGGATGCGCATTCGCGCAGGCTGTTGTCTCTGGCAGGTTTCGGCTGGGGCGAGAAACCGGCGCGCGCCGGCGTACCGGACTCGCGCGTGCTCGCGTTGCTGGGTCTGATGATCCAGCGTACTCGCACGCCCGAGGGGCTCGCCGGCGTCGTCGCACTGGCGGCGCCCGGCGTGGACGTGCGTGTGGACGAGTTCCACCCGACGCTCAAAGGGGCGGGCACGCCGCGCCCGTTGACCTCGGCAAGCAACGCGCGTGCTCCGGACGGCGGTGAACGCCGCGGCCTCGGCGGCGGCTACGTGCTGGGAAGACGTCTTGCCTACCGCAGTCGCGCGGTTCGCGTGACGCTGCGTCCGGCCGGCGCTCAACAGGCGCAGGACCTGTTGCCCGGCGCGTGGCTGCATCGCGAACTGATGGCGTTCGTGCGTCTGTACGTCGGCGTGAAGGCGGACGTATTCCTGCGCATGCAGGTGTCGTCGCGATTCGTACCCGAACCGCGGGTCGGCACGACGCATGCCGGCCCCTCTCCGCGCCTCGCGTGGACCACCGTCCTGCCGACCGCCGATGAGCGCCTGATCACGATTGCGCTCGGAAGCTATGAAGTGTTTCCCGCGCCGGGGCCCAACCCGTTCGTTGCGCCGGCCGCCGCCCATTCCGCGGCGCGGCATGCCGCCTATCCCGCCTGACTCTGGAGAATCCATGTTCATCCGCTTCACCCTGGCCGCCCTCGTATCCAGCCTGCTGCTTTCGGCATGCGGCGCATGGCAGGCCGTTTCGGATACGACTTCAGATGCGTATCACGCGGTGTTCTACAAACAGGTCAAGGTGCTGAACGTCGACCTGACGGCGCGCGCGGCCATCAATCCGGACGACGCGAACCGGCCGTGCTCGGTCGCAGTACGGGTGTACCAGCTCAAGGACCGCAAGCTCTTCGATGCCGCGTCGTACGACGATCTGCTGAAGAACGACAAGACCGTGCTCGCCCAGGACCTGCAGGCGAGCATCGCCACGGTGGTCAACCCGGGCGCGGCCGCGAGCGTGTCGCAGCCTATGCAGCCCGATACTCAGTACGTGGCGGTGGCGGCGTTTTATCGCAACCCGGGGGCGGACGGTACGTGGCGCCGCGTCGTGCTGAAGGAGAACCTTTCCGCGGATGTACCGCTGAAGCTCGATCTGATTGAGCATGAACTGCTTGCTTCCGCCGACTTGCCTCGACAGCGGCCCGCGCCATGAGTGCCGTGTTCGGCGTTTGTTGCTAGCCGGCCCGGCCGGCTTGTCCCGCATGCGGACGCCTCCCAAGCGCTAATCCGGTGACTGCGGATAATGCAATACCGAATCCGGCTGCGGCGACGCGCCCGGCGTCATCGTTGCCGGGCTCGTATGACGGGCGTCCATGATGTGCACGACCGTCTCACCGTGCAGCAGCAGGTAATCGGTGATGATGCGGCGGTGACACCGCCACCAGACCGCTTCCGAGCACATGATCGCGGTGCGTCGCCGATGTCCGAGTTCGAGCAGCTCCGCGAGACCCGCCTGGAACGCCTCACCCAAGGCGTAGTCGGCGTAGTTCCGGAAGGCCGGATGCGTCCAGTAACCGTTCGGCGACGTGCCGTCCGGTCTCGTGCGCCCGCGCCGGCCGCCGAGCTGCGTGAGGTGCACATAGTCGATGCCGGCGTGCGCCAGCGCATCCGGCAAGGTGGCCTGATTGAACTGCGGATTCGTGCGGGAACGCGGAATGCTCCGCACGTCGGCCAAAGTCTGAATCTGCGACGCTTCCAGCAATGCGATGAATTCAGGCAGCGGCCGCGTTGAATGACCGATGGTGAAGAACGGTACGTGTTTCATTCGCCTTGCTCCTTCTCGCAAGCAACGTGACTGCGGCTTGCAATGCAGCATAGGCGTTTGCGGCAATCTTCGGGCCCGCTCCTGAGGCAACGGCTCTCACACTGGCGTGCGAACACTGCGCGGGAAGTCTGCGCGCCCCGATCGCCGCGAACATCGTCATGTGACGTTGCTACTCATGCATCCGCAACGATGCGCCGCGATCGCTTTCATCATGCTCCTTGGCGCTGCTCGCCGTGGCGAAGCGGAACGTGCCTTTTCCCGCTGCCTTGGCTTCGTAGAGGGCGGTATCGGCGCGCTTTAACAGCGACTCGAGTGTCTCGCCGTCGACGATGAGCGCGATGCCGACGCTGGCGCCGATGATCACGGTTCCGCCGGACGATAGCGGATACGGTCTGGACAACTGCTCGATGAGTCGCCGCGCAAGCGCGGCACACGCGGCCGGCGTTGCACGTTCGATGACGATGGCAAACTCATCGCCGCCGAGCCGCGCCACGGTCTCGCCGTGCCGCAATCCTTTTTCGAGGCGATGGGCCACGGCTTTCAGCACTTCGTCGCCGGCATGATGGCCGAGGTTGTCGTTGATGCACTTGAAGCCGTCGAGATCCAGATACATGACCGCGGATGCACGATACGCTTCGCTCGTCTGCCGTAACAACATGTGCTCTAGCTGCTCACGCAGATGGCGGCGGTTGGACAAGCCGGTGAGCGGGTCGTGACTGGCCCAATGCAGAATTTCCGCCTCCGCTCGCCGCCGCTCCGTGACGTCTTCGATGATGATGACGGCGCTGCCGTCCGGCACCGCGTTGCGGGATATTTCGAGCTTTCGTCCATTGCCGAGGTCGAGCTCGAGCGGGCCGCGCATGTCGGACAGCCACGCGCGCGATACGTCGACCAGTTGTCTTGCCAGCGGCTCGCCCAACTTTTTTGCGCCGACGTGCCAGAGGAAATCGGGAAACGGCACGTTGAGCCGCAGCACGTCCGCCTTCGCGCCAAACAGTTCGGCTGTGCGGCCGTTGGCGATAATGACCTTGCCCGATTCGTCGATGGTGCACAGGCCGTGCGGCATGTGCGTGAGCGCGGCATCGAAGCGGGCGGCGAGTTGCGCGTGGTTTTCCTCGGCGGTCATCAACGCGATGAGCGAAGAGTAGTGACGCCGGACGATCGACGCCATCGCGGTGATGTAGATGAAAAGCGGCGGCACGAGAACCCAGTAATCCCGCGACGGCGCGAGTAGTGCGCCAATGCCGATGGGCAATGCGCCAAGACAGATCTGCGAGGTCGCGAGGCGCGGTATGGCCGCGTTTTTCGATGCTATGCCGCCGAGAATACCGGTGAGCCAGATCAATGCCCATGCCTGATGCAAGCGCACGAAGGCGATCAGCGCGACGAAGGCCGTGGCGAGGCCGGACATGAGAAGCGAGCGCCGATCCTCGAATAGGGAGGCGAGCAGTGATATGCGGACACCCGTCGTCACGCGGTGGTCGGCCGCCGTCGGGGTCGCAAGAACGGATTTGAGAAAGAGTGTATCGGCTGGCATGCTTGGGCCGCGCTATGGAGTCTCCGGACCGGTTCCGATGGACGGCTACTGTCTGCTTAACGGCGCGTCCAATGGTTTTCTTGAGTGGTGTAAATACCGCTTTGCCGCACGGGAATCGGTTCCAGCGCCTGAGTCATGTAGATTTTTGCGGCGGCGGCCCTCGCGCCGCGCGTCACGGCGGTGCACTGCCGTCAAAAAAACGGACGCGTCGGCATGCGCATTGCTGCAACGGGTGTATCAGGTTCAAGCGTTTGCAAGGTGCAATGGAGAATGCCCCTGCGTGGAGCGGGGGCGGCGCGCGCTCGGGCTTGTCGTCCGCATGTGGTACTACAATCTTGCGACCTGTTATGAAATGCGGGAGGCGTAGCTTCAAGGAGCAGCCGTGATTAACCTGGATGAGGCGCGCGAGTCGATGGTTGAGCGTCAGATCGCCGGGCGGGCTATCGGCGATCCGAATGTGGTTGCCGCGATGCGGCGCGTGCCGCGAGAAGAGTTCGTGCCGGCGCATCTGCGTGAATTCGCTTACGACGACACGCCGTTGCCGATCGCCGAGCAGCAGACCATCTCGCAGCCATACATCGTGGCGCGCATGATCGAGGCGGCGCAATTGCGTCCGGGTGATCGCGTACTCGAGATCGGCACCGGATCGGGTTACGCCGCTGCCATCGCCGCCAGCATCGCGGCGCATGTCGATACGGTGGAGCGCCACGCGGCGCTCGCGCAATCCGCACGCGAAACCCTCGAGCGGCTGGGCATCGGCAACGTCACGGTGCATACCGGAGACGGCACGCACGGTTTGCCGGAAGGCGCGCCATATGACGCGATCTTCGCATCGGCCGGCGGCCCGCATGTGCCGCAGGCGTGGCGCGCGCAACTCGCGCTCGGCGGACGGCTCGTGATGCCGGTGGGTAACGAGCGATATCATCAGCGGCTCGTGAAAGTTGTACGCCGCACGGAACACGACTACGACGAGCGGACGCTCGGCGCCGTGATGTTCGTGCCGCTCATCGGCGATGACGGCTGGCCGGCGGAAGACTCGACGGCTCTCGATCCGCCCGCCGTCACCGGCAGCCAGACGGAACAATCCCGTGCGCCGGACGATCTGGCCGCGGCGATCCGCGCCGCCGCGGAGCCGTTTGCCGACATCGAGTCCGGGATACTGGGCCATTTCGCCGACCGCTTCGCCGCGAGGCGCGTGGTCCTGCTCGGCGAGGCGAGCCATGGTACTTCGGAGTTCTATCGTCTGCGCGCAGCTATCACGCGGCGGCTGATCGAGGAACACGGGTTTTCGATCGTAGCGCTGGAAGCGGACTGGCCCGACGCGGCGGCGCTGGACAGGTACGTGAGACATCGGCCGCCCGCAAGCGGTAGAGCGGCGCCATTCCAGCGTTTTCCGACGTGGATGTGGCGCAATACCGACGTAAAGGCGTTCACCGACTGGCTGCGCGGTCATAACGCCGATCTGCCGCACGAGCGTCAGACGCGTCTTTACGGGCTCGATATTTATAGCCTCTCCGAGTCGATTGCCGCGGTTTTGCACTACCTTGATTCGATCGATCCCGCTGCGGCTCGCATTGCCCGCGAGCGCTACGGATGCTTCGGTCCATGGCAAAAGGACCCGGCCGTGTACGGACGCGCGGCGCTCAAGGGCGGCTACGCGCAATGCGAGGAACACGTCGTCGCCCAATTGCAGGATCTACTGAGAAATCGGCTCGACTACGCAGAGCATGACGGCGAAACCTTCTTCGACGCGTCGCAGAACGCGCGCCTCGTCGCATCGGCCGAGCGGTACTACCGCGCCATGTATTACGGCGGCGCGCACAGCTGGAACCTGCGCGACACGCATATGTTCGAGACACTGCGCCATACACTCGACGCACGCGGCTCCGACGCACGCGCGGTGGTGTGGGCGCACAACTCGCACATCGGCGACGCCGGCGCGACGGAGATGGGACGTATCCGGCAAGAGATCAATGTAGGCCGGCTGTGCCGTGAACATTTCGGCGATGAGGCGGCGCTGATCGGCTTCGGCACGCACGCGGGCACCGTCGCCGCCGCAAGCGACTGGGACGGTTTGATGCAGGTGAAGGAAGTGCGTCCGGCGCTGGATGACAGCTACGAACACTGGATGCACCGTGCGGGGCCGCCGCAATTTCTTCTGGACCTGCGTCCCGGCGTGCATGACGCCTTGCGGGAGCGGCTGAGGCAACCGCTGCTGGAGCGCTTCATCGGTGTGATCTACCGGCCGGACACTGAGCGTTACAGCCACTATGCACAAGCGTCGCTTTCGGATCAGTTCGACGCCTATGTCTGGGTGGACCGCACGAGCGCCGTCCAACCGCTTCTCACGCCGACGCGCGAAGGCACGCCCGATACTTTCCCGTTCGGCGTGTGATTATTCCGATGGCCGCAAGCCGTAGCGTTGTCAGCGCGACAGCAACGAGACGGTCGCGATGCCGAGGACGGTCATCACGAGCGACGCGCCCACGTGAATGACGATCTCGCCCGCGGCCCAGCCGAGCCGGCCGTCCTGCAGGCGCTGCACAACTTCGGCTGAAAAAGTCGAGAAAGTCGACAGGCCGCCCATCATCCCGGTGATGACAAAGAGCCGCCATTCCGGTGCGATCTGCGGCGCGCGCGCGAACCCCGCGACCGCGACGCCGATGATGTAGCCGGCGATCACATTGGCGGCGAACGTGCCGAGCGGCAAGCTGGTGAACAAGCCGTTCAGGCGGATGCCGAGAAACCAGCGGAACAGCGAGCCGAGCGCGCCGCCGACGGCGACCGCGAGAATGGACCAATACATGGGAAGAGGCCTGGCAAAACCGGAAGGTCGACAAACCGGGCTGAGCGGGCGACGCGATGCCGCGTCCGCAGTCATCCGGGCGAAGCAGGCATCATCAGCCACAAGGGCGGTTAATGGAGAATGCCATCTCCAGCGCGCAAGACCGGTGCCGCCAGCTTCACGCGGGGTGTCGCCTAAAATGAACTGAGTGATGAACTTAGTGCGTGCCCAGGTCGAGTGGGGGCTCGCCATGGCTTCAATAAGGGAGGCCGACATGTTGAAGGGCTACCAGCTGACGTTTTATACCGAGCAAAACCGGCGCCATGATCATCAGCCGATCGTGGAATGGCTGTTGTCGGTCGCCAGGCACGCCGGCATTCGCGGCGCGACCGTCGTGGCGGCGGCGGAAGGTATCGGCCACGCGGGCGCGCGTCACGCGGCGCGTTTCTTCGAACTGGCGGATCAACCCGTGCAAGTGATCTTCGCCGTCACCGAAGGGGAAGCCGAAACGCTGCTCGCCGCCGTGCGGCAGGGCAGCGTGCCGGTGTTCTACACACGTTGTCCGATCGAATTCGGCATGGTCGGCGGCAACGCGGACGCGATGGATCCATCGCGCCGCTAGAACCGGCTTGCGGGGCAAGTGCCAGCGCACCTCCTGGACCTGGCTCGCCGCTAAACCGCTAAAGGCTGTCGCGCGGCGAACGCGTCAGCCGACGCTCTCGCGCTCCGGCGTCGCCGAAATCCTGTGGATCGACAGGTCCGCGCCGTTGTATTCGTCCTCCTGGTCGAGCCGCAAACCTCCCGTCAGGCGAACCGCGCCGTACACGAGCGTGCCGCCGAGCGTCGCCACCACGACGCCGCCCACCGTGCCCACCAGTTGCGCCCCGAACGACACGCCGCCGATGCCGCCCAGCGCGTGCAAGCCGAAGATGCCCGCCGCGATGCCGCCCCACGCACCGCACAGACCGTGCAACGGCCATACGCCGAGCACGTCGTCGATGCGCCAGCGGTTCTGCACGCAGGTGAACATGTAGACGAACAGCACGCCCGCGATGCCGCCCGTCAGCAGCGCACCGAGCGGATGCATCACGTCGGAGCCGGCGCAGACGGCGACCAGTCCGGCGAGCGGGCCGTTGTACGTGAAACCGGGGTCGTTGCGGCCCGCGAGCCAGGCCGTCAACGTGCCGCCGACCATCGCCATCAGCGAATTGACGGCGACGAGGCCGCTGATCTTGTCGATGCTCTGCGCGCTCATCACGTTAAAGCCGAACCAGCCCACCGCCAGCACCCACGCGCCCAGCGCGAGAAACGGGATATTCGACGGCGGATGGGCGGCGATGCCGCCGTCGCGATGATAGCGGCCGTGGCGCGCGCCCAGCAGCAGCACGGCCGGCAGCGCGACCCAGCCACCGAACGCGTGGACGACCACCGAGCCGGCGAAGTCGTGGAACGGCACGCCGAAAACCCCGGTCAGCCAGTTCTGGATGCCGAAGCGGTTGTTCCAGACGATTCCTTCGAAGAACGGATAGATGAAGCCCACCAGCACAAAGGTGGCGAAGAGTTGCGGATTGAATTTCGAGCGCTCCGCGATGCCGCCCGACACGATTGCCGGAATCGCCGCGGCGAAGGTCAGCAGGAAGAAGAAGAAGCGCACCAGCTCATAGCCGTTATGCGCGGCCAGCGATTGCGCGCTGCCGAAGAACTGCACGCCGTACGCGATCGTGTAGCCGATGAAAAAATAGGCGATCGTCGAGACCGAGAAGTCCACCAGAATCTTGACCAGCGCATTGACCTGATTTTTCTTGCGTACCGTACCGAGTTCGAGAAACGCGAACCCCGCATGCATGGCCAGCACCATGGCGGCGCCCAGCAAGAGAAAGAGGGTGTCGGTGCCGGTTTTCAGACTTTCCATCGATGTTTCCCGCGTATGTCAAAAAAGCGGGCAGTGGACGCAAGAAGCGGGCCAAAGTTGTGCCGGAAAGCATCGATCAGGTGCAATATCGCACCGACATTGGATATTTTGCTGAGTTGATTGGCGATTGCGGCGCACGATCCGTATTCAAGGCCCTTAATTAAGCACAAGAAAAGTGCATTTACGCTCAATTTAGACCGTTATGATCCAATTATGGGCACGCTTTGCATTCTCATAACAACTCCATTCCGAACGCTCGCCTTCATGCGCAATGCTTGCGCATGTCCCGGCCGTTGGCGGATTGCCCCTGATGGATGGCGTGCCCCTTTATTTTCTGTCGCAAACGTCGACATAATGTGCCCGTCCCCGCGCATGATCTGCCGGCCACCGACCTTCAATGCGCACGCATGAGACTGACCACCAAAGGCCTGTTGCTGATCGCGATCCCGGCTCTCTTCGAACTGGCGCTGCTGTCCGGACTGGTCAAGGCGCAGTCCGATTCGGCGCAGGCGGAGCACTGGGCCGTCCATAGCCAGGACGTGCTGCGGCAGACCACCGCGATTCTCGACCCGGTGCTCGGCGAATCCGTGGCGCTGCGCGGCGCGGTGCTGGAGAACGACACCCGCTTCGCCACGCCGGTTACGCTGTGGATGGACGTCGACCGTCGCATCGATCAGCTTGCCGAACTGGTCGCCGACAACCCCAGGCAAGTCGCGCGGGTGGTTCAGCTGCGTCAATCGGTACAAGCCTATCGTCAATGGTCCGATCGCATGCAGGACATGCTGCATGCGGGGCGGCGGCCCGACGTGCTGGAGCGCTTTCGCGACCTCGCGCAGTCCGACGTGCTCGATCGCTTCCGTCAGCAGGTGGTGGCATTCCAGAGCGAAGAGCGGCGCCTCGACATGCAGCGCTCCAATGCCGCCGACGCCGCGCGCGAACGGCAGCAGATGCTGGTGGGCGCCGCGGTGTTCGGCTCGCTGCTGTTCGTCGCGCTGGCCGTCTGGCTGTTCACGCGCGGCGTGCGCGGCCGGCTCGCGGTGCTGTCCGACAACGCCGGGCGCCTCGCGGGCAACGAGCCGCTGGCGCCGATCGCGCCCGGCGGCGATGAAATCGCCCGGCTCGACCTGACCTTGCATGAAACCAGCCGGCGCCTGCTCGAAGCGGAGCGCATCCAGGCGCGCTTCCATGCCGACCTCGCGCGCCGCGCCGCCGAACTGGCGCGTATCAACGAGAGCTTGCGGCAGCAGACCCAGGAAAACGAAATGTTCATTTACAGCGTGTCGCACGATCTGCGTGCGCCGCTCGTGAATCTGCAGGGCTTCTCGAAGGAACTGATCCGCGCGTGCGACGAACTGCGCGTCGCGGTGCGCGAGTCGTCGCTTTCCGCCGAGGCGCGGCAGCGCATCGAACGGGTGGTCGACGAGGACATCGGCGAGGCGCTGCATTATCTGCAAACGGCCGTGCTGCGGGCATCGCACATCATCGATGCGCTGTTGCGGCTCTCGCGTGTCGGCCGAGTCGAATACCGTCAGCAGAAGGTCGAGGTGCGCGACATCGTGCGGCGCGTGATCGATGCGATGCAAGGCTCGATCCGGGCGCGGGGCGCGCGGATCAGCGTCGACGAGTTGCCGGCGGTGTGGGGCGACGCCACCGCGCTCGAGCAGGTGTTCGCGAACCTGATCGGCAACGCGGTGAATTATCTGGATCCTTCGCGCGAGGGCAGAATCGAGATCGGTACGACGCAGGCGCCGCTGGGCGTGCATTCGCTACGGATCTTCTATGTGCGGGACAACGGCCTGGGGATTCCGGTGGTCGCGTTACCCCGGCTATTCAATGCGTTTCAGCGGCTGCACGGCAACGTGGTGGCGGGCGAGGGCATCGGCCTCGCGCTCGTGCGGCGCGTGGTGGAGCGGCACGGCGGGCGCGTCTGGGTGGAATCGAAAGAGGGTGTGGGCACGACGTTTTATCTGTCGCTGCCCGAAGCCCGGCCGCGCACTGGGCAGCCGGCTGTCGATCGGCCGGCTCTAGTGGAGGCGGGCGGTGTTCATGCGATTCGTGACGTGCGCGACGTGCACATGGGCTCGGAGGAGCGTGACAGCACGGGTTTGGGCGGCGGCATGGCTCGGAATGCCGCCAATGCGGCCAATGCCGAACCCGGCGTCAGTACCCGGTGATCAGCAAGCGGTAAAGAGCCGCCGCGGTTTGAGCAGCTTGCGGCCGCGAATGGACCAGTAGCAGGCGCAGACGATCAGAATCGCGACGCCGGTCAGTGCATCGAGCGGCGCCGGATGCAAGCCGAGCACGCCGTCGAGCGCGAACAGGCCGCGCGCCGCGAGCAGCAGTGCGGCCCACAGCGAGCACGCGGCTTGCGCCAGCATGCGCGCGCCCGCCAGGTGCCGCGCGCGGTTTTCGCGTGACCAGTTGGCGGGCGTGCGCCCGCAGAAAAAAGTGATCGCCATCAACGTGACGGCGAGCATGACGATCCAGTCAATCAGTTCCATCGAAAGGTACTCCAAGTCAACCGCTGACTATAGAAAGCCCTTTCGTTGGGAACTATCGGATTACTCTCAAATGCGGGTGGTTTAGGCGAACGCGCGGGGCCGCGAGGGCATGGCGCTCGCCGTCGGGTCAGAGCGGGATCACGGCCGGATCAGAGCTGGATGAGCGTACGATCCGGCTTCGCTCGGAGCTCGCTCAGAGTTCGATCCGGGTGCCGAGCAGCACGAGGAACTGGCGCAGCCACTCGGGATGAGCGGGCCATGCGGGCGCGGTGACGAAATTGGCGTCGGTGATCGCGGCGTCGACCGGAATGTCGGCATACTCGCCGCCCGCCAGTTTCACTTCGGGCGCGCAGGCCGGATAGGCGGAAATGCGCTTGCCGCGAATCACGTCGGCGGCGGCCAGCAGTTGCGCGGCGTGGCAGATCGCGGCGATCGGCTTGCCCGCCTCGGCGAACTGCCGCACGACTTCGATCACCTTGGGATCGAGCCGCAGATATTCCGGCGCCCGGCCGCCGGCGATCGCGAGCGCGTCGTACTGGCGCGGATCGGCGTCGTCGAAGGTCGCGTTGAGCGTGAACTGATGACCGGGCTTTTCCGTGTAGGTCTGGTCGCCTTCGAAATCGTGGATCGCCGTCTTGATCCGATCGCCCGCTTTCTTGTTCGGGCAGACCGCGTCGACCACGTGGCCGACCGCCTGCAGTGCCTGAAACGGCACCATCGTTTCATAATCCTCGGCGAAGTCGCCGGTCAGGAACAGAATCTTCTTTGCTGCCATCGCATGCCTCCAGTTGATCAACGGAACACACCGAGCGCTCATCACGCTCATTCACGCGAAGCCAGTCTACTCCAACGCGTTTGACAGAACCGCGACGCCGCGCGCAATGAACGGATCCGAATGGCGCGGATTGCAGGCAGACGATGCGCTCGCGTTCGCAGCGCGATTTCGGACGATCAGGCCATCCTGGACGAAAGCGCCGCGCGACGGCGTATCATTGGCGCGTTTTCGCATGCGGAAGCCGCTTGGCGGCTCACACTCAAATATGATTTCCTCTATCCGTTCGCCGTTGCTGCACCGTGCCGTTCTGGTTCTCGCCGTGTTCGGCGGCCTCACGGCCTGCCAGAAGAACGATGCGTCCGCCGGGCAGGTCGCCGGCAAGCTCAACGACGCCGCGCAAGCGGCTGGTCAGAAGCTCGATCAGGCGGCCAGCTACATCGGCCAGCAGGTCGACACGACCCAATCCGCCGCGCAGCAGAATCTTGAATCGGCCTCCGCGCCGTCGGTCAATATCGACCCCAATGCACTCGCTTCGAGCGCGCAGGCCAATCTGCAAAATGCCGCGAGCGCGACCCATGCGCAACTCGGCAAGGCTGCCACGCTGACCGGTCAGAGCCTGGAGACGGCGGGCCGCAAGCTGCAGCAGTGGTCCGCGCAGAACACCGCTTCATCGACGAACGCTTCGGCTTCTTCGTCCACATCGGGCGATTCCGGCGACGCGCAAAAGCAGATGGACAAGTGATCGTGCGTTCGATCCCTGGCGCGCCTGAGCGTTTGACAGCCCGGTTAAATGTAATTACTATGGTTACATATTGTCGTCGCGGGGCAGGGTTGTTGTGAATACGAGTAGCCGGTTCGCATTTGCGGTGCACGTGCTCGCGCTGCTGTCGTTGCAGCAGGGGGTGCCGCTTTCGTCGGAGATGATTGCGGGCAGCGTGAACACCAATCCCGCGCTGATCCGGCGTTTGCTGACCATGCTGGCGGAGGCGGGCCTCACCACCTCGCAGCTAGGGGCGGGCGGCGGCGCGCTGCTTGCCCGGGCGCCTGGGGACATCACCTTGCTGGAAGTCTATCGCGCGGTGGACGAGGCTCAGTTGTTCGCGCTGCACCGCGAGGAGCCGAATCCGGCGTGCATGGTCGGTCGCAATATTCAAGGCGTGCTGCGGGGCATCATCGACGAAGCGCAGCAGGCCATGGAAGCATCGCTCGGCGCCCGCACGCTGGCCGATGCCACGGCAGATGTGGTGCGCGCGGAGCGGGTGAGGGAACGCAAGCGGCGTTCGCATGGGTGAAGCAATAACAAGCGGTGCGTGAATGGCGCGTGTCCGCTAGTCAGCACGCGCGCGTGTGATAACGAACGGGGGTTCCAGCCCCTCTTTTTTCCGCCTTATATGTAATCAATATAGTTACATATAAGTTAATCAAAGGAGCATCGAAATGAGCAAGCAGTTGAAGATCGCGTTGTTTGGCGCCACCGGCATGATCGGTTCGCGAATCGCCGCTGAAGCCGCCCGCCGCGGGTATCAGGTGACGGCGTTGGCGCGCAACCCGGCGCGCGTGCCGGCCGAAGTGGCGAATCTGAAGGCGGCGCAAGCCGATCTGCTCGACGCCGCGAGCGTCGGCGCGGCGGTGCGCGGCCACGACGTGGTGGCCAGCGCCTATGCGCCGCCGCAAGACGACGTGGCGGCGGTCACCAGGGCGACTCGTGCGCTCGTCGAAGGTGTGCGGGCGGCGGGCCTGAAGCGCCTCGTGGTGGTGGGCGGCGCAGGTTCGCTCGAAGTCGCGCCCGGCAAGCAACTGGTGGATACCGAGGGTTTCCCGGACGCCTACAAGCCGGTCGCGCTCGCGCATCGCGACGCATTCGAGTACTACCGTGGCATCGCCGATCTCGACTGGACCGTTTTCGCCCCCGCCGCGCTGATCGCGCCGGGCGAACGCACCGGCCAGTTCCGCATCGGCGCGGGCGCGCTGCTGGCCGACGCCGAAGGCAATAGCCGCATTTCCGCGGAAGACTACGCGATCGCCTTCGTCGACGAATTGGAGCAGGGCCGCTTCGTGCGTCAGATCGCGACGGTTGCTTATTGAGCCTGAAGAGGCCGCCGCGGTGTATCCGTGCATGCGCGGTGGTTGCCGCGCGGTGGGTAAGGGCGGTCCTCATACCCGGTGTTCAGCGCAAGCGTCCTAACATTCCGTTACGCATGTTCGGTCGCGCCCGATAAAAGTGCGGCTACACTGGCGTCTCCCGTTTTCTCACGGATCGCCATGCAGTCACGCTTTTCGCGGCGTGAGTCCGAAGCTGCGCCGTTCAACGGCGGGCAGCCGGCGACTCGCGCCGCTTTTCATCCTTCTTCCGCTCTTGCAGGCGGCGACGCCCGCCCCAGCTTGCGCACGCACGCCACGGCGTGGCTCGGCGCATGGGCGGCCGCGGTTTGCCTCGCGCTGATCCTGTGCGCCGGCTGGCTGCCCGCCAACGCCGAGGCCGCCGGCAGCGGCACGCCGGTCATCCCGGCATTGCAGAGCCTGATCAACAGCGCGACGGCGACGCCCGCATCCGCCGCTTCGGGCGCTTCCGCAGCGGAGGCGGCGTCCGCGCCGTCGCCCGCGAGCCAGGCGGAACTGGCGCGCTCGCTCGACAGCGTGATTTCCACGCTCGACAACGACCGGCAACGCACCGCGCTCGTCGCCCAGCTCAAGAAGCTGCGCGACGTCTCACAGAACGTCGGTCCGCCCGCGCCCGCGACGGCGCAGCCCAGTCCCGGCCTGCTCGGCGCGATCGCGTCGGGCATCGCTTCGTTCGAATCCGACGTGCATCAGGGCCGCACGCCGGTGCGCTATTGGGGCGGCCGCCTCAACGCGGCCGGCAACGAGCTCTTCACGATCATTTCAGGCCAGGGGCGCGAGAGCTTCGGCCGCGTTCTGTTCTCGATGGTCGCGATGCTCGCCGGCTGGGGCGCGTGCGCCGGTGCGCTGATCTATGTGCAGCACCGGCTGTACCGGCGCTTCGGCATCGTCATGGGACTGAATCCGAATCCCACCACGCGCGAGCTGCTGATCTTCGCGCTGCGCCGCGTCGGGCCGTGGATCATCGCGTTTGTCGCGGCGCTGCTGTTCGTGCGCGCGATGCCCGATGCGCTCGGCCGTACGCTCGGCATGGTGGTCGCCTACGCGATCGTCGCGGGGGCGGTGTTTTCGGCGATCTGTCTGATCATGTTTTCGCTGTTCGGCTCGGGGCATCGGCGCATCGCGGTGCGTCTTCTGATCGATCATGCGCGGCGCGTGCTGTTCGTGGTCGGCGTATGCGGCGCGCTCGGCGATGCCGCCGTCAATTACGACGTCGCGCATCAACTCGGAACGAATCTCGCCGCGCTGATTTCCACGGCGGCCAACATGACCGCCGCCGTGCTCACCGGCTATTTCGCGCTGGCGTTTCGCCGGCCGGTCGCGCATCTGATCCGTAACCGGCCTTACGAGCAGCGCAACGATCACAAGGCGGCGACCGACGCGTTCGACGTGCTCTCCGCGCTGTGGCACGTGCCCGTACTGGTGCTGGCCACCGCCTCGGTGGTCGCCACGCTCGGCGGCTCGGGCACCAGCGAGAACGTGTTGCAGATTTCGGTGGTGACGGCGCTGCTGCTGGTGCTGGCGTTCTTCCTGTCGGCCATCGTGCTGCGCATGACGCGTCCGCGCAGCGCGCGCGCCCGCCGCCGCTCGCCGTATCTGACGCGCCTGCTGCGCTTTTGCGGCACGCTGCTCACGCTCTTCATCTGGCTGTTCTTCTTTGAACTGGCGGCGCGTTTGTGGGGCGTGTCGCTCGCGGCCGTGGTCGAGGAAAACGTCGCGGCGCGCGGTATCGCGCATGCGGTGACGGCGATCGTCGCGACCGTGTTCATTGCCTGGCTGCTGTGGATTCTGGTCGACACGGCGATCACCGAGGCGCTCAATCCGGGCGGCCCGCGCAACAAGTCGCGCGCGCCGAGCATGCGCGCGCGCACCATGCTGCCGCTCGTGCGCAACGTGCTGCTCGTCTCGATCATGACGATTGCTGGCATCGTGACCGCGGCGAACCTCGGCATCAACGTGACGCCGCTTCTCGCCGGCGCCGGCGTGATCGGCCTTGCGATCGGTTTCGGCGCGCAGTCGCTCGTGACCGACCTGATCACGGGCCTGTTCATCATCATCGAGGATACGATCTCGGTGGGCGACTGGATCGACGTGGACGGCGGCCACGCGGGCACCGTCGAGCATCTGTCGATCCGTACGGTGCGCCTGCGTGACGGGCAGGGCGCGATCCACGCGATTCCGTTCTCGCAGATCAAGATCGTCAAGAACCTGTCGCGCGATTTTGCGTACGCGGTGTTCGAAGTGCGCATGTCGTTCTCCGCCGATGTCGATCAGATCACGCAACTGATTCGTGAAGTCGGCGCCGATCTGATGGCGGATTTCCGTTACCGGCGCGAGATGCTTGGGCCGATCGAGGTATGGGGGCTGGACCGTTTCGATCCGAACTGGATGGTCGTGAAAGGGCAGATCAAGACGCGGCCGCTGCAGCAGTGGAGCGTGGCGCGCGCGTTCAATTTGCGGCTCAAGCGCAAGATGGACGAAGCGGGGATTGAGATTCCGGTGCCGCAGATGCGCTTGTTCACGTCGTCGAAGGATAGCGAAGGCCAGCCTTTGCGGGACGACGCGTTGCCTGAATCCGGTGCGCACGAGCACGAGCTTGCCCACGAACATGCTCATGCGCAGGCTGAAAAGGCGTCGTCGGTGCGGGCCGCGCATGCGGCCGTCGCGGTGGCGCGCGATGTGTCGCACGAACCGCGTCCGGCGCCGCCGCCGACCGGACAGACCGCGCCGATTCCACCGCAGATTCCGACTGCGGGAGAAGCGGGCGGCAAGAGTTGATTGGTTGAATGCGCGCCGCGGCCTGCGCAGCGCATCCAGGGCCTGAGTTTTTTCAGGCGTGCGCCGTTGCGTCGGCCACGCGCACGATGTCGTTGACGTGCGTGGCGATCCGCGCGCCCGGTACGCCGTAAACATGCAACGAGACGGCGGGCCCATGACTGCAATTGCCCAGCCGATGAATGGCGCCGCGCCCGCCGCGTACGAACGACACCGCGCCGCGACCGCGCGCTTGCGTACGCGTGGCGCTCGCGCATTGCTGCGCGCCGTTCCATTCGAAGACCGTTTCGCTCAAGGTGCCGTCCAGCACAGCGTAGCCGCACCACGTGTGATGCCCGTGCACGGGACTCGCCTGTTGCGGCAGCCACACGAGCGCGGCAATCGCATAGCGGCCATGCGGATCGGCGGCGAGCAGATGGCGCCGGTAATTCTCTTCGGCGCCTTCGCGTTGCGCCGGTGTCAGCAACTCGGGGGCGGCCGCGGCTTCAGCGAGCGCGAGACGCATACTGCGCGCGAAGAAGGTCGAATCCGACGGCTCGGGGAATGTCGCGCAGGCTTCGAAGATCGCGTCCAGCGCGTCGCACAGCTGTTTGACAGGCGCGCTGCGATTGTCGTGCAGCGGCGCGTCGGCTTGAACGCTCGAGGCGGTCGGAGCCGGCTCAGCCGGTTGCGCGCCTTGGGCTTGGAAACGGTCGGCGGACGTCGAATGGAGGTTTTGGCTCATGATCGTTGCGCAGCTGCACCGCTGCTTGTCGGCTATTTTGGATAGCGACATTTATACCGATTTCCTCGGAGAAAGAGTTTCCATATAATTCCCCTTCAAGGCTTAAAAGTAGAATAATTTCCTATGGGGGCGTCAAGATGGGAATGGACATTATCGATCGGAAGCTGCTCGAACTGCTGCAGCAAGACGCGACCATGCCGATCGCCGAACTGGCGCAGCGCGTGAATCTGTCGCAAACGCCTTGCTGGAAACGGCTGCAGCGTCTGAAAGAGACGGGCGTGATTCGCGCGCAAGTGGCGCTTTGCGATGCCCGCAAGCTGGGCGTGGGTACGACTGTGTTCGTCGCGGTGCGCACCAATCAGCATACCGAGGCCTGGGCGCAGAGTTTCACGCGTGCGGTTCAGGAAATTCCGGAAGTGGTGGAGGTGTACCGGATGAGCGGCGAAACCGATTACCTGCTGCGCGTGGTGGTGTCCGACATCGACGACTACGATCGCGTCTATAAGCTCCTGATCGCCGCCGTGCCGCTGTACGACGTGAGTTCCAGTTTTGCCATGGAACAGATCAAGTATTCGACGGCGCTGCCGGTGCGATCCTCCGCAACGGTGGCAAATAGGGGGTAAAGTTCAATAAACACGGGGCTTTTCCAGATTGATGCGGCCCTTCATTTCACCACGTTAAACCTATCTTTTCCCTTGTTTTCCGGGTGCCGTGGCTCCAAAATTGGTGCCGCGAAAGTTTTGGCACCTCGGAGAACACATGCCTACCATCACGCCCCGTAAAAACAAGGACGGCTCGCTATCGTACAAGGTCCAGATTCGTATCCGTAAGGACGGCAAGGTGCTGCATCAGGAGACGAAAACCTTCGAGCGAAAGCAGGCGGCGGCTGCGTGGGCGAAGCGCCGCGAGTCCGAATTGAACACCGCCGAAGGGCTGCGCGCGGCGCTACGCGAGAATCCAACGCTGCAGCATATGATCAAGCGTTACATCGAGGAACTGAAAAAGCCGCTAGACCGAACGAAGAAGGTCATCCTAAATCAGATGGCGGATTCGGATTTCGGCCAGATTACCGCGGCCGAATTGACCAGCTCAGATATCGCCGCGTATGTGCAGGCGCTCAACATCGCGCCGTCGACACGCGGGCATTATCTAGCGCACCTGTCTAGCGTCGTGCGGATTGCCCGACCGGTCTGGAACTACCCGATCGATCCGTCAGTCGTCGCCGACGCGCGAACGGCGCTCACACGCATGGGGCTGGTCGGCCGATCGAACCAGCGCGACCGACGGCCGACCCTCGACGAGCTCGATCTGCTCATGGAATATTTTGGGGCTAGACGTGAGGGGGATCCGGAAAGCGCGCCGATGCAAGTCATGGTTGCATTCACCATTTTCTCGATGCGCCGCGTGAGCGAGATCTGCCGGCTCATGTGGAATGATCTTGACGAGGAGGGCTGCCGCGTCATGGTGCGCGACCTGAAACATCCCAATACAAAAATCGGGAATGACACATGGGTCGACCTGACGCCAGAGGCGCTTCGTATCGTCTTGGCGCAGCCGCGCACCGATGACCGGATCTTTCCTTGCCGGGCGCTCACCATCAGCTCGGCGTTTTCAGACGCGATGCGGGTGCTCGAAATCGACGATCTGCATCTGAACGATCTGCGACATGAAGGTGCTAGCCGGCTTTCGGAAATGAACTGGACAATTCAGCGGGTCGCTGCGGTGACCGGGCACCGCAGCTGGAACACGTTAAAGCGATATACGCACGTGCGGAAAGTAGGAGATAAATTCGCGGGCTGGAGATGGCTTGATGTCATCGCGCCCGCAGATCAGACCGCGCCAGTCAGCTGATCCCGCTCTTTCTTCGCCGCTGCAGCGCGATCGTCGATGTACTCGGCGAGCGCCTGTACGGTCACGCCCTTGGCCGACTTCTGCGATCCTTCGATACGCACGACAGGCAGTCCAACCTCCCCGCGGCTGATCTTCTCGAGCAGCTTTTCAGGCTTGAGGTGTGAGAAGTAGTCGCGGCACACGAATTCGAAAGGAATCACGGCGCGAGCACCGTATTGGGCGAGCAGGATAAATGCGGTGTTCATTTTGGTCCCTCGGTTTGATTCTTACGTTGACGGATGCAGCGCACGATCGAGCTGCATCAACCCGGTTTCGATAGACAGGCGCGCCTGTTCGGCCCATGTGCGTGCTTCCTGTGCGGCTTTGTGTCGGCTATAGCTGCCTACCTCGTCGCGCATGAGGTCGAGCAGCTCGATGTCTGCGCCAAAAGCGATGACCTCGACCAACTGACGGAGCTCGAGGCGAAGGGCTGCGATCCGCGCGAGGGTGGCCGGTCGGGAATCCGACTGGCCCTCGTTCGTCTGGATTGGTCTGCGCCGCGAGAGCGGCGCTTCCTCCTTCTGGATCGCTTTGGCGGGCGTGAGCCCGCTACTGTTGACGTCGTCGCTCGATGTGCGCGCCGGGACGGCGCCAGCGCGGGAATGCCGTGAGCGTGTACCTGCGTGTTCCCGCTTACGCGGCAGCGGACGGGGGGTGGAGGAGGCCGGGCGAACCATCATTTAGCCACCTCCGATGCCATGTCCTCGGTCCAGTCCGGGTCAGGCATCGTCCAGAGCTTGTCGAGCCACTTGCGGACTGTCGCAAGCTCCTTGGCGCCCTTAACATTGGGCCGCTCAAGCAGGGCCGTGAACTCGCTGACGGCCGCACGTATGGCTTGTCCGCGCGTCGGGAATGTCGCATCGAAGTGGCGCATCGAGGGCAGGCCGGTCTTCATGCAGTGACCGATTTGTGCGCTGATGCTGTAGATCCAAACACCATCATCGGGCTGCGCTAGATGGATCTCGGCCGGGTGAGTCCCGAAACGGGTTTTTATAGGCGCGCGAATGTTCTCGCAGCCGACGAACGCGCCATGTTCGTTAGGCGTGTGGATCGGGTGCTTTGTGCGCTTCGTCGACATCGCGTCGAGCAGATCCGCGTGAGGAGTTAGTGCCGCGTGGACACCGGCAATCGTCCCTGGCGAAAGCCTGCCGAACACCGGATCGTGCAGGACGGACTGCAGCGCCTGCAAAAGTTGCTTTGCTTGCACGTCGGTGATCTTGTGCGCGACCGGCTTAGCG
>WNGR01001748.1_pt1 | contig 30557 bp, 16 predicted proteins | sample 5407581 | NCBI WGS metagenome assembly WNGR01 (sample SAMN13153383, study PRJNA577476) | soil metagenome | isolation source: 80 cm soil or saprolite under Garry oak tree replicate 2 | place: USA:California | collected 2016-06-15
AACTTCCATGTGAATCTGTGGGAACATTCGTTCGTCCATCCCTCTTCACATCTCTTCAAGCCCATGCAGGACCTGGCTGGAAACACAGCCGTATGGGGGGGTTTGGTGCCCGACTTTCAGGATCCACAGGCACGTCGAGTCTTTGGTGAGTTCCATGGAAAGCATTTGATTGACGTTGGAATTTCTGGCTTCAAACTCGACGAATGCGATAACTCGGATTTCACCGGCGGATGGTCTTTCGCGGAACCGAGCCGGTTTCCTTCCGGGGTCGACGGCGAGCAAATGCACAGCCTCTTCGGTCTCCGCTATCAAAAAGCACTTTGGGATCAGTTTCTTGCGCGCGGTCAGGAGACTTACTCCTTGGTGCGCTCCAGTGGAGCACTTGCGGCGCCGTATCCGTTTGTTCTTTACAGCGATCTCTATGATCACCGGCAGTTTGTTCGTGCGCTCGTCAATTCCAGCTTCTGCGGTTTGTTGTGGTGTCCTGAAGTCAGGGACGCTAAGAGTCAGGACGATCTCGTGCGACGCTTACAGTCCGTTGTCTTTTCACCTCTCGCGATGATTAACGGTTGGTACATCCGGAACCCACCCTGGAAACAGTTGGATCGCAAGAAGAACAACGCAAACGAACTATTTCCAGAGTGGGCGGAAACCGAGGGGCGTTGCCGGGAGATCTTGGGTTGGCGCATGCAACTGATCCCATATTTGCGTGCGGCGTTTGCTCGATATGCATCGGATGGAACACCGCCATTCCGCGCACTTGCGTTGGATTGGCCCGATGTACCGGCATTGGCCAAAACAGATGATGCGTGGATGGTGGGCGACCGCCTCCTTGTTGCCCCGCTGTTTGCCGGCGAACCAGACGGCCGCAAGCTGACATTGCCGCCCGGCCGATGGTTTGACCTATGGACAGGTAAAGCTGTTTCAGGTGGCACGACAATGAGCATCGCTGCCGATACGCGAAACATCCCGGTGTTCGTCAAATCTGGAGCCATTCTGCCAGTCGCGCCCGTGACTGCCTCCACTGCGGATCCGACCCGCCTCAACCTGGAGATTGGAGTTTTTGGGGATGGCAGCCTTCCATTTCTTCTGGAAACGCCAGCAGGTTCCGTAAAGATTTCCTGGAATGCATTGAGCGGTACTGGCACGATCCGCCAGACCGGCAATGAAAAATACACTGTCTCCAAATGGTCGAAATCGGACGAGACCCCCATGGTGTTTCGAGGACGAGATGCTTAGCGTTCGTCAAACTATGCGGAGCACATTCAAACGGTATGGAGGAATCCGCCTCAATTCGTATGCGCTTCTTTGCGGGGCAGCACTGTTCGTGCAAAGCAACGTGTGTGGATCACAAAGCACTCAAGCGGCATGGCCGGATCCTCTCGTTTTGCAAAGCGGCGAGGCCGTTCACAATCGCAATGACTTCGAGCGGTTGAGGCGACCTGAGATTCTCCAACTGTTTGAAGAGAATGTCTACGGCAGGACACCGTCAACTTCTCTGCCTGTGCGCGTTCTCCGGACAGAAGTAGATGCGCGCGCGCTTCACGGTTTAGCACGTCGAATTCAGATCACCTTGGCAGTTGGGCCAAACGGCGAGCGCATTTGGCACCTGCTTCAGTACATGCCTGCGAACGTACATCGCCCGGTACCGGTCTTCATTGGGCTTAATTTCGACGGGAATCAAACAGTCGATGCGGATCCCGGTATCAATCTGAACTCGGTCTGGGTGCCTGACCCAGCCCTCAAGAAGGAGCATCTCGCAAAGGAACTTTCCCGTCACGTGCTGATTACACCGGGTCCAGATTCGCGCGGAGCCGCCGCATCGCAGTGGCAGGTACAGAAGATTGTCGCGCGTGGCTTTGGTGTCGCAACGGTCTATGCCGGGGACATCGAGCCTGATTTCATCAGTGGAATCGGATATGGTATTCGACCACTCTTCTTCAAGGAGACGCAAAGTTTGCCCGGGGCAGGCGACTGGGGAGCGATCGGTGCTTGGGCATGGGGCATGAGCCGCATCGCTGATGTGCTTTCCAATGACGAGAATGTCGATGCAAACAGATTCATTGCCTTTGGCTTTTCGCGTTTCGGCAAGACTGCGCTTTGGGCGGCAGCTCAGGATGAGCGCTTTGACATGGTCATCTCCAACGAATCTGGTCAGGCGGGCGCCACCTTATCCCATCGCCAGGTCGGCGAACCGATTGATCACCTGATGCTCGCGTTCCCTTACTGGTTCTGCACAAACTACCAGCACTACCTGGGGCGCGGTCAAAGTCTTCCAGTCGATGGTCATCTCCTGCTCTCGCTCATTGCGCCGAGGCCGCTCTATATTGGCAGCGCGATTGACGATCCATTCTCCGATCCGGTGGGGGAGTTTCTCGCGGGAAAGGCCGTATCTCCTGTCTATGCACTCTACGGAAAAACGGGAATGGCGGAAGTGAACATGCCGTCGCTCGAGCATCGGGTCGGCGATGCCGTGGCGTACCACGTGAGGCGTGGTGGGCACGATGTAACGGCATACGACTGGGAGCAATATCTTGATTTCGCCGATCGACAATTCACTCACGGCCCCGTTAGGTCGCAATAAGTATGCCTCTTGTTCTCCGGCCCAGTTCGAGAATGATATGCGCCTTAATCGCAGTTTGCGCTTGTGCACCGCATGTGTTTCGACTTAACTGCATCGGAATGGCTCAAACTGCGCCAGTTCAGAACAGTACATGGCAGTATTCGGTTCCGTTGGAGAAGGGAACCGAGCGCCGGGCTTACCTTTGGATTCCGCCGCGCAGCAAGCATGTTCGAGGGGTGCTGATTGGTCTGCAGAACATGCTTGAACGAGCCATGTTCGAGGATCCAGAGATCCGCACGGCCCTCGCTGACTCGAACCTTGCAATCGTATGGATTTCGCCTGGCGCATGGCCCGGCAAGCTCGCGACCCCTGAGCAGCCGAGTTTGAAGTTCTCTCCGCCGAGCGATGCAATTGAAGGAGTTCAGCGAGCACTTACCGCACTCGCGCATGAATCCGGGTACCGCGAGATTGAATTCGCACCCTTGCTGGTAACAGGGCACTCCGCAGCATCCCCGTTTGTTTGGGGCATGGCGTCTGCATTATCCAATCGGGTATTTGCCGCGATTCCTTATAAGGGCTATTCAGTTGGAGCTGCACCGGATAGCGTACCTACGCTGCAGGTCGCTCAGGAATGGGCGGAATGGGGACCGCAATGGGGCGAAGTTTGGCACAAAGAACTCAACGCAGATGCGCAAATGCAAAGCAAAGATGGAGGCAGATTGTTGGGAGGCTTTGCCGATATCGGTGCAGGACACTTCGATTGGCATCGCGAATCTTCGGCTGTGATTGCGCTGTTTATTCGCAAGGCCGTAGTGGCCCGACTGCCTGCGAATGGCCCTCTGCGCGGCCCCATCACGCTTAGGTCGATTGCGCCAGAGTCCGGAGTGTTGGTGGACGCTGCATCACTCGGAACCACACGATTCCAAGTCGTTCCCTACAAGGATTGGCACGGAAGCACGAAAGATGCATTTTGGTATTTTGATCGCGAAATGGCGGAAGCTATCCAACATTTCATGATTGGGCAGCTTGACAAAATGCCACAGGCGATCGATTTCGTTGCAGACAGCATGCCTGTGCCGCTTGTCAGCAATGGATTTGCAGAAATCAAGCCAGAGCTCCTATCTGATGGAGTCAGTTTCAAAGTGCACGCTGAAGCGTTGAACAGATCGCCCTCTTCGAATCTCTACAACGCCATGGCGCTCGGCCACGCGGCCGGGCCGATCTTGTATCGCGTAGCGAGCGGAGCCTTGATGCAGACTGGTCCCGACACTTTTCGAGTTGCGGCGCGCTCGGGTGGCCTCTCACGTCAGGGCATGCCTTGGGAGCCCTGGATTCTCGCCTACCAGCCGGGCGACACGAACTATCGGTCGGCCGACAGACCCGCTCACGTTCTGATTGATATTCGCAATCCGCACGGCTCTGCGCAAACGATCTCGTTTCGCACAATCCCCAATGTGAATCGGAAAAGGTTGCGGATTCTTCTAACTGCCTCATCAAGTTCAGGACTCCCCGTGCAGTTCTATGTTGAATCCGGTCCTGCCGAATTGATTGGCCACACATTACATCTTCTGACCATTCCGCCACGCAGCCGTTATCCAGTGCGGGTGATTGTGTCTGCATTTCAGTGGGGTCGGGCGGGTGAGAATCCTGTGCAAAGCGCCGGGCCCGTAGCGCAAGAGTTCTTTATTCGACGGTAGGTGATTCAATTAAAGCGCATCACCAATCTTATCCAAGAGGGGACACTAGCAGGATCGATGGGGAGCAAACTTACTCGCCGCAGCTTCAATAGCCTCGCACTCTCTGCGGCAATCTCGTGCTCGGTCAGACCTCTAGAATCGCGGGCTCGCTTGCTCTGGGATAAGCCTCAGTTTGTTCATCCTGGCATGCTACATACCCGCGAGGACCTTGCGCGAATGAGGCATGGCGTGCGAACGCATCGCGAGCCGATCATGTCGGGCTTCAAGGTCTTCCAGCAGCATCCGAATTCACAATCAACCTATATGCCGCTTGGTCCAGTTGTTACGATGAGCCGCAATCCCACTGTGCATGTTGACCTCTTCGACAGCGATTCAAATGCGGCATATCAGTGCGCGCTGATGTGGTGCATAACCGGTGATTACGCATACGCGAAAGTTGCGATACGCATTCTGAATGGCTGGACCTCAACTCTCAAGCAGATCAGTGGCGCTGATGCGGTTCTCTGTGCTTCTCTCGGTGGATTCAAGCTGATCAACGCTGCCGAGCTGATTCGACATACTGATACTGGATGGCGTGATACGGACGCGAAGAAAACGGAAGACTTCTTCCGCCTCGTGCTTCTTCCTGTGCTTCATAACTTCGCACCATTTGCGAATGGCAATTGGGACACCGCCGCCATCAAGTGCATGATGGCCATTGGTATCTTCTGCGAAGATGACAATCTCGTTGACAATGCTCTTCGGTACTATTTGCATGGCTGCGGTGATGGACGACTTGAGAACTACATCTATCCCGGCGGTCAATGCCAGGAGAGTGGACGCGATCAGCAACATACCCAGCTTGGCCTTGCACACATGGGGGACACATGTGAAATGGCCTGGAACCAGGGGCTCGATTTGTACAGTGCGGTCGCGAATCGCCTGCTTGAAGGATTTGAATACACAGCGAGGTATAACCTCGGATCGGATGTGACGTTTGTTCCAGACCACGACAAAACGGGAAAATACTCTCACGATGTGATCTCGCCTCGCAGCTCGTTGCGCCCGGTGTATGAGCAGATTTACAACCACTACCTTCATCGCAAGAAAGCCACGGCTCCATTTACGCAGCGTGCAGCAGAGGCCTCGCGTCCCGAGGGCTCTGCGAATGGTGCTGATCACACAGGATTCGGCACGTTGCTTTATTCACGCACGTCGGATAACTATGAGCTTGGACCCATTCGCGGGATCCCCGCAGCGCTCTATTCGGTCGCTTCTGCCAATGGAGTTCGACTTGAGTGGGTTCCATCGTATCTTGCGACAAGCTATTCAATCAGCCGCTCAAATTCGGAGAGTGGCGGGTATAGGACAATTTCTTCGAATGTCGTCGAGCCAACGTATGTGGATCGCAATGTGACTGCCAGTCAATCCTATTCTTATCGCGTATCGCCAACCGGAATTGAAGAAGCGTCACGGCAAGTAAGTACGGTGGCCGGGCTGCCACGCAACTGGGCGGAGCGAAGCTACGGAGAAGCTTTTCCCGTCGGGAGCGCAAACATTACGGCGGGTGCTTTCGTGCTTCAGGCATACGGAGCGCATCCTTTCGGCAGCACTGATGAACTCCATTTTGTTTTTAGCGCGCTTTCTGGAGACGGAATGTTGACTGCGCGCCTTAGCCCATTACTGGCATCTCAGCAGGCTACTGTTGGTCTAATGTTGCGCTCAGAAGACCCGAACAATGCTCGAATGATCGCTCTGGCAGTTTCTACAGTTTCCATCGGCGAACGGCCGCTGTGGACCTTGTCGCTTCTGTCCCGTGAAGCGACCGACACCACCGTCCGCACCCTGAATGCCTTGCCGCTCGATGCTCCATTCGTGACCTACGGACGCATCGTTCATCCAGTCTGGATGCGACTCGCGCGGAATAACCATGAGCTGCGTGCTTATCTTTCACATGACGGTCGAATCTGGACAGACGCAGGAACAACATTTGTTGCCAAAGGGCAGATCCTGGCAGGATGCTTCGCTTGCTCAGGTTTGGGCTCGATCGCTGCAGAAGTCACCTTTGAACAAGTGGAACTGAAGAGCCTGTCGTCATCGAGCTAGATCCCTGGCAGGCACAACCGCATAAATCGACGGAGGAAACCGGAGTGATGAGAATACGATCTGCATCGCCGTGTGAGGTTCAGATGTCTGAGGGAAGAGCCAAGCGGTTTAGCACCTTCGATAGCGCATCGCATAGTAAAAGTCGCGTTGAATTCCGATAGTGCAAACGATCCGTGTGCGGAGGCGAACGATCTCGGGTACAGGTTCGGGTACAGCCGTCAGTTTTTGCCAGTTCCGTCAAACTACGCTAAATTACGGAAGAGACAGGGTTTGGTCCATCCGCCAATTATGCTCACTTTCCTTTATTTATGACAGATTTACGGTATTATCGGGAAACTGAAACTCCGATGATGCTCGAGTCAGTTTGCCTGGAGCCGTTTGAGTTTTCGGATTGAACCACTGTTTTAAGTGGTGCGTTCCCACTTTGCGAGTTGAGCGTTGAATATGTGGCAGGAATGCCAGATGCAATCTGTCGGTATCGGGCGGCTGGACCGTCCCATAGTTGGATTCTCGCAGCCAGTCGACCATCAAACGCGATACGTTGTGCGATACCTTGATTCTCAGGCTTATGCGGCTTACAAGGACTTAGGGGGCCACCAGGGTCTTGTAAGTTGTTGTAATGCCTAAAAGTGGTCGATTCTGCGAGTGGAAATATCGTCCGTGCCAACCCGGCAAGCGCTCAATTACGGAAGGCTGTTCGTGTCCAGAAACGGCAAAGCTCAAAATACTCTCATACTCACGCCTGCCACTCAAATTGGCGGGGCCCTAACCATTTGACGCTCTTCACTGATAACCGCTGTCTTGCAGTATTTAACGAAGGTGCTCTGCTGAATCTTTGGTTGGCCACTTCAGCTCAACGGTTGAAGATTTTCCGTGGACCTTGCTGGAGTTGGAACGGCGCTTTACAGCGATGTGGCCTGCGCCGAGTATTTGGCAAGTCTTCGCTGACCGGACGTGTGGGTTTGTCCGCGGTGTGCCGAAACTGAGGCTTGTTCGATTCCGGCGGAGTCGCTGGCGCTACGAAGAATGCCGGTATGAAATGTCGGTCACGGCCGGCACTATTTTTCAGGACACCCGGAATCGATGGCGCTGTGTGGCATCCCATCGTACTTTGGAGTACGGATGAACTCAATTCCGGTCGGCACACCGAATTCGTAGCTGATGAGGAACTGTCGATCGGCAAGACTCCCGCAGCTACTTACGATTTGCATCGCGGAAATGCCGTGATGCGAAGCTTCGCGGCGGCATATGGAATTAGCGTGATCGTCTCTTCTGGCTGATCGCTGACGACAGGGCTTTGCGGTGGCGGATTCGCAACGCCATCTTCCGCGCGCCAGTCGTTCACCTTGCGTGCCCTCACGCTTAGTCGGACCGGAGTGTGCCGGCTCGTGAACGGACCTTCGCCCACCTCTGATTCACTGACGGTAATACTCTTGGCTGGCGCATCGGCGTCGATGCCCAACGCGTAGTTCCATTGAGAAGTTGGGTATACCTGCCAATCCGCGGTCATCCCGCGATCACGCAGTTTCACCCAGCTTTCATCGACATTATGAGAAAAGACCAAAGGGCCACGCTCGATGGCAATTGAGTCGTTGAACCAGCGCGAGATGCGCGGTGTCATTGGAAATGTAATTTCCACGCGATCGCCGGCTTTCCAAGTGCGCTCGACCGAAGCAAAGGAACCCGGCTGAGGTGCTGGCGCGGACTGTCCGTTGACACGGATCGTGGTTCCCGCGGCCCATGCCGGAACGCGGAGCTGCAGCGGAAAGCTCACGGGCGATCCCGGGTTGACGGTGATATGCACCGAGCCTTTGAAGGGATAGCCGGTCTCTTCAACGATATGGACCGCGATGCCGCGAATCTCTGTGCGCACTTCGCACGGAGCGTAAACAGCCGCGACGAGGCCATCTTTTGCTGCGTCGTTTTGTGCACCGGAGACCATGAAGAGGCTGGCTGCAAACTTGGGCCAACCCTGGTGAAAGTTTGCCGTGCAGCAGCCGAAGTTGGGCTCCAGTCCATACAGATTCGATTCCGGGCCGTCTGTGGTCCAGGGCTTGCGATGCAAGCTGCATTCCACTTGGTTAGGCTCCTGGTTGTACTGGTGTGCCCACATGTCGTCACTGAATGTCCCGGGCAGCGCATTGAAGGCCAACTGTTCGAGCCGGTCTCCAAGCGAAGGATCGCCGACGATGGCGAGCGAATGCTCCAGCGAAAACATGTATTCGACTACGGTGCACAGTTCCGAGCCCTGCGATGGATCAAGACCGGCCAGGTGCTCGTCGCAAGAGAACATGCCATTCGGCAGGCCGTGGTATTTGTTCAACTCCGATATCATTTTAAGAACCGCATCTCGGTCGGTTCCGGAGGCGGAAATCTGCGACCATACGGGACCGGTCTTGATTGCCTGCCCATTGTTCACACCATGCGTGGCGAGCGCCAGATCTTTGAGGCCTTCACCGTTTTCAAGCTTTATGTATTCTGCCGTGATGCGCTTGGTGTATTGGAAATTTGCGAATTGCGCCATCCAGTCGTAGCCCTGCTTTCGCAACAGTTGAGCTAACTCGAGAAGATACGAAGAGCCGGTACGGTTATAGAGCCAGATGACGCTGAGCAACTCATCCTGCCATCGAAATTTGCTCCAGTCACGCAGAGGCTTTTGAGGTAACTGCTGAAACTGATAGCGCAGGTATTTATCCATCACCGGAATCACTCGACTGTCGCCGGCGAACTCCTGGTACTGCGTAAGAGCCTTAAGCATCACAAAACGTGGCCACCAGTCGTCGTTGGACGAAGGCCCGATCATTCCGTTCGGCGCCTGGTGATCGAGCGTCCAATCGATATACCGCTGCGCCTTAGCTTTGAGACGCGCGTCATCCAGCAAATACGCGAGCGGTACCAGCCCATCGAGGAAATACGGACCTCGTTCCCACGACTCGCCCTTTCCTCCCAGCCAGCCACTATCCGGTCCGACGTCAGCCCAGGTTTCATCCAGGTGTCCACTCAATCCATCGGCCTGCGTACGGAGTTGCTGCTTAAGCCAGCCGGTAGGGCGAATGGAACCCAGCGGAAGGAAGTGAAACACGCTCGGTGCAAGCGGTGCACGATTTTTTACCACAGGCATTGTGGCGGGGAGTGTTGACGAGGCAGCAAGGACAGGCGCGCCAGAAGAAAAAAGAAATCGGCCGACGGGAAGGGACGACGCCAGGCTGAAAAGGCTGAACCGGTTTAGAAAGTGGCGGCGCGTGGAAAAGTTTTTCATTAAAGGCAGCACGTTCGACTCCTGGGTCATGTTTGCTGCAATGGTACATAAAACGTTTTTCCTGCGCATAGTACAGATGTTCTACTCCGGGCGTGTTTGTGAACGATGACTTTCACCTGGATCCAACTACGTCGAAATTGTTGGGGCCAGTGGCAACGATGTCAACTATTCACCTCGATGATGCCTCGATGGATGGCTGTAGTCGCAGCCTCTGTGCGGTCGGAGACCTCCAACTTCTCGATGATGCTGTTCACGTGGTTGCGTACCGTGTTGTCACTGATGTTAAGGGCGCATCCAATTTGTTTGTTGGTCAGGCCCTTTGCAAGCATATTAAGGACCTCGAGTTCGCGGGTCGTCAGATTCGTGCGCATCATGCGTTCAGCCAATCGCGTTGCGATATGGCGCGGCAAATACCGTTTGCCGGCATGAATCACGCGGATGGCATCGATCATGTCGGCCTGCGGCGCGTCTTTCAGTAGATACCCTTGTGCACCCGCCTGCACCGCGCGGTAGATGTCTTCGTCGGTCTCGAAGCTGGTGAGAATGATGACGCGGATGTTGATCCTGGCTCGCTTGAGGGCGTGGAGCGTATCGATTCCGCTCATTCCCGGCATGCGTAGGTCCAGCAGAAGCAGGTCGGCAGCTTTGACTCGAAGCATCTCCATGGCTTCTTCGCCACTGGATGCGGAGCCGACGACTTCCATGCCAGACTGCGTCCCGAGCATACTGGTGAGGCCGGCAAGCACAACCGGGTGATCATCCACGATAAGGATACGAATCGGCATGTTTTGATGGTCGGACATCGATCCAACGCTCCCTTAAATAGTTCCATAACAGTTTTGGCCAAGACGTAAGTGTCACGCGAGGTGGCAGTGACGCCGTAATCTGTACGAGCGTACCCTCTCCCGGCTTGCTGAGAATCTGGAAATCCGCTGAGATGCTTTTGGCGCGCCTCTGCATGCCACGAATGCCAAATCCCATGAGACCGTCGCCTCTGACAAAGCCTGCGCCGTTGTCCTCTATCTGTAAGCAGGCAAGATTCTCGCTGTATTTGAGTCGGATCGTCAAAATGCTCGCTTGTGCATGTCGAACGGCGTTGGCAACGGCTTCCAGACCGATTCGATAGAGGGTGTCTGCGACACGCAATGGCACTGACCTTTGATTGCCTTCGCTCTCCGAGACTACCTGAAGTGAACCTCCCTCGACCATGCGCCGTGCACACCGGCCAAGCGCGGTGAGTAAGTCTTCTGACTCCAGTGACTCGGGCCGCAGAGTCGCAATGCTGCGGCGAGCCTCCTCGTGGCTGTGGCGAACGAGGTTCCTGGCCAGGTCGAGTTGTTGAAGCACTCGCGAATCCTCTTCGGAGATTCCATTTCGAATCGCCTGCAACTGAAATCCAATGCCGGCGAAGCTTTGCGCAAGCGTGTCGTGCATCTCGTGCGCCAGGCGCTGGCGTTCTTCCAGGACGCCCTGCAGGCGCCAGTGTGCAATGCGGTGATAGACAAAATTGACAACCAGCGCGAGCAGCAGCGCGGCAACAATGATTGCAATAACGTGACCGGTACTCCACCATGGGGGACCAGCCAGGATATCCAGGTCTTCATACGCAGGAAGCAATAGGACAAAAGGCATTAGATCATGTGTAAAAGTTGAATCGACGACGCAAACTCCGCGCAGTCGCAAGCTGCTGTTCAATTTGAGCTTGCCGAAAAGATTATCGCCGCGACCCGGATTCATGATGGCGCGAAACGATTGCGGTCCTTCATCGAGATCGAGAATGAGAGAGTTGTCAGGCCCACGTTCTTTTGATGCGAGACGCCCGTGCAACTCGATGAAGGTCGCATCGTACTTGCCGGTCGATGCCTGAGATGCCGTTACTGAAATGGGCGGCACGGGGGTGCGTGCCCAAAGAACCTTTACCGTGGCGTGCTGCAGCGTCGAACTGAAGTCACCGGGATGTACCTCGCCCTTCACCTCAACCTCATCGCCGACTTTGAGTGGAGGCGCTGTCGGTTGGGGCACGTAAACTCCGCCGCTGGAATCCTGCACAAACAGCAGGGGCGAAGTCAAAACCACGACGCCGCGGATCGTAGCGATCTCAGGCTTTGCGAAAGATGTCAGTCGCAAACTCGCGATGCTCTGCGCACTTCCATTGGAACGAGCAACTGCCTTCTCGCGGCCCATAGCGCCGTGCGGTCCGATCAACTCGGTGTCCTCGGGATTCGTATTTTTCAGCTCAGATCCAGGCTTGCCTTCAATGAGTTGAAGGACCTCAGACAGATCCTGAGAAGATGTCGGATGGACAACAACGTTGCGCCAGATGCCGCCCGAAGAGTACGAGCGCAGGCCAACTCGGCCTGATTGAATGCAGTCTGGATCAGTGATACTAAGGGCCGCGGGAACTGGATGAGATGGCGCAGTTACCGACGCGACAATCTGGCATCCGTACGTCAACAGCTTCAAGTGATACCACTGGAAGGGTCGTACGCCGCCCAGCGTCTCGCTCTTTTGGTTGACCTCCATCCAACCATGCTGAGCGCGGCCGAGAACAAGTGTGTCATCGAGCGTGCGAATTCCGGCATAGTAGCCGCTATAAGAGTTGACACCTTCTTCTTCGTTGCCCGATCGAATCACCAGCCCTGCATCTCCGCTGATTCCAAGTAAATATACGTCGGCTTCGATCGAGTAGTTGTGCCAGTAAGGCGAACCGGTCAAAAGTTTTGCGCCCCGCTCATCGGAGTCGTTGCGCATCACGCCGTTCACCAGCTCCCACGTACCGCCCAAGGCCTTCCACTCGTCTGCCTTGCCCTTGGCAAATGAATCTCGATACGGCAAACCGCGATCTGGGCTATGCAGATAGGCACGCAAACCAACTATGGCTCCCGCGACAACAAGGACAATAAGGGATCCAAGCTGAACCCGCATGCGTAGCGAAGGCGAGAGCTTCATTGGATTGGACTCCAGCGCCAACGGCCGAGTGTCCAATCCTGCGCAAGCATCAGGCGTACCTCAGGTGATTTGATGTTTTGGCGGGTGATGATCTTGGGCTGGAGACGTACTGTCAGCGGCGCGGGCTGCCCGAGCATGCGCGTATGAATCAGCTCGATCGCCTGTTGTCCCATGGCTCGAGTATCCTCCTGGATCACACAATCGAGACTCTTGTACTGATCGAAAGGAGGCAAACCGCCATCATCAAAACCAATCACCCTGACAAGGTGATTCTCTGCCGCGGTGTCGAGCGCGAGCAGGCTTCCATCGATTGCGGTCGACATGAGCGCGACAATCACGTCGAGGTTTGGATTGGCCCTTAGGGTATCTTCGGCAACCTGCTGCTCGTGGGGCACGTTGAACGACCCCATCCGCTTCTCGACGATACGGATGCCGGGGTAGTGCTGCGCGAGGGCCTGTTCGAATTCCCGCGCGCGAATCATGATCCCTGTAACATCCGAGTTGATGCCCAATACTGCAACGGTTCCGTGACCATTCAGCAACTCGGCAACGCGATTCGCGGCAAGCCGCCCACCCTCTGCATCATCATTGAGGATGTAAGAGAGATTACGCCCTGCGGGAATCGGCAGTGGCGATCCGATGATGACGGTGGGGATGCCGTGGGCCAGCGCGCGTCGCACCGGTGTGATCAGAGACAACGCCTGGTCTGGAGCGAGCACCAGGCCCTGGTAGTTGGCATCCACCACACGATCGACCAGCGCAATTTGCGCTTCGACATCGTCTTCGCGAGTTGGAGCATTCCAATAAATAGACGCTCCGGTCGAGGCAGCTCCGGCTTCTGCGCCAGTATGCGCAGCTTCCCATAGCAGAGTGCCTTCAGTCTGCGGTATGAACGCAATCCTCACCTGCCGACGGGAACCGCAGGCAGCGACGAAAGACACGAGCGCGCAGACTACGCCGGCCGCTAGAAGGCGAGAGAGATTTCGCCTGGGGATCAATCTACGCTGCAAGGGTCTCATCATTGTCGGGCAGGCTGGAGTCTACGCTGCAATCGTTATCCTCATCAAGTCGAGTGCGGGCCTAGTTCATATGTACTATGTCAGCATGGTCGCACTAGCTCATGCGCGTCTCATACTCGGTGAGTAGCCTCACTGTGTTCCTCAATCGCTGAAAATTTTGTTAAACGTTTTCAGTCTTTGGGAATCATAGACGTTCCTGCTCCTCGCCCTTAACCGCTTGGGACGGCAGGCTTCGGTCTCACCTTGCATTCACGCAAAACTGCTCTTGAGAGGCCAGCATGAGAGAAACGACAAGAATATTCTTCAGGATGATGATGTTGGTGTTGCTCATTGCAGCGCCAAGTTGCTACGCACAATTTTCTGGTGGAGTCCAGGGAACGGTACAAGACGCACGGGGCGGCGTTGTCCCCAAAGCAACGATCACCTTGATCAACGCCGACACCGGTGTGACCCAGACGGCGACCAGCAACGAAAGCGGCGTATACCGATTCGTCAGCTTGGCACCCGGCAATTACACCGTATCGACTACCGTGGCGGGATTTTCGCCAACGTCGGTGTCGTTCAACCTGGCTACCGATCAGACTCGTGACGTTCAACTGACCTTGGCTGTAGAAAATGTGAAATCCACGGTTACCGTTACCACACAGGCACCGCTGATTGATACTTCCGACAGCCGACTCGAGCAGACGCTGGACACGACCGCGCTCGAAGATCTGCCGCTTCAAGGGCGCAATCCGACAAATGTAATCACGGTGGCTCCGGGCGTAACCGGCCTGGGCGGACAATCTTCTCCGGGGACCAGCAACTCTACCAACTTTGCGCCTGAAAACTGGGTGAATGCCAGCGCCAACGGACGCGGAGCGAATGGCAACCAGTACGTAGTGGACGGCATGGACGTAACCAGCAGCATCCGCCCCGGCGTGATCAACCTGACGCCCAATGCGGATACGGTGCAGGAAATCAGCGTCCAAACCAATACCTATACCGTCGATTACGGTCGCGCGAGTTCCATTCAAACCGTGATGACCACCAAGTCCGGATCCAATGCTTACCATGGCATGGCCAGCGATTATTACACTTATCAAGGCTTGACGGCACGAGGTGAATTCGGTGTGCCGCAGCCGCTCAAGCTGAATCCGTATCACGTCAACAACATGTCCTTTACGCTGGGTGGACCGGTAATTCCCCACAAAGAGTTCTTCTTCTTCGTCGGTTATGAGCCTTACCTCTCGCTCGCTTCAAATGGCAGCGGTCTGGTGGGGTACGAAGACCCTGCGTTCGTGGCATTCGCTCAGGCGGTTAGGCCCGACAGCCCCGAAGTTCAGCTGATGACCAAGTACAAACCCATCGGTGCAACAACCGCTGGCGTCGCATCAACCGCCGGTCAGTTGTGGAGCAATACTCTCCCAGCCGCGGATCAGGCTGCTTGCCTTGCTGGAGTGGGAAACCTGGGAGCCGCGTATGACAACATCCCTTGCGCGACACCGGTCTTCGACAATGGACATTTCAATTCCTCCAGCTTCTACAATGCGCATCAATACAATATCCGCCTGGATAAGTACTTCAGCAAAGACCGCATCTATGGTCAGTTCTTCCGGGACACTGTCACCAATGGCGGTCCGGCCGTTCGTCCCGCATTTGCGACCACCAGCGCTTATCACACGTTTTCTTTGCAAGTGAACGAGACGCACACATTTTCACCCATGATGCTCAACGAGGCGGTCTTCGGCTACAACCGGATTGAAGGTCACTCGCCCAACTCCGGCCTTTTCACCGTGCCAGTCGTCAACGTGACTAACCTGGGTACGGGTTGGGGAGATGGTTTCGCCGACGGCGATTACATCCAGCACAGCTATCACTGGCGCGACGTTCTCACCAGGGTGATTGGCTCACATAGCATCAAGGCGGGCTTTGAAGCATGGCGCGGAGATGATATCGCTCTGTTTGCTGGCGCCTTTGGCCAGCCGAACATCTCCTACACCAACATGATCGATCTCATCAACGACAACCCTTACAGTGAAGGCAACCTATCGTACGATCCTGTTACCGGTAAGCCAAAACCATACAACTACGGCTACAAGGAAACGACCTTCGGCATGTTTGCGGAAGATACATGGAAGGTAAACCGCAGACTAACCGTCAACTATGGCATTCGCTATGACAATAACGGCAATCCATACGTGGCGTTAAAAGGCACGACGCTTGCAAACCTGCATCTTGCGTCTGGTTCGAACATCGCGGAACAGATGACAGGTGCCGTCATGAAGGTGCAGTCGAATGTATTGAATCACGACATCAACTGGATCTTCAGCCCACGCGCCGGCTTCGCCTACGATCCGACTGGAAGTGGCAAGTGGGTAATCCGCGGAGGCTTTGGACTGTTCCATGACTACATTACGCTGGGGAATGTCGAAAACCTTCTAGGTGGCAATCCGCCGGGACCAGTCAGGCCCACCTTCTATAACAACGGATCAACTGCCGCGCCCATCTTCGGCTACGGTACGCAGAACCATTATCCTTTCGGCTTTGAGTATCCCGCGTTCGCGGGCCAGCCCCTTGATGCTAAGGGTGGCATTGCCGGGTCACAGATTTCGGTGGGCGCAGTTTCACAAAACCTGACTGCTCCAAACACGTTCAATTGGTCGGCAGCCCTGGAACGCCAGCTCACGTCCAACATGACGGCAAGCTTTGGCTACGTGGGAACGCACTCGTCCAACCTGCTCCTTGTCGGTGGCAACACAGGCGCTACAAGCTACACGGTCGACATGAACTTGATTCCTGGCGATCTGGTCCAACATCCGGTGTTCGACTCCAATGGCGTTTGGACGGGATCTGGAAAGCAAACCCGCCTCAACACCAGCTTTGGCTCTATCAACTATGAGCAGAACGGGGCTCGCCAAAACTACTATGCCGTGATCGCAGCAGTGAAGGGACGCTTCGGGAAACATGGTTTCCTGACTGCTTCCTACACGCGCTCCTCCTCCAAAGACAACTCGGCAAACTATCCCAGCGGATACACCGCCACGGGCGGCACTTCGTACAATATCGACCAGTGGTACAGTCCTTCGACATGGGATGTTCCAAATCGCGTGTCACTTGGCTGGAGCTACGATATTCCCGGCGTAACGAACAGCGGCGGCTTCTTGCGCAGATCGACAACCGGCTTCAACCTGGGTTCGACAACTGTTCTTCAGTCGGGCACTCCGTTCTTTGTAACTAACTCCAGCCCACTGGCCTTGATCGACACTGCCGGCGTAACCGTGACCCAAGCCAACTATCAAAGAGAACTGGAAGCGGGACATTTTGCTTATGCTCCCAACAGCGGCAACTACGCCGCGGATGGCAGTAACTTCAATATCCCGGATGTGCTCAGTTACAAGCAGAAGCACGACAGAAAGTCGTATAAGTACACGGGAGGGCTTGACTCAGGCATCATTTCCCATAGTCAGTTTGCACAGCCGGCATTTAAAACTGGCGGGACAGAAGGGAATGAGAAGCTTGGTCAATTCCGCAACCCCGGCTACGCGAACACGGATCTCACGGTGAAGAAGGAAACAGCCATCACCGAGCGTTTGCACTTCGAGATTCGTCTGGACACGTTCAACCTGTTTAACCGTGTCAATCTGAACGCTGTGGATGCCAACTTTGGCGATACCAGCGCCAACTTTGGCACGACCAACAGCAACCTGCCTCCGCGCAACATGCAGCTTGGAGCCAGACTCAGCTTCTGATCCAGCAAACTCCTAAGGTCGCACGGGAAGCGAATCTGGACTTTGTGCCGATTTGCTTCCCACGCGACCCACGCAACCGTTCCCATCCTGAACAACTGCAGTCCTTTCGAGGGGCGACCGGAGTTTAATGCTCCGCACCGCCCCTCGAGATATGTTGCACCGAATTCCATTCCGGTAAATTACCTAAGGATGTTATGCCAGCCACCTGCCGATGCGCGATAAGTCTCGCCTTCCTGCTTGTCATCCTCCCCGTCAGATCATCAGCTCAAGCATTGGAGTTAAAAAACGCCAGTACGACCGCGACCTTTGATTGGCAGGGCATGACAACAGTCAAAGACACCGAATCGAATACCCGCGTCGATCTTGTGCGGGATGCCTGGTCGCTGACGATTGACGACACTATCTTGCGCGGCGGAGGGTCGCAGCCAGTTAACGTAAACACCCGCGCCGGCGAAGTGTCCTACGAATATGAAATCTCGGGCTATCGTATCCAGGTGACTTACAGCCTCGCGGCTAAGTGGAAATTTGTCGGCAAGCAGATCAAGGTGTTGCGAGCGCCTGGTGCGAAATTCATGATCCACAAGGTTGTCCCTTGGGATCTGACGCTGCGGAATGCAGTGAACTCCGACTTTGTGCCCTCAGCGTATGTGCCCCAATTAGGCAGGACTATCGAGCAGAGCCGCAATTCTCTGCCTGCGAAAGATTTTGGCGGCTTGCTCCGCTTCTCTAGAGACACAGGTGGGATGGTGACGGTGCAGAATCCCTTCTTCGCTGTGGAGCGGAATGGGCAAGACCTGACCATAGCGTATGAGCCGGAGATGGAGTGGAACCAGGCTTGGGGCACATTTGCAAGCGATATGGCGTGCTTCGGTTCCTACCGCCTGACCGGCCGTCGCATGCCCCGCGAAATGGCTCTCGAATGGCATCTTCCGCCTGCTCAAACCGCAAATGACGGTATGGATCAAGCGGAGATCGTTGCTTTCACCGACTGTGTGCACGCGTTTCTGATTGACCCCGCCACTGCCCCCATTAGCGTAGAAGTAGGATGGACGCTCAACGACTATCAGATCGATGTAGGCACGCCAGAAGGAAAATCTGAGTACAAGCGAATCATCGACAGTTCATCCGAGCTGGGGATTCAGACGCTACTCTATGGCCTTGGGAATTCCGCACTGTCAGATCGCACGCAAAGCGCCGACTCGTGGAGTTGGGAGTATGTTCTCTGGCTGAACATGGGCGAGAAGATTCGCAAGGACGAGTGGGACCCCGCCAAAGACGCGATACCGGCAAGCGTGACGGATATGGTTTCTTATGCAAAGCAGAAGCATATCGACCTGCTTGCCTATGTCTATCCATCGGTACCCTACGCGGCAAATCCTTCCTGGCTTGTAAAGCGCCCCGCCCAGGATAACGACCCATTCACTTATGCCACTCTCGCATCGCGAGAATTGCAGGATTACCTGATTCGCAACCTGATCGCATTTCAGAAGCGCACCGGCATCGCTGGATATTCCTTCGACTACACCTTCTTGGATCTACCCGGAAGCAGCAGCTACGCGCAATGGTACGGTTGGCGCAGAGTGATTGAGACTCTACGCAAAGCAGTTCCGTCAATCGTCATCGATGGGCGGCAGACGTATCAAGGATATGGACCGTGGAGTTGGCTTGCAGGTAGCTATCCTCATCCGACTGGAAACGACGAACAGCCGGAGAGTTTCAAGCCCTACCCGGATCTGCATTTTGATCGCGTCTCCGCAGACCGTGCGCGCTTCGTGAATTACAGCTGCAAGTACCGCAGATGGCGTCGGGCCGATTGCAAGGAATATTCTTTGACAATGTCACGCCGCAACTCACTGAGTCTCTTGCGCCCTGATTTGGCCTCGACGTGGTCTTTGCGCCATGATGCAATTGAACCAGGCAGTCGAGGAGAGAAGGGGACTCTTGCGCGGTGACGTTTTCCAATGATGCATAAGTTCGCAAACTTTGCGCTCGCGTTTTGTTTTCTCCTTGCGCCCGCGTCCTTATGTCTCGCGCAAGAACAGCCTGCGCCTGACGAGGTCCGCAGGATTTCCGACGCGCTGCGCAACCGGGATTTCACAAAAGCGTTGGAACTGAGTAAGGCTGCATTGGCAAGCCGGCCGAGTGACTACCGGCTTTGGACTCTTCGCGGAATGGCCACAGCAGGAACGGCCAACCTCCCTCTCGCGTTGTCGGCATATCAGCATGCGTTGAAACTTGTTCCAACCTATTTGCCGGCTCTTGAAGGAGCAGCACAATCAGAATTTCAAATGGGGCATGATACCGCGAGGCCGCTCATCCTCAGAGTATTAGCGCTGCGCCCTGACGATCCCACGTCCCATGCCATGCTGGGCATCCTCGAGTACAGAAACAAGAATTGTCCCGATGCCGTCGCTCATTTCGAGAAGGCAGCTCCCGTCATTGCCTCTCAGCCAGATGTGCTTACCCAATATCGGTCGTGCCTTGCGGTTCTGAAGAATGACCAGCAGGCAGTCACAGTCTTCGCACAAGCATTCGCTCTCGACCCTGCGAGGCGCGATGCTCGGTACAATCTCGCTCTTGCGCAGTGGAATGCAGGCCAGGCTAACGATGCGCTGGCTTCGTTACGCCCCTTGATTGACGCAACGCCGATCGATCGAGATGCAGCAACCCTTGCGGCCGAAATCCTTGAGACAAAATCCGAAACGGCGCAGGCGATCGACCTCTTGCGCAAGACAATTCTGGCGAATCCGAAAGACGTGGATGCTTACCTGCAGTTTGCAGCTTTGTCGTACGATCACGCATCTCCCAAGGTTGGCATCGATATCTTGAATGCGGGACTCACTCAATTGCCAAAGGAGCCCAGGCTCTACCTTGTCCGGGGCATTCTGTTGACCCAACTCGGCGAGTTCGCACACGCCGCGGAAGATTTCGAGACAGCGAACCGAATCGATCCGCGGCTCCAGTTCCTTGGAGTGGCGGAGGGGCTTGTCCAATCGCAACAGCACAAACCGGCCGAGGCGTTGATCAAGTTTCGCGCCGCCGTCAGGGCCAATCCCAACGATGCATTTTCGCAGTACCTGCTGGCAGAAGGGCTCCAGGAATCAGGCAAGGCAGTCGGCACTCCTGAGTACAAGGAGGAACTGGAAGCTGCGACCCGAGCGGTGCAGCTCGATCCGCACCTTGTCGCAGCCCAGGATCTGCTCAGTGCGGTCTACCTTGAAGAAGGGCACACCGAACAGTCGATCCAACATAGTCGTGCCGTTCTTGCGCTCGATCCGAACGACCAGCAGGCTGTCTATCACCTGATTGTTGCCCTGCGTAAGTCAGATCAGAAAGATCAGGTTCCTGCCCTCTTGAAGCGGCTCCTCGAGCTTCGTACAAATACGAAAGTTAACGAGAGGACCAGCAAACGCTTCCGCCTCTATGAGATCCCGGCATCGACTACCGTTCCGTCTCAATGAACTTCTTGGAAAACCGTAATTCAAGTTCAAGTGTGAAGTCGGTAGACTCAAAGCACTGAGACATGCCCGAGAAGGAATTGGATCTGCTCAAGTTCTCCGCCAGAATCATGACAGAGCCGTGCACATGATCGTCGAAGATCGTGTGGCGCAAGCCGTGGAATGTTCATACTCGCGGCAGTCTTTTTGACAACGTGCCAGACCGTTTCTTCTGAAATGCCGTGCCCCCAAAGTTTACCCGCCCGACAGACACATCGGAATAGCGGGCCACTCTCGATACCGGCTGCGGCTAGTCACGCATCGAGCGTCTATTTGACCCAGTTCGGCACGGGCACGGTTCGTATGTGCCTGCCCTTACCAACAAGATCTACGATGGCCCAGCGCTCCTCGCGACGTTGCAAGCTCTCCAACCTCAGTTCCGCAAGCTCGCGACGGCGCAGCCCCAACCGAGCAGGATTGCCAGAATCGCTCGATTACGCTTTCCAGTAAGAGTTTGGCCATCGGGCAACTGCCAGAGCACCGATGCCTCGCGCGCTGTAAGCCAGTTGCCCAAGCGAGAGCCCAGCTTGCGGACACCTTTGACACGATGGATGTCGGCGGCCAGCTCGGGGCTTAACAGACCGGAGTCAGCAGCCTCGTAGGCCAGCCGTCGCACAGCAGCCATTCGCACGTTGATCGTTCCGGGCGCCAGTGACCGGAGAGGGAGGGGATCAGGGCAAGACGGGGCAAGGGCTGTTGCCCTGACGCCGAAGCCCACGCTATGCCGACCCACAAAAGCGTCGACAACCATCGCACGCCATTTCCTCTCATTTCATGCCCCCGCTTGCGTACAGGACCAGATAGCCGGGCTGCGAAGTCCGATCCGGAGGCTACGTGGTCGCAGCCAGAAGAACATCCCGGCAACCAGATTCAAACACGAGCGTGGCCGCGCCCTGCACACCGGCGAAGCGTCCAGCCTGTGCAGCGCGCAGTTGGGGCTGGCGCTTTGCTCCAAAGTGGAGGAGCCTTGCCACTTGTCTTTCCAGGTCAGGAACGAACTGTGCGTATCCCTCGATTAGGCCGCCGGAGAGAAACACGACCTGGGGGTCGAAGAGGTTGAACAGATTGCTGATTCCCTCAGCGAGATGTTCTGACAGCGCTGCAAAGGCGCTTTGCGCAGCAGCGTCGCCGTTGCGTGCAAGTTGGTTGATTTTGAGGGCAAGGGCGGCGTTATCCATCGTGTCCTCAGGGTCGGTTCCGCCGTGTTCGCGGAATTCCCGGAGCAGGGCGGCGGTGGAGACATAGGCTTCCAGGCAGCCGCGGCGGCCGCAGTTGCACGGCCGGCCACCGGCGCGGATGACAGTATGACCAATGGATCCCGCAAAACCGTGTAGGCCGCGAAGGAGCTTGCCCTGGGAAACAATGCCCCCTCCGATACCGGTGCCAATGGTAATGACTACAAAATCGGACAGGCCACGGCCCACACCGAAATGCAACTCCGAGAGAACGGCGGCCTGGGCGTCATTTACGATCGAAGTCGGCAATTGGAAGCGTTCTTCGGCAAAAGCGCGCAGTTGAAAGCTGGACCACCCGGGGAGATTGTCGGTGGCTGCAAAGATGCTGCCATCGCGATGATCGACGGCGCCGGCCGTGGCGATGCCGAGACCCACCGGCTCGAACTGCTTGTTGTGGGCGGTTGCAAGCACCCGCTCGACCACGTGGGTGAGACCGGCGACGATGGCATCGCGTCCCTTGGTCGCGTCGGTCGGCGTCTGTGCCACAAAGCAAACCTCCCCGTTGCGCTGCACCAGACCGGCCTTGATTGATGTGCCGCCGATATCCACGCCGATCGCAGGGGTCGAAGATGAGGCCTGCTCAAGAGCCTGCGCGAATTGGGCGGCGATGATTCCCGGCCGGGTGATGGCCGAGCCGACAATAACGCACCAGGCCCCGGCCTCGATGGCCCGACGCGCTTCTTCGGGAGTGGAGATATGCCCCTCAGCCATGATGGGAACATTGAGTTGTTCGCTCATCTGCACGAGCAATGGGAAACTAAAGCTTCGATTGTCACGGGTGTGCTCGGTATAGCCGTTCAGTGTGGTTCCCACGCTGTCGGCGCCGGCAGCAGCGGCGGCCAGTGCCTCTTCGAGGGTGGAGATGTCCGCCATCACCGGCAAGCCCAGTTCCTCATGAATTCGGTGGATAAGCCGGCGCCACGGCTCGCCACCCGGCCAGGCACGATCAGTGCAATCCAGCGCAATGATGGAGGCACCCGCGGCGGCCAAAGCGCGCGCGGAGGCGAAATCGGGAGTGATGCGCATGCCCGCAAGGCCGTACCGTTTCTCGATGCCGATGATGGGGAGGCTGGTATCTTTCCGGAGGGCAGCTATTTGCTCCCCGCTGTTTAAACGCAGACCCGCGGCTCCTCCGCCGATCGCGGCCAGTGCAATGCGACGAATCGCGTCCGTGTTTTCCAGAGGATCCCCCGGGGAAGCCTGGCAGGACACGACCAATCCGCCTTTGAGTTGTTCAAATACCGCGTTCATTCTTCGCCCTCTTTCTCTTCCCAGGACAACAGGACAGCAGATTCTATTCGCATCCAATTGCGCATTTGTATTATTGTATAGCCAGCTATAGTATAGCAAGATGGAAAACGGGAATAGTGCGGTATCGTAGCCAACTCCCTTAAATGCGGGGAGCGAAGAACGCGGCCGGCAAAAGGCCATGGGTTGGGAGTGGAATGGGAACGGGAATGAGCAGCATGCTTCTTGCGGGGGCGCTCCTGGCGATTTTGTCGGGGATGATGAATGGAAGTTTCACTCTGCCGATGAGGTTTCTGGGAAAGTGGGATTGGGAGAACGTTTGGACTCTGTTCATCGTGGTTTCATGCCTGCTGCTGCCGGCTGCGATCGTGACTGTGATAGCGCCGCGGAGTTGGACAATTATCGGCCAGGCGCCCGCATCCGCTATCTGGATTGCGATTCTCACGGGTTTTGCGTGGGGGTTTGGGGCGGTCCTGTTCGGCCAGAGCGTGAGCGCAATCGGCATTTCGCTGGCAACTACTCTGGTGTTGGCGATCAGCTCAGGGCTGGGATCTTTGCTGCCAATTCTGCTGCTGGCCCCCCATAACCTGCTCAAGCCCGCGGGACAGAGAATTCTTGGCAGTGTAATGGTTGAACTCGTTGGCATTGCGCTCTGCGGCTGGGCAGGGCGAGTGCGCGAGCGGGCCGCAGGCGTCGGACAAGAGAGGGGCGGCATGGTAGGGCATGCCCGTCCGATCGGCGTGGCTCTGCTGATGGCGGCGGGTTCGGGGATACTTTCGGCCGTTTTCAATATCGGGTTTTGGCCAACCTGGGTTTCTGTTTTTACTTGTTTCGCAAAAACGGCAGCATGAAGAAATTTGCCCAACCGGGCGGATTTCGGCTCTACGGCCTGTCCACGGTCATGGCATTGCTTTGGGGAGGAAGTATTTTTGTTTACGGCGCGTCGGCTCCACGACTGGGCTCGCTAGGCACCTCCATCGGGTGGCCCCTGAGCCTGGCGGTAGGCCTGCTTTTGGCCAACGTAATTGGAATCAGCCTGGGCGAATGGAGCCAGGCTCCGGTACGTGCGAGGAAATGGATGTATTCAGGAATCGCAGTATTGCTGGTAGCGGTCGTCCTGTTGAGCAGGGCAAGCTATTAACGCACCTGTGATGATCGGGCTTGCAAACAAGGAGTGCTGACTCGATTTCTCTTGACCGTAAGCTATTCTGATAGCCGGGTGGGGAGTCAGCAGTGCGGTACAGCAATCATCCCAGTTAGACATCTTTGCGGTCAATTGTGACCGAAAGTTCGAGGAAACATCGATGCAAGCGAAAAAGCAACGGCACGCAAAGACTCCCGCGCCAGTGTCAACCTCCGGCACGAAGTGGGATTTTGAACCACTAGATAAGGATAGCTTCACCCCGATGTACTTTCAGATCCAGACGCAACTCTTGCAGATGATCCAGGCGGGACGCTTGAGAGCCGGAGATCCACTGCCGAGCGAAGAAGAGTTGAGCCGGATGTACGGCGTCAGCCGCATGACGTCGAGACAGGCGCTACAGGCACTGAAGAGCCAGGGATTTGCGTCGCGCCACAAAGGGCAAGGAAGCTTTGTCAGCCAACCGCGTGTGGAGAAGGACATTACCCACCTATGCGGATTTACGGCGGAGATGCGAGCTCTTGGCATCACTGCTACGTCGCGTGTGCTGGAAGCGGAAACGCTTCCCGCCCCTGCCGAGTTGGCCTCCCAGTTGGGGATTGCCGTGAATGCTCCGATTTACCGGCTGCGGCGGTTACGGCTAGCCGACGAATTGCCCGTAGCTGTTGAGGAGATCCGGCTCCCTTATGACCGCTTCCCGGGCGTGGAGAAACTGGATTTTTCACGCTTGTCGCTCTACCATACTCTCCGCATGCGCTACGGGATTCGAGTGAGCCGAGCCGACGAAATTCTGGAAGCACGTTCGGCGACGCGCCGCGAGGCGGAGTTGCTGGAGATTCCGCCACGGTCCAGCCTGCTGGTGATTTCGCGCACTTTATGGAGCACGGACGGGCTACCTGTAGAGACGGCTCATTCTGTCTATCGCGGTGACCGCTACCGTGCCGTGCTGCGGATACCGGCGACGGCAATGGAGTAGATTTCGTCTAAACCTCGCCTGGAGCACGTGTACCCCCCGGGATCTGCACAAACCCGGAGAGACATATCCCGCAAACAAAACGTGTGGCTCGTTCACTAGATCCGATTTTCGGGGACCAGGTTATTCGTCGTCTAACTTCCTGTCTGCCGATGCGGCGTGTGATGTTAATCACATCTCCAGATTGAGAGCGCTGAGCTTGTGATGCGGTTGAGGCCTTCTTCCCTAGCCGATTCTGATGAATCAGCGATCACCACACGCCAGTCCGAAAGAGCGTAGGGTGGTAAATCGAGAAGCCGAGACATGCCAAAAGAAGGATTTGCCAAATACGAGCTTGACGAGTGGCGTGTATGGTAGTATATACATCCATACGGACATACAGAGCTTGTAGCCTGTCGGCTATTCAGAGGAAAAACCAGATACCCCAAAGCGGGGGTGCTCAGCAATTACGAAAATGGAGGCTCCACCATGTTGTCTAGGATTCGGGCTCTCACCTTTCTGCTGTTTGTCGCGGTATGTCTCCAAAGGGTTCCGGCGCAAGTCACCAGTGCCGGTTCCATTGCAGGCCAAGTCGTAGATTCTTCAGACGCCCTGGTTCCCGATGCGACGGTGGTTGCGGTCCAGATGAACACTAATGCCATATGGAAAACCGTCACCGATAGCGCGGGAACCTACATCTTTCCGAATCTGCCCGTCGGCACCTTCACCTTGTCCGCGGAGAAGCAAGGATTCAGCAAGGCGCAGATCAACACCGTTGTTCTCAATGCGGGAGAGCAACTGAGGCACAACTTCTCTCTCCAGCCCGGAGCCGTAACCGACACCATCCAGGTCAGCAGCGACGTCATCAATGTGGATACGGAGACCGCCAACGTCGGCGAAGTCGTGGGCTCTGTGGCGATTCAGCAGATGCCGCTGGTTACGCGCAACTTCATCCAACTGGTTGAACTCGCGCCCGGCGTCTCAAGCGACATCGGCAGCGAGGCGGGATTCGGTTCGAACAGCAGTCTGGCGGTGTCGGTCAATGGCGTGCGCAACAATGCCAACAACTGGACGATCGACGGCGTGCCCAATTTGGACGTATTTAATGGCAACAACGCCATTACCCCGAACGTGGATGCTCTGTCTGAGTTCAGAATTGATCGCGGCAACTATACCGCCGAGCAGGGGCGAAGTGCGGGAGCCACGGTCAACGCCATTCTCAAGTCGGGCGCCAACACCTGGCACGGATCGGCCTTCGAGTTTGCCCGGACCGCTGATCTGAACGCTAATCTGTTCTTCAACAAGTATTACGGCAATCCGCGTCCGTCCGATCACTACAATAATTTCGGGTACACGGCTTCAGGACCGATCAAAAGAGACAAGCTTTTCTTCTTGTGGTCGCAAGAGTTTCGCAGAATTGGCGAGCCAACTCAAACCAGAGGAACGAGAGTTCCAACCGATCAGGAAAAGAGCAACGGCGATTTCTCTGACGCCGCATCGATTGGCATGAGTGTGCCCAAAGTGACCGCTGCCCTGGCGGCCAATCCGCTCTGCGTTGGCTGCGTAGAGGGCCAGCCGTTTCCCAACAACATAATTCCGGCTGGGGTGTTAAGCAAAAATGCGCAGCTCTTGCTCAAAACCTACTATCCAGCAGCAGGGAAGTACAATGACGGCGTCAATTTCGCGTCATCAGCTTCCAATGTGTTAACCGAGCGCGAGGAATTGATCCGGATGGACTATAACCTCAGCGACAAATGGAAGATGTTCGCGCACTACATCCAGGATCAGAACCACATCGCATCTCCCTATGGACTATGGGGCGAGAACTCTCTGCCTGGTGTCGGGTCAAGCACCGAGTTTGAGCCGATGCAGAGCTTCGCCTTCAACATCGTGGGAACCCTGTCGCCCAACCTGGTCAACGAAACGCAGTTCGGCATCTATCACAACATTATTCGGATTCAGACGTCGCCTTTGCTGAATCGCAGTCGGGCGTCCGGGCTGGATATTCCCTATTACTTCCCAAATCACATCGATCCAGAGAACCGCATCCCCGCGCTATCGTTTTCGCACTATGCGGGGATCAGCACAATCTGGCCGTTCTTGAATGGATTCTTCTATCACAAATGGACCGATAACCTCTCGTGGCACAAGGGTAAGCACGACCTGCGCTTCGGACTGTTGATTACCCAGCAGGGCAAGAACGAGAACAACGCCCCCAATAACCTCAATGGCACTTTCAGCTGGTCGGGGACGGCATTCGACGGGGTACATACCGGAAATGACATGTCCGATATGCTCACCAACTTCGCCGATTCTTATAGCGAAAACATGAACAACCCAGTACAACACCTGCGCTACTGGGACGATGAGGCCTACGCGCAGGATCAATGGCACATCACTCAACGCTTGAGCCTCACGTTCGGTCTTCGCTACAGCTATTTTGGACCGGAGATCGATCAGAACAACCTCCTCACCAATTTCCTGCCGCAGCTCTTTCAACCGGCTCTAGCCCCGACGGTCAACTCCAGTACGGGGAACCTGACAAACATTCCTGATTCGCAGTTGACGAACGGCGTATATTTGCCGACCAACGGGATCATCGCCGCGGGTGTCAACTCGCCGTGGGGTGAGGCGGTCTTCAATGTAAGAAAGTTGAATATCGCGCCTCGCGCCGGCTTCAGCTTCGACCCCTTCGGCAGGGGCAAGACGGTATTGAGGGGCGGCTATGGAATGTACTACGACCGAACGGCCCCTTATGAACTCTATGCAAAGGCCAATCCGCCCTTCAACGCTGCCGTGACTCTCCATAGCGTTTACGTAGACACTCCCGGCCAAAGCGGCGGATCGCCCATCAATTCGACGGTTGGCCTCTTTGGATTCACTTCCAAGCAACCCCTGCCCTATAACCAGCAATGGTCACTTGGAATCCAGCATGAGGTTCGCCGCAACACCGTGGTGACCATGGATTACATCGGCACCAAGGGAATTCACTTGATGTACGATTCAATGCTCAACCAGAATTCGCCCAATCTGCAGGTTGCCCAAGGCGCTACCAATGTCGATTCGGTACGGCCGTACCAAGGCTACGGAACGATCCAGTTGGTGACTCCCGAAGCCTACTCCAATTACCACGGATTGCAGGCTTCGCTCAAGGAACAGCTGGGCACCCAACTCACGTTGAATGCAGCCTACACCTACTCGAAGGTGCTCACCAACGCATCCGGCGACTTGAATGCTGTCCAAGACCCGAAGAATCCAGGAGCCGACCATGGGCCTGCGTCTTTTGACAGAACGCACATATTGGTCCTCGATTATGTCTGGCAGCTGCCGACGCTCTCCAGCTACAACACCGCAATGAAGACAGCCTTAGGTGGATGGCAATGGTCAAGCCTCGTCAACGTTAAGACTGGTGAACCCATTACCGTTAATTTGGGCGTGTATGCGAACGCCGGCGAGACTGACGGACCGGAAAGGCCGAACCAAGTCGGAAAGGCCGTGGATGGCAAGGGTCTCAATGACTGGATCAACCCCACGGCGTTCACTGTCCCCGCCCAAGCGACATTTGGAAACGCTCGTCAGGGCAATGTACGCCTGCCTCGCAATACCCAGGTGGACTCCTCTCTTTCCAAAGACTTCCAACTTCATGAACGATTCCGCCTGCAATTCAAGTTCGAGGAAATCAATGTGTTCAACCACACTGAATTCAACTCGGTGGACAGCAATTTCTACCCAGGTAGCACAACCTTCGGTCACCTCAACAACACATTGCTTCCGCGCGTATCGCAAGCGGGCCTGCACCTGATTTTCTAATGAAACGGGAGTTCCCCCGGCTCCGCCGGGGAGGCAGTAAAACTTTGAGAATTTCGGGAGTGTTCCTCCCGCTGTTGCTTTTTGTTTGCAACAACCGATCGCATAGCAAGGTCCGGATGTTGCGGTTGCTTTTCACCGGTTGCGATTAGGCCCCTTTGAGGGGCCAGCAACCGAAAGCCTCCGGCTCTGCCTGAGGATCCTTACTCAGTTTTGTAAGAGGAACTGATGTGCTGTCAATCAAACGCGCTGCGGCCATTCCGGGAAGATCGGCTTGGCCACGGCGCATTTTCTTGCCCCACCAACACGGATGCCGTCGCTCACTGAATATCTAGACGGACTCACCCAGGGGAGGATTCAGGAGCATGTCAATCGCATCTGAGTTGGATTCCGCTATTGGGCCACAATCGCGCCGCGCTTTCCTGCAGGCTTTGGGCGCTACCGGAATAACTCTCTTTGGCCGCCGGGCATGGAGTGGCGCGCTCCCTGAGAGCGTTCGCCAGTCTCTGGCGCGAGAAGGCAAGGTGGTAACGCTGCTGGAAGATGGCGGGTTTCAGAGCTCAGCCTGGGGGTGGCAGTTTACCGACGGCGACAAGTTGGCGGATGTTTCGCGCCATGAGGGACGGCGGTCGGTGCATGTGAATACAGATTCTGGAGATTACGCACGCTTCCTTGTATTGGGACCTGAGATCGGAAAGACCTACACGCTCAGCGGTTGGGTAAAGACAGAGGGCATCGTTCAGCAGGAAGAAGCCGCGGGCGCGTATTTCACGGCGTCGCAGTTTGAGTTTCAGGGTCGGCCCACGGAGTATACCGTGGACGGCAAGCAACTCCCGGAGAAGCGCTTCGGCAACTTGACGGGAACCATGGGCTGGCAGCCGTTTTCGCAGTGCTTTAAATGCCTGCCGGGCACTGCGTGGTTCGAAGTGGTGGTGGGAATCTATCGTGCCTCCGGTTCAGCCTGGTTCACTGACCTTACGTTTGTCGAAGGAGATACGGCCGTGGACTTTGACGGTGTGGTGAGTTACTGGCAAGCGCTGGAGTGGGCGCACAAGAATGCGTTGCAAAACAGCGCCCGGAGCAAGCCGACAGCGGCAATCCTGCGGGATGCCCTTCCCGCCCGCGGCGCGGCCGCAGACCCGGCACAATTGGCCAAAGTGTTGAATGAAACCTACGATGTCGCCTTCCTCACAGCAGAACAATTGGCCGATCCAAAACGCCTGAACCGCGCCGCCTTTGACCTGCTGGTGCTGCCCTACGGTGAGACCTTTCCGCTGCCCGCACGGAAGGCAGTGGAAAACTTTCTGGGCGATGGCGGCGACCTGCTGACCACCGGCGGATATGCCTTTAAGGCTCCTGTTGTTTTGAAGTCCG
>WNGR01002496.1_pt1 | contig 30556 bp, 36 predicted proteins | sample 5407581 | NCBI WGS metagenome assembly WNGR01 (sample SAMN13153383, study PRJNA577476) | soil metagenome | isolation source: 80 cm soil or saprolite under Garry oak tree replicate 2 | place: USA:California | collected 2016-06-15
TCGTTCGATGGCGCGAGCCAAAGCGGTCGCGAACGAACATTCAACCCAAACTCTCAAGTCAAAGAAGTCTCGATATTCGTTCTTGAATAGAAAGATTCCCTCGGCCAGAACGACGTCAACATTTCTGATGTCGTAGATCTGTTTGCGATATTGCTTCGCTGTCTCAGCGAGAGACTCCGCCACCAGATGAACCGAACGACTATCACGCAGCGGCACCAGCAGGTTTGAAAAGAAATCGTCGAAACGAATCGCGCGCTGATAGAAATTTTCCGCGAGCGCTTTCGGGTCAAATCGTTGTTCAGGCAAATTCAACCAGCCGTCCACGTTAACAACGACTGAGGCGATCGCACGTTGCGCCAGATGCGCTTCGATTTGACCCGCGATATAGCCTTTGCCGCTGCCATCGATGCCGCTGATGCCGACGAGCAGGCTGCGATTCTCAGGCACTTCGGCGCGCCGAGCGAGAATTCGGTCTACGGTTTCGTCGATGCCTACCATGCCTTGAAAACATTGTGCGACACGTCTGCCGCGTGAAAAGCACCAGCGACCACGAATGAAATGATTGCCATCCGATTTGTTAACAATCCTTCACGGAACGCCAGCCGCGTGACTACGTAAAAGAGCGGCGGGTAGAGCGTCAGCGCGGTCAGCAGCCCAGGGCTGTACACGCCAAACGCCGCGGTTGCTCCGGCATGAAACAGAATGTTGAAGCAGACCGCCGGCGTGAAAACGAAAGTAAAAAAGATAAAGATCATGATGCGGTTTGGAATAACCTGAAGCACTACCGGCGCCAGCCACGCGACGACGATTCCGCTGACATGAATTACCAGATAGTCCCGCATCGTGAAACTCGCATTCGCATAGTGTCTGGCCCAATTCGTGAATTGCGGCAACTCCTCGAAAACGTGCAGCGTATACGCAATGGGAAACAGCCATACCGCTTGTCGAAACTTCATCGAACTGAGCTGCTTGATGACCAACTCGAAGTCCATAGAGATGCTCACGGATTGCTCTCATTTCTAAGGCCGCACGCCCGCGATGTTCAGCCGGATGCGATACAAACTCGAGCGCGCGCAGAGATAGAGCGTCTTGCCGTCAGCATCGCCCCAATTGAAATTGTGCGCGTGCTTTGGCGTGATGATTGTGCCGAGATGTTTGCCTTCAGGCGAGATCACCCACAGCCCGCCCGGCGCCGAGACATATAGGTTGCCCTTCTGATCGACCTTGATGCCGTCGAGGCCGTCCTCGCCCGGCGCGCCGGTGAAATCGAAGAACAGCTTTCCATTCTTCAAAGTGCCATCGGGCTGCACTTCGTAGCGCATGATCGCTTTGTGCTTGTCGCCGATTTCACCGACGGGCTCGTCTTCTTTGCGAAGCTCCTGACCAACAAGTGAACGCGGCCAGTTGCCTATGTACAGATATTTTTCATCGGGCGAAAACGCGATGCCGTTCGGCCCGGTTAAGTCCTTGCTCACCAGTTGCAGCTTGCCTTTGTAGATCGAATAGACGCCGCTGAATGGAAGCTGCTTGCGCGGGTCGTTGAAGAACTTGGGAAAGCCGAATGGCGGATCAGTAAAGAACAGCGTTCCGTCCGATCGATAGACCAGATCGTTGGGACTGTTGAGCCGCTTGCCTTGATAACTATCAGCCAGAACGGTTTGGGTTCCGTCCGTTTCATCCCGCACAACGCGATGATTACCGTGCTGGTTAATCGTGAGTCGTCCCTGCGGATCGAGCGTCAAACCATTCGATCCGGGTTGGCCATACTCAGCAATGTCGGCGCCTGAGTAGCCGCTCAGTGTGCGAAACACGTCGAGCTTTCCTTCTGCGTTTCCGTTGGGCGCGTATTTGTAGATCGTGTTCGCGTTCGGATCGCTGAACAGAAGGTAGCCGCCGTCCTTGTTCACCCAAATCGGGCCTTCCGTAAACTTGAATCCCTCGGCAAGTTTGAAAACTTTCGGATTCGGTCCGACGACCTCGTTCATTGCCGGGTCGTTTCGCACAACCTCGACATTAACCTCGCTCGGTGTGAGCGCCACCGGACCAGGCTCAGTCTTGTAGAACGAGAGCTTCGCGTAGCGCAGGTAAATGAAATTTGTCGGCGGATTCGAAAGCGGACCGTTGATACCGAAGATGGCCAGTTGAATTTGCTGGCCGCGTTTCACGTTGCGCCCAATAACCAGATGGTTCTCGGTGTTCCAGCCGGCGATGACTGAACCGCCTGTCTGGCCCAGTGCGCGTGACAACTCGCCGTCAACCCAGATCTCGGCGTAGTCGTCGAGCGACGTTTCGAACACGACAGTCATCCCGGTTGGATCATAATCACCGATGCGATCCGGAAGCGTCAGCTTAATGCGATACCAGTTGAAACCCAGCCGGCCGTGGCCGCGACGTTGGTCCAACGTGGTCGGCCCGATCGCTTCCCACTTCGAATCATCGAAATCAGCCCCGCCGGCATGCGGCGTGTAATCATAGGTCTTCACCGGCGCACCAGTCGGCTGGTTGTCTGGTCCGGCACTAACGAAACTGGCTTCGACAATCTTTGTATCGCTGTAGCGCCACTCGCCTTTGACCGCACGCACGCCATCAACTGTGGCGAGATCGATCATCGCTTCGGGCTTTCCGGTTGGAACATCCGCGGATGTCTTCGTCGGCTGCGACGCATGTGTCAGGTTTCCCGACCAACCAACGTACAGCGCAGCCGCGATGATTAAGAAGAATGCGCCCCTAAGCATTAGGTTCAATTTTCGCGCGCTCATTTGTTGCCTCCTTTGATAGCCGCAGCCGCGTAATCGGCTCCGACCTTCGCAATGTCTTCGTCTTCCTGGGGCGAGTTGCCACTTACGCCAATCGCGCCGACTACTCTGCCTTCGACGATGATGGGAACCCCTCCTTGCAGGGCCACCGCTCCCGGTAGGGCCAGCGCCGATACCCGGCCATTCTTCACCTGGTCCTCAAATACCTTGCTGGGCCGTCGGAAAATTGCCGCCGTGCGGGCTTTGGCGATTCCTACATCGACGCTGGCAACCTGTGTATCGTCGAGTCGTTCAAGAACCAGTAGGTAACCACCGTCATCGACGACGGCGATCACGACTGTCGCGCCGCGTTTCTTGGCTTCAGCTTCAGCTGCCGCCGCAATCTTCTTTGCTGCCTCAAGCGTCAGCACTTGCTTGGTTGGTAATTGGGCACCAACAGACAGAGCGCCGAGCATTACCAACAGTGTCGCTGCAAGAACCTGAATTCGTTTCATAACAGTCCTCTTTCAGTAGAGCGGCAAAACCGCCAAAACTTAGCGAACCTTGATCGTGTAGTAGAGAAACGCCCCGCCGACTTCCTTGAACCAGTGCGGGATACTGTTCGCGACGATGATCACGTCGCCTTTCGACAACTGACGCGTCTCTCCGCCTTCAATGCGGGACCCGCGAATCTCGTTGGGCGCAATCTCTTTCGCATCGACCGCTGTGCCACCCGTCACAAAGGTCGCCGTGCCCTCCATCACATAAATGATGTCGGTGTCGAGCGTATGAATCTCGGCTTGGCCGGGCCGGTCACGCCGGCTGGTGTGGACCATATAGTTGCGATTAGTGCCGTCCAGCAGCACTGCGCCTTTTGAAAATGATGCCGACACCTGGGTCTTATCAAAGAACAGCACGGGCGCAGGTTTCATCTGCATCGTGTCGCTCATTTTCATTTCGCCAGCAAAGACGTTCGCGCCGGCCATCGCCAGTTCTTCGTCCTGCTGAGCGCTTGAGGCGCCGCTCACTCCGACCCCGCCAACGATTTGTCCGTCGATCGTGATCGGCACACCACCTTGTAGTGGCGTGAAGTAAGCGTCAGGCAACGCGACCATCGCCGTCCGGCCGCTCTTGATAATGTCTTCGAATGCTTTCGTTGGACGCTTGAAGAGCACCGCAGTGCGTGCTTTGCCAATCGAGATATTGGCACCAGCCGCGAAGGTTCCATCGAGTCGTTCCAGCGCCATCAGGTTGCCGCCTTCGTCGACGACGGCTATTACTCCGCCGGGCGCATTGTTCTTCTTCGCGTAAGCAACCGCACCGGCGATGACTTTCTTAGCACCGTCAATTGTCAGCGATTTCTTCTCGATCGTTTGCGCTTGCGAGAGAGAAATCAGATTAGTAAGCGTCAGAATCATCGCGGCGATCTTAAGAGTCGGTTTCATAGTTCTCTCCTTGCCAACATTCTTTTTTTCTTACTGGAGCGCGCACTTCTTGCCTGCGATCACCGCCCAGATCGAATCCGGGGCTGACGGCGAGCGGAACGCCCGCGCTCCCAGTAAAAATCACATACCCGGTTCAGCGGTGATCGTGACGCGAAAGAACTCGGCATTCTTGCCGGCGAACCGAGCATCTTTCACACGATTCACCACGCCATGCTCTTCAGCCCCGGTATTCGGACCCTTTTGTCTTGGTCCCTGGTTGGGGCCGATGCCGATCTCTTCGTCCACTTCCGTCCCGGCATTCCACAAGATGAACTTCTCCGTAACGTCGCCGCTGACGGGATTGCCCTTAGCATCAAAAAGCGCGATGCCATTAGCGTCTGGCGCGTAGAACCAATCATTCGATTGGCCGAACATCATCGTGCTGAAGAGTTTCATGCCCGGCATTTCGGTGAAGCTGTATTCATAGCTGTCACCAGGACGAATCGGGCCAGCACCCATAGCGCCCACCGGCGTATTGAACACGCCGTGCAGATTCGAAGCGTGATGCATCGTCTCGAGTGATTTGACTAACCCGGATGGGTCACCGTCTTCGGCCTGCATTTCCAGACCGTTGGCGCGCGCGGCCTTTCCCTCTGTAAATAGCGGCGCGTTCTTTGTGCTTAGCACAAACATGCCCGGCGACAACGCGAACGGAAACTTGACCCCGTTCGAAGCCGTCATGCCTTCCGGGTTGGAAATGTTTTCAACCCTAACTGTGAATTTCGTTGGACCCGCCTTGCGGGTGGCGACCGCGACCGTGAACTGGGCCAGGTAGCCTACGAGCAAGAGTGCCAAACCGATTACAAGCTTTCGATGTTTCATGACTTAAGTTCTCCTTCTAAGAAAGTTGTTGATGATTAGCCACAGAGAACCGGAGACCGAGGTGACATCGCGACAATTGACGACCACGTCCTTTTTTGTGTGTTGCTTCGCATTGTCCGTTTCCCCTCATCGTCTCCGCTTTTCTATGGCTAACCGCTGTCAGTTAGCTTCAAAGTTGCACCTGAAGATGCAGCGCTGGTTGTTGTGGTGGTGCAGCTTCGCGCAAGCGACTGCGCGACCCGCCTTAATCCGTCGATAAACCTCGGCCGCCAGAAGCATTCCCATCGGCGGCGCGGTGAAATAGATCCAGAGCGCAGTCCAAACATGCGCGCCAAACGCCGATCCGAGGGTGCGCGCCGGGTTCATGCTCATGCCTGAAATCGGCGCTTCGATCGTGATGTAAGTTGCGACCAACGCCCCCGCGAACAACCCGGTCCAGCGGCTGAGGCGCTTTGTATTCGAAACATTCAGGATCACGGTCATCAGGATGAAGGTAATCGCGAGTTCCGCGACGAAAGCGGCCATCACACCAGCAGGTCCTGGAACCGTCGCCGCATAGTTCACCGACATGTGCGAGACCAGTTTGCCGAGCACTAACGAGGCGATGAGCACTCCAGCTACTGCCCCCACAAATTGAAATAGGGCGTAGAAGGCTGCGTCCCAGGCTTCGATTTTGCCGAGCCGGAAAAATGTCAGAGTCACTGACGGATTGAAGTGCCCGCCCGATTGTTTGCCGAGCGGCGAAAAGATGATGGCGACCGCCGTCGAACCCATCGCGGTGCCCATAAGCAGCCGCCGGAATGTCTCACTATGAATGTTTTGAGCGACCGCTGATGCGGGGTGATAGAGCAGCACAGTGAAGGCACAAGCTGAGATCATGAACAGTCCCAGCTCCGCCCCTTCCATTAGGTATTCAGGCCAATGTTGTCTTAGCGCTTCGATCATCCGATCGCTCCACTGATTCGCGGTTGGCAGCGGCTCGATAACTCTCCAGGGTTCCGGCATCATCATTCGCCGCCGCAGGCTATCGAACACACTTGTATTGTCAGAAATCGACAGTTCCATCTGCTTCGTCGCGCAGCTCGCGCGATTCCTTTACTGATTATTGGTTTTGCGGCGACGCTCTCTTAGCCTGGAAAAGGATCGGTTAAACGGCGCTGACCAGACAGATGTTGTAGTTGTCTGTTTTGCTTGCGCGCCGACCCTGCTTGGCAAATGCCTTCCGCGCGTTCAATCGGTTGCGCTGAAGTCTCTTTCTGATTCGTAACCTGCGTCGCATAATTTTTCCCAGCTCCTCGTGAACAACTCCATGTTCATGCTAATAGTCGGAGGACTCGGTCATTCCTTACATAACTAGTGAAGATTGTTAGTGTTCAAGTGAGCCCGAGTGGAGAGCTCTCGAAATCCTTTCGCGGCTGTCATCAGCGAGCGATGGGACCAACTCGGTCGAAAGCTGCGAACTCTGTCCACGGAGAATGAAGCGGAGAGATTTGATTTGCTTGAGATAACGCGCGCACCACGCGCAAACGAATAAGTGCAAACGCAGTCCCAGACACTCACGGATTGAGAGCCGTCGCTCCAGAGACTCTGACATCAACGGAACAATCCTTCTGCAGGGCTGCAAGGTACGAAGCAGCGATCGGCGAAGGCGTCTTCTGATAGTGTTGTATGGTTTCAATGGATGGCTTTCTTAAGCATGGAGCTTCTTTTTCTCATTCAATTACTAGCAAGGAGTTTAAGCCGCCATAGCCATCCGACACCTTCATTCCATTGCTCGGATCTTCGGTCCAGCGTTTGTTGTCTACGATGAATTTGTATTGATAACGACCCGAGGCAGATGTTTTCAGTTCTACAAGCCAGAGACCCGAACCGTCTTTCTTCAGCGGATGGACAGCCTGATTCCAGCCATTGAAATCACCGGCGAGCGCCACGCTTTTCGCTGCGTCGTCGTGATAGACGAAGATCAGGTGACCGTCCTCGATTCGTGGCAGACTACAACCAACAGTATTCAGGGCATGATGCTCGTTCTTTGCCAGTTCAACTGCGCGTCTTGCGTTTACGACACCAAAACCCTGGCGAATCGCGGGCGCGTTCGAGATTCGATCAGCGGTCGAAATCAGAATGTTCTTGACTGCTTCGGGCGTCAGCTTCGGGTTCGCTTCGATCATCTGGGCGACGATCGATGAAACAATCGGCGCGGCGAACGAGGTTCCATCGACATGCTGATAGTGTGACGCGACAATTTTCTCCTGATTCAAAGAACCCTCAACAAAACTGCGAATTTCGGCCGGGTCGGCGAAACGGAGATTTTCGGGTAGCTCAGCCTTCTCTTCGAATTCGCGAGCCATACTTGGCAATTGATAGTCGGGTGCCGCTGCCAAATGTGACAACGCTTCCGCTCGATCGTAAAGGCGTGTGCCGGGAAGAATCGGCGCGGCCACCCACATCGCCGGCGCGACAATTTCCGGCTTAATTGTTCCATCAGCTGTCGCGCCAAAGTTCGAGTGATAGAGATCCAGTCCGCTCCCATTCAATTGATTGTTGTCATGGTATCCGCCAACTGTGATTACTGAAGGCGAATTGGCAGGTGGAATTGAATGGCCATCGCTTGAGTTTCCTGCCGCAACCACGACCACGATTCCGTTCTTGATCGCTTCTTCGGCAGCTTGATCGATAATGCTCATTGAGCACGGAACATCTTCGTCGCCGCCTAATGAAATATTCAATACGCGGATGTTGTAGCGTTCGCGATTTTTGATTACCCACTTAATGCCACGTGCAATGTTCTCTTCGGTAATCCGGCCGTTCTGGCTGACTTTGACCAGCACCAGCTGAGATTCATAAGCGAGCCCTCGATAGACTCCGTCGCACAAATGACCGTTACCGGCTGCGGCGATTGAAGTCTGCGTGCCGTGCCATTGCCATGACTCAGATGGATCATGCGAATTGAGCGATAGGCGCTCTTTCGTCAAATCATGATAGGCAATTATTCGATTAGTTGGCTCGATGAGATCAGGATGCGGATAGAAACCCGAATCAAGAAACGCGATTGTCACACCTTTGCCGCTGTATTGCGGATCCGCATTCAAACGCACGCTGGTCGGAATCACCGCAAAGCGATTCGGCGCATGCTGATGATTGTGATTTGCAGACTTCATAATGCTTCTTCCCCTCTCCCACTGGGAGAGGGGTCAGGGGAGAGGGTCTAGCGCGCTAAGCCCTCACCCAACGCTCTCCCAGAGGGAGATGGCAATGAAAAACGCTGAGCTGCGTTCGATACTCATTGCAGCAAACAAAACAAACTGCTCCCTCCATGAGTTTGTCGGAGTGTTGGGAAGAACCTTACAGTTAGGACTAGCTCTCGCCGGCGAGTTTGCGTCTGATCCGTTCGCGGGCTTCAGCAGAAAGTGAGGGACTCGTTGATTCGAGATCGGGAGATTCAGCACCTTTCGCACGCGCAGTATCACGAATGAGTTGCAAGTGCTCCAGATACCATTGGCACCAGGCGCAGATCCATAAATGAAGCTTAAGGTCGATTCGCTCGCGCAGCGTCAGCTTCCGCTCCATCGATTGTGAGATCTTTTCGACGGTCTGCTGACAGGTGGGCAGCTTCCGCAAGAGCCAGTAGCGGATCGTATGCTTCAATTTGTCGTACGCCTTTATGGCCATGTCATCTTTCCGGCTGCTTGAACCAGTTTATTTCGAGACAGTTTCGTAGGTGCAAACGCGCTCGATGAAGCATTACCCACAGATTGTTTACGCTAATGCTAAGAATCTCGCAAATTTCTTCGCTCTTCAAACCGTCCACTTCACGCAAAGTAAAGGCGCTGGCGGTGCGCTGTGGTAGCGGCGAGAGACAGTTGCTGAAGACCTTCCAGAAGTCGCTGCGCTCGATCAACTCGGCCGGGGTAGCATGCCATTCGCTCGGGGCGCGGTCGGCGTTCCAATGCCCTACCCACTCATCAGTTCTTTCGAAGAACTCAGCATGTTCGGGACCTTCATCGAATCCTTCGCCGATGGGAGCTTCGCGCTCAATCTTCCGAAAATGATCGATTATTTTGTGTTTGAGTATGCCAACCAGCCAGGTTCGCTCCGATCCCCGCCCTTCAAATTTCTCGTAAGCCTTCAGCGCCGCGAGAAACGTCTCTTGCACGGCGTCTTCGGCAGCGGTATCGTCACGAAGTCGGAAGCTCGCGTACTTGAAAAGATAGTCGCCGTGATCGTCCAGCCATCTGCCAGGGTCGGCAGTTAACTTATCGAGATTAGGTTGGGGCGCGCTCATACCAGGTCGCGCACTAGATTAGTTCAGGTTAGGCTTGGCAGTAAATCAGAACGTGGTTTCTCAAGAAATGAAGACAGATCAATCGATAGGCAGCAGGGCGTGTCGTGATTGCGGTCATCTGCTGGAAAACACTGCGCGCGGCTGCCCTGGATGCGCAATGAATCTTGAGGCGGAGAGAATGATCGAGCGCTTTGTGTGGCGCAGTTTGGTACTGGCTTTCACCATCATCGGAGTTTTGGTTGGTGTGGTCGTCGTTTACTTGTGGCGCTGAGGTCTGAAAGCGAAATGCACCTCGAACTCAAACGAGACCGAGGTGCAAGAATCACTATTGCTCTGGCGCTCCTGCTTAGTTTCCGCCAGCCTGCATCGCAGTCGAACTCACGACAATGTTCTGGACGCTGCCGCTAAAGGCGATTCCGACTAAGCGTTGGTCCATGCCTTCGAGGATCGTCTGGACTTCGGTATTGGCCGCCTTGCGATTGCGGTTCTCTAACCTGGCCGTCGTTTTCGCGACCACCTTTCCGTCTTTTTCGAATGAAAGCTCGCCGCTCTTTTCATCAAACCTGACGCCGTACTCGCCCTTCTTAACGATAGTGCCGTTGACTTTGATGTCCGACGAAATAGAAACGGTACGCATGTTGGTCTTGGCCAGCGCTGTCGCGCCAACCAAGGCCACGAGCGCGATGCTAACGATTACGCGATTGATTACTGATTTCATTTCTGTTGCTCCTTATTGTTGTTGATCTCTTTACTCCATATAACAGCCGACCGTACAAGCGATCAGCCGTTACTACACGTGCCTTAAGCTCACAGCACCTACATTGGTCGCTGACAGTTGCAAAACCTTACGACGAGACTTTCGTTAGCGGATCGTTCTGATATTGAGCTGCCGCGATGACGCTAAGATGACGACATTTTGTCGCGAGACCTAACCGGACGAAGCGTGACTTTGACGGCTGCAAGTGCGGTAAATATTGGTTCATCTCATTTCGTGAGATCAGGTAAGATGCCTTTGACAGGACTTAAAATCCGTTGCGAGTGTTATCCCTACAGGCTGACAGTTACATAGAGAGAGTTTGCGGAACGTGTGCGTGTCCGTTTCTAAAGTTTCTTTAACTCTTGAAAATTGAGTATGTGAATTTGCTAAGGAAATGGGGCGGGCGACGGGAATCGAACTCGTATTACCAACTTGGGAAGCTGAAACCAAACGAGTGCCCCTACCGCTAGCGCAAGCGGGCACGATCGTATAATATGCCGACGTTCGCGGTGAGATTAGCAGTTAAATCTGAGGGCCAACTGCCCGTATAATTCGTTGATTCTAAAGGACTTACGCCCGCTTGGCTCAGTGGTAGAGCACTCGCTTCACACGCGAGGGGTCAGTAGTTCGAATCTACTAGCGGGCACCAATATTTTTCGGCGTTAATTGTAATTCAGCGAGTTACGGGCGACCCAGTTAATATTGGCGTCGCCCGTTTTCTGCAGCAGACACTTTCGCACACACATTGAAGTGAAAAACGATCACGATTTCTCAAAAAATCGACTCTTAAGAATCTTGGCTTACCCCGACGAAGATTTCAGGCTGATACCGCGGGTGAATGCGAGAATGCTCTAGTCCTGACACCAACCAGTCTTAGGTCCCTGTGCGAACGTTCTTGACGGCGAGAAACCGAAAGATTAGAGCATGCATGACGAGCAGGGGTGGGACGATTGCAATCACAATGAAGCAGGCGGCTCCAAGCGTGCCAGAGTCAAGCTGTGTCCGAGCTCCTGAAAAAATGCGAATAAGAGATCGGCTGCCGCTGAGAGGGCCTTATGTTTACAAGGTCCAGTAGCGTGTTTCCCAGCGAACTGTTCTTCACGGTTTGACCAAACTCAAAGAGCTTTTGTGCCAACTCTGGGGATTGCTCATAGTAATTCAAGCGTTGACTCATAATGTCTCCTTTCACGCACCTCGGCCCCTGGATTTCCCAGAGGGAGCGACATTGTTTCGGGGTGGACCGCTAAGTATACAACCGAGAGATGAGTCTAAAGAGCTTCACGCGGGAGCATTGATCATAATGATCCAAATTCCGATCACAATTGCTTCTGAAACATAAGAGAATTGGGAGCGCGCTTACTCATCTCGGACCGAGAGAGCAATTTGCTCGACGGTTAGAACGCTGACGAGAATTGCTCTTACAGCGGAAGACCGGGGCAGTCGGTGTTTTGACATAGGGTGCGACACCATCCGGTCTGAAAGTGTCTACAGAAGCAAGCAGCAAAGAGCGAGGCTGGGGGAGAACAGCCTCGCGCTATTTTGTTCCGAGCTTAAGGCGGCGTTTTAGTAAGGAGTGCCGCTACCAGCGGCGGCACTGCGCGCCAGATCGCCGGTCTTCTGGCTCCAGGAAATCGGGATGCCGACAAACTTCTCCACTAACGAGATGGGCACGGCGATGCGCCGGCCGTCTTCCTGTTGGAACACGATTCCACCATCGTCCGCCTGCAATACGCGGCCCCGATAGAGTGACCCCTGCGTCCGCGTGTGAAGTTCGCATGGCTGGTTGTTGTTCCTCAGCTCTTGCGCCTGGTTCTTAAGAAAGAGGCGCTCCGCGTCGTCATATTGTTTCGTAACATCCATCAGTCCTTTCCTTTCTTTGGTTAAATTGGTTGAAAGTTGGGGAACCTACCGAAACGGCATGACGGGAATTCCGTGTCGGGAATTCTAAGCTGAAAGGCGAAACCGCCGGCAGTAATGCGACGCGTTTTGTCACTGGCACGTTGTCCACGCCCGCAGCCATGCAATGAACGAGTAAAGGATTTAATAGCAGTAAGGTGTGAGGATGAAGAAGATCACCTAATCCCGTTGCAGTTTAGAGGCAGCCTCATGGCCCTGAAGCGCAAACGAGAACAATATAACAAGATGCACGTGCTTTGAGGTTTACTATGATAATCTATCACGCTGATAAAATACTGCCCCAAAGCCATCAGACATACATGGATGAGAGGCTGAATTTTGCCGTGATGATAGCAGGCTCCTTCAAATCTTCCCACGCCGAATCCTCAAGTACTTTAATCCTTCCCGCCGCACGCGTAAGCGATGCCTGCCGACACAAATCCTGCAGAATGAAACCGCACAAGATAAAGACCAAACAAATCGAACAAATCGCCGTCTCGCGGTTTCAGAACGCGGGCGCCGGATGGGGCTTGAGCCGTGAAGCCGTGAGAACAGAATTCTATGCTTGAGTCGTTGTCAAACAACTCAAATATTTCTCACTACCGTATCGTCAGAAAAATCGGCGAGGGTGGGATGGGCGAAGTGTTTCTGGCGAAGGATTCTCGTTTGCGCCGCAAAATCGCGCTCAAAGTTCTGCCGGAAAATATATGAATTGCACGCTTTCAGCGTGCATGCTGTGCTAACCACTCACAAAAGCCGAAACGAAAGGATCCGAACCATGGCAAACCTTCAACTGACACAAGCGCCCATTGCCAAAGCCGAGATGCTGATCCGCAAGCCGGTGGCGGAGGTTTTCGCAGCCTTTGTCGATCCGGAAACTACCAGCAGGTTTTGGTTCACCAAGAGTACCGGACGTCTGGAGACGGGCAAGCACATCGTCTGGACGTGGGAGATGTATGGAATGTCCATCGAGGTAGATGTCAAAGCGGTAGAACCAAACAAAAGAATATTGCTCGAGTGGGGAAACTATGGTTCGATGACGACGGTCGAGTGGGTCTTCACTCCTTTCGAGAACGACACCACCTACGTCACGATTACAAATTCAGGATTCCAGGGAGATGGAGACAAGGTGGTAAAAGATGCGCTTGATTCGAAGGGTGGATTCACCTGGGTGCTTGCGGGTCTAAAAGCACTGCTGGAACACGACCTCGAATTAAACGCGATCGCCGACGCTTTTCCCCACGCGCGGAAGAAGCGATGAGTTTCTCTCTCTTCTCCCTGGGGACGAATCGGATGAGGGTTTGTTTCCCTTCTCCCTTTTGGGAGAAGAATCGGAGGGTTTATCTCCCTTCTCCCCTTGGGAGAAGGGCCGGGCTGAGGGGTTTGAGCTAAGTACAATCTATTTTCTTATTTGTGCTACATGATTGGCGAGTGCATTCAAAGAGAAAAATATCAATCGGAGCCGACGCTTCGTAAGCCCTCACCCAGCCCTCTCCCTGTGGGAGAGTGAGAGAAGAAAAAACAATGTGACGAATATCGACTCTTCACTTACACCGTTTCCCGGCCGGTAACCAGGTTAATTATCAGAACGACCAGGGCGAGTACCAGCAACAAATGGATGAATCCACCCATTGTGTAACTTGATACCAACCCAACCAACCACAGGACCAACAGAATCACAAAGATTGTCCACAACATTGTCGCGTTCCTCCCTTATCAACAATGGAAATTACCTTAACTGTTGTTGGTTGTTCGCAATGTCCATGCCTCGGATGCGCGGGCCCAATGCCTTCGCTGGATTTCAGCGAATTTCGTTGCCTGCTTGAATCAATGTGTGGCCGAAAGCGTCAGAGTGTACGGAAGTGCGGCACTGTCAGAGTGCATGAGTCTTTATCTCATGCAACTGGGAAAGCGCGACTCATTTTCAAAAATTCTGCGTCGCGTCTTCAGAATAGGTTCAATGTCCGTTATCGAATGCGCCTCGCGGTGCTGGGAAGGCGTCGAGGCGGCTAGGAAGGTCTCGTGGCGCTCGGAACGCACGTACATGTCCGCCGGTCCTGGCACCCCGAGGCTGAAAAAGGATCCACCATCTCCCCAGATTTCGCTGGACTTTCATTGCGCAGGATTGCTAAATTGGCACTGCTTGTCGCACGGCAAGCGCATTTTTTTGATAGCTCACAGGGTTTTGCGTTGTATCGTTCCCCCGGCACGCCTTCGCTTTCAATCCTTTAGCTGCTTTCGGATTATTTGATTTACTCGCCGCAAGTGTCGAAGCTTGCTGCGATATCCCCTGAAAGGTTTTATGGCTTTTCGTATTAAGAAGTTTGCCGGTCGTTCACAGCGAACGACTTTGATTCTCCTTATCATAATCGCGACAGCACTGATGACGGGTTCGATATCAATCATCCGTTATCGCCACAGCACGTCGTCCGTTCAGACGATAAATTATTCCGAAGCTTATGCGATTGCCGAAGGTGGTTCGGCCGCGTCTGTACTCGTCGATAACGACTCCCTGCTCGTGAGGCGCGGGGACGGCGCGGTGTTTCAGACTACCGTGGCCGGCGAGTCTTTCCGGCAAACGATCGTTGAGTTGTTCCGAAGGAATGGCGTACCGGTTGAGTTTGCTTCGACACAACCGACTTTCGCCGGCACTGTCTTAATCTATTCATGGCCGGTCCTCGTTTGCCTTTTGCTCGGCCTGGCCGGCTGGCGCGTGCATGCCACAGTAAATGGTCGCGGCGCTAACTTCAGTCTCGCCGATCACAGTGGCAAGCAAAGTGCTGCCTTCGCCGACGTTGCGGGCGTTGACGAAGCAAAGGCGGAACTGTCTGAGACAATCGAATTTCTGAGCGACCCGATCCGCTTTGGACGGCTCGGTGGGCGAGCGCCGCGCGGCATCCTCCTGTATGGCCCGCCGGGCACCGGCAAGACTCTGCTCGCGCGTGCGGCCGCAGGTGAGGCGGGCGTTCCGTTTCTATCAGTATCCGGCTCGAGTTTCCAGGAGAAATTTGCGGGTGTCGGCGCGGCGCGTGTGCGGCGGCTTTTCGCCCGCGCGCGGAAGCTTTCGCCTTGCATTATTTTCATCGACGAGATTGATGCATTGGGTCGCCAGCGCGGTCGTGGCAACGACTCCGGCTCGGCCGATCAGGACCAGACACTTAATCAGTTGTTGATAGAGATGGACGGCTTTAACCAGTCATCCAGCATCGTCGTCATCGGATCGACTAATCGTCCGGACGTCCTCGATCACGCTCTGACTCGCCCGGGACGGTTCGATCGCGAGATCATGGTTAACCTGGCTGACCTGCGAGGTCGCGAAGCAATTCTGAAAGTGCACGCGCGAAATATCCCGCTCGATCATGAACTCGATCTCAATTGGATCGCGCGCGGCACGCCGGGCTTTTCCGGGGCCGATCTGGCCAATCTGCTAAACGAGGCGGCCATCGCCGCCACGCGAGACATTGCGGACTCCGTCGGACGCAAACATATTGAAACGGCGCGCGATCGGATCCTGATGGGCGCCGAGCGCGAAGGGTTCATGATGGACGAAGATGAGCGCTATGCGACTGCTGTGCACGAAGCCGGACACGTCGCTGTGGGCCTGGCGGTGAAGAATGGCGATCCGATCCACAAAGTTTCCATCCTGCCTCGTGGACGTGCGCTGGGAGTTACACAGTCTTTGCCGGAGCGCGATCGCTTGATGAAGAAACTCGAGTATCTGGAAGATCAGATTGCGGTGCTGCTGGGCGGGCGCGCGGCCGAACAGGTTGTGCTGGACACAATGACCGCGGGAGCATCGAACGACATCGAGCGAGCGGTTGAGATCGCGAGAAAGATGGTTGGCGAATTCGGCATGAGCCCGTTGGGTCCGATCTATGTCGGCGACTCGCAGGGCGAATATCAAAGTCAAAGTCTTCTAGATCGAGTCGACGACGCCACCAATCAGATCATCAATGCGCAACTGGAGAGAGCCTGCGAGGTTGTTACTTCCCAGCAGGAATCAATCTCTCGCCTGGTCGAGATGCTGCTCGAGCGTGACACCGTCGAAGCAAACGATATTCGGAGTTGCTTTGAAACTTCGTCGTTGGCTCTGTCAGCGTGAGGGATGATTTGTCAGTACCGAGGAGCGGTTTTTTCTCCTCTCCCTTTGGGAGAGGTTGGGTGAGGGTGCGAAGCTTAGCGACCGGGTGTTCCCTCTCCCATTGGGAGAGGGATAGGGCGAGGGCTTAGCACCTCGATCGTAATTGTATTTTGTCTTTGAAGACGACCCGATCGCTATGCTGCGCACCCTCACCCCTGGCCCCTCTCCCAACGGAGAGGGGAACATCGGCTCCTGGTACTGACCTCCTCACTGCTCACCGCTGACTGCTTACATCTTTTTTCTTCTTCGAATTGGTGATATAACGCCGCTCTATGCGTAAGGCGATCCTCGTTCTAACTCTCCTATTGGCTTTGGCCTCATCGTTCGGCCAAAACAGCAATAGCGGAGCGTCAGGCGGCAGAACAAGCGAGGGCATTGCAACGCCTGCGAAGAAAAAGCCCGTTCCGAAACCGACTGCGAATGAAGATAAACCCTCGTATTCCGCGTGCGGCGTCTACTACAGAAACCGTGCGGACATGATCGCCGAGTCCAACCTCGCTGATAAGTGGTTCTCTCTGGGCGAATCAGCTAATAAGCATTTCTGGTATAACCCGCGCAAAACAAGCTGCGATGCGAAGACCAGCATGCTCAAGTCCTGGATCAAGGAAGAGCACAAGAATACAGACTCGAATTACGCCCTCGTCCTGTACGAGTTCAAATGCAAGACGAATCAATTGCGAGTTAAGACCGTAATTGAATATGACAAGAGCGGTGACATTTTAGAAACCACTAATCATGATGGCGACCCCTGGCAAGACGCAGCACCCCGTACTGCCGGCGAAACCATGCTAAGAACAGTCTGCCGCCGGCCCTAGAACTGCACGGCTCACCGAGGTGAAGGGCTCAGGTTTCACGCCCACGACACAGGCGTACGATTCAATAGTCGTCGCCCACGGATCATCGCAGGAACAACCAATGAGCACGCCGAAGGCGTGCAATTTAATAGCCGTGGGCAACGCCACGGACACCTCCGCGTTGATGCCGGCCGATCTTGCAGGAACTCCATCCTTCCCCGTTCCGTACACCAAGTCAGCTGGTGAATCGTCCCGGCAAATCCTTCGTATCAGGAGGTATGACGTAAATCTCTATCTCCGACGTTAATGCAATCAATGGCTGAGCGTCTACTACTCGGAACTGCGGTTTTGCTCTGCGCAAACGTGGCGCACGAGGGCCCCATAAAGATGAACCTAATCAAAAACCCCGGACGACGTGCGGGACTGCTCTACCTGCTTTTGATGGGAGCGCCGCTTCGATTGATCTATATTCCCGCGAAGCTGTTTGTGCCGGGCGACGCCGCGGCGACCGCGAACAACATCGCGACGCACGAGACGCTTTTTCGTTTGGGAATACTGGCAGAATTGTTCACTGGCGTCGCCGTGATCTTCCTGACGCTCGCCTTTTACGATCTGTTCAAGCCGGTGAATCGAAAGCTCGCCGCTCTCGTCGTGATTTTGGGAGGTGTGCTTCCAGCGGCGATCAATTTCGCGAATGTCTGGACCGATGCTGCCGCGCTGACGCTCGCGCGTGGCGGCGCAGGTTTGCTGACGGCGCGCGGCGCGAATGTTCTATCCACATTCGATCAGCCGCAACGCGAAGCGCTGATGATGTTGTCGCTCCACCTGCATAATCAGGTAGTCAACGCCGCGCAGATATTCTGGGGCCTCTGGCTTCTGCCGTTGGCAATTCTCATTTACAGATCACGGTTCATACCACGCTTCGTCGCGGTATGGCTCACCATCAACGGTTTCGCTTACGTGGCGATGAGCCTTGTGAGTCTGCTTATGCCGCAGTATGGGCGGAGCGTTTCAAACATTCTCTTCCCGGCCCTCACCGGAGAATTGGTCCTGATGCTCTGGCTTCTCATTGGCGGTGTGGACATGAAAAAGTGGAAAGCAGTCGACAGTGAGCCGTGATGTTAAGACCGGCTCCGAATATCTACGCCGTCAACGAAAACACCGAGGTTCACTTTTTGTTGCGGAGCGGTCATCCAACCGAGTTGGTAAGAGTTTACCGCCGCGCGGCCTGCACCTTCGTACCATAGTCGAGCGATGCGTAGAACTTGCCTCTGCCCTGCGGCGTCAAGTCCAGCATGTTCCAGATCGGATTCAACTCGTCGATGCCGCGCTCTCTAATCTCAGGCGCGAGCCATGGATGACCGCTGTAAAAATGATGCAGCACGCCGTCACTGGCTCGAGTGAAAACAGAGATCGTCGAATCCTGGTTTCCTTCGCGATCTTCACTGCCAAGATCGTACTTGAAAGTGCTGTCGCCGGCGCTGAGCAAACGCAGTTTGTTCCAGCCTCGTTCCCGAGCCCACGAGCGCAACGTGGATGGATCCGCGGCGGCCACAATCGCCAGATCAACATTCTGCGCGACGTGATGAGCGACCCCATTGAAGCTGTCGATCCAGGCAGTGCACATCGGGCAAGGATTGGTCTGCTTCTTCCCAAACATGAAATGATAGATGACAAGCGATCGATCCGGCGCCGTGAACAACTCGCTCAAACGCACCCTGGTTACCGGCTCATCGCCTTCGTCGAGAGACGCCGGGCCTTCAAGAAGCTCGTAGTCCGCAACCGTCGCGCCCGCTGGCAATGCTCGCCGAAGCTCCGCGACTCTTTCGCGTTGTTTCAATAATTCGATTTCCGCCTGGCGCACCTCTTCACGCTTGGTAAGATACTCCGTAGATTCATTCGGGAGATTAGTTTGACGATAAGTTCCATCAATCATTTCTTTGACCATTGGTCACACCTCCTTTGGAAAGAACACAATCAACTCACTTCTCAGCGATTCGAGAGGACGATTCGCAGGAAGATGGAAAAGCTGCTGGGGGAACTGACCTACTATAACACCAACAGGATCGCATAGACTTGGGGTCAGGCTTGCGATTTCGCGAAGGTCCGAAGGACCGACATGAATTTATGTCGGCCCTTCGGGCCTAATCCATGGGCCGTATAACAACTCGAGAATACCTACGCCGGCACCAGCTCGCGAATCTCACGCGGCTCGTCGCCGAGCCACTCCGGGTTCCCGGCAGTCCCATCAAAAATAGATGATGTCTTGAAGGGCTCGAACTCGCCCTTCGCCGCGGCCGCGCGAGTTTTCCGTAGCAAGGCGTCGCGCTCGTCATGCTCCAGCGGATGAAACGATTCGGCCGCCGCGAATGCCTGGTCAAGAATTTCCATGCTGTCAATACCGGTAATCACAACCGAAGTCGGCAGGCTCAGCGCGTAGTGAAGGCACTCAACCGGCGTGACGGTCTGTGACTTCAACAGAATGCCGTTCGCCATGCTCTTCATTCCGAGTATGCCGATTTTAAGTTTTACTAACTCCGGCACCACCTGCTTTTCGAAACTGCGGTAGTGAGCGTCCATAACATTCAGAGGCATTTGCACCGTGTCGAAGCGGAACCCATGCTCTGCGGCGACCTCGAGCATGTAGAGGTGTATGCGTGGATCTTTGTGGCCGGTGAATCCGATGTAACGAAGCTTCCCTGCTCCGCGGGCTTCGAGCAATGCAGCATTCGCTCCCTCCGGGTGAAAGATACGATGCGGATCGTCGAACCGGATGATTTCATGATGCTGGACGAGATCGATGTAGTCGACCTCCAAACGCTTAAGTGATTCGTCGAGTTGCCTGGCAGCTTCTTTTTTGGATCGGCCATCGATCTTGGTCATCACAAACGCGCGTTCGCGGTAGCCGTCGCCGAGCGCCTTGCCCATGCGTTTCTCACTCTTGCCTTCGTTGTAATCCCAACAGTTGTCGAGGAAGTTAATGCCGCGATCGATTGCCGAACGAACAATGCGAATTGCCAACTTCTCGTCGACCTGCTTCAAGCCGAGATGCCAGCCGCCCACACCAATCGCCGACACCTTTTCTCCGGTGCTGCCCAACATTCGATAAATCATTTGCATCACCTCCAGCCGTGATCTGAACAGACTAATGTTGCATCGTTGCGTTGCATCATTATCACAAAGGTGAGAAGAATAAGCAGTAAGCAGTAGCAGTAAGCAAGTCCCCTCTCCCGATGGGAGAGGGATTTAGGGGAGAGGGCTTAGCGCGCAGTAAACCCTATCTCGAAAGTTCGCCCAGCCGAAACATTAGCTCTTGCAAACTCGTACGACGAGGTCGATGAAGGCAATCGTTTATCACGAATATGGCTCGCCCGACGTGCTCAAGTGTGAAGAGGTGGAGAAGCCGGTTCCCAGGGACAATGAAGTCTTAATCAAGGTGCGCGCGGCGTCCGTCAATCCACTTGATTGGCGCCTCATGAAAGGCAAGCCGTACCTTATCCGCATCGTAGCGGGTCGAATGAGATCAAAGGAGGGAACACCGGGCGTTGATGTCGCCGGCGAGGTTGAAGCAGTTGGCGGCAAAGTTAAGCAGTTCAAACCGGGCGACGAGGTGTTCGGTGCGTGTCGAGGCGCTTTCGCTGAGTATGCGTGTACTGCCGAGTCAACGTTAGTGAGAAAGCCCGCCAATGTCACGTTCGAGCAAGCCGCAGCCGTAAACGTCGCGGGGCTGACCGCGTTGCAGGGCCTCCGCGACCAGGGAAAGATTCAGCCGGGCAGCAAGGTCCTGATTAATGGTGCGGCGGGAGGCGTGGGCACGTTCGCGGTGCAGATCGCCAAATCGTTCGGCGCGCACGTGACCGGCGTATGCAGCACCAGGAATATCGACATGGTCCGATCAATCGGCGCGGATGAGGTCACGGATTACACCCAACACAATTTCACTACGGGCAATCAACGCTACGATTTGATTCTCGACTGCGTTGGGAATCATTCGTTTTCAGAATGCAGGCGCGTCTTAAATCCTGATGGAAGATCCGTCATGATCGGAGCGCCGCACGACGCGTCGTTGATGGGTCTTCTGGCGCAGATGATTAAAGCGCTCTTGTTGTCTCTCTTCGTTAGTCAGAAGGCTGTCATGTTCATCGCGAAATCAAGTCAAGACGATCTGACGCTGTTGGGCGAACTGATCGCGACCGGGAAATTAAAACCCATCATCGATAGTCGCTACAGCTTGAGTGATGCTACTGACGCTGTTCGGCAGGTGGAAGAAGGGCATGCAAGAGGAAAAGTCGTAATAACTTTGGACGGTGCGTAAGAAGTTTTGCCGATGCGCGGCAAAGCTTAATTGCTCCTCAGACCCAGCCGGCCATCAGTAATTCGAAAAAGGTCCCGACGATAGGCGCGCTCCAACGTAGATTTGCCAAGAGCGTGAGCTGCACGCGAAGCCCCAAGCAGACTATTAAAACGTTTCGGATAGAGTTCAAGTGAACGCTGGTATGCTCTCCCAACAATTCTTCGGCTGGAAGCGTCGGTCCGGGTGTGACAGCGTGTTTGGGCGTCGACTCTTCCAGGTCAGCAGCCTGACGCAGCAGCGAAACGCTGGATTCTTCTTGTCCTTCAAGGTGAGCTGTCCAGGAGTTTAGCTCCAGGCGCAGCATGCGAATGTTTCGCGTAAATAACTCTTCGCCCATTTTTGTGCTCACAACTTCGAGTTCATTCAGGCGTTCGCTCTCTGCTTTCGCCTCGTTGATTCTACCAAGATGCGCGGCACCCAGACCTCGCGCGAAGCGAGCGATCGCTTCCGGCCAGGGGAAACGATCCCAATTCAGAGTTGCGGGCTGACGCGGAGTGATCTGCACCGCCTCACTCCAGGCTCGTCGCTCAAGGGCGTAGCGCGCCTGCGTCGACTTCAGGTGAAAAGCGGTCTTGAACGTCGGTTCGAGCCGCGGCGTACTGCGCAGTCGTTGCAACTGCGCCGCGGCCGCCGCGTAGTCATGCTTCTGTAAATAGGCGTAGACGAGATATTCGATCGCATGACAGAACTCATCCCATACAAATTCGCCGTGGTCTCCCGCCCGGTAGTCCAACGCAGCTTTCGCTGCTCGCAGATTTCCCCGGATGACGCCATTCCAATCACCGAGCCGAGTGTAGATATGCGTCGGCATGTGGATCGCATGCGGATTGTGCGGCGCGACCAGCTCGTACTTGCGCGTGATCTCAAGTAACTCGCGCTATCGGGGAATGTCTGATACACTTTTTGCATTGCCTGTTCCCAGCGGCGGATACGCAACCAGTAGTCACTCGAAGTGGGATCAAGAAAGAAAGCCTCAGCGGCAGCGACAAAAAGCTGCTCGCGTTCTGTTGGTGGCTGAAGCGTTTTGGCTCTTTCTACCGCTTGCCATCCCTGCTGAAGAGCTCCTGGTCCTGGTCGCGTGGGCCACAGCGGCTGAAAGAGAGTCATCGCGATTCCCCAGTGCGCCATAGCGCAATGCGGATCAATGGCGGCGACGTGCTGGAACGCCTCACGCGCTTGCGGATATGTCATGTGATGGAGAAGAGCAACCGCTCGATTGAATTCCGTTTGTGCTTGTGACGAACAGGTAACAGGAAAATTTATCGTGCCCAAAGCGTGACGTGCGTGTTGTTGTAATTGGGCTTGCGTTCCGCCCGGCATCATAAGGGCAAGACCGACGGAGAGCACGAGGTTGCGAGGGAAGCGACGAAAATGACCGTCGTCTTCTTCTGTTTGGCGGTGGGTCTTAAACATTGCGAAGCTGTCTTACGATATTTTGATGAAGATGACAACCAGACTGATAAGCTCAAGGTGGCAATCTCATGGTCAGGAAGGGGGCCTGCCCCCGCTCTTCTCTACCTCCGCCAACCAAGCTTCTTAACTGCAAGAGCCAATTTCTCTGCATCATCTGACCACCACCAATCATGATCAACTGCCAATGGCTCGTCACCTAGTGAATAGAACGAGCGGAAGCTGGACCACGGATAGTCCCTTGCTGACTTTACCAATCCCCCTCTCACGGGGTTCGCATGAATGTAGTTGATTTTCTGCCAGATCATCCAACCACTCCACAAAGGCGTAGCTTTGAAGCTCTCCTGCCAGACGCGATGGCCCTCTTCGCCTGTGTAGGGGAAATCAAATCGCTTGTTTACTTCCACAATGCGCTTCGCGGCACGACCCTTTAGGTCGCCAATGAACTCTTTAATTTCGCCGTCGCGCGGATTGCTTATCAAATGAAAGTGATCCGGCATCAACACGTATGCGATTAGTTTGCTCGGCCACTCATGATTTATTGACTGTAGTTCTTCAAGGAAAGCTTTGCAGCAGTCAGGCTCAGTAAACACCCGCAACCGATGCAGAAAGTTGCCGGTAACATAATGAAGGGCGCCAGGGAGATTTAGGTTGGACCATTTTCGGGCCATATGGGAGAAGGTTCAAAAGGATCATATCAGAGCTGTCCATGCCAACTTCTTAGCAAGAATCTTGCTGGAAGAAGCGGGGGCAGGCCCCCTTCCTGACCATGAGGTTTCTGACCAGGAAGTTCCTGAGCAGGAGATTTCTTTCTGACCTACCGCGGCAGCGGGTCCGTATCTGTCGCCTGCTTTGAAGGCTCGGCCCACTCGCTATCCCAACGCGTCGGGATTCTGACAAAGTCTTTGACAAGTTTTAGCCGGTCGTTATACTCCGCGCATTCACTCATGGATTGGAAGTACAAGCACTTTCATCAGGAGAGAGTCTTTCCGGCGGAGCGCGATGTTGTTCTGGAAGCAGCGCGCAGGGTTATGGCTGAATCGCTCGGGTGGAAGATCACAGATACACCTGAAGGCTTTACAGCAGAAGGCTTTAGTTTTTTTCATGAGGCAATCGCAAACTTTCAGATCCAATCCGCCACCGGCGGGATGAGAGTGGCGATCGAACTGCGGGTCAGGCGCGCCGGTGGCGCCGGATTTATGTTGTTCGACGTCGGCGGTTACTACAACATTCAAATCGGTAAATGGCTTGATGGCATTCAGTGGTCCGTTCACCAAAAGCTCACGCCCGGACAGGACCAAACTACAAGTCCGCCACTGCCGGCGCCCAACAAAGGTGCTGCCTGTCTTTTCAATGGTTGTTTAGCGTTCATTGTGGTGACGTTCGGTCTCTATTTTCTTATCAATTTCATTTGCGCCGTGGTTGGACTAATCACCGGAAATCTATATCTGTTGGGTAGAGGCGGCACTCTAACTATTCATGGAATCCGGGCCCGGATAATGTCGGTTTTAATCTTGCTGTTCGCAGTGTTTATTGGGTGGAGGATTAAGCGTTCCGGGACCCGACGGTTGACAATAAAATAGCCGGAAAAAACTGATCATGTGGAGTGCGCCGCACTCCAAATATGTCTCGGATTTCTGCATTGAATGATTCTCTCGTCGCTGCGCGGCCAGGTTCATCAAATGAAAAACCCGCCGAGCACTTTCGCGTCGACGGGTCCGGTTTCGCGGAGATCCTGGGAGGTTAGTTGGGTCTTCCGTGTTTGTTGCTATTTCCCTGACTAGTGTTGGGTGGCGGCCGTTTGTTTCCTTCCTTGACCCTACTGCCCTCTTTCGGTGGGCGCCGATCATTGTCGTTCTTCTGGGCGGATCCACCGACACCGGCAACACCAATGACCAACGCCATCAGAATCACCACCAGCAGCTGTCTTACCTTGATCATTTCCTTTCGCGTCCTCCTCGCTTCTCTTTCAGCGCTTGAAAGGGAGAGGCGGAGAGTTGCGCCGGCCATCTTATCAGCAATAAAGGTGCCAGCAACAGCCCGAAGCACCATCTGATCGCAGACTTAGACGTTTAAGCATGTGCCTGGGCTAACTTATTTTCGCGAATCCTGCCGGCTCGCAAGTGCCACCATTATCATCATTTAACGGTTTCGGCCCAATCACGCACCGTATCGTGCAATCACTGCGCAAATTCTCTCGCGGATCGACCCCCGTTCATCGCTTGGCCAAGGCACTCAGCGTCCCGACATTTCCGCTGTTATCAAAGGCCCGCAAAGAAACCGTGTGTTCGCCATCGCCGGTAATTGTCAGGTCGAGCGAGTACCGTTCTTTTGCACTGTCCGCGATGCCATCATCAGGAAAGACTTCGTGCCACGGACCGCCATCAACGCTGACGTCTGCGCGTTTGATGCGCCCAGTCGCGTCCTCGACATCGAATACCGCTCGCAGATGATCAGCGGCTATCTGCGGGCTTCCGAATAAACGTATCACTGGCGGCGTATTATCGATGTCTACAGGATCACTTATTCGTTCGCCGGAAAGAGCCGAGCCGGTTGGGTTATCAGGAGCGTCTGAGGCAACTACTCTGAATAGGTAACGGCCATCGGCGAGGCTGGCCCCGTCTACCGTATAGAAATTCTCTCGCAGATGATCTTTCAGGAGACGAAAAGTACCTTCGTTGAGTGAACGATAATAGACAGCATATTCCAGCGTGTCTCCATTACGATCTTCGGCCTGCCACTGCAGGGATCGAGCGCCGCGCTGGAAAAGGCGGCGTGGTTGGATCTGGGCCACCGCGCCAAACAGCGCCGGATCCAGCCCGGTTGCTTCGATATTTGGATCGCTGGGAATTTGAATCTGTTGCTGCAACGCGACGCCCGGCGGGAGTACCGTTATTCCCAAAATCTCGGGCGCCACGTTGCGCGGCTGATAGGCGAGGCTCACGTCTTCCAACACCGGTTCACCTGCGCGAGCAACTCCGTTCGTCCGCAGCAGCGCGCGCCACTGAATAAATCGCGCACGCGGACTGGCGACCTGCGAACCTTCAGCTTCTCTGTATGACGCGCTCCAATCACTCCAGGTCGCGTCAGGTCTCTCACTATTGCCCGTGCGCGTCTGCAACTGAATCGGCCCGCGTCCACGCCACCAGATTCTGCCCCACGACGCGACCAGTTTCGCGTCGCGGACCGGCGATTCATAATCACCTTCGCTTACCGCTTCCCTGCCAAAATGAAACAGCTTTCCTTGATTGCTCGAGGCAGCGAAGACGTCACTGCCGCGCGTTGTCAGGGACGAAATTTGTCCTTCGGTTGATTGCAAAAGCAGAGTGTCGCGACCGTCGTCGCTGATTAAAAAGATGCGCCCCTTGTCAGATGTGCCGACGAGTACGCCGCCTTGTGGCGCGGGAGCCACAGCGAATGCGGTGATCGAATTAGAGTTCCACAGGATGTCCGTGCCGCCGTCAGGAAGAATGCGCAAAACCGCCGACTTGGCACCCGTCAGATCGTTGCGACTTCGAGGCGTGGGTGTCGGTTGCGCCGCCGCTTGTGCGCCAGCCTCTTCAACTGCCGTCGCGGCGGCGGCCGACGCATCAGCGGCAGGTGTTCCGGCAGCCGTAGCGCGAACAGTGGCGGCCGCTTCACCAAGCGCAAGCACGTAAATCGAGCCGTCTGCTCCGGATGTCAGTGCGTGAATTTCGCGGAGTGGCGCGTCGTAGAGAGCAAATGCCTTTCCTTCGGGCGAGACCCGCAAAACCAAACCGCCTGGATCGGTGCCCGCTACCAACTCGCCTTGCTTTGTGACCGCCAACGACATCACGTGTGTCTGATTCGTGGCAAACAGCAAAGAAGCCTCTGCCTTTGCACCTGCAGTTTTTACGCGATAAAGCTTCCCTTTGTCGCCGGTCCCTATGGCGAGCGAGCCGTCCGGGAACATTGCCAGCGACCAGATATATTTTTCGTGCGGATCAAAAAATACTTCCGCTTTTCCATCCGGCGTGATGCGATAGACTTTGCCGTCCGGAGAGCTGCCGGCGTAAATGGCGCCGTCGCGACCCGCGATGAGCGCGGTTACGTCAATCTCGCTAATTTTGGTGAGCAGGGATCCCTTGCCGTCACTCGAGACGCGAAAGATTTTTCCGTCATGACCGGTCCCGAGGTAGATATTGCCGGCGGCATCTGTGGCCGTTGACCAGATGTACGGCTGCTCGGAATTGAAGAGTTGATCGAACCTCGGGGCGAGCATCAATGTCCCATTGTCTGTGACCGAGACTCCGTGCGCTTCGCCTTTCAAGAGCTCAACGCGCGAACTCATTTCCCAAACCGCCGGGTCGCCTGCTCGAGTTAAAGTTGGAGTAATCAGAAGAGCGACAATCAGGGGGGCTGATTTCAAAATATTAACGAGGGTTTTCGCTGTGAACATCATTTATGCCTTTTTGGGTAAATAAGAAGGATCAATTACCAACATACTTTGAGTACAAAGATCTGGCGGTCGCAACATCAGAAGTCCCGCGAATAATCGAACGCGCATCGGCAAAAACGGTCAGCTCGTAATTCCCGGTGCTAAACCGCAGCAGGTATTCGTTCGCTTTGACTTCGCCACTCATTCTCAAACGATCGCTCAGCGAGGCGAGATCCACATGGCCCGCGACCGAAGGAGAAATCTGCACTGCATTTCGACCGCACAACACCGCCGCGAATTCATCACTTTCGGCGGTCAGGGTTTCGAAGCGCCTTTGCGCGCAGGTGAGACAATCCGGCGAAGGATCCCTCAGCCCGATGCGGCGCCATTCATTGCGCCAGACATCGAATTGCATCAGAGACTGGTGCAGCGAACCCAGGTCATGAGTTAGAAGTTTCAGCGCCTCAGTCACCTGCACCGCCGCCACGAAGTTGATAATGGGCATGATGACTCCGGCTGTATCGCAGGTCGGGGCGCTCGCCGGGGGCGGGGCCTCTTCAAACACGCAACGCAAACAGGGCGTGACCTGCGGCCGAATTGTCATCGTCACGCCGTAGGATCCTACCGCCGCGCCGTAAACCCAATTGACGTTGTGTTTGACACACGCATCGTTAATCAAATAGCGCGTTGCGAAATTGTCAGTGCCATCGAGGACGACGTCGCAGCCTTCGATTAGGCGCTCAATATTTGAATGGTTCACATCTGAAACCTCGGGCTCAACCGTGATTTCTGAATTAATTTTCCCGATATGATTCGCGCAGGCAATCGCTTTCGGCAGACGTTCCGCGGCATCGTCCTCAGTAAACATTGTCTGGCGCTGCAAATTGGAAGTTTCGACAAAGTCGCGATCGGCAATTCGCAACTGGCCGGCGCCGGCGCGGGCAAGGCTTTCGGCCTGTGCCGAACCCAACGCCCCACAACCTATGATTAGGATGCGAGCGTCTCGCAAACGGCGCTGGCCTTCGATGCCAATGCCACTAAAAAGGATTTGCCGGCTGTAGCGTTCGTTCATTGAAATCTAAGAACCCAAAAGAATGCCGGCAGGATGCCCGCGCTCCGGCCTCGCTAATGACTTAATGGCCGCCGCGCGCATTGTCTCTTCGGGGGCGTTGCGGCCAGTCCACAACTTGAATTGCTCGCAAGCCTGGGCAATCAACATTTCAAGTCCGCCCAGCACTTCACATCCGGCTGCCCGCGCCTGCCGAATGAATTCCGTCTCAACTGGATTGTAAACGAGATCATAGACCACCCGCACCCCACGGAGTTGCTCAGCCGCGGCCACAGTTTCGCCCTCGCTGGGACCGCGTGTTCCGACCGGCGTGGCGTTGACGACCAGGTCAAAGTTATTGAAAGCGGCGCCGGTCAAGGCCGAGCAGTTTATGCCGCACTTTTCAGCCAGGCGCCGCGCTGCTTCAGGGTCGCGAGCGAACAAAGTAACTGAGGCGCCTTCCCTTTGCAGGGCCCAGACCGCGCTCTTCGCGCCGCCGCCGGCGCCGATAATCGCGCACCGCGAGCCCTCGAGCGATCCGAAGGGTTTTCTTAGTGGCTCGATGAATCCACTGGCGTCGGTGTTGAAGCCGCGGAGCTCATCTGCCTCAACAACTACAGTGTTGACCGCCCCGATCTCTTTCGCGGCCGGTTCAATCCAATCCAGATGTTGCATGATCGCAGTCTTATGCGGAGCTGTAACGCTCAGGCCCCGCATTTTCCAATTGATCTCTCGGGAGCGCGGGTGCGCCATGCGCCTCATGAACGCGGTCAGATCTCGCACTTCAAATGGAATGTAAACAGCGTCTGTTTCCGCGGCGGCAAACGCGGCGTTCTGTATCTGAGGAGAGATTGAATGGCCCACCGGATTTCCAATCAAGCCCATGATTTCAGTTTGCTGATTGATTTGATCGATCCGATAGACTTCACGTAACTCCTCGACGGTCAATTGACCGGGCGCAGTTGAACTTTCGTCGTCCAGCGACCCGTAGGTGAGAAACGCGCCCCGGGACGGTCCCAGGATGCGAGTAGCTACGCCGGCCTGACCCATGGCAATCGCAATTATTTCGCGGCCATCGCGACGGGCGCGTTCGAGCAGACGAACAACGGGAAGGCAATCGATTGCATCATCGGCCTGGACCGCGATTTTCAACATACGCGCAGGTGTGGCGGCCATGCGCTCGTAGATTTCTTCCAAGTCTGAATGGACTTGAGCAAAATCATGAAACGAACAGATCAGCGATTCCCTTCCCAACTTAACTGGTGCATTCGACAAGGACTTCAACAGGCTCGCTTCGATGTCCGAGAAGCCTGCAGCCCTCGCCGGCGATTCATTGATATGGCGCCAGAAATTCAACCGCTCGTTCAAATCAATTTCACGATACCCACCTTCTTCGCGCGGACGAAAGGTCAGGATGAAAGGTTTCGAAGCTCCCTCTAAAAGATACGGAAGACTATTGATCGCGAGGCGAAGCTCCGGCTGGTTCAAACAGTCCAGCCGCAATTCAATTATGTCAGCGACCTCGGAAGCGCGTCTAATCCCATCCGTCAATTCGCTTGCGCGCTTAACACAAACCGGAACGCAGATTCTGGCGATATTCTTTTCCATCAAAGACAATGCGAGGCGATGTCCGTTGACTTCATCACGAAGCAGGCCATCGCCTCATCTGCCAAATCCTAAGTCAGGAAACTCTATTGGACCTTTTCCTCGCCGGTAACGGGATCGAAATGTCGAGCAGGCGCTTCTGCGCCAAGATGCCGTGTGGTGCCCTCGGTCACGCTCGGCACGGGAGGGCGAAGCTTGCCCGTGCGCGGATCAGGTAAACTATTTCCCAAAGATGCGCCGCTAATCTCACGCGGTGATGAATTCGCTGGCTTTAGTTCGCCCCGGGCTTGTTTGGCGCGCACAATTTCTGACACGCCTCTACCCAACATGGCGAAGGCGGGAATCAGCAACCAGTACCACCAGGTCCAACCAGCCGGGCTATAGAGATCAACCATCACAGAAACGACGATGAATCCAATGCCCATCATCAAGCTGCGAATGCCCTGATCAAGCGTCGGCTCGCCTCGCTTTCGTCTTCGCCGCGAGAAGCGATCGGAATAGTCTTCGGATTTCGCCTCGGGCAGTTGCCCGGTCAACGCCTGAGGTACCAGGCTGATGTTCGCGCCACAGGTGCGACAGAAACTGGCGCCGTCAATGTTTTGAGTTGCGCACTTAGGGCAGAACATCAAGGTTTACCGTTAATCGCTAGTCTCTTAGTTTGAGTTTTTCTCAGTTCTCTTTGTGAACCGGTGGTGAATTCCTGCCCATCATTAGCATCACCACGGAGACACAGAGAGCACTAAGAGCAGAAAACCTTCAAATTCCGGCACTACCCGTTGTTTTCTTCAAAGGTGACGACATTCAAACACTAAAAACGGCTTCAGCCCTT
>WNGR01001076.1_pt1 | contig 30553 bp, 37 predicted proteins | sample 5407581 | NCBI WGS metagenome assembly WNGR01 (sample SAMN13153383, study PRJNA577476) | soil metagenome | isolation source: 80 cm soil or saprolite under Garry oak tree replicate 2 | place: USA:California | collected 2016-06-15
TGCCTCCGAGTCCACTCTACCCTTGCATATACTGTACTGTATTTCTGCATGGCATCCTCAGAATCTAGTTTCTATCTTGGTATCGACGTTGGTACTGGCTCTGCACGCGCTGCACTTGTCAGACTAGATGGCACAATTCTCGCATCTGCTTCTCAGGACACGAGGACATGGCGGGACCCGACAGACCATCGTATCTTCGAGCAGTCTACTGCTGACATCTGGAACAGCATTTGCCTCGCAGTGCGGGAGGTGGTAGCTCGTTCGAAGGTCTCACCCAAACACATCAAGGGCATCGGCTTCGACGCGACTTGCTCACTCGCGGTGACGAGTTGGGAGGGAGAACCCATCACGGTTACTCGTGGCGCGCAGCTCGGAGAATCTGGAGAACGCAACGTTGTGCTCTGGGCAGACCATCGTGCTGAGAAAGAAGCCGACCTAGTTAATTCTACTGGATCATCCGTGTTGGATTACGTAGGGGGCACCATAAGCGTACGTCTGCACTGCGCCAAATGCTGCTAGGGCGCGCTGGCCGAGCAAGAGGTTCCTCGTCTCTATTATTATAGCTCGAGATGGAGATCCCAAAGATACTCTGGCTGAAACGCCACATGTCCGGCGACCGTTTCGGGCACTGCCAATTCTTCGATCTCCCCGACTTCCTCACGTTCCGCGCTACGGACATGCGAACGCGCTCGCTCTGTTCGCTCACGTGCAAATGCACGTACGTTCCCGGGAACGGCTGGGACCGCGCGTTCATGTCGCAGATCGGGCTCGACGCGTTCGTACAGAACGAGTTTGCCGCTCTGGGGACCGACGTCCTCACCGCCGGTCAACCCGTTGGCGGCGGATTGACGGAGCGCGCGAGCGAGGAGCTGGGGTTGGAACCTGGAACTCCCGTTGGGAGCGGAGTTATTGACGCGTGGGTCTCCGTTCCTCGACCTCCCCTCTGTTGCGTGCGTTGCGAGATAGTTGAAAATTTGGGGCAGGTATGCCGGATGGCTGGGGACTATCGCTGCACGACATGAAGAAGGGGGTGAGATCTCCCCTTCCGTATCACTGCACGAGTCGGGCCACCGACTCGCTGCTGTCGCTGGAACGAGTACTTGTCATCTTGTTCAGGTAAGGGATCCATGGCGGCATAGTCTGTGTCTCGTTCACGCATCCACCGCAGAGCAAAGAGGGTGTTTTTGTCGAGGGTGTTTGGGGTCCCTACAGAGCAAGCAATTCTTTCCTCGATCTACGTTGTTGCTGCTGATAGACGTGTAGGATGCCGTATTCCCTGGGTGGTGGATGAATGAAGGCGGACAGTCCTCTACGGGACAAGTGCGTCCATACATTCCTTTACTTTACCTTCTCGCCTGTCTGAGGGCTGTTCCTAGCTTATAGACTTCATTATTTCTACGCATCCCGCTCATCAAGAGCTCAAAAATCTTGCTAAGAGTAAAAACACAAACATCCACGAAGGTTTGTAACCGTTTTGTATTTCTCTGGTGTATCCCTGATACGTATTCTCCTCAGTCCTGCGAGAAACTCTCGAGGCCATCCGCCAAGCAGAGGGTGCCGATTCGTGGACGGAAGTAATAGCACATATGCACTTCTACCCGGATTTGCACGGTTCGCTCTGTGGCTCGGGTCATGCGGTCGTCGTCGTTGACATGCAGAACCATACAGGTAACCGTTCTCCCATTGCGGACCCACGCATGCGTGGATCTGTCATGGGGCTCACTCTCGTCAGTTCTCGTGTGCAAACGCGTCGTCATTCTTGCATACGTTCTCATGCACGTCTAGGATTCGTCTCTGCACGATCTAGCACGTAAATATGCGCTCGCTCTGGAGGCAATCACTCTTCAGACCCGACACATCATCGATGGTCTCAACAACGCGGGGCACTCCATTCGCGCGCTGTATTTGTCTGGTTCGCAGGCTCAGAACGCGGCGCTCATGCGCCTGCTCGCGAATACGTGTAACATGCCCGTGGTACTCCCGCGCTCGCACGCCACGTCGGTGGTGCTCGGCGCCGCGATGTTGGGTCGTTTCGCGGCAATGCGTGACCGCCCCCCAGATCCCGCTACGGCACTTTGGGATATCATGCAAGAGATGACGCCGCCGGCAACGGTCGTGCAACCTGCCGCGGGAGACAAGGAGAAGAAGCTGCTAGAGGCGAAATATAAGATCTTTTTGGAGTCGATCGAGATCCAGAGGAGGTGGAGAAAAGAGATCGACGCTTTAGTCAGATGAAAGTTTGTATGATACCGAGTGTTTCTTTATCCGCGTACCGACTGCGTACCAGCGGACGGCTGGAGTAAGCACGATCTAATTATGGTACGACGCGCAAAAGAAGACGAAGTCTGTTTTTGTCCCCTACCGTTGATGTTTTTGTATGTCTCGCGATGATCGCATATGTTTGTACATTCCGAACAAGATCATTCCGAACAAGATGAGAAACCCCCCGCTACCTTGGATGTAACCCGATGCCGGTGAAGGTGTTGAGAACACTCAAGAGGTCGGTCAGGGACAGTGCAGGAACCAAGTCTATTTGTGGAAGGATGAGACCCCGAATGTGTGGGGAAAGTGGGGAAAGTAATAGGCGTAGAAAGGGTGAAAAAGAGTACTGTCGTTAGAAGGGTGTCTGCGGTCGCCTTATATCTGTGTCCAGCGTTGGTTCAGAATGCAAGCGATAGTGAAGAGTACTCCAGACACCAAGGGCGACGCGTCATAGACAAAAATCTTTATAAGTTCGGCGATTTCAACCAAGATTTTAACCCTAGTATCGTCTCAAATAGGCAGCGCATTAGGTGGAACAGATGACAACTAAATTGCACTGTCCGGGGCCAGGAGGAAGGGTGTTTGGCACCGGATAAAGGTCTCAGACGTATATCCGCCAATTAAATAGAAACATCTTCCCTTTGTTCGAGGTTCGGTAGCAATCCAGTTGTGCACCATTGTGTGCCTATGAGTTATCTTATCTTGGTACTTGGTCCATTGGTGTGTCGACAGGTTTGAGACCTGTCGACACTTCAACCCGATCTGTGCTATATCAAGACGATATCATCCATTCGACATGAACTTGAACAAGCGTACCAAATGACTTGCCAAATGAAGATTATCTTAAGGTGCTTAAGGTGACACGAAAGCAAGGGTACTTTACCAGGGGCGTAAGGGCCAGACATGCACCAGTCCTGGCACACTGGGCCCGGGAATCGATCATGAAAGACTCAAAGTCCAGACTGAGTTCTTCCCACCATGAAAGTATTTATGTCAAAAACTTGGAGGGACGGTCCACCGCGGCCAGACGCCGCCATGACGACTTCTTTAATCTCCGCTAGGTTTCATCCTGCCAACCAATGACATTGGCGACATTCAATATCCATCGATATTCATCACTCACAGTTCAGATTGGCGCAATTGGTGCTTCTACTAAAGGGCTTTTCATTTCTCTGATAGCTGCTGATAGGAGCCGTTATGGGCACGGCTAACAAAATGTCGGCTACCTCGCTTACCACCAGTCATTGGGATCTCTGATCGGTCGCGCAGCGGCTGGGACTCGGAGCCTGGGACTCACGTTTGAATTTCGAAATTGGCGATATTGATGCCATGCAGGCCGACTGCATATCGATTCAAGGCGTGCTTCTAGAAACAGGTAATAGCACATGCAATGTGTTGTCGTGCTGAGCTCTTGATGCCCGCCGCAGCTTACTGGGGGCTTTCATATGAACCTGATGGCAACTGTATCATCGTTGGCGAAAATAATTCACCGGGATCGGGAAAGTCGGGGACGTGTTTGCCGTGCACGATAATTATATCCTCTATCGTCGAACGAACTCGCCTCGGTGGAATCTTTTTATGACGCGACCTGTAGGCTGAGAAGGAAAATTTTGAAGAGCTAATACTGTCACACAGGTGTTATTTCCTTCGCCTCTCCCCTCTCCGCTGGATTGGTCTAAATATCTTTCGGGTCCCCTTCACCTCGTATTCTCCGAAGATTTCGAGCAGCATGCAATCACTCACCGTGTATCTTTGCTCTTTCCCCGGTTTCCCATGGAAGCCTCATGCCATCTTTACCTGCTCGCTTGTGTTTGCTTGTTCATCACACCACCACACATGACCTATATCAAGTCGTGCGTCCCATCCTCGTGTGTGTTCCCGATCGATTCTACATCGTGTGCTTCTAGGCATTCGTTGAGGTACAGAGTCTTTTGTTCCGCCGGTCGTGGAAATGCAGCATGTTCACATCTCCGCAATGCGCGAAGCCTACAAGAAGATGACATGATAACTGATCGGAAACTTGGGGTACCAATGACATGCGGTGATACGGCGGAGACTTTGGGAGGGGTACGACAGGCTTGCCGGCCTCCCAATAAAACATCGAATACCAGGAGGTTTGAGACGAGCCCCTTACATCGCCCGGGTCTCGGCCTTTTGCTGGCAGATTCGCTCTTCTCTTCGTCTATCACGGGGAGGACTGATCGGAGGCCACACTGCTGACGAGGTGCCGTATCTTACTGCATTACACAACACTGGATACCGAACCCCAGATGGGACGATGTGGGCTCACGCGGACGGACGGAACCTGCCTAAACATTGGCACAAGAGCTCATTCTCGGGGAAATATCAGAAAGAGCCCCCTATTACGATAGATCTGCGCGATTGGAGACGATATGTGGACGTCCGTGGGGATATTTGGTGTGTTCGGGTACAACCTTAAATCTTTAGTACTCAGAATTCCGCAAGCGGGTCACGAAGAGGAAGTCGAGTAAATTTTACAGGAGATGGTGCACGAGGTATGGATTGGTTCACTCATCAGTGATGGTGCCTCCAGGCCGCGTGATTACAGCTTGTCCTTCTGACAGTCTTGAACCCCATTCTGTGTTGACCACGACTGTGATAAGCCATCGCAAAGGTGTCACAAGAGGAGCGTAAGGATCAGTTTGTGGATCTGGGGTGCTATGTGTTGGTGCAGGGTGGAGATGGAAGTTGCACGAGGTGGGCCAGAACACTCAAGTCACCTGCCATAGGTGGAACTTGCGAAGCTAATAAAGGATGAGTGTGGAGACTTTGCTAGCTCTCCTCTCCGTGAAGCCCAGTCATAGGAAAGTATGGATGCATCGATAGCAGCATAAACTATCTCGAAACGTAGTAGAAGGGCCAATGTTCAAGCTGAAAAGCTGGCAATAGTAGGGTCACAATAGCATCGCGTGTGGTCCACATGGTGGTAACGTCAACACTGCTTTCTACGGTCTCTTTCTTTCTTTCAAAATTTAAATTTTTACAAAGACCGAGGAATAACCCTTATCAGCTATAAAATATTCCATTGTGAGGACAATGGGGTCTTCACAAGATTGCATGTTCTTATTGGGGGGGTTTTTTTTTAAGCAGATTTACTGTGCAAAGACCAATTCATGGGTGAAGTGAGATATGCATTACTCAACGCAAAGGGGTACAAGAGACGGTAAGAATGATGCATCCCGTGGCTGTAGTCGAGAGTAGCAGCCGAGAAGTCGAAACGTGCACGCCCTCCTTCGGTTCTCACAGAAGGTTGCCGTTGAATCGAGTGGAATGTCCGACACAGCCGCCTTGAGGGTGCCATATCTCAAACACAGAAGAGCACCCGGTCACGGTAGTCTCCATTATAGCCTGTGTTGCTCCCGAGGACAATGCCTACATTGGGGCCAATAACGTGAGGCACGATGGTTGCATGCTCCTTGCAGACCCATCGATATCCGACAAACCTGACCTTCCATTGTCGAATTGATATCTCGATCGAGTTCACTGACTGTAGGTCATGCTCTGACATAGAACTCGGAGAGCAAGAAGCAGGAGACCGAGGGTCACGGCTGCAATGCCAGTCTGGACTTTGCGTCAGAAAAGGAAATATCCGGGACACCTAGACCCGCTGTAGAGTTGCACCGACGGAGTGGTAGATCAGACAAATAGAATCGCACCCTTTGGGGATGCATAATACGAAAAAATCGATACAGAGAAGATTAGCATGGAGGATGACACGCTGTTTCAGAGTGGTAGAACTACGGTCTCAATATTTATTTTTGCTTCACATTCTCAACTATCTCTTGCCTTGTGTAAAGATACCTGGGGTATGGAAGTCGGACTCGGATCGTGCGAGCGCTTCCCGGAGTTGCCTACTACTTGTACTTCAGCCCTGGCTGTCATGTTACAAGCAGTACGATTACAAGACCTCCCTCGGGTTTCGCCTTGTTACGCTTCGTCTACACTACCCGAAACTTAGTAACCGCCCAGCTGTGGATCCACTTGTTTTCCAACGCGTCACAGCATCATGGACTATTCAAGCCGTAGCCGTATCAGAGTAACCAAGGTGCGCCGTGCGCTCATTTGCCGACCCGGTCGCACCGAACTTGGTCTAAGCATGTGTTTTGGTAGGACGTCGCTGTTCAATCCGACGCACCCAACGTCGAGGGCTCTCAGAGACACGACCCGCTGGATCGTCAGCTTGCGGACGCCGAAGCTCTGGTTTTGAGGCTTCGCCAGAGGATGAACGAGCGTGCTCTCGTATCACGCCTCCCAGTGGAAATTCTCATTCATATCTTCAGCTACTGCCCAGCATCTGACCTCTATCCTCACGTCCGTCACCGCCCGCCGCCACCGTGGCTGGCGGTGACTCACGTGTGTCGGCGCTGGCGCAATGCCGCTCTCTCTTGCCCCTTTCTATGGGTCGAGATAATTTCAACTAACTTCGAATGGGCCGAAGCGATGCTCGAACGCTCCAAGGATCTCCCTATACACGTCAGCGTAGACGATGGGGGCAGCGCGCAAATGCCATGTGAGCTCAGTACGGCACGTCTATTGTTTTCCAAGATCCATCGCATGCAGAGTCTTGCGATGACCTGTGCCCACGCGATCTTGGCTTGCGTGCCTATTCTGCTCGAAGCAGCAGCGGCCCCCTTATTGCAGGAGCTCATCATAACGAATTTTCATCCGAGCCATCCTTTGGACCTCGTCGTGCGGCCTCTCTTCAGCGGAAAGACACCAAGTCTACAATTCTTGTCGCTGTATCGTTGCCGAGTACTGTGGTCGTCTCCGCTCCTTCAGTGCGACCTCGTATACCTCTCCATTTCCCATGTGCCCCCCGACCATCGCCCCCACCTCGGTCAGGTCCTCGAAGTCCTCAAACGATTATCCCGTCTTGAATGTCTGCAGCTCGACGAGGCGCTTCCCATTCACATCACCTCTCCCAACAAGTCCACTTCCTCCCTTCTCTCCGTCAAACGCCTCCCCTTGACCCACCTACGCTTCTTCTCCCTGTGCGCGCGCTCCGCACTCGACATCCTCGATTTTGCAGCTTCCGTGCTCATCCCCGCCACCGCGCTCTTCCAGCTCATCTGCGAGGACTTTGATCAGTACGCTCCAGACACCGACTCTGGCGACGTGATGCTCGCCGCGCTCGCCTCGCACATCTGCGCGCCCCGCGACACCCCGACCGCTGCCGACGCCACCATCACCGGCAGCGGCGATAGCAACGCAGACACGTGGGTGCCCGTCCGAAGCATGCACGTGCGCGACATCCCCGCCGCGCGCAGCTGGTCTCTCTTCGCCAGTGCCGCCCACTCCGCCGATGACGACGGCGATGCCTGCGACACGTCGCCCCCGGACCCGGCCGACGAACAGGCGCGCGTCCTCTCCCTGCACATGCGCTGGAGCGCGCACCCCGCCGGTGCGCGCGCGGCCATCTGCTTCATTGAGCGCGCGGCCCGTCTCCCGCCGCTCGCGCGCGCACGCAAGCTCCTCATCGAGTCGGCGCTGTTCTCGCACGGCTACGCTTGGCGCAGCGCATTTGCGCGCTCGCAGTACGTCAAGGCCGTCTTTGCGGGCGGAGACAACGCCGTGGCGGGTGCTGCGCAGATGCTACTGGATGTGGCGCAGCACGAACAAGAACACGAGGACGAGGACGAGGACGAGGGCCTGCAGCCACGCCAGCCGTCGGCGACCGTGGCTGCCGCCGCCCTCGCTGCGGAGGTGGATGCGGACGTATACGCGGCAATCGCGCGTCTGCTCCCATCCAGCCTTGCCTTTGCACGCCCTGCGGGAGAGCCACCCCGGACGTTGTTTCCGAAGCTCAAACGCCTCACGATCGCAGGCGCAGATCTTTGGAACGCCAACGCGGGCTTGTTCGAGAGCTTGCGTGCCGGTCTTGCGGGGAGGAAGGGGTGTGACGGCGGTGCATTGGCACAGTTGGCTGTTCGGCGCTGTGCAGTGCGGCAGGAGCAAGTTGACGCATTGGGGGAACTCATAGGAGAGTCGAAGGTCAGATGGGACGGAGTGCTACGTGGTCCACCCCGGTCATTGCCAGTCAACGGTCTTGCAGTAGGGCCTGATCACGTGACGCAGACTGGTGAGGGGAATGAGTGGCCATCCAACTTGGAGGAGGTTGATACGGAAGACGGTGAAGAAGATTACCACGATTTAATCCTGGTAGATGAGCCGAACCTCATGTCATTCCCAGGCCCAGGCGAATCGGTTGTGGTCGAAGAAGACGATGCGTAGGGACATTTCGGTTTCGTATTGGATTCGCACGTGTTTAACATACTCGAACAATGAGAAGATGCCGTTTTTTTCCTCGTCATAGCGTTCACCAGGATACAGTGTTGCGACGAAGTAGGGTGCAAGAAATGTGGCATGTAGCGTCTGTCAATGCATACAACATTTTGGTTGGCGTAAAAGATGACACATAATGACAGAAAAAGTAGTGTAAACCCGCTCTCTACGACTCCTTGACCTTGACAGAACCACGAAGCAGACCAGTCTACGAATACCATGAACGAGACGGTAAATTCTGGTATAGAAAATTCACGTACCCGGCGTGCGGCGATAAGACCGACTTTTTGGCCAGGGACTGCGGAGCGAGCAATGGTTGACGCCTTGCCAATGTGCTGGTGGTTACCACCACCATGAGGATGATCCACAGGGTTCATAGCCACACCACGGGTACGAGGCCAGCTAACAGACCGTCAGCACGTGCGTAGAAAATAGAAACAGGATCACAGCACTTGTAGCGTTTAGCTTTGTATTTGTGATACGCCCGGCCGGCCTTGAGCAATGGCTTGTCAATACGCCCACCACCAGCAACGATGCCGACCGTAGCACGGGCACTGCCCGAGACAGTCTTTTTCGAGCCGGACGGAAGACGAATACGGGTCTTATTCTCGTCGGGGGAGTGACCGATAATAGTGGCATAATTGCCAGAGGTGCGTGCGAGTGTACCACGGTCGCCAACTTTCTCCTCGACATTGCAAATGATGGTACCTTCGGGACATGCTGAAACGGGAAGGATGTTACCAACTGCGAGCTGAGCCTTCTTCCCCGCGTAGATAAAAGCTCCGGTGTGGAGGCCCTCGGTGGCGATGAAGGTTTCCTGTCGCAGCTTGTAGCGATAAGGGTCGCGGAAGACGACACGAGCGAGGGGGGCACCACTGCGTAAACCGTAGGTTGTTGAGAAACGAGAAATTGTGACAGAACTCACCGGCCGGCATCATGGATAATTTCTTTCACAATACCGCGAATGTAGCCATTGCGCTCGGCATAGTCGAGCGCACGGAACTTGGCAGGGGCCTTGTTGTGGTGGGTGTGCGCTTTGAACTAGCCCACAGGGATACCGAATTAGATGGCGGGTTGAGATTATTACTGTTGACTTACGATAGCATGTGAACGCCTTTGTGTGCGAATAACCCTCCCCATCGTTTGATTCTACAAAAAGAATGAATCAGCGATATATTCCCGAGAGCACGCTGGTCGAGGGGTTGCTGCATATACGCAAGTAGTCTGATGCACCCACTGATGCACCCTGACTGCGCAAAAGTAATCCACCACCAACAGGCGTCCCCTCGTCATTATTTTCGCATGGGGACGATACGAGGGTATACCACCGTCTCCAGAAGTGCAAGAACAGGTGGATACTCACAGTTTTGCGTCTTGAGGGGGATCGTCGTATCAGTGAATAGACTTTCGCAGCTGAGCACAAACCGATGCCGATCACCGGCACTTCCCTCGGCAACCACCGAACACGGACGCGGGTCGGGTACGCCAAGGGGTACGCATGCATGTTTTCACCGCATTTCATAAATTGAAAATAGATATTATGAACACGAGCAGTCTAGCAAATGGGGTCTCTGAGCCATGCACGCCAGTAAATACGAATGCAAGGCAACATTATGATATTTCGTGCGGGATTGTTGACCACTTCCGAGAATGGTAAGTGTTCCCACGGTCGTGCTCCACCACGCGATGAGTGGTGCGTCAGAGCGGGGAGATGTATTCGACAATTAAAAGAGGGAGGATTCACGGTCTGTTTTCGATTGTAGGGCTCTGTCAGCGCAAGAAAAGAAACAAATCAGTGAAGTAGCTAGATGTACAAGGAAAAGGACAAGGAAGAGATTGATTCAAAGACCGCTCCTAGGCATCTATTCGCCCATCACACTCACCTCCCCTTACGACCGCACCTTGCCAGACCAACATCCTCCACGATCTCACCGAGTAACTTTCTGCCATTTATGATTCACCTGGATCACCATCACCCACCGGCCGTTTCTACTCCCACCACTCAACCCCTCGGCCTTCAGAACAACGACCACTTTTCATGGAATTCCATCTCCTCCACTTCCAGAGATTCAGAGCCTCGCGCTCTTCAGAAGGACAACTCTCCCTCCATCCCCTCCGCTCCTATGACCGCTCCCTTTTCCTCCTCATCTCCAGGCAAGACCGCGCAAAACACCTCTCCCGTCCCCCGACAGTCATCGCTCACCCCTCCTCCGAGCTCTCCCCGACGTGACGGCGAGGCAGAGGCCACATCTGCACCCGCTCCTGCACCCGCTCCTCCGCCACAGCCTCTTCCCCAAGACGCGTCACCAGATCCACCCTCCGCTACCCCACAAGACCCTGCCGTTGAAAACCCTCCTCCATCACGGCCTCTCACACCCCTCAGCGAACTTTCACCAGTTCCGGATAACGATGAAGACGCACCTTCGGACCCTCCAGGAGCCGACAAAGGGGAAGGTCCATCGTCCCTGCAGCCTATATCTTCTCCTTCCCGACAAATTCCCGTGAATCTCGAGACTCCCTCATCACAGACACGGATATCCCCCTCTCGTCCTCACCCTACATCCTCGGACCATTCGCCCCAGAGAGCTTCATTTTCTGCTCCTGCTGGCGCTGCTTCAAACACAAAGGCCGCGCTCATACTCGGGCTCAACGCCGAACTACTTAAGTGCAGCTCTTTCACCCACCCATCCCAGTGCTTTTCTTAATCGTTTCCGCAGAATATGCATGGTGTTCCAGTCTCGAACTATCCCCACCGATGACCAGAGATATCAACAGTCTGTCCTTTCGCTGCTCCAAGACCCCTCGACAAAGCTGACGTCCACGCTACAGGTACGCTAGCCGATTACAGTCCAACCTCACATGGCTCGCTGCAGCTGCCGACGCCCACCACACCCAAAATCGACACCCACTCCCTATCATGCAACCCCCTGTACAACTAGACATTGTCTCTACGGAACGCGTGCGGCAGCTCTACGCAGCGATGCCTGCCGTTTTTGCGCGGGACATTGCGCGAGCCAAAGGCCAGTCAATACCGCAATCAACACCAACGCTCAAACGTGAGCGTCCTGGGGATGAGTCTGACGTGGCTATGAAGCGGCGCGACACGGGCGAAAGTAAGGTTGGCATGGGCATGCTACCACCCGCTACCCCCTCTCTACCTCCGAAGTCTATATCAGCTCCCGTCCAGCCGTTCACAGGTGTAGCTCCACAAGGGGCGACACCTGATCGCACGCGGATGTTACAGATGCGCCAACAACAGCAGGCACAATTTCAGTCACAACCGCCTCAGACGCAGCAATCGCAGGTGCCAGCAGCACGGCAAATATCCCCATCACATAGTTCAGGTACTGGTGTTGGCATTGGTGTTGGTGTCGGAAGCGGTCACGGTCAAAACCAAGCACCTGCTATGCATCCGAGTATCATGCAACAAGTTCTTAGCAATTATGGCCCGCAGGGGCTAGCGTTCATCCAACAATTACACGATCCCAACAGCCAATTCGTGAAGTACATGGTTGAACAGATACCAAACTTCATGTCGCTGCCGCTGCCGCAACAACTGAAAAGTATGCAGCAGGCTCAGGTGCGTCTATTACTCGTAGTCCTCTTCTTACTCACGCTTACTTGAATGTTGCTTATAGCATATGATACAGCAGAAGCGACAGCAGCAGCAACATCAACACCAACAACTGCAGCAGCAGCAGCAGCAGCAGAGACCACAGTCACAACCACAGCAGCCGCAGCAGCAGCAGCAACAACAACACAACCCGCAGCAGCCTCAGCAGCAGTCTCTCCAACAACAGCCGAGTATAGGCAATCCCTCCCTAGGCGGGCTCGCAGGCCACACGTCATCACCACTTCCGATGGCAGTCCAGTCGCAAAATACTCTATCAGCGGGCGGTATTGACCCCCGCACCGGTGGCCATTCTTTGACACCCGCGCAAATTCAACAACTCAGTGCAATGTCATCACAGCAGCGCCAGTTATTCCTCGTGCAGCAGCAGCAACAACTCGCACGTAGCAGTGGGATGAACAACAGCCTTGGTGTCGGTGGATTAATGAACCAGCAGTTCGGAGGAGGGTCCATGGCGGGGAATTTGCCTATGAGCGCGGCTTTACACCATCAACGACAGCAGCAGCAGCAGCAGCAACAACAACAACAGCAACAACAACAACAACATCAGCAGCAGCAGCAGCAGCAACAACATCAACAGCAGCAGCAGCAGCAGCAACAACAACAGCAGCAGCAGCAGCACGCCAGGTTGCAGCAGCAAGTTCATCAACAGCCACAGCTTAACGAAGCCAATGCATTCGCAGGGAATGTGTCAATTAACACTGGTAGCGGTATCCCGGGTATCGCGCGCAGCACACGTTCTCCATCTGACTCAACCCACTCACCGCTTACTCCACGCGGTCCCCAACAGCAGTTACAACAGCTTCAGCAACAACAGCAATCGCAAGGAATGGACTATCAGCGTGCGTTAATGATGCAAGCCACACGTGGGCAAGTGGGCTCGCCTGCTCCTGGCTCCGGGTTCGTGAATGCCCAACAAATGGTTGGCGCATTCGGTGCCGGGGTTAGTGGTTCTGGCAGTGCAGGCCCGCTGACCAACGGGAGCTACAGTGTGAGCCCGCCTGGAAGCGCTCATAGTCGCACTTCTTTCCCCGGAACGGCAGCTGCACCTTCGCCGAGTGCGGCCCCGAGCGGCAATTGGCAGACCGGCGGCACAGCGATGGCTGGAGGCGGCGGGTGGCAAGGGGCCGCTGGTGCCGGTGCGAGTATAGGCGGCGGATTGGGGGGAGGGATGGGCCTTGATCCAGGCGCATTCTCGTACGGCGGAGATCAGGGATTCGGTGCGGATGGGTTGGGCATGGACTCGATGGATACGCCTGGGATCGAGTTCAATGACATCTTCAATATGCCCGGGTAGTCTGCCTCTCCTCCCCATTCCTCTCGCTCTTTCTTCCTTACTCTACAACGCATGCCTTCCGTTATTTGGTGCTTTCGTCTACACTCCCGTACCTCTTTCATGTTCTCATGTGTGGCCCCTGTTGATTGCTTTCTTTTTCTTCCCACTTGTTTTTTTTCTTGTATTTCCTTCCATCAGTCTTGATTTGTGTAGTGTAGCTGATGATCTTTCATGATTTCTACGGTTATTTTTTTCCAATTTGGCTCATTGGCAACTTTCATCCGGATAACAAGTATATACTCATCATCAGGGTTGGCACCGGGGGTCAGTGACCTCTGACCTTTGGACCCCGCTCTGACCCTGCTCCGTAGGGGTCCATAAAATTTATTAAGGTTAGAGTATGCACTAAGTTGTAATCAGGCTCTGGGTGTCGTCGGCAGCCTCGACGGCAGGTGGGGACCATGGGTCTTGCTTGGAGACATTTTTATGTTTTGATGTTTTACGTTCTTGCCCCAGTCAGTGCCAGTTATATGCTTCCTGATTGACAAATTTTCCTCCAAGTGAAATGTCCCAAAAACACAACATCTGGAAGGACTTCAGTGAGTGACTCGGACAAGACAGTGTGCCGCAGCGCTCACTCAAACAGTGGAGCACCCCAGTCGCGATGATTAAACGCTATATTAAGCAGGTGGCGCCCCAGCGGACGCGCGAGACGTCCGACTCCACCCTGTACACGGAGCACTCCTCTAGGCCAGGCCAAGAATGTGCTGTTGCTCTGAGGACTGCAAGGGATGAGCACGGGCACGGACGTCAACATATGCTGGCCCGGGGACGAGCGCCGGGCGGCCAGGCTGCCTCCGTCCATCGAGGAGTCACGGTCGCTCGACGCCGAGAATGCGGTGAAGAGGAGGGCGACCAGCTCAAGAGGAACGCGTTCCGGTGGGTCCTCAAGATCATCCCCACGTACTACGTGTCGCACCCTCGACACCTGTTCCACGAGAGTGTCAGGACGCGTATCAGGGATCCTTATCTGGACTATCGATAGCGGGCGAGGTACGAAAGGAAGTTCTTGGTTCTTGGTGAAAATTATGATTCATTTCGGCATTATGAACTTGCTGCTATTCTTGCCAGTTTTGCAACACTAATACTATGGTTAATAGTAATGTTCACGTTAATGTCTGTCGACGATGTTCTACGTCGAAGATACCTTTTGTACTAGACACTAGGCTATAGAAGGCAGTGAACCTAGCTGCCCCAGGAGCGCCGAAAGCATCAAGAAGAATCGGTATCGAGTCGAGAGATTCACGGATTGGATGGGAGAGTAGACCAAAGGCCTACAATGATCGGACGATGAGTTTATAATATACATACGGCAAGGCAAAAATACAGTAAGTCCGCTCGTACATATCGCAGTGGCAACAGAGGTACTCGAAAAGACGAGAGGGCGCGAGGGCACAGAAGTACGAAAGAAAAAGGCGTAGGGTCTTACAAGTTGATCACAAGGAAGAAAGTCATGTAATGGAAAGGTAGTCCCCCAGGGTAGAATTGTAACAAGTGACGCATGCGGGGGTCAGGCGAGTTGGACGGATACTATGGGGAAAAATTCAATGAACGTACAAATGAAAAGGAGACCATAACGTTTACCATGCTGAGGTGATAAAAATACACTGGGACCAGGCCGCGCTCAGTGGCATAACGCAGTACTGGATCGTCATTCAGCCTCAACGTTCAGCACGGCAGAGAATATATTCATCTCGTCCAACAGCGCCTTTAAATGATGGTCCCGCGGTTGAGGGCAGCTAATCGACGTAGACCCGGTGGGAACGACAAACACAAAATGCCAGCCCACCTTTGGCGGTAGTGATTCCTGTATAAAGAAAGAATTAGGTGGTTTGACCCAATAGAGAATTGAAAGATATAGAGTTTTGTATCAGACATAATGAATGAATCGAACGCCACTTGATCTTCGGCTTCCAGTACATAGTAGACCTTATCTTCGATTTGGCCTGGGCTAGATGAATATCCTTCCGTCCTCGCTGGTATAAAGTCAATCTGTCGCGCGGACGATGGATTTGCGCCGTCCCCGTGGTCGGAGTGCCATCGAGGCAACTTCTTTCTTCGGCCAGATCCGCCCGACTCCCTTTTCACCATAGGAACAAGCTTAAGCTTAATACCTTGCTGTAGCTTTGATTGGGCCAACGATTCGAACACGAGGCTAGCAATGCGCCTTGTCCCTTGGACGTTCGCCAGGGATTTGTAAAGTTGGATTTGTTCGGCTCGCGCTTCTTTCTAGAGTTGGTTCCGAAGCGCTATCTTGACGGCATGTGTGATAGGCTCCACGCTTGCGCAGCCCCAATCCGCATCATCGTTGACGTCCATACGTTTCATGAGGACAATGGTGTAAGATCCGGCATCCATGCTCAACTGGCGTGCCCCTAAAACCATGGTGTGCAACTTTTCTGACGAAAATCCTTGAAGTGCGCTTTCATAGTCACCTTCATGCTGAGCTAAGGTATCCTTGTGTTTGAGGAAGTCGAAGCAAATTCGAGGAGTGGGGCCAAATCGATTAGATATACGCGTGTCACTGGCTGTAAGCCCATAAATGATAGCACTGGTACGCAGAATAAAATGGTCAGCTTGAACATAAAGGGCGGATGCGGATGAGCTAACGCTTGTGATAACTTTTCTCTCGTCCAAGGATTCGTGATAACGGCTCCACATTGCGTGGTCTTCCGTAATGGTTTCCATCGACCCAACTTAGGGGAGGTTGTGAATATAATAAAATGTTTGGTGATCTGCACAGCGAGATGAGGCGGGATTGTGCCTCCGACCTCGTCGTCAACCAACGTCCAAACACGGGTCTTGAATTAGTGGAGGGGTAATCCTTGGGAAACTCAAAGACGCCTTCCTTCACGAATAGAAACCGCCTTGAGTCATGGTACCAGATGACTGGCTTCCCCTCAGAAAGACGTCGATACAAGGCATAATAGATCCAATAACTCTTCCCTTTCAGCCAATAGATTTCAATAAAAGATGACGAAGCGAAGTGCTCACCAATGCCGGGTTGTCCTGTGATAACGACTGAGGGAGGCTTCCCCACTCGACCGGATTCCAGAATCTATCGCAATAGTCGTATATCCGGACGTACTCTTTGCGAACCCAGACCCTTATACCACGGACGCGAAGATCGAGGATGTAACAACCGGAACCGGTCTCATTGTTTCCCTCTCCTGTGTCTTCAGTGTCTTCACCCTCTCCTGTATCTTCGTCGTCGTCGTCCTCTCCCATGTCTTCGTCTTCGTCGTCTTCTCCTGTGTCTTCATTGTCCTCGCTTCCTCCTGTGCGTTCATCCGTATCTACATTCATGGATCTGTCCTCAGGCACTTTTATGGTCCAGAAGTTGGTATGCAGTTCAGCGAGGAACTCAGAGGGGTGGAGCTTGTGCCAGCCGCTCACTTGCGGGTGCTCAGGGATGATGGAGTCGAATGAAGATTTCTGTTACATGGGTAAGAGCGTCAGATTTTTAGCGTCGCCACGATGACAGGTCTGGGTTATTTGTTTACGCCTGGCTCCCTTCATCACCTATGACGCAATGATGTCGTGTGCGTGATATCCTATTCGAAGTGAGCAGACTCTGCCCATATAACCCATCTGCAGTCCCGAACAAACATATGTTCGTCCTCCACGGCCGAGCATCCCAACCTTCTGTCTATGGTCCCAACCAAACATGCACGCCTCCTATTGTATTGCAAGGGTGTCTAGCTCGGTTGTGCAGCATACGAGTGAACGCGGTCCCTCGACGGCCTACACTGTTTTCGATTGCGAGTCTATGCAGTCCCGAACAAACATGTGTTCGCCGTCCACAGCCGAGCTTCCCAATCTTCTCGTCCGACCACAAATTTCATTCATTGACCATACTTTACTGCGTCGGTGAGCACGCATCTCAAAGTTCATCGATGCGACCGGAAAAAGAGCGATCGAGACATCTACCTGCGCAGATGTTTTTTCAGCAAAAAAGTTTGTGAGATTAAGCTCTCCGAACACGCCTAATTTCATTGAGAACGATAGGGACAGTCCGTGCGATTGATTGAGTCACCTCAGCGGCCAGAACTTGGTCCGTCGTGTGGGACCAGAGGAAAGAAACGTCGAAAGAGGCCAACGCTCGGTCGACAATGGACACGTGTGCGTTACTGGCAAAGCAAGGTTATATATGTAGACGTTCCTAGTCTCATCTAACGTGCATTTTAGACCGATAATGGGGGATTGCCATGACCCATATACAGTATGTCTAGACACGAGGATTTGGAAGATAGGCTTGCAGGCCTGGCCATTTCCAAGCGATCTTTCCATACACTTTCATGCTGTATCAAAACCAGGCGGAACTCGGGCCTGCGAACGAGACCATCGCGAGTTAGTTTTGGATGCTATGAGTTTGACTAGATCAGAACCTGGCTTTGCAAGATGAGCTATACAAGCTACGTTCGGAAACAAAAGGACGCGTTCGACGAGGCCAAGTTGTTAGAAGCTAGATGGGCAGAGCTGCATCGTGAGCAGAGAGAGGTCCACCAGGTGTGCTACCACGCAGAATCCCTGCGACCATTGGATCCTACTCCTACTAACAAGCAATACAGCGATTCACGCCACAATTCCTCCTGATGCAACTCTGACATGGAACGACGCCACGGGGACTTTTCTAAGGTGCCGGCATCGTCATTTGTACGATCCACGTCACCTGAGACTGCAGCGACACCTGCAAATGGCAAGGAAGTAGACGATTTCATGAAGACGTGGCGTAGCGGATCGTCCTTGTCCCGCTCAACTCTTGGCAGATCCCAGCTGCGCCTTGATTCGGTGCAATGCCATCAACGCTCGTGCTAACAAGTGACGGACTGGTGCTGCATCTTGTTAAGTCTAAACAAGTATCCAGTCGAGCTCGTCACTCACTCTCAGCAAGTTGTGAAATTTTCCGCCGACCTCCTTCCACAACCTAACTGTGTCGATCTCGCTGCCTGCGCTGGCGTCTGAGACCTTCGAATTGACGAACCGTTCGAGCACGCAATTTTATGGCCTCTAAGCAGCCCCGTTGACTGTCTCCGAGAAGCGCACGATCGCTCGGGCGTTCCGAAAGAGTTCGGGTACAGTTGCGGTAGTAATATCGCTGATGGAGGGAAGACGCGAAGGCAGTACCTCGAATGATGTATCCTCAGACAGCCTGCCCGTCCAGGAGCGCAGCTAGGATTTCGCAAATACGTGTAGCAATTGTTCATGGGAGGAGTAGGAAGATGCACAGACACGGGCGCTCTTGCCTAAGTTATGCTGCAAGTCACTCATCATGTGTAATTATTGTTACTCTACGGTCTGGGCTCCGGAGTGTTGTCCCTTTCGACGTCGTGGTGCCCAACCTCTTGACTACCAGGTATCGCACCATTCCTTTTTTTTGGTTTTTAAAAAAACCATTTGTATTTTGGAATGCGAGCCATGGACCCAGACTGGTCGTAGCGTGAACTACAGTTACTGTAAGTATGTAGACGAGGTGCCCCGAACATAGAAACGTAAGGGAAAATAAAGCCCAAGACAATCAGGCTTCCTAAATGGTTGAGCGCTTTGAGCGCTAGTTGAGCCTGAGTCGATCCTCGGTCCGGTCCGTCCAACACTGCTCATCATAGGCGGCTCTGCCGCCAAGCTTGTGACACAGTTTAGACTGCTACATATTATCTCATCTGTAGATGCCGTTCGCCAATCTCCCCACACATGAAAAAGATGCGTTTTTCGCCCTCCTTGACGAGTGAGCACGAAATCCACGCCGATATGGCTAGTGACCACTCTAATCTCACAGCGGGCGCCACGATGCTCTCACAGATACTTTACGTCGAGGCCCGATCTTCTCGCCCGTGTCGGCAGCGCAGGGGGCCCTTTTGAGGGCGCAGAGACGCAATCATCAATTCCAGCGGCACCGGCAGCAGCAGCCGCCTTTACAGCCGCACAGCGCGCTCTGGCGAATCCTGCCACATCGCGCGCTTTCGCAACGGGCATCCAGCGCGCTGGCAGCGCCGTATCCGGTCACGCTTCTTCCACAGGATCGCCGCCGCCCGTCGCGCCATCCAGGTCTGCGTCATCAACGGCGGTCGACAACGACCCTGCGCCGCCCATAAATTTCGGCCGAGTCGCAGCAGCCGCACAGGCATTCTCTGCAGCGGCCGGACCGACCCCGCCGCCACCTAGAACCGCCAATCCACCAGCGATAAACAGGCAGAATCTTCGAGCAGCCTGGTTCCACAAAAGGTGCGAAATGCCACCTCGTGCTATCGGTGGTCTTTCTCTCCCCTTTTCCTACAAAACTTTTTCTCTGTTCGAGCTGTTCGACTAGTGGACTGACCGCTGGGCTACTTTTGTTGCGTGGTCAGAAATTTGGAGACGTCGACGTGTCGTCCGCGGGAGCCATGTTCCGCTCGCTGCGTGGGTCGACGGCCGCAAAGAACGCACCGCCAGCGCCGGTGCGCACGCCATCTGCGTTTGTGGCGAAGAAAGCCGTCAGCGCCTTTGCGCCGCCCCCTGTGCGTCGCGTCTCTGTGTCTCCCGCTGCACCAGAGCCGGAGCCGGAACCGGAACCGGAGGAGGCAGAAGAGGAAGGGGATGGGGAGTGGGCAGAGGCGTTATATGATTATACGAGTGAGGTGCGTCTTTTTTTATTAAAAAAAATGCCTTCACGAATGGGAAGCACTGACTGTTCGGGATGGTCTCTGAAGGACGCGGGAGATCTGCACTTGCGAGCGGGCGAGAGAGTGCGCGTGACGGAACGAACTTCATCAGATTGGTACGCATGGGGCGAGTTACCGTATTAGACCTTATGAGGCTGATCATCGCAATCTAGGTGGACTGGAGAAATAGGCAGTCGGAGCGGGCTATTTCCCGCAACATATGTCAGACCCCTGTAGCTGTGGTGGTAATACATCCTCACTATATTTCTATACGGCGACGAATCAAATCCAAGTCCTTGAGGTCCAAGTCCAAGTCAATATGGCATATATCTAGGGGCACAAGCAGTGTCCGTCTCGTTTTACAGGATATAGTCTACTGTACGCTGTAGGAAGTAGGGGGATAGTACATTGCTGTGATGACAAAAACGAAAATGCTCTAGGATGTGCGTTACATAGTGTGAAGAATACAAGACAGCCGAAGATAAAAAAAATTGGGAAAGAGAAGGGAAGGGATAAGCAAGAAAAAAAAGTGTGGGTTTCAAGTGTCCGATCAACGAGTGTCGAATAAAAGAGATGTGCCCTCCAGCAACGAAAGCTCTTCAGGGGAATGCCTTACTCGTCCGTGGGGTCCCCGCGCGCTGCCCCACGGAACATCGCCGAGCGTGAGTGTGCAAGCTTGCGCAAGTGGAAGGTACCCGCGCCTGATGCCACCGCGCTCACACCTGAGTGCAGCGGCGCATCGGGTTCTGTATGTGAGTGATTCGCTGCGACCTTCGTCGCAGCTCCCCACATCCGACTCAGAAAGCCGACCGGCGCGGTGCGGCTCAGGGGTATCTTGGCGCCTCGCACGGGAGAGGGCGCGGGAAGCGTGTCCTCAGCGCATTGTTCGCCACCATCGATGGTCGTGTCAGATGCGACAGAAATCGTTCGACCACGGCGGTGCTCTGCTACGGCCGCAGCGAAGCGCGGAGGCAGGCAAGTCTCGGGCTCGGAGAGGAAACGTGAACTCTCACCGGGCTCGGATGCATCGTCGTCTGAGAGGTAGTCGTCGGACGAGTAGCTCGAGCTCTCGGTCGTAGACTCTGCTTCTGATTCGCCGCTTGTACTACTGACAGCACTGGGCGGCGTGGCGAGTCCCTGAGGAGGGCGGTCGCACGGTTCAGGAGCGGTACCATGACTGAGGTAGGTCGATCCTAGACGCTTGGCGACTTTCTGCACCGTGTCAGTCAAATTTGGCGCCGTGTTCGGTATAACAATGGAGAGAGGCGGTGAGGGTACCGAAACAGACTCTAGAGGACGCGATGGCGGCAGCTGGGTCTGAGCCTGCTTGCGCGCTCTGCTCGCCTGGGCCACAACGCTGAGCACCTTCCGGCGGGCCTCTTGGTTTCGCGGGGGAGGAGCCGTCATAAACGGCTCGAATAGACGACAGGCTTCTGCCTCATCAAAACGCAAGTCGTAGTCGAGCATGGCAAGCAACTCTCTCTCCATCAGATTAATCTCGTGTATATGAAAGATCTCCGCAAATTTTTTCCAGTGCACATTCTTGGGCGAGGAGTCGTTGAGATACTTTGCGGCAACAATGAGGGTCGCAAGAAATACTCGATGTAGCGTGCAAGGGACACCTATGACGAGGGACAATGTAAGAATGGGTTGACATACGCAAGTACAAAGTCAACCTCTCGCCATCTTGGGAAGATTTTCTCGCAAGCGCTGAAGGTAGATAAGTGTTGTGAGGAGGGTGGGGACCTGCACGCGAGATGCCTGGACAAGGCGGGCAATAAACTCCTCAAGTGGGATGAGACGTGGGGTGTCTGCGAATTGACCAGAGTCGGCCTTGCACGGTGTGTTAGGGGGGGTGGGGAGCGCGTAACCTGTAGAGGACGACACCGGCGACGGATATTCAGCGAGGGGAACAATACTACTCGTCTGACGAGCGAGATAGACGACCATCTGGGCTGTAACCGGCTTCTGAATGAGGCGGATGAGCTGCGGGTTGTGGAGGGTCGTTGGAAGGAGAGAGAGGGGGTTTCTCCGGTACATGACGAAAGAGAGCGTGTGGAGTTGATCGAGTAAGATGTGGTGCCCTTCAAGGGCGGGCGGTGGTGGGGAAGAAAGGAGTACTGCTGGGCGGGAAGCTGAAGAGTAACACAAACAACAAACAGGAATTCTCTCAACAAATCACGAGATCTTATAGAGAGGCAAAAGGGTGCAGATTGAGGTCTCTGACCAATTGAAAAGAAAGATAGATAGATAGGTATAAGATATATAGATGTAGTGAAGAAAGAAAGAAAAAGAGCGAGGGGATCCCGTAGCCAGCGGGAAGTACTTTTATTTGTTGGGGGTGACCTTTGCCTTAGTTTTAACGGTCGGGCGAGCCTGAGGCTGACAGTAACACTGAGCCAAACAATCCATGTTTCGTACGCGTTAAATCACATGACCTGACAAATGCATCATTCCCCCTCCTCTCCTTCCAAAGGTGGCCACATCGGAACCTTGAGCTCCACGAACCTGTCCCCGCTACTGCTCTCACTATCCGGAGTCTCGGTAGCCCACGCTTCCGGGTTCTTTGCTTTCAGGTTGTCAACAATGTCGAAGAAGAGCCTCTCTGCTACAGAGCTCGCAGAATCAGATATCTCGGCTAGATGAGGCGGTAGAGCTGGCGACACCAAGATGGAGGACTGGGTGGGAGTAGGTATTGGTGCGAAGGACGTAGAGACGTGTTGCGTGTAGACGACTTTGAAGAGCGGCTCAGAAACGTCCGTCAGAGAAAAAATGGTATCGAGGTAAGGTTTGAGTAGTTGCTCAGGATCTTCTCCATCTGCAACTGGTAATGAGAGATAGACGACATCTGTGAGAGCAAGAATCAGTACTCCAGTATTTAATACAGCAAAAGAGGCACTTCCATTTGCCTTGGGGCGCAGAAAGGGTGCCCGCGCCGGTGGTAAAGGCTTGAGCTGCTCTGGTTGATGATCCGCCTTTAACTGAGCCCGGCGGAAAGACGATAACAGATGTGTCGATGGGTGATGCTTCAACAGATGTTTCAGGTTGTGTCGTAGACTTAGAAGTTGGTCCGCCTGTGTCGGCGCTTTCCGCCATAGCTGGTAGCGACTCTGCTTCATCTTCACTTGGCCCTTCCCCCGAGGACAACAACGGCGGGAAAGGAATTGGCTTGTCGATCACAACAATGCCTCGCGCAATGATAGAAAGAGAAACAGCTTGTGCTGGAGGGTGCAGTTCCATAGGGAGTTGATCAAGAGCAGCAACGAGAACATCGGCAGAAAGAGGTTCGGGAAAGTCGTCCAACTCCACAACGAATTTGCCGCCTGAGGCTGGTAATGGAGCCGTAATTTTCTCGGCCTTTTTATCCAGTATATACACCCCGCCGTTGACTGCCGAAATACGACAGAAGCCCTGCGCGATTTCGCCGAGTCCACCATAGTGTCCGACGAGGAAAGGCGATGTCCCATACCTCCCTGAAGACCGAAGGTAACTGCGCAGACGGGTCATTGCGGGGAGGGTCGTGTCTGCAACAACCTTAGTCGTCACCATGTGCACAACGACAAGAACATGAACAGGGCGAACCTGTCGTTGAGGAACAAAATGCAAGCGCATAGGCTATTGCGTCTACCATTCCCTGGGTGAGGGAGAACTGGGATGTAAGGAACTCTGGGAAAGCCGTCTGTTCATGACCTTGCAGCTCTTTGGAGCCTTCAAAATCTCCAGAAGCAAAGACAAGAAAGCGCATAAGCCTGCGCTTTTCGATGAGGCTCAGAGAAGACTTGAAAACATCCTCTTTACTTCCAGGAACGTTCTGGAGTCCGGTGTTGCTGGAATAGATACCGACGCGTTCGAGGAGGCGGTAGCCACCATAGCGAGAGACGCCGGAAGCAACAAGTGAGGAAATAAGTGAACCAACTGATGGGATTAGAGTGGGGGAAAGTGAGATAGAATAATGCCGAGAGTGGTCAGGGATTACTCCAGACCGCGAGATGGATATGAATTTGGCGCGTTGGGCGGTAAGGTAGCTTGATGACTTTCTAGAGTTCCCAGAGGATTCCGAACGGTCATCAGCCCATCGTGCCAGTTCATCGAGGGTTAGACTAGCTTCGTCTCCGCCATAATAAGGATTATGATCAAGATGGGCAACTTTAACACCTGCTTTTGAGAGCGCGCTGGGGCGATTTAGCATTACGCTTGAGATCCACGTATGAACTCACGCAGCGGCTATAGACTCTACCAGCCCTGTGCCAAATATTATCACGTCAAAGTTTCCCTCCAGATCTGTCATTTGTACTGCTGGGAATAATGTAAAGGCGGACACACTCCGACTCGGAGTCAGGCACGAGCTAGCGAGCTGCGCTGACGTAACGTAACCTTCCTGTGTCGGTCGATCCAAAATTTTACGGGTCTGGTTCAACCTCTAACCCCGTCTTCTGTCCTCTACGATGGCCAAATCCGACAAGAAGGTTGAAAAAAAGGCCGATATAAAGGCCAAGACGGAAGCCAAGGCCAAAGTCGGCAAAAAGGTCAAGATTGTTGACCCCAAAAAACCTGCATCAGCGATACCCAGTGCTAAGCATGCTGCACCGATTTCCTCAAAAGAGATCCTTGCCAGGGTATGTACCCATTGTGGTTTTTAAAAAAAAAAGTATCTATACCAACACGTCGGAAGGCACAGCGAGAAAGTAACAAAAAATCGAAGAAGGACGAGTCTAGTGAAGGGTCGTCGGATTCTTCATCTGAGGATGAAAAGCCCGCAGTTAAGCCTCCTGTAACTAATGGAAAGGTGCGTGCGACGTCGGATTTATGGATTGGCACCGTTTGACTCTTCGGCAGCGGTCTAAGGTCCTTCCTCCGAAAGCTAGCTCGTCCTCCGAGTCGAGCGATAGTGAGTCTGAAGATGAACTCGCGGTTAGTGCTACTAGTAAGAAGGTTACCTCAAAGAGGCCCTCGGCGAGTAGAGACTCGTCTTCTGAATCGAGTGAAAGCGATTCCGAAGAAGAGTCTCCGAACTTGGCTTCCAAAGCCTCACAGGTGAAAGCTGCCCCTTCGAAAGCCACACTGGCCAAGGTCTCCAAAAAACCCGTGGGTAGCAACCGTAATGATGAAAGCTCCGATAGCTCGGACTCGGAGAAACCATCAAAACCTGTGGTCAAGCCCGCACCCGCCAAAGCAGCACTCGGTAAGGCTACTTCTAAGGTGACGCAGCCCAAGCCTACCTCTGGGAAGGCGCTACACCCGAAGGCGCCACCACCGAAAGCTACTGCCGCAGCAGAGTCCAGCTCAAGCGAGGAATCCAGTGAAGAGTCATCGGAGGAGGAATCTGATGAAGATGCCCCCGCTAAACCTGTATCTGCGAAGCCTACTGCTAAGGGATCTGCCCTCACAAAACCTACCCTGACCAGTCCCGCAACCGCAAAAGTTTCGTCAGCGAAAACCGGCGCGAAGTCACAGGCTAGTTCCAGCGAGGATTCAAGTGAGGAGTCTTCAGATGAAGATTCTGACAAGGCGCCACCACCCACGTCAAGACCTGTAGCCAAGAATGCTGTTTCCCGCAAGGAGTCGAGCGAATCAGAGGAGTCGGAGGAGGAGTCTTCGGATCCGGAGCCTGGTGTGAAAGGCGCCAAAAAAGAGAGCTCGTCTGAGAGTGAGGACTCTGCCTCAGGTTCTGGGTCTGAAGATAGTGAGGAGGATGAAGATGTTGATATGGCCGATGCTTCTACTGCATCTGTTTTGGTCTCGACAAATGGTCTGATCATATTCATCCGTCTTACCCGCTTCCTCATAGTCTTCTATCTACATACAGGAAAGCGTAAAGCAGATACTGAGACTGCTGCACCTCTAAAGAAGAAAAAGCTCGCAAACGGTGACGCAGCCCCTCCTGACAACACCGATAAGGATACGTCGTCCACGACAATTTTTGTCGGCCGCCTCTCGTGGAATGTGGACAACGATTGGCTCAAATCCGAATTCGAGGAATGTGGTGAGGTTGTTGCCGCGCGGGTGCAGATGGATCGCAACTCTGGAAAGAGCCGTGGGTTCGCATATGTCGAGTTTGCCGATCCCGCGTCGGTTGAAAAGGCACTCGAGCTTTCGGGCAAGGAGATCGATGGACGGCCGATTAACGTAGACCGCAGCACAAACAACAAGTCCGGCGGAGCGGGCAACCCGAATGACCAGCGCCGCGCTGCATATGGTGACAAGACGAGCCCACCAAACACCGTGCTTTTTGTGGGCAACTTGTCCTGGAGTGCGGACGAGAACTTGCTGTGGGACGTGTTTGCTGAGTATGGCGACGTGAAGAGCGTGCGCGTGCCGACGGACCGTGAAACTGGCAAGGTCAAAGGGTTTGCCTACGTCGAGTTCTCCGACATCGAGGCTTCCAAGAAGGCGTTTGCAGGCGTTCAGGGTATGGAACTTCAAGGCCGCAATTTGCGTTTGGACTATTCACAGCCACGTGAAGACGGTGGTGGTGGTCGCGGCGGCGCGAGAGGCGGTCGTGGATTTGGTCGTGGTGGGGGACGTGGTGGTTTCGATGGAGGCCGCGGTGGAGGACGTGGTGGCTTCGGTGGAGGCTTCGGTGGAGGCCGCGGTGGGGGACGTGGTGGCTTTGATGGAGGCCGCGTGAGTATTCGGCCATACAGGATCATCCCATGTTTTGCTAACTATGTATCCAGGGTGGGCGCGGGGGCCGGGGACGAGGCCGTGGCGGCGGCGGCGCACGGACAGGCGGGATAGCCCATTTCGAGGGTAAAAAGGTCACATTCGACTGATCAGGCGCAGGCAATTGCCCCGGCTCTGCGAGAGATACTCTTGTCTCAGATGTACATGTACAATATCCCCTTTAGGTTCACGTTCATGCTTCATCTAGAGTCGTTTCAGCCTCCAGTGCTCTATACATCTCTCGACGCGACACATCGAGAAGATTACAGACAAGGAAGGGTCAGGTCTCTTTGACCAGACCGATGGACACAGGATGATAAGACAACAACTTTTATTATGTCAGTGAGGTAGTGGTATACAACGCCGAAGGAATCGTCAAAAGAACACAAAGTCCGCACGTCCTCTTGCTGGCCTCTCATATATCTTAAGATGCAAAACTTCTCTGAATGGCGCGTCGAACGGGATTGGCCTCTTGCGGCACGGCACCCGAACGTTCCAGCCGGTCAAACAATACAAACAACTTCTCCGCCTCGCGCTCGCGCTCCTCTTCCGTCATCTCAATGTCCGGGGATTCTTCCTGGATCGCGCCAGTGATAGGATTGATCTGTGCGCCCGAGGGATCAACCGAGCCCGAAGCTCCGCCTGAGGTTGGTGGGCCAGTGACAACCCCCTTATTGAAGAGGAAACCTGCGACATTACCATAGCCTACCTGCGAGATGAGTTGCATTGCTAGATTCAACATACGTTAGTAACAATGGATAAGCGGCGGCATCTGGCAGTGGTGTGACGTACCATCGTGGTTGCACACCGCGTAAAGTAGTTCGCCAGAGATCGAATTCAGGCGCGTGTGGTACACGCTCGTGAGGAGGCGCAAGAGCCGGCCAAGTGTGTCGGCTCGGCTCTCGAGTACCACAGTGCGATCCAGATTTGAAGGAAGCAGCCACTCGCGCACGCGGTCGCGCGCACCAGTGTCCCCGGTGACCAGCTTGAGAAGGAGCATCACGAGGGGGGCGAGAAGCTCGTCCAGCGTGCTCTCGCTCTCCGCTTTGGCTGTCGCACGCACAGAAGCGTCGTCTGACTCGACCGTACCTGGGAAGTAATGGGAGAGCGAGACTTCGAGGAGGCCGTATGCATGTAGGAGGGTGTCGTGATTTGGTGGGCTGGGTGACGGCGCTGGGGAGGAGGAGCGAGAAAGGGAGCGGCGGCTGGCGGAAAGCATAGACTTGGCGCGGTCAAAGGCACCGTGGTGGCGAGAAGTTTCACGTGGTGGGTCCGAAGCTAAGTTGCCCCCGCTCGTAGAGATGGGTGAACCAGGACCGGACGTGGGGGAGGTCGGTGGAAGCCACATTGCTTGTAGACTCTTTATGTAGGGAATTGCAAGGAGCGCATGAATGACGTGATTGAGAGGTGGGGCGAGGGGTGAGGGAGAACCGGCTGAGAGGGAGTTAAAGGTACGAAGAAGCGGGGGGAGAATGCTACGATGGCACACATATTAGTAATGACGTTGGATAGCAAGTCGCAATACTCGCCCATGGAGCCGGTCAGACCAATACTCGCCCATGACTCTGACACCACCATCGTCACTGCCAATCTCGACAACTCTCTCACAGTCCACGAGCTGAGACGCATAAGTCGAAGGAAAGATCGAGGTATTGTAAAACTGTACCTTTGGGTAGTGCGTGAGGATGTTGAAGGCGAACTTTAGAAGGTCTACCACTGCCTCGCGAGCCATTCGGGTACCGTTCAGGAGTGCGGAAGTAAGAGAGTCGAGACGGAGACTAATGATGTCAACAAGTGTGTGTGTGCGTCCTGAAGGTTTCCGCTCAACGATCGAGATGATGAACGAGTCAGCAGTCGCAGATGACGCAGTGGCGAGAAAGAGGATGCGTGACGCAATAAAAATGACGTCTGGGGACGAAGATTTCTGAAGAGGGTAAACAAGCGGGAGTGGCCAGATGCTATAAATAACTAACCTCCAGGAGAAGAACGGCGTATTCCCCTCCATTCACAGAATCACTGGTGAGCGTAGTTCGCGCACTTTCGATGAGAAGAAGCGTGTTGGCGATGCAGCGCAGAGCCTCTAATGATGCGTCCAAGTTGCTGCCACTGAAGTTCTTTGATACTGCAAGGAGAATGGACAGGTTGCTAGCCGACGCAATGACGGATGATCCTGATGGGTGGCGGCCAAGTGCTTTGATAGCGGAGAGAGCAAGGTGGGCATCTGGGAAACAGCGCTCTGTTAAAGCGATGTGCGAAGGTGTGAGCATGGATAAGTACCAGTGTGATGGAGCCGGCCACTCGTGCTACCCGGTTTGCAAGACTCGATATCTGATACGAGAGTGGCGACGAGGGCCTCGCGACTGGAATCGTCGACGATGGGTGCTGAATCAAGGTCAGAGTGATCAGCTCAAAATAATGATTAGCGCACCGCTTATGAGGGCATTGAGGACCTTGGTGATGTCGGTCCTTGGTGAAGAGGAGGAGAGGGCATTGTAGGACGCTAGAAGATCGGCCATGAGTGCCGTCTCAGGCTCAAGCTCGATTAAATATAAAGAGTCCGTTGCAAACAAGAGCAGAACAAGACACGAAGCAACGGATGCACTGCCACGGCCCGGCAATCCCGGGTTACAGAATGTACATTACGTTATCTACGCTCCACTCTCGTCACGATCGATGTTCTCCATTGGTCAGGTTTGCCTGCGGGTTCGCCGTGTTTGTACTTGGTAGCACCTCGGCAAGATCGGGAAATGTCTGCACTAGTGCCTCGTCCAACAGCTGTCTGTAGCCCTACAGTCTAGAGTCTTAGGGAACCGCGGGAGCACGCAAGCTTAGTGACACACCTCAATTGCTTTGATTTTACCATTCATAAACTGGTTCTCGGTAGCTGCCCTTTCCAGCCGGTCTTTGGTCAAGTGCATTGGATTTCGCCCATTGTCAATGTCGGTCAGTATCTGTGTCGGTACGCGTGTCGTAAGATGTGACGCCATGTCGTCGAGCCCCGCCAAGTATCCCACTACTTCGTTTCTGCTCGCGCACTGAGAACGGGGAGAAGGCGACAGTGCAGGATAGGACGTACACTCGAAGTCCGACCTGCTTGCCTGTCCCCGGGTCCTTCGTCGAATCGTTCACAACTGTAGTGCCGAGGTTGTACAACGCGTTTGCGAGTCCCATCAGGTCTTGCTCAAGATCTCCCTGAATTCCTGTTGGCGGTATAGATTGCGCGGAACGCGGAGAGTCAGGTGCAGGTGGAGGGATAAGAATGGGGACAGGTGGTGGACGCGGTGACATGTTGGTGGAGGATATGTTTCCAGTAGCAGTAGCAGTGGTGCCCAGTTACACCACTGTACAATGCTTACCTCATGTCAGACAGCGGGATCAATCGGGCGATTGATCCCTATCCATGTGGCGAGCTTACGCGTGCACACAGAACGTCACACATTCGGGTACCCTTCCCTAGCGTCTGCTCCATCCGCGCATCCGCCCTCGCGTCTCCTAACACTTCCTGGTTCGCCCCCTGTCCTCATCCGCTCCAACCTAGTGTTTTGCGGGCCCGGCTCTTGGGCCGAAAGCTGTGTGATGTTGCTCACTTCTGTGTGACGGATGTGACGGATCGGTAATGACAGACAATGAGCGAGAGAGAACTCTGGGGCCTCAATTCGACGAAAAACTACGGGTTAAATACATCACAGTACTACTACCCGCTTGCGTGGCCCATGACGC
>WNGR01002095.1_pt1 | contig 30550 bp, 31 predicted proteins | sample 5407581 | NCBI WGS metagenome assembly WNGR01 (sample SAMN13153383, study PRJNA577476) | soil metagenome | isolation source: 80 cm soil or saprolite under Garry oak tree replicate 2 | place: USA:California | collected 2016-06-15
TCCCAATGTCGCCTCGCGGCCGCGGGCCACTCGCACCTCGACCATGGCGAGGACGCGGTTGTGGGACACGTCGAGAAGTCGGGCGATGAGGCGCGTCGAGTCGGCTCCCGTCGGCCACAGCTGGGCGAGCACCACGAGGCCGGCCCGTGTGCGCTGGGCGAGCTCCAAGGCGGCGTGGGCGGGCGCGGCCTGCGGGTCCCACGCGGCGTGCGCCGCTGCTCTAGGGACGGCACGCAAGGCGCCGCCGGCGGTGATCGCGGCGGCAAGGTCGCGCTCGATGCGGGGCGCTGCGGGCGCGAGGGCGACCGCGCCGATCGCCAGCGGCGCCACGGCAACCAGACCGTCATCCAGCACGCGGCCCGCGCTCCGCACCAGCCACCAGGTCCCGAGCCCGCCGCTCACCAGCGCCGCGGCGAGCAGGAAAGCGACGGTTTGACGAGGCGTTGAGCCCTCGCGTCGCACCGCTGCGCGGTGCGTGCGCTCGGGCTGACGTACTGTGACCGGTCGTTGATGCCGCGTGCTTACTCTGCCCCGCATATGGTGACCGTGTGCACGTTTCTGCCGCCGGCCGAGCGGCCGCGGCTTGAAGCCGCCGGCAACGGCTGCTTCGCGACGGTCCACGCCGATTCGGTGCGCGAGCTGTTCGCCGCCGCCCGACGTCACCGCGTGGACGCGCTCGTCATTTCAGTGCACCGCTGCCGTATCGACGAGCTGCCGGTGGTGGCCCGCTTCGTCCGGGAATTCCCCGCCATTCCTGCCGTTGCGCTGGTTTCGCGGCCCGACTGCGACGCTCCACAAACACTGTTGCGGCTGGGGGCGACCGGCGTCCGCACCGCCGTCGACTGCACCGAGGCCGCCGGCTGGGGGCGCCTGCGGGACCTCGTGGCCCACCCGGCGTCGCCGGTCGCCGCCCGCATCCTCGCCCGCATCGTGCCGGAGCTCGCCGACGTGCCCGAAGACACCCGGCTGTTCTTCGAGGCGTTGGCCCGACTCGCGCCGGTGCTGTGCACCGTCCGGGGCCTTGCCCGTCACCTGCGCGCCCGCCCCAGTACGATGATGTCGCGGTTCTACCGGGCCGGCCTGCCGTCTCCCAAGAGCTACCTCGCGGCGATCCGGCTGCTGCACGCCGCGTATCTGTTTCAGAATCCGGGGCTGTCGGTGGCGGACATCGCCTACCGGCTCGACTTCTCCTCGCCGCAGAGCTTCTCGCGACACTTGAAGACGCTGCTTGGCGTCACCGCGAGCGAGTTCCGGCACCGCTTCCCCTTCGACGTCGCCCTCGCCCGCTTCTGCGACTTGCTGATCACCCCGTACCGGGAGGCCCTGCGCGCGTTTCATCCGCTTAACGCGGGGATGTGGGACCAAGGACCAACCGCGGCCGCGGTGGCCTTCCGGCCGGGGTGATCAATCGGCGGCCCTGCGGCTGCGCCTGAGGCGGTGGGGCCCGGCAGCTAAGCTGCAAGGCGAAGGGTGCTTACGGCAAGTCACAAGGGTTAGTAACTTGGAGGCCGAGCGCAACGTTGTTAGTCTTGGGGTGTACGGTTGGGACGCCGGGCCGCAAATACGACGAACGAGCGGGGGAGTCCCATGGTCAACGCGACTAAGGTGGCGCCCGGGCAGAGGAGCAAGGTGCCGAGGCGCGAATACCCGAACCCGCCGGTCCACGAAGTCGTTCTCGATGTGCAGTTTCATCGCAGCTTGGATGAGAAGGTTCTGCGAGAGCTGCGGGGCCGCCTTGCTGAATCCTTTCCTCAAGCCGAGCAGATGAACCTGATGCAGGTGGAGATGGCCCTCGGCCCTACCGGCCAGGGATACCAGAACACACTCCGCCAATTCGGTGGTTGGCAATTCAAGAAGGACGGCGGCTGGATTCTGCAGGCGGGCCCGACGTCGCTCTCCCTGCACCTCGTACGGCTCGGGCAGTGGCCGGTCGGGCCTTATGTCGGATGGTCCGTGATCTACCCCCTGTACCTCGAGCTGCATGCCGCTCTTCAAGAACTGTACAGCCCTCTTGAGCCCAAGCGAGCCGGTCTTAGATATCTGAACCGAATTGCCATTCCACTGGGTGAGAGCGTTAGCGACTGGCTAGCGTTTAAGCTGCAAGCTCCAAAGCTGCTGCACGACTTGTACACCTTCCATCTTCGCCAGACATGGGCACGGGCCGGCGAGTACGAAGACATCGGGGCGACGATCGGCTTGGCCAAGATCGACGTGGGGGACCCGGCCATCGCTGCGGAAAACTACGGTGTGCTTTTGGACATCGACGTCTTCAACTTGTGGGTCGAGAAGGCGCCATCGTACGCCAGTCTGCCTGACTGGTTCAAGAGGGCGCATGACGTCGAGAACGAGGTTTTTGAGGGTTGCCTCACGGATGCCATTCGAGAGAGGTTCGAAAAGCCATGATCGCGTACCCGCTTGCGCCGAGCCGGGGCCCAATCGCGACCGTCGAAATAGTCAGTCCCATGGTTCGGGCGACGCCCATTACGCGTGAGACTGGGGGAGTGGTTTTCATTGGGCTCGAACCGAATCTCTTTGTGTACCCACTGCTTCAGGGTACTCGCCCTCTCGCGTTTCCGCAGATCATCTCGGATCAGTCGGCGGAAGCTCCCGACTTAACAGAGTTCGAGTATCCTTGGCTGCCCGAAGCGATTTCGGGGTACTTCGTCGGGGAGATTGCATGGCCCGAGGTCGAGTTGGAGTAGGCGGACTCCTGGGCGACTCGTGGCTGGCGCGGCAGCCCCTCATGAGGCGTGGTATGAGATAGTCGAAGATGACGACAGCCTTCGGCAAGGCGACATCATTCTGAACCTCTTCGCTTTCGCCTTCCCACAGAGTCTTCCGGTTTTCCGGCAAAAGCCGACGCCCGATCAAAAGATTCCGACCGAAGGGATCCTTGGCGACTGGATCATAATGAGCGCGTCCTGCGACGTCGGACACACACCGAAAAAGTACCCCTACGTCCTCGTCGGTCGCGTTCTGCCAGCGATCTCTGAAAAACTGGGCGGGGCAAAGGGCGAAGACCTCGAGCAGATGCTTGAAGTGATCCGGAGGGGGAACGATCCAACCAAGTTCCTCCTAGCCGAGTGTCCACAACTCGACCCAGCCTTCGCTCGGTCCTTCGTGCAATTCAGACCTCATCTTACTCTGCCGCTCACCCAGCTGAAGCGAGCTTGCGAGGCATGCGCCTTCGTCTCAAGTCACCACATCGTGAGGCCTTCGGCAACTGGGTGGGGCGCGGTTTCTCGCGTGTGGGGATTGAGGATGTTGATCAGATTCCAAAGTATGACGCTGGGATTTCGAGCGAAGCCGCTCTCACCCTTGAGAGACTGAATGAGGCGGAGACGCCGGAGGCAGGGATCGTGCGACCCCCGAGGCCGGGAGCGGCCTCGGCGAGAGGAAGTGAGGGCTCCTTGACCGGATGGGTCCGACGGGTCCTTAAGGCAGTGGGAATCTCGTGGCAACGCCCTCGAGGGTAGCTAACAGAGACCTGCCAGCTCGTTAACCGCTGCCACTCCAGCGCGATACGAATAATTGCCGTCGGGACCAAGGACCAACCGCGGCCGCGGTGGCCTTCCGGCCGGGGTGATCAATCGGCGGCTTGCGGTTGCGCCGGAGGCGGGACGCGATACTCCGCGGTTGTCTGGTCGCGCCGCAGGACGGAAAACCGCGCGATGCCGGCCCGCAGGCGCTCGGCCAGCTGGGCCAGCTGCTGCGACGTAGCCGTGAGGTCGCTCATTGAAGCGATCTGCGCGCCCGACGCCGCGGCGGCGCCGTCGGCGCTTTGCGAAGACGCGCTGGAGATCGCGGCGACCTGCTGCAGCGACTGGGCCAGCTCCGCGAGGCGCTGTGCCTGACTCCGGGACACTTCCGCCGTCGCGTTGACCAGATCGCCGATCAGCTGCACACCCTCGTGCAGCTCCTGCAGCGCTCCGTCCGCTTCCGCCGCCACGTCCCCGATGTCGCGCACCTTCGCCTCGCCCGACTGCATGGCCCGCGCCGCGGCGTCGATGCCCGCGCGCAGCTCGCTCACCAGCTCGGCCACCTCCCGCCCCGACTTCCCCGCCTCGGCCGCCAGCGCCCGGACTTCGTCCGCCACCACCGCAAACCCCTCGCCATGCTCTTCGGCCCTGGCCGCCTCGATCGCCGCGTTCAACGCCAGCAGGTGGGTCTGCCGTGCGATCCGCGCGATCGTCTGCGCGAACACCCCGATCCGCTCCGACATCCCCGACAGCCCCAGCACCGTCGCCGCCGTGGCCCGCACTTCCTCGCCCACCGCGCGCAGCGTCTGGCTGGCCCGCGCCACGCGCTCGCGGCCCCGCTCGGCGGCGGCCACGAGCCGGCGCGCGTCCACCTGCATCATCTCCGCCCGCACCCGCAGCGACTCCGCCTGGTCCGCGGCTTTCGCGCTCTCGCCGCGCGCCGCGTCGGCCATCGTCCGTTGTTGGCTCAGACCCACCGCCAGCTGCTGGGCGGTGTCCGATACCGACTCCGAGGAGGCATGCAGCTCCTCGGCGGCGGCCGCCAGCTGCTCGGCGAACGCCGCCACTTCGTCGGCCTCCCGCTGCACCGTCGAGATCGTCGAGCCCATCTCGTCCAGCATCCGGTTGAAGCTCTTCTCCAGAAAGCCCAGTTCGTCCGACTCGGCCGCGGCGGCCCGCACCGCCAGATAACCCTGCTCGGCTTCCCCGATCACGCCCCGCGCCTGCCGGATCCGGGAGATCAGCGTCGCCGGGATGCGGCGCAGCGCCCACGCCACCGCTACGAAGACCACCGTCTCGAGCACCGTCGGCGTCAGAAAGTCGGGGTCCTCGCGGAACAGCCGGGCGTGCAGCATGCTGGCGCCGAGATAGGCCAGGGAGCCGGCCAGGACCAGGAAATCCCCCACGGCCTGACCCTGGTCGAACGTGTAGGGGAGAATGGCGAGGAAGAACGCCGCAACGAAGCCGCCATGGCCGAGCCACACGATCGGCACCGCCACGAGCACCACGTCGAACACCGCCAGAACGTAGATGCCCCACCAGCGGTACCAGCCGCGCTCGTTGACCACGCCGAGCAGGGCGTTCCCGATCAACGCCGCCGAGAACACGATGGCGATCGTCGACGGCGACACCTCGGTCGCCCCGAAAAACCTCCCCACCACCCCGATGACGAGGAGACCGACCGCGATCACCCAGCGCCGCCGGTGGCTGCGCCGGAACGTCTCCAGGTCCTTGAGGCGCTGTTCCAGGGCCGTGGCGTCATCCGTCCAGCCGCGCAGCCGGGCGGCGAGGGATAGGCGCGGATTGAGGGAGGGAAGGGTCACTGCAGCATCTTACAGCAGCTCGGAGGTGGCGACCAGCGCCTCCACCGAGACGCCGGCCGCTTCCAGAGCGGCGCGCCCGCCTTCCTCGCGGTCGACCACGGCCAGCACGCCGAGCACCGTGCCGCCCGCTTCCCGGATCGCCGCGGCCGCGTCTGCGGCCGACTGCCCCGTCGTGATCACGTCCTCGACAACGACCACCGCGTCTCCGGGGGCGAAGCAGCCTTCGATGCGCTGGCCGGTGCCGTGGGTCTTGGCCTGGCGCCGCACGCTGAAGGCGTCGATCGCGACCCCCTGCGCCCGCGCGGCGAGGGCGATCGCGTAGGCCACGGGATCAGCGCCGAGGGTGAGCCCCCCGACGCCGGTCGGCCGCCAGTCGCGGGCGCGGAGGCGCGCCAGCCCCAGCGGTCCGATGACCGCGAGCCCCGCCCCGGACATGGTGGTGCGGCGAGCGTCGATGTAGTACTGGGAGTGTTTGCCGGAGGCGAGCACGAAGTCGCCGCGGGTGACCGAGCGCTCCCGCAGAAGCTCGCGGAGTCGCTTGAGGAGGGTCGTCTCGTCCGTCACGTAGTAGCCATTACTACTACTACTTCCTTCTGATGAGCGACTTGAGGGCGCCGAGGAGCCCGCCCGAACCCTCTGGCGCCGCCGTTGCGCTGCGGCTGCCCGTGTCCACCTCGGCCGCGAATTCGAGCACCGTCGGCTGGCGGCGGGCCGGCTCACGCTCGAGCCCGCGCGTCAGCGCGGCTTCCAGAGCCGCCGGAAAGCGGCGTCCCGGCACCGCCGCATTGAGTGGCGTCGGCGGCTGGGTGAGCATCTGCTGGAACAGCTCGCGCGGCGTCCGACCGGCGTAGGGACGGCGGCCGGTGAGCATGTAATAGGTGATGGTCGCGAGGCTGTAGATGTCCGCGCGTCCGTCCACGAGCGCGCCGGAGAGCGCTTCGGGCGCCACGTACTGCAACGTGCCGACGAAAAACCCTGTGCGCGTGAGTCGCTCTTCCGGCGGCAGCTCCGCATCCCGCGCGATCCCGAAATCCAGGAGCTTCACGCCGCGGGTCGCGGCCTCGTAGACGATGTTCTCGGGTTTCAAGTCCCGGTGGATGATGCCGGCTTGGTGCGCGGCATTGAGCGCTTCGGCCAGCTGGCGGGTGACGGCCGCCGCCTCGGCGGGAGCGAGCGGGCCGTTGCGGTGTAGGAACTGGGCCAGTGATTCGCCCCCGGCCCACTCGAGCGCGAGGTAATGCAGGCCGTCGGCTTCGCCGTATTCGTAGGTGCGGACCACGCCCGGATGTATCACGCGCGCGCCGTAGCCCGCTTCGCGCAGGAACCGCTTCACCGCGATGGGGTCGCTCCGGAGGCGCGGGCGCAATACTTTGAACGCACAAGGGCCGCGCTCGGGGTGCTCCGCGCGGTAGACTTCCGCCGTCCCGCCCTCGCCCACGCGCTCGAGCAGGCGGTAGCCGGCGATCGTCCGGCCCACGTAAGTCTCGCTGGCCATGGGGACGCGCGAAACTAACGTGCGCCTTCGAGGGTGAGCAAGTGACACGACGTCGAGCCGTGTGGGCGCTGTGCTCCGCCGGTGCCCTCGCGTGCGGCACGTGGCAACGGGTCGGCGCGCCGGACCGCACGCCTCCCGGGGCCAACATCACCCAGCTGTTCGACGCCGGCACCGTCTATCGCTCCATGGGGTTCCTTGTCGGTGGTCCGGCGCTGCCCTTCGTGGGTACCGTCCGCTATCTCCGCGCCACCACGCCCGATTCCACCCTCGCCCTGTGCGCCCTCTCGCTCGCCAACACGGCGCTCACCTTCCGCCGGGACGGGAACGAGTTCGTCGCCGAGTACCACGTCGAGGTCGGCTTCCGCTCCGACAGCGGCGCTCCGCGCCTCGTCGCCAGCGATCAGACTGTGCGCGTCGGCACCTTCAAGGAGACGCTGCGCGGGGACGAGAGCGTCATCTTCCAGCAGTTCGTCACGGTCCGCCCCGGCGTGTATCGCGTCGGCGTGGTCGTGCGCGACCGCAACGGCCCGCACATCTCCCGCGACGAGCACCTGGACACGGTGCCGACCTTCGCGGGGCAGGGGATCGGGGACCCTATTCCTTACTATGATGGCACGGGGCGGTCCGCCTTGGCTGAGCTGCCGAAACTGGTGGCGAACCCGCGCGCGACGCTCCCCTTCGGGGGTGATACGTTGCGGTTCTACGTCGAGGCCTACGGACTCGCCCCCGGCACCCGGCTCGCCGTGAGCGCCATCGACGCCCGCGGCACCCCCCTGTGGCAGGACACGCTGGCCCTCGGAGCCGGCGAGGTCCCTCACCTAGTGGTGTCCCTCCCCCCGGGCCGGATCCCGCTCGGCCGGGCCGATCTCGTGGTCGCGGCCGTGGGCGGGAGCGCTCCCCTCAAGTGCGAGACGCCGTTCGTGGTGAGCCTCTCCGATCAGTGGATCATCACGAACTTCGACCAGATGTTGAGCCTGCTGCGCTACTTCCCACGCCAGGACCTCGTGGCGAAGCTCCGCAGCGCCACGGCCGATCAGCGCTCGGAGCTGTGGCGGGAGTTTTGGAAGACCACCGATCCGGTGCCGATGACGCCCGAGAACGAGGCGCTGGACGAGTACTTCCGGCGCGTCCAGATCGCCAACCAGCGTTTCCAGGAGAGCGCGGACCCGGGATGGCTCACCGATCGCGGCGAGGTGTTCATCAGCCTCGGTGAACCCGACGAGATCATCGACCTCCGCGGGGACGTGAGTCGCGACGCCATGACCATCCGCTGGAACTACATCCAGCTGCGGGTGAGCCTCCTGTTCCGTGACGAGTCTGGCTTTGGGCGCTTCCGGCTGACGCCCAGCTCCCGCTCGGAGTTCCAGCGGGTGTTGGCCCGCGTGCGTCGGATGCAATGACCGGGCGGACCATCCTCAGTCTCATGCTCGTCGCGGCGGGCCCCGCGCGGGCGGTGCAGGCCCCCAACACCGTGCTCGCACAGGCGGAATCCCTCCGGCTCGCCGGGCGACCGTGGCATGCCGCGCAGGCGCTCCTGGCCGCCGCCGCCCGATCCGAGCGCCCCAACGCCGAGTTCATCGTGCGGGGCGCGCGGGCGGAGCTCCTCGCGCGCCGCTACGATCGGGCCAAGAGTCTGCTCGCCGGTCAGCCCTGGCTCGCCGACTACGAGAACGGCGAGGCGCTGGAGGTGCTGGCCACCGCGGAGATGGCGTTGGGGAACGGCGCGGCAGCGGCCCCCCGCTTCGTGCTGGCCCGCGCCAGGAGCGGCGGCCTCCGCGCCACGCTGCTCGCCGCCCGTGCGGCGGTCGCCTTCGAAGCGGCCGGCGCGCTGGACAGCGCGGCACGCTACTACGCGCTGGCCCGGGACGGGGGGATCGCCGCCGTCGATCCCTGGCTGCGACTCCGCCTCGCACGCGTCACCCGCGACACTACCGCCGCCGTCGCGCTCCTCACTGGCCTCCCCGCGCCGGCCGTCCGACTCGCGCCCGTCGCGCGCGCCCGCGCCCTGCTGGCGGCGGGAGACTCCGCAGCGGCGCTCGACGCCCTCGCGCTGACCGGGCAGCTGCTCGAGGTGGCGCGGATCGCGGTCGTGCTGGGCGACACGGTGCGCGCTCGGGGCGCCCTCTACGATCTCATGACCCGGGCGCCGGAATCAGACGACGCGGCGGCCGGGGTGACGCTCGCGCAAGCGGGCCTCCCCCCCAGACTCCCCGCTGAGCGCGTCGCGCTGGCCCGCACGTTGCGCCTCCATGGCGATGCGACCGCAGCCCGCATCCAGGTGCAGCGGGCGGTGGCGCAGGGCGATTCGACTGCCGTCACGCTTATTCTGTATGGCGAGCTGCTGGTGCAGGCGAACCGGTTGCGCGACGCCGAGCTCGCGTACCGAGCCGCCGCGCGCGACTCGGCTCTTGGACCCCTCGCCATCTACCGTCGCGCTCGCGTGCTGGTGCGCCTGGGCGATCCGGGGGCGAGCGACGCGCTGTCGGGGTTCGCGGCGACGTACCCGGCCGACACCGCCGCGCCGACGGCCCTGTACGTGATCGGCGACGTGCTCGTCGATCGCGGCGACTGGGCAGGAGCCGCGCGCTGGTTCGGGGAGCTGCTGGCCCGCTACCCGGCGGATCTGCGCAGCTCGCTCGCCAGGTTCCGCCTCGCGGCGCGCGCGGTGGAGGAGAATCGGTCCGACAGCGCGCAACGCCTCTATCAGGCGGAGGTGGACGCCACGGGCCCGCAGCGGAACGCGGCGCGGTTCTGGCTCGGCCGGCTCGCGCGCGCGAAGGGCGACACGGCGGCGGCCTTCGCGCTGTGGGCGGCCCTCGCCCGCGACGACTCGATCGGGTACTACGGACTGCGGGCGCGTCAGGCGGCCGGTCTGGCGCCACTCGAGATCGCTCCGTCGCGGCCGGCGCCGGCGCTGGCGGCCGTCGCCCGAGGGCTGGCCGAGCTCGACACGCTCGGACTCGCCGGGCTCGACAGCGAAGCCCAGGCCACGGTGCGCTGGCTGCTGGCGCGGCCGCCGCAGGATGCGAGCGCACTGCTGGCGTGGAGCGAAGGGCTCGCCGTGCGGGGGTGGGGATCCGCCGCCGTCCGGCTCGCCTGGCAGGCGGCGACCCGGTCGCCCAACGACCCCCGCGTGCTGCGCGCCATTTTCCCCTGGCCGAACCGCGCCGCCGTCGAGGCCGAGGCGGCGGAGTTCGGCGTCGACCCGTTGATCCTCACGGGCCTGGTGCGGCAGGAGAGCGTTTTCGATCTCGAGGCGTTGTCGACCGCCGGCGCCCGCGGGCTCGCCCAGCTGCTGCCGGGAACTGCGGCACAGACCGCCCGCGGCCTCGACGTGACGTTCTATCCCGAGTGGATCACGGTCCCGGACTTGAACCTCCACCTCGGCGCGGCGCACCTGGCGGAGCTGCTGCGCCGCTTCGGCGGGCGCGTGGATGCCGCGGTGGCCGCGTACAACGCCGGGGTGACGCCAGTCGTGCGCTGGCTCGCGCGTCCCGGCGCCGACGACCCCGACCAGTTCCTCGAGCTGATCCCGTTTCAGGAAACCCGCGGCTACGTCCGCGCGGTGCTCCGCAACCGGGAGCTGTACCGCGCCCTGTACGTGGCCCCAACGAATTGAGTCCAGTGCGGTTACGGCCGCCCCCGCAGCCGCTCCGCCGTTTCCTTGACAACCTCCATAGCGCGTCGCATTTCTATGCCGCTCGGCAGCAGGTTGCCGGGCAGGCGCCCGCGCCTCACATGTGACTCTGCCGGAGGCTGATCGAATGGCCAAGGGAAAGGTGAAGTGGTTCAATGACGCGAAGGGGTACGGCTTCATTGAACAGGAGGGCGGTGAGGACGTGTTCGTGCATTTCTCCGCCATCCAGATGGACGGCTTCAAGACGCTCGCGGAGGGCCAGGCAGTAGAGTTCGAGGTCCTTCAGGGCGACAAGGGACTCCACGCGGCGAACGTCACCCGCGCCTGACCGGTCCCCGCGCCGTTCGACCCCCCCCGCCTGGCTCCGCCGGGCGGGGTTTTCATCTACGGACGGTTATCTTGCGCCCATGACGGCCCCCGCCCCGGCCGCCGAGCGGCTGTTCCTCGTCGACGGCTACGCGCTCATCTACCGCGCTTTTTTCGCGATGATCTCCCGCCCGCTCACCACCGCGCGAGGGGAGAACACCTCCGCCGCCTGGGGCGCGACCAACTTCCTGCTCCGGCTCCACGAAAAGCATCACCCCAGCTATCTCGGCTGGGTGCACGACGTCGGCGTTTCGTTTCGCGAGCAGGTGTACCCCGAGTACAAAGCGACGCGCGAGAAGCTGGATGAGCAGCTGCAGCAGGACTTCGAGCGGGCGGTGGAGCGCATCGCGCAGATCCTGGACGCGTTCCGCGTGCCGGTAATCGGCGTGGAGGGCTTCGAGGCCGACGACGTGATCGGCACGCTTGCGACCGTCGCCGCGGAACGCGGCCTGCAGGTCGCGATCGTGTCGGGCGACAAGGACTTCTACCAGCTCATCGGCCCCCGCATCGCGCTGCTCAACCCCGGACGCGGCGGGCCCGCGGCCGTCGAAGAGCAATGGGTCGACCAGACCAACGCCAGCGAGCGCCTGGGCGTGCCGCCCGAGCGCGTCGTGGATTACCTGGCCCTCGTGGGCGACAGCTCCGACAATGTGCCGGGGGTCAAGGGCATCGGAGAGAAGACGGCGCTCGAGCTGCTCGGCGCCTATGGCGACCTCGAGACCATCCTCACGCGCGCGCCGGAAGTCGCCGGGAAGCGCGCCCGCGAGGCTCTGTTGCAGCACGGCGAGCTCGCGCGGTTGTCCCGCGAGCTCGTCACCATCCGCCGCGACGCCCCGGTCTCGCTGGACCTCGAGCACCTGCGCGTCCAGCCGCCCGACATTCCCCGCCTGCGCGAGCTGTTCACTGAGCTCGAGTTCCGCTCGCTCATCCCCAAGCTCGACCGCCTCGCCGACCTGGGCGTGCCTCCTCCGGCGTCCGGTCCGGCCCCGGCCGCACCGCTCCCGCCCCCGACGTCCGCGGCGCGCCCGCCGGCCGCGATCGTGGACGACCCCGCTCGGCTGGGCGAGGTGATCGCGGAATGTCGGCGGGTGTCCATCGTCGCGGTGGACGTCGAGACGTCGTCCCTCGACCCCATGCGCAGCGAGGTCATCGGGCTCTCCCTGGCCGTCGCCCCGGGACGCTCGTGGTACCTGCCGTTCGCCCACGTGGCCCCGGACGGTGAGCTCGCCGGCGACGCCCCGCCGAAAAACCTTCCACCCCTCGGGAGTGCGCCGCTCGCCCCACTGCGCGAGCTCCTCGCCGACCCCGCCGTCTCCAAGGCAGGGCACAACATCAAGTACGACTGGATCGTGCTGCGGCGGGCGGGCGTGGAGCTCACCGGCGTGGCCTACGACTCGGTGCTGGCCAGCTTCGTCCTCGACCCGGGGCGCCGCTCCCACGCCTTGGACGACCTCGCCCGGGAAGTCCTGGGCACCGAGCTGCGCACCTACGCGGATCTGGCGGGGAAGGGCAGGACCGAGCGCCCGTTCGCCGTGGTTCCGGTGGCGGCCGCGGCGCGCTACTGCTGTGACGACAGCGAAACGGTATTGCGCCTGCGGGACGCGTTCGCCGCCGAGCTCGAAGACCACAAGCTCCGTCCCCTCCTCGAGGGGATCGAGGTGCCGCTGCTCGCGGTGCTGGTCGACATGGAGTGGACGGGCGTGCTTGTGGACCGGGAGCTGCTGGCGACGTTGTCCCGCCAGTTCGCGACGGAGCTCGGCGAGCTCGAGCGGGCCATCCATCAGGCCGCGGGGGTCGACTTCAACATCAATTCCACGCCGCAGCTCCGGACCGTGCTGTTCGACAAACTGCAGCTCCCGGTCCTCAAGAAGACCAAGACGGGGGCGTCGACCGATTACGAAGTCCTGGAGCAGCTCGCGGCGATGGGGCACGAGGTGCCGCGACTGTTGATCGAATACCGCGAGCTCTCCAAGCTCAAGTCCACTTATGTGGACGCGCTCCCCGCCTACATCAATCCCGCGACGGGGCGGCTGCATACGAGCTTCAATCCGGTGGGAGCATCGACGGGCCGGCTCTCGAGTTCCGATCCCAACCTCCAGAACATCCCCGTGCGCACCGAGCGGGGCGAGGCGATCCGCCGGGGGTTCGTGGCCCCCCCGGACGCCGTGCTCCTCACCGCCGACTACTCCCAGGTCGAGCTGCGGCTCCTCGCCCACCTCTCCGGGGACCCGGCGTTCGTCGCGGCCTTCCAGCAGGGCGGGGACATCCATCGCCAGACCGCGGCCGTCATCTTCGGCGTGTCCCAGGAGCAGGTGACGGCGGAGATGCGGGCGCGCGCCAAGACGATCAACTTCGCCACGATCTACGGACAGGGCCCCTTTGCCCTGGCCCGTCAGCTGGGCATTTCCCAGGAGGAAGCGCGCGCGTTCATCCAGGAGTATTTCCGCCGCTTCGCCGGCGTGCGCGCCTGGCTCGATCGCACGATCGCCGACGCCCGCGCGAGAGGATACGTCGAGACCCTCTTCGGTCGGCGGCGCTACATTCCGGAGCTCAAAGACAAGAACTTCAACATCCGCGCCTTCGGCGAGCGCACGGCCACCAATTCGCCGCTCCAGGGGTCCGCCGCGGACCTGATCAAGATCGCGATGATCCGCATCCACAGCGCCCTGCGCGAGCAGCGATTACGGAGCCGGATGGTCCTGCAAGTGCACGACGAGCTGGTGTTTGAGGTCCCGGTGGCCGAAGCGGAGACCGCCACCAGTCTGGTAAAACGCCATATGGAGGAGGCTGCCAGATTGTCCGTGCCGCTCGTCGTAAGTGTCGGAACCGGAAGCAATTGGGTGGATGCCAAAGAGTAAGCACAAGTCTTGCGGCAACGACCCCTGGTGCCACACTATTGCAGCACCGGACGTTGCGACCAGGCCCGCGAGTCCGGTGCCCTTTGGCGCCCGGAGGGTTCTTCTGTGCTGCGGTCTCGGCGTGGCTTCACGCTGATCGAGCTGCTCATCGTGGTGGTGATCATCGGGATTCTTGCGTCCATCGCGATCCCGAAGTTCGTCAACACGAAGGAGAAGAGCTACCTCGCGCAGATGAAGTCCGATCTGCGGAACCTCGCCACCGCTGAGGAAGCCTTCTTCTATGACAGCGTCAAGTACACGACCAGCATGGTGATGCTGAACAACTTTTCCCCGAGCACCGGCGTCACCCTCACGGTGAACGTCTCGGCGGGCGGCTGGAACGCCACGGCGGTGCACGCGCAGACGCCCCGCCAGTGCTTCCTCTTCTTCGGCTCGGGACCGCCGATCGGCACGGCGACCGTGGAGGGCCGGATCAGCTGCTCGTAACCCGGCCCTGGCAGGAGTTCACACGCCGCCGCGAGGGGATGTGCTTCGCCCTCGACGGCGGCGTTTGGCTTCACCGCCACCGCTTCCGCGGGGAGCCGATGGCGCACCTGGTGAGCGCCGACAAGGAACGCTTGCTCGCCGTGGGCCGGGAACTGGGGATGCAGCCGGCGTGGCTGCAGTACAAACCGCTGAAGGACCCGCGGATCGGGGTGCGGGTGCCGGCGTGGCACTGGGATGTGTGGGGCAGCGTCCTCGGGAGGCTCTAGTCGCCGTTCGCTTCGTCCTGTCGGGGGGCCCGCACCCCCGGCCACCAGTTCCACCGCCCCGCGATGTGCATGATGGCCGGAACGAGCACCATCCGGATCAGGGTCGCGTCGAACAGCACCGCCATCGCCAGGCCGAATCCGACGAGCTGCACGGCGAGGACGCGTGAGAAGGCGAACACGCCGAACACCGCGATCATGATCGCGGCGGCGAACGTGATCGTGGACGCCGTCGCCGAGAGGCCTTCCATCGTCGCGTGGTCGTTGCGGCCGGTCTTGTCGAACACTTCCTTCATCCGCGTCAGCAGGAACACCTCGTAATCCATCGACAGCCCGAACACCGTCGCGAAGATGAGGACGGGGACGACTACGAAGATCGCCTCCGTCGGGCCTTCGAGCCCGAACAGGCGCCCGCCGTAGCCGTGCTGGAACACGAGCACCGTGACCCCGAACGCCGCACTCACCGAGAGGCAGTTGAGGAGCACGGCCTTCAAGGGCACGAGGACCGACCGGAAAGCCACGAACAGCATCAGCGCGGTGATGCCGAGAATCAGGGCGACGACGCCGGGGAGCCGGCTGAGCAGGTGGTGCTGGAGATCCACGCTCGTCGCCGCGAAGCCGCCGACGAGGATCTCGCTGCCCTGCAGGCCGCGGACGCCTCGGGCGACGATCGCGCGCACGCGCCGGGCCACGCCCATCAAGCCGGTTAGGGAGACGGAGTCGGCGGGAATCACGTCCACTAGGGTGGTGCGGTTGTCCGCGCTCAGGTAGGCGTTGAAGAACGGCGCGAACCGCTCGCGCACCTCCCGGGCGTCGCTGTAGAACAGGGCGAGCTGCAACGACGACAGGCCCGGCCGGATGGTCGCCACGCCGCGGACTTCTTTGACGCGGGGATCCTTGCGGAGCGAATCACTCAGCGTCTTGAGCCCGCGCAGCCGCATCGGGGAGAGCGCCGATTCGCCCTCGGGCAGCTGCACGACGACTCGTGTCGGCTGGATCACGCCGCTCGCCCCCATCTCCTGGAGCTCCGCGAGTCCCTGGCCCGACTCCGATTCCGGCGGAAACCAGTTGCGGGCCGGCAGGCCGATGCGGATCTGGGTCAGGGGGATGGTGAGCAGCGCCACGGCGAGGCCGCCGCCGGCGATCGCCCGCCAGGGCCGGTGCAGGAGGAAGCGCGCCCAGCGCTCCCAGCCGCTCGGCGCGTGGATGCTCGCGAGCGGGCGCGCCAGCCAGCGCGGCTGGTCGATGTTGCGGCCCAGGATCGCGAGCATCGCGGGTAGGAACGTCGTCGCCAGCAGCACCGCCGTCGCCACGACCAGCAGCCCCCCGACGCCGACCGACCGCGTCTCCACCAACGGCGTGGTGAGCAGGCCCGCGAACCCGACCACGACGGTGAGCCCGGACGTGACGACCGCGGCGCCCGCGGTCTGCACGGTGCGCACCGCCGCGTCGAGCGGCGAGAGCCCGCGGTTCAGCTCCTCGCGAAACCGCGTGACGACGAGCAGCGAGTAATCGATGCCTACGCCCAGCCCCACCATCGTCGTGATGTTGAGCACGAAGACCGACATCGTCTGGAACTTCGCGGCGAGCGTCACGAGCCCCAGGGCGATCGTGATCGCGAGCACGCCGACGGCGATTGGCAGCAGGGCGGCGACCAGGGCCCCGAAGGCCAGCACCAGGACGACCAGGGTGACGGGGAGCACGCGCTGCTCCCCCCGTGCCGTGTCCTCGGCGCTGATCGAGCGGATGTCGTAATCGAGCGCCGGGTACCCCGTGAGCTTGACGTCGAACCCTGTCCCGCCGGGGGCCCGCGCCAGCGCGTCGCGCAACGCGGTGCGAAGGTCGGGGACATAGTTGTTGCTGATGTTGTCGGTCTGGTCGGTAGCGAGGGCGGCGATGAAGAAGGTGGTGCGGCGGTCCTGGCTCACGAAGGTGGATTCGCCCAGACTGCTCGCCGCGACCACTTCGCGAACGTACGGCCGGCGGCGCATCGCCGCCGCGAGCGTGTCCAGCACCACGATGAACCGCCGGTTGGCGTGGGGGATGGGCCCGTGCACGACGATCGCGACGTACTCGGCGAAGGGACCGGGGAACGCCTGCTTGAGGATCTGCGCGGCGCGGTACGACTCGGTCTCCTGGTCGGAACCGCCGCGCACCGCGAGCACTTGCTGGACGCCGAGGGCCTGGGGGAGGAAGAGCGCCGCGAGCCCCGCCCATGCGACCAGCACCAGCCAGCGGCGGCGCACGACGGTCTTCGCGATCCAGGCGATCACTCTGGGCTCGGCATCACGGGGCCACAATCATAGAGACGCCGGAGGGGCAAAGCTAGCGGCCGGACAGCGCGTTTTGACATATTGCGCGCATGGAGCGTCGACTGACCGCCTTGATTGCCGCGACCATCACGATGATGGCGCTCGCAGTTGTTTGGAACGTCTTCGTGCGCCATCGGGTTCCCGCCGAGTCGACGATGACGCCGCCCGTCACCGCCGTGCCCGACACCACGACCCCTCCCGCGTCGCCTCCGGCTCCGCCGGCGGGCACAACCACGACCTCCCAGGGCGTCGGCCCGGACACCGGCGGGCTCTCGTACATGGACGCGCTGGCCCGATCGGAGACGCGCCGCCGCATTCGGGCGAGCGCCGGCGTGACGTACTTGAACGAGATCGTCGCCGCGAGCCAGGATTCGATGCTGCATCGCTGGGACAACCGTGCTCGGCATCCCGTCCGCGTCTACGTCACGCCGGGCACCGTCGCCAACTTCCAGCCCGCGTTCGTCGACGCCATCCGCGACGCGTTCGCCGAGTGGGGGCGGTCCGGCGTCCCGGTCAGCTTCGACCTCGGCGGCGACTCGACCAACGCCGAAGTGACCTTTCGCTGGCGCATTCAGTTCGAGATCGAGCGCACCGGCCAGACCGACCTGGAGTGGGACCAGGACGGCCACATTCTCAAAGCCACCGTGACGATCGCCAGCTTCGACCCCAAGGGGCGGCCCCTCGGCGCCGACGACGTGCGCGCCGTCGCCCTCCACGAAATCGGCCACGTGCTCGGGCTCGACCACTCGCCCGACTCGACGGACCTGATGTACGCGAAGGGGACGATCCGTCGCCTCTCCGACAAAGACGTGCGGACGGCGCTGCTGCTCTATCAGCTGACGCCGGGAAGCCTCCGGTGACGCCCCGATCGCAGCGCGGCATCATCTCCTTCCTGACGCATGACGCGCCCGACGGCGGCGCGGCGTCGCTCGCCCAGGTCCTCGACGCGCGCGTGCGCGAAGGGGAGTTAATCGAAAAGCTCCCGGACGGCGCCGTGCGCTGCTTCGCGTGCGGCCACCGCTGCCTTGTCAAACCGGGACGGCGAGGGATCTGCAAAGTTCGCTTCAACCGCGACGGCGCGCTCCTCGTGCCGGCGGGCTACGTCGCCGCCCTGCAGTGCGATCCCACCGAGAAGAAGCCGTTCTTTCACTGTCTCCCCGGCAGCGACACGCTGACCTTCGGCATGCTGGGCTGCGATTTCCACTGCGGCTACTGCCAGAACTGGCTCACCTCCCAGGCCCTCCGCGACGACACGGCCGGCGTGCTCCCCACCGACGTCACGCCCGACGACCTGGTGCGCCTGGCGCGCCGCCAGGGCGCCCGGATGGTCGGCTCGTCGTACAACGAGCCCCTCATTACGGCCGAATGGGCGGTGGAGGTCTTCCGGGAGGCGCGGGCGAGCGGCCTCAAGACCGCGTTCATCTCCAACGGCAACGCGACGCCGGAAGTACTTGACTACATCCGGCCGTGGACCGACTGCTACAAGATCGACCTCAAGGCGATGGACGACCGGCGCTACCGCGAGCTCGGCGGCGTGCTTCAGCACGTCCTCGACGCGATCCGCCTGGTCTACGAGCGCGGCTTCTGGCTGGAGATCGTGACGCTCATCGTCCCCGGCTTCAACGACGATGATACGCAGCTCACCCGTGCCGCGGAGTACATCGCGGCAGTCTCGCCCGAGATCCCGTGGCACGTCACCGCGTTCCACAAAGACTACAAGATGACCGACCCCGACGACACGCCGGCCGCGACGCTGGTGCGGGCCTGCGAGATTGGGGCCCGGGCCGGCCTGCACTTCGTGTATGCCGGCAACCTCCCCGGGGGCGTCGGTCGCTGGGAGCACACGTACTGTCCCGACTGCGGCGACCTGCTGATCGAGCGCTCCGGGTACGTGATCAAACAGCAGCGCGTCGGGCCGGATGGCCGCTGCCCCTCCTGCCACTGCCGCATCCCCGGGGTTTGGTCGTAGCAGCGTTGTTCCTGCTCCAGACGGCGACCGGAGCCGCCGCGCCGCCGGCCGGGCGTGCGACGTTCGACGCGGCCACCTTCGATCCGATCGTCGAGTCCGGGATCCGCGCCGGGGCCTACCCGGGCGCTGCTTTCATCGTAGGACGCGCCGACACGATCCTCTTTCGCCGCGGCTACGGCCGGCTCACGTGGTCGCCGCGCAGCCCTGAGGTGGACCCCGACAGCACGCTCTTCGATCTGGCGTCGCTCACTAAAGTCGTCGCCACGACGACCGCCCTGATGCTCCTCGTTGAGCGCGGCACCGTCCGGCTCGAGGCCCCCGTGCGCGCCTACCTCCCTGAGTTCCAGGCCGCGGGTACGGCGGACATCACCGTGCGTCAGCTGCTCACGCACACGTCGGGTCTGCGGGCCACGCTGCCGCTCTATGATGAGGCGGACGCGGCGGCCGCGCTACGGCGTGTGTTCGCCGAGACCCCGCTCTACCGGCCGGGGACGCGGGTCGTCTACTCCGACTTGAACGCGATCCTGCTGGGCGAGATCGTGCGACGCGCCGCGGGTGAGCCCCTCGACCGTTTCGCCGCCCGCGAGATCTTCGCGCCCCTGGAGCTCCGGCAGACGCTGTTCCGGCCGCCCGTCGGGCTGCGCCGGCGCATCGCACCCAGTGGAGAATGGCACGGCCATGCCATCGCCGGCGAAGTGAACGACCGCAATGCGGCACGGCTCGGCGGCGTCGCTGGGCACGCGGGCCTGTTTGCCACCGCCGCGGATGTCGCCCGCTTCGCCCAATGGATTCTGCGCGAAGGCGCGCTTCCGGACGGCCGCCGGCTGCTCCGGCCCGAAACCATCCGGCTGTTCACCACGAAGACCGCCGACTTCGGTCGCGGGACGGAGGCGCGGGCGCTGGGGTGGCAGGCCGTGCCCACGGGAGAAACGCTGAGCAGCGCGGGGCGCGCGTTCGGTCCGCGCAGCTTCGGCCACACCGGCTGGACCGGCACGTCGCTGTGGATCGATCCGGATCGCGGCGTGTTCGTCGTGCTGCTCACCAATCGGGCGTTCGCCCCCCGCACCCGCCGGTCCTTCACGGTGCTCAAGGGGGTGCGCGGTCGAGCCGCGGATGCGGCCGCCCGGGCGAGCGATGGCCGCTGACAGGGCGGGGGCAACGCTGATTTACGACGGTGAGTGCGGGCTGTGCCGGCGCAGCGTCGAATGGGTGCGCCGCCGGGATCGGGAACACCGCATCACCCTCGTGCCGTTTCAGGACCAGGTGACCATAGCTCGCTTCGGCATTCCGCTCCCGGCCCTCGCCGCCGCCATGCACCTCGTGCTGCCCGACCGGCGCGTCTTCGCTGGAGCGGATGCCGTCCCGGAGATCCTGCGGCTGCTGTCGGGGTGGAGGTGGGCGCAGTGGCTGTTCGCCGTGCCAGGGGTGCGGCCGGTCGCGCGGCGCGTCTACGCCTGGGTCGCGCGGCGCCGCCGCTGTGAGGTGCGCGGCTATTCCCCGGGGGCGGGAATTGACCGCGGCGGGTCGCGACGGGTAGGTTCGCCCGAGGAGGGGGGATGACGACAGCGACGATTACCGACGAACGGGTGCGCGAGGCGCTGCGCGCCGTGAAGGACCCCGAGCTCAACCTCAACATCATCGACCTGGGATTGGTCTATGACGTGGAGGTGGAGGACGGCAAGGTCCATATCTCGATGACGCTCACCTCGCCCGGCTGCCCCGCCGGCCCCCTCATCTTGAACGACATCCACAAGACGTTGCGCCCCCTTGAGGGCGTGAAAGACGTGGACGTCGAAATCGTGTGGGAGCCGTACTGGACGCCGGAGAAGATCGATCCGAAGGTCCGCGCGATGCTCGGCTTCTAGAGCGCCGCGAGCAGCGCGTCTCCCAATACCTCCGCTTGCCAGCGCCGCAGCTCGTCCACCCGGGCGAGTCCGGCCCGATCCTTTGGGGCGGCGTGAGCGACGGCCTCGAGGGTCGGGCGGCCGCACAGCACGCCGGGGTCGATCCCCAGCTCCTGCGCCACGCGGTTGCGCACCGTCTTGAGACGCTCCACCCGCCCGTCGAACGCCGGGTCCTTGGGGGGCCGGCGCGCGCGCTCGATCCGCGGTAGCTGCGCCTCCGGCAGCCCCTGCGCGCGCGCCACCGCCGCGAGCAGGGCGCCACTGTGACGCCGCGCGAGCGAGGCCGGCAGGTCCGAGATCCGGGAGAGATCGGCCGCGGACCTGGGCAGGGCCCGGCTCACCGCCAGCAGCGCCTCGTTGCCGATCACGCGGAACAGCGCTCGGTCCTCCTGTTGCGCCACCGATTCCCGCCAGGCGTACAGCTCCCGCAAGGCGGCCAGCTGGCGCGGCAGCAGCGTCTTCGCGCCTTTTACTCGCAGGTAGGCATCGCCGTCACCCGCCGGTCCGGACCAGCGTAGCTCTTCGAGGCGGCCGAATTCCTCTTCCGCCCAGGAGCGCCGGCCCAGCTGGGCGAGCCGTGCCTGCAGCGCGTCGCGGAGCTTGGGCAGGTGACGCGTATCGTCCGCGGCGTAGGCCAGCATCTCCGGCGGCAGGGGCCGCCGCGACCAGTCGGCTTTCTGATGGGTTTTGGGGAGGCGGACGCCGGCATACTTCTCGAGCAGGGCCGCCAGCCCGATCGCGGGCTCGCCGGCGAGCTGGGCGGCGATGCGCGTGTCGAACATGTGCCGGGCCCGGAACCGGTAGTCGCGGTCGATGATGCGCAAGTCGTAGTCGGCGTCGTGGAACACCTTCTCGATCGCGGCGTCGGCGAGCAAGCCACCCAGGGGCGCGAGGTCGCTGACGGCGAGCGGGTCGACGATGGTCGTCGCGGTCCGGGTCGAAAGCTGAATGAGGTACACCCGGTCCACGTAGCGATGGAAGCTCGCGGCTTCCGTGTCCACGGCCACGAGCGGCTCCCGGCGAAACGCGGCGACGGTCTCGGCCAGAGCGGCGGCGGAGCGGAGGTACCCGTCCACGCGCTATTCTTCTTTACTGACCTGTTCCAGCGCGGTGGCGATCTCTTCGAGAGCCTTGGCGAGAGTCTTGTAGAACTCGGCGTCCGGTGGCTGGGGGGAAGGCGCGCCGCCGAAGGGATCTCCCCCGAGCTTGCGCGCGGCGCGCGCCGCGTGCCGGATGTAATCGGTCGAAACCCGCATGGTCATGGATCCGATTGAGCTTTCGCGTAAGATACGTGCGGCTCTCGCGCCATGCAGTCTGGGCACCTGGCCCACGCCCGTCGACACCCGGCCCGACCTGGCCGCCGCGACGGGGCGCGCCGAGCTCTGGCTCAAGCGCGAGGACCTGCTGCGGGGGCAACAAGGTTCGTGGCCTCGAGTTCCTCCTCGCCGGCTTGCCCGCCGGGATGGTGTGCGTGACCGTCGGCGGTCTCGGCTCCACGCACTGTCTCGCCACGGCCACGCACGCCCGTGACCACGGGCTGCGCACCGTGCTCGCTCAGTTCCCTCAGCCCGAGACCGCGACGACCCGCGCCCTCGCGGCGGCGTCGGCCGCCCGCGCCGACCTCGTCGTTCGCAGCCGATCACCCGCCGGGTTTCCGTTCGCCCTGTGGCGGGCGTGGCGTGCGGCGGGCCGCTGGGGGCGTCGCCGCTGGATTCCCGGGGGGGGCGCCGCGCCTATCGCTGTGGTCGGCCACCTGCTTGCCGGGCTCGAGCTTGCCGACCAGCTTCCCGCGCCCCCTGACGCGATCGTGTTGCCGCTGGGCTCGGGGGGGACCACCGCAGGGCTCGGGCTCGCGATGGACGTCCTCGAATGGCCGACGACGGTCGTCGCCGTCCGCGTCGCCCCCGCGGTCATCGCCAACCGCTGGCGGGTGGCGCGACTGACCCGCGGGGCGGTGCGCTTGCTCGGATCCCATGGTGTGATGCTCCGCGCTCCGCGTTCCGCGCTCCGCGTCCTTGAGGGGCTCGGCGCGGGCTACGGACATCCCACCTCCGCCGGGGAAACGGCACGGGAGCTGGCGGCCCGCCACGGCGTGAGCCTCGACTCGACCTACAGCGCCAAGGCGTTCGCCGCGCTGACCGCCCTCCCCACCGGATTCCATCGGGTGGTATTCTGGCATACGTTTTCCGCGCCGTGACGCGTCCAACCATCACCGTCCGTGTGGATGACGCCGAGCTGGTCGTCGACGTGCGGGGCGCCGGCCCGCCGCTGTTGCTGGTCCACGGCTTTCCCTTCGACCATACGATGTGGAAGCACCAGCTCGCCGGGCTCACCCGGTGGCGTCGCATCGCGCCGGATCTGCGCGGCGCCGGCGCCTCGAGCGCGCCGGCGGACGGCTACTCGATGACCCGCTACGCCGACGACCTCGTGGCGGTTCTCGATGCCGTCGGGGCGGCGCAAGCGGTGGTCTGTGGTCTTTCCATGGGCGGCTACATCCTCTTCGAGCTGCTGCGGCGTCACCCGGAGCGCGTGCGCGCGGCGGTCTTCTGCGACACCAAAGCCGAGCCGGATTCGGAGGAGGCGAAGCGCGGCCGGGACGAGCTCGCCGCCGTCGCGCGGCGACACGGGCAGACCGCGGTGGCGGACCGGCTCGTGCCCAATCTGCTGGCTCCGCAGACGCTCGAGGGCCAACCGGAGGTCGTCCGGCACGTGCGGGAGATGATCCAGCGGATGCCGGTCCCCGGCATGGTGGGGGCGCTCGGTGCGCTCCGCGACCGCCCCGATTCACGGCCGACGCTGGCGGCAGTGAGCGTGCCGGTGCTGGCTCTGGTCGGCGAAGAGGACACGATCGCGCCTCCGGCCGTCATGGAAGCCCTGGCCGCCGGGATCCGGGGGGCGCGCCTGGAGCGCGTGCCCGCGGCGGCGCACCTCGCGCCGCTCGAGCAGCCGCTCGCCGCGACGCGGATTCTCAGCGAGTTTTTCGAGGAGCTCTAGCTGCCCTTGCGCTGCGGCTTGCCGGGCGGGTTCGGGCCGCTGAACACATCCCGGTTCTTGGCGATGAAGCTTTTCCACTGCGGGGGGCAGTCTTCTTCGGGGAAGATCGCCGTGACGGGGCACTCGGGCTCGCACGCGCCGCAGTCGATGCACTCGTCGGGGTGGATGTACAGCATGTCCTCCCCCTCGTAGATGCAATCCACCGGGCACACGTCCACGCAGGACCGGTCCTTCACGTTGATGCAGGGTTCTGCGATGATGTACGGCATCGAACTCCTCAGCCAGTGCGCCGACGCACGCAGTCGCGTGCGAGGGCGTAACTTAGATGCCCCTGCGCCTGCTGGTCAACGGTCGCTCCCACCGCGGACGCCTTGGAGTGCGACGTCTGTATGACGGGCGCATGCTCTCGGTCATCCCGCTCCTGCTGTCCCAGCCCGACCCCACCGATGACGAAATCGTTCGCGCGTTGGCGGGCGACTTCTGGCGCTGTGGGACCTTCGCCAAGATCCGCCGCGCCGTCCGCCGCGATGTCCGTCGCCGCGAGCGCACCGTCAGCATCGCGGCGGCCCACGAATGCGGGCGCGTGATCAACCCAGCGCTCGCCGAAAGCCGGCCGCGCGCTGGTACTGGCTGCACGGTGGTATATGGAAGGCCCCCTTCGAAAGACGCAAAATAGATACCCAGGAGTATCTCTTACATGGTTGGTGGGCGCCTCGACTGGCCGAAACGATACGATAGCGTATCTTTGATTCTCATGGGTATCGTTCGAGAGCGCCGCAAGGTGGAAACGCGAACGCGACTGATCGAGGCTGGCCTGCCGCTCTTCGCCGAGCGCGGCTTTGACCTCGTGACGCTGGACGAGGTCGCCGAAGCCGCCGGCTTCACCAAAGGCGCCATCTACCGCCAGTTCCCGTCCAAGGGGGCCTTCTTGCTTGCCCTGTTCGAGCAGTACGCCGCGGTCGCCCGGGCGGGACCCGGGGCCCGCCACGCTTCTTGGTTCATCCCTCTCACTGTGCAGTTCGCGGCCCAGGGAATGCGCGACCCGCTGCTCAAGCGACGCTTCGCGCAGGTGTTGGCGGAAGCGCCCGATGGTGGATCCGTCGAAGGCCAGCTCCTCAAAGCGTTGTCGCGGTTATGGCCCGCCTCATCGACCTGAGCCACGAGATCGAGGACGGGATGGTGACCTATCCCGGCCTCCCCGTGCCGAAGGTCCGCGACTGGTTGAGCCGCGAGGACTCCGGCGCGCGCTACGCGCCCGGGACCACGTTCCAGCTGGGGATGATCGAGCTGCTGGCGAACACGGGGACCTATATCGACGCGCCCTTCCACCGCTACGTAGAAGGAAAAGACGTCGCCGGCTATGCGCTTGAGGCGGTGGCGGGCCTTGAGGGACTCGTGGTCCACGCCGGCGACCGTGGTCGCGCGATCGACGAGGATGCGTTCGCCCGCGTCGAAGCCCGGGGGAAGGCTGTGCTGGTGCATACGGGCTGGGACCGCCACTGGCGCACCGAGCGTTACGGGAAGGGCCACCCGTTTCTCACCGCCGCGGCCGCTCGTCATCTCGTGGTCGCCGGTGCGGCGCTGGTCGGCATCGACTCGCTCAACATCGACGACGACAGCGACGGCGCGCGGCCCGCACACACTGCCCTGCTCGCGGCCGGCATCCCCATCGTCGAGCACCTGTGCGGACTGGACCGACTCCCGGAAGCGGGGTTTCGCTTCTTCGCGGTGCCGCCGAAGGTGAAAGGGATCGGCAGCTTCCCGGTGCGGGCGTTCGCGCTCGTGGAGGAGTGAGCTAGTCCGCCGGCACCGCCTCTTTCACCACCCCTGCCTCGTTCCCGAACTTCCGCTCGATCTCCCGCGTGATGTGCATCGAGCAGAACTTCGGCCCGCACATCGCGCAGAATTCAGCGCTCATGAAGTACTCCGCGGGCAGCGACTCGTCGTGCAGCGTGCGCGCCCGGTCGGGGTCCAGGGCGAGGCGGAACTGCTCGTTCCAGTCGAAGGCGAACCGCGCCCGCGACAGCGCGTCGTCGCGGTCACGCGCGTGCGGCCGCCCGCGCGCGACGTCGGCCGCGTGTGCCGCGATCTTGTAGGCGATCACGCCCTCGCGCACTTCCTCGGCGTTGGGGAGCCCGAGGTGCTCCTTGCGGGTCACATAGCACAGCATGTCGGCCCCGTACCAGCCGATCATCGCCGCGCCGATCGCCGAGGAGATGTGGTCGTAGCCCGGCGCGATGTCCGTCACCAGCGGGCCGAGCGTGTAGAACGGCGCCTCGTGGCACAGCGCCTTCTGCTTGCGGACGTTGACCTCGATCAGGTGCAGCGGGATGTGTCCCGGGCCCTCGATCATCACCTGGACGTCCTTGGCCCAGGCGCGGGTCGTCAATTCGCCGAGCGTTTCTAGCTCGGCGAATTGCGCGCGGTCGTTCGCGTCCGCGAGCGAGCCGGGGCGCAGCGCGTCGCCTAGCGACAACGTCACGTCGTAGCGCCGCGCGATCTCCAGCAGTCGGTCGAAATCCTCGTAGAACGGGTTCTGGCGGTTGTGCGCCGTCATCCAGTAGGCGTGCAGCGATCCGCCGCGCGAGACGATCCCCGTCACCCGCCCCAGCGCGAGCGGCACATACTCGCGGAGGATCCCGCAGTGGACCGTCACGTAGTCCACGCCCTGCCGGGCCTGGTGCTCGACCATGTCGAACAGATCGTCCGCCGTCAGCTCTTCGATCCGCGGGACGGCCTGCACGGCCTGATAGATGGGCACGGTCCCGATCGGCACCGGGGACGCGTCGAGGATGGCCTCCCGGATGCGGTCGATGTCACCGCCCGTCGACAGGTCCATCACCGTGTCGGCGCCGTAGTGCACAGCGTGGTGGAGCTTGTCGAGCTCGCCGTCGATATCGCTCGTGACGGCCGAGTTGCCGATGTTGGCGTTGATCTTGACGCGGGCGACCTGGCCGATCGCCATGGGGTCGAGCCATTTGGCGAGGTGCCCGATGTTGGCCGGGATGACGAGACGCCCGCGCGCGACCTCGTCGCGAACCAGCTCGGGCGCGAGCTCCTCGCGCTCGGCGACGCGGCGTATCTCGGGGGTGAGGACGCCCTGGCGGGCGTGATGCATCTGCGTGACGCTGGACATCGTGACTCCCTCCGCCGGTACGAACCGGATCAGGTGGTGAGGGTGTGATCTCAGCCCGCCACGGGACACCGGCGAGCACCCCTGTCACAGCACAATCTAAACCGGGCGTTGCCGGGACGCCCTGGGGACTTGACGGCCCGCGCCATATTCACATATTCCAATCTAAGAATATGACAATGCCCCTCACAACGGCCCACCTCGATCGCGCCTTCGCGGCCTTGGGCGACAGCGTCCGCCTGCGCATCGGATGTTGCCTGGTGTCCGAGCCGGACGGTCTCTGCGTCTGCGAGCTCGTCGACACCCTGGGCGAGCCGCAGCCCAACGTCAGCCGCCAGCTGCGGCTCCTCAAGGAAGCCGGCCTCGTCGAGGAGCGGCGCGAGGGGCGCTGGGTCTACTACGCCCTGCGCCAGAAGCAGCACCCCCTGCTCAAACCGCTGGCCGCCTGCATCGAGACGGCGTGCTGCTGCGTCGATGCCCAGGAAGACCTGCGGCGCCTCAAGACCCGCCTCGCCCTGCGGCGCGGCGGCAAATGCGTCGTCGGAGTCCGTCCCCGCAGGAAGAAAGGAGGTGAGGCCCGTGTCCGACTGCCCGTGGTGCAGCGGTAGCTGCTGCTGATCCCACCCGCTGAACTCGGCGAGGGAGTGGAGAACGGCCGCTCCGCCCTCTCCCCGAGGGCGGAACCGTTACAGCATCTCGCGGGGCTTGGGCGGGCCGTGGCGCTCGACAGCATCGTGCAGCTTCTCCCACTCCCGCCGGAAGGCGAACGGGTCGAGTCCGGTCGCGCGATCCACCGCGAGAATCCCGTCGAGGTGGTCGATCTCGTGCTGGATGAGCTCGGCCATGGGACCCTCGAGCTGTTCGGTGTGCGGGTCGCCTTTCACGTCCTGCCACGTCACCGTGATCTGGTAAGCGCGGGACACATGGACCAGCAGGTTCGGGAAGCAGAAGCAGTCGTCCCAGACCAGAAAGTCGTCGGGGCCGACGTCGGTGATCTCGGGGTTCACCATCACCCAGCGCATCTGCTTGGGGATCTCCACCACCACGACGCGCACTGGGGCACCGATCTGCGGGGCGGCCATGGCCCGACCCATGTCGTAGCGCTTGCGCGCGGCCTTGAGCGTGTCCCGCAGGTCGTCGGCGACCAGGCGGATCGCGGGCGACCTGGGATCCTGCGTGCGCTCGCAGCGCACGCGTAGGATGGGGTCGCCGAGCTGGCGAATGCGACGGATGGCCATAGCGGGCGTCAAATGTGCTTGTTTGTTGGTGTCGTGCAACCGCTCAACACGGTGGAGGCTGCGGCCTGGAATCGAGGAAGCGCCTCGTAAGTCATTGCTGCTTGCGACGCTGGGTCGGCGCGGCTAAGCTCAAGCCCCCATGCCCCTAGCCGGCATCATCCTCGCGGCCGGGCGCTCGGCCCGGATGGGCACTCCTAAAGCCCTGCTCGACTTCCGCGGGGCTCCCTTCGTGGTGCGCATTCTCGAAGCCCTCGAGGCGTTGGACCTGAAGACCCGGGTCGTAGTCGTCGGCCCCGATGCCGGCAGGATCCGCCCCGCCCTCGCCACGCACGATGGCCTCATTGTCGAGAATCTCGACGTGGACGGCGGGCCCATCGCTTCGCTTCGGGCGGCGTTGAGCGCCTTGCGTCCGCTCAGCCCTGCGGCCGCCCTGGTCTGGCCGGTAGATCTCCCCCACGTCCGCATCGCGACCGTCGAGCGCCTGATCGAGATCTGGCGGCGAGAGCGGCGGGCGGCGGTCGTGCCCGCCTTCGGCGAGCGCCGCGGGCACCCCGTCATTTGGGACGCGTCGCTGTTCGAGGAGCTGGAGACGAATGCCGCGGCCGGTACTGGGGGGGCCCGAGCAGTCCTACACGCACACGCGGCCGACATCGCGACGGTCGCCGTGGATGACCCGGCCGTAATCGATGACTTGAACACGCCGGAGGACTATGAGCGGCTGGTGCGGGAAGTGAATCGGGACGCCTACTAAAGGTACATAACATATTGGTGTACAAGCTGTTATAATTCACACCAATCTCCTTTGATTTAGTTGACAATCTCCGGACTGGCGCGTAGGATTCTTTTCATGGGAACCCCGCTGCCGCAACTGGCCGCCCATAAGGGACTTCGCGGCCAGATCCTCCTGGAGTTGAAGCGTGCGCAGCCGCTCACTGCCAGGGACCTCGCCGAAAAGCTCCGGGTCTCGCCCAACGCGATCCGGCACCACCTCAAGGAGCTTGAGGCGGAACAACTCGTAACCTACGGGCGCGAGCAGCGCGGAGTCGGGGCGCCGACGTATGCCTACCGCTTGAGTGCCGAAGGGGAGTCGCTGTTCCCGCGTCAGTATGAACGCGCGTTGACCGACGTCCTGGAGCGCCTGGCGGAGAAGGCGGGGCGCGAGACGGCGGTCGAGATCTTTCGCGAGCACTATGCCGACCTAACGCGGCAGATGACGACGCGACTGGCCGGCGTGCCGGCCGAGGAGCGGCTCGCCGAAGTGGCGCGGGTCATGAGTGAGGCAGGCTACATGGCGGAGTGGCAGGCCGAGGCCGGCACGTTCCGGCTCTCGGAGCACAATTGCGCGATCCGCGCCGTGGCCGAGCGGTTCCCCGAGGTGTGCGCCGCTGAGGAACGGTTCCTCGAGGAGGCGCTCGGGGCGGCGGTCGAGCGACGGACCCACATCGTGCACGGCTGTAATGCGTGCGAGTACCAGATCACGTTCCACGGCTGCGCGCCGTCGGGAGAATGCGTATGACGTCGATCGAGGCGCGCGTCCTCCAGCCGTACAAGTACGGATTCGAGACGTCCATCGACTCGGACGTTGTGGCGGCGGGACTGAACGAGGACATCATCCGGCTGATCTCGCAGAAGAAGGGAGAGCCGGCGTTCCTGCTGGAGTGGCGGCTCAAGGCGTATCGCCACTGGCTCACGATGACCGAGCCGAAGTGGGCGAACATCACCTACGGCCCCATCGACTATCAGGCGATCCACTACTACGCGGCGCCGAAGCAAGAGAAAGCGCTCCAGAGCCTGAATGAGGTGGACCCGAAGCTGATCGATACGTTTGAGAGGCTGGGGATCCCGTTGGCCGAGCAGAAGCGGCTCACGGGCGTGGCGGTGGACGCGGTGTTCGACAGTGTGTCGGTCGCCACCACGTTCCGGGAGGAGCTCTCGAAGTACGGCATCATCTTCTGCTCGTTTTCGGACGCAGTGCGCGAGCACCCTGCCCTGGTCGAGCGGTGGCTGGGCACGGTGGTGCCGTACACCGACAACTTCTTCGCGACGTTGAATTCCGCGGTGTTCACGGACGGGTCCTTCTGCTACGTGCCCAAGGGCGTGCGCTGCCCCCTCGAGCTCTCGACCTACTTCCGCATCAACGCGAAATCGACCGGGCAGTTCGAGCGCACGCTGATCGTGGCCGACGAAGGAAGCTACGTCAGCTACCTCGAGGGCTGTTCGGCGCCGATGCGGGACGAGCACCAGCTGCACGCCGCCGTGGTCGAGCTCGTCGCCCTGGACGACGCCACCATCAAGTACTCGACGATCCAGAACTGGTACCCGGGCGACGAAGCGGGGCGCGGCGGCATTTACAACTTCGTCACCAAGCGCGGCAAGTGCGCGGGGAAAAACTCGAAGATCTCCTGGACGCAGGTCGAGACCGGCTCAGCGATCACCTGGAAGTATCCGGGGTGCATCCTCCAGGGCGATAACTCGATCGGGGAATTCTACTCGGTGGCGGTGACCAACAATCGCCAGCAGGCGGACACCGGCACCAAGATGATCCACATCGGGAAGAACACCCGCTCCACGATTGTGTCCAAAGGCATCTCCG
>WNGR01001082.1_pt1 | contig 30485 bp, 38 predicted proteins | sample 5407581 | NCBI WGS metagenome assembly WNGR01 (sample SAMN13153383, study PRJNA577476) | soil metagenome | isolation source: 80 cm soil or saprolite under Garry oak tree replicate 2 | place: USA:California | collected 2016-06-15
CTGGCGAGGGCGCCGATGGTATCGCCCTGGTCGGGAATGAAGGCGTCCACGTACACCAGGGCCCTGACCCCGGGGGCACCGACGGCGGCGTTGGTGATGACCGCCCCGCCGTAGGAGTGCCCGACCAGGACGACCGGCTGCCCCTGGAGCGCCGCGTTCTGGGTCAGGAACTGGTGCAGGTAGGCGGAGTCCTGCGGCAGGCCGCGCAGCGGGTTGGGCGGCGCGTACACGGTGAAGCCGCGATGCTGCAGCTCGGGGATGACGCTGTTCCAGCTCGAGGCATCCGCCCAGGCGCCGTGGACAAGTACGATCGCGGGCTGACTGAGTGACATGAGTGTTTCCTTTCCTCGGTGTGGTCACTAGCACCACTGTCGCGCCCGGCCGCCGGGATCGCCTCCGTAGGAATCCCTAGCGCGTCCCCCGGGGACACCAGCGCAGCCAGGGGATCGGCCCTGGGGACTTCCACGGATGCGAGCGCCGTGCCACCGGAGGGACGCTGCGTGGGAACCCCATCCGAAACGAAGCCGGAAGGAAATCAGATGAAGATCGTCGTAATCGGCGGAACCGGCCTGATCGGGTCGAAACTCGTCACCAAGCTGCGTGCGGACGGCCACGACCCGCTGGCGGCATCGCCAGATACGGGCGTGGACATCATCACCGGCAAGGGACTGGCCGAAGCGCTCGCGGGCGCCCACGTCGTGGTCGACGTGTCGAACGCGCCCAACTGGGGTGACGCGGAGGTGATGGACTTCTTCCAGACCTCAGCGCGCAACATCCTCGCCGCCGAGACCGCCGCCGGGACCGGCCACCACGTGGCGCTCTCGGTCGTCGGCACCGAACGGCTGCAGGGCAGCGGTTATTTCCGCGCCAAGCTCGCCCAGGAGGAAGCAATCAAGGCCGCGGCCATCCCCAGCACGATCCTGCGCGCCACGCAGTTCTTCGAGTTCATCGGTCGCATCGCCGATTCCAGCACCCACGACGGGACGGTTGCGCTGCCACCCCTCCGTTTCCAGCCCGAAGCGGCCGACGACGTCGCCGCCGCCCTGGCCGACATCGCCGAGGGCGCGCCGGTCAACGGCACCGTCGAGCTGGCCGGCCCGGAACGGTTCCGGCTGGACGAGCTCGTCCGGCGCTTCCTCGCCGCGACCAACGATCCGCGGCACGTCGTGACCGATGTCCACGCGCCCTACTACGGCCTGGAAGTCACGGATGAGCGCGTCCTCATCCCCGGCGACAACTCCCTCATCGGCGCGACCCGCTTCGCGGACTGGCTCAGCCATTCCGCGCCGGCGACCCCCCGTTCATACCAGCCCGAAGGAGCCTCCTCATGAACCCCATCAGCACCCCAGCCGGCGGCAGCGCCTTCCTGCAGGAACTCGAGCTCGACGTCTGTACGGAGCTGGCCCTGGCCGAGAGTGGCCCGCCGGAGGAGGAGGCCGTCAGCCTGCCAATCGAGGAATGGCTGTCCGATCCGGAGGATGACCAGCGCTACGAAGCCGGCCTCCAGAACCTTCTCGGCGCCGTCGAGGCCATGCGGCGCACCGAGACGGAAGGGTAGTGAGCGATGCAGGTCACTCGAGAGCACGTGGTCCGCATGCTGCGGATAGCGGCGCTGCCGGAACTCGCCGAGGAGGTGCACCGGGTGCTACCTGACCCCGTCGAGTACAACTACGTGGAACGCTTTCTTGCCCAGTACGGCATTACCAAAGATGGGTTGATCAGCCGCCGGGGAGGAAGCCCGTAACCTATGACGGGTCCGCCCGGGCCTGCCCGCTAGCACGCCATCGGAGAAGCTGCCTTCATCGCCCGCCGCACCAACTGCGAGAATTGAGGTGATGCCGCCCCTTATCGGCGGCTCCTAGCTCGTGCCGGCCAGGGCGGAGGAGGGCAGAGGGATTAGCGCGTTGCTGGGCCGGGCGGTGGAGACGGGCGCGCTGGAGGGCGTGCTGGCGGCGGTCCGGGACGGGCTGAGCGGGGTTCTGGTGCTGCGGGGTGAGGCTGGCGTCGGCAAGACGTCACTGCTGGACTGGGCGGCCGGACAGGCCGATGAGATGCAGGTAGCCCGGGTAGCCGGTGCAGAGGCCGAGATGGACATGGGTTTCGCCGGCCTGCATCAGTTGCTTATCCCGTTCCTGGGCGGTTTCGAGGGACTTCCCGCGCCACAGCGGCAGGCCCTCGGGTCGGCGTTCGGGCTGGTGGCCGGCCCGCCGCCGGACCGGTTCCTGGTCGGCATGGCGGCTCTGACGGTGCTGACCGACGCGGCCGCCGCGCGCCCGGTGCTGTGCCTGATCGATGACGCGCAGTGGCTGAATCAGGTGTCGATCGAAGTGCTCGGATTCGTCGCCCGGCGGCTGTACGCAGACCGGGTGGGCATGGTGTTCGCCGCCCGTGAGGGGGAGGGACGGGCGGTGGTGCTGGCGGGACTGCCGGAGCTGACAGTCGGCGGGCTGGGAGAAGAGGCAGCGCAGGAGCTGCTGGCGACGTCGGCGGGCGCGCGGGTCGATCGGCAGGTGAGTGGGCGCATCGTGGCCGACACGGCGGGTAACCCGCTGGCGCTGGTCGAGCTGGCCGCGGAGCTGACCGCCGCCGAACTGTCGGGGGCGGAGCCGCTGGACTGGCCGCTGCGGTTCGAGGGCCGTCTGGACGAGCTTTACCGGTCCCGGGTGCGGGCGCTCCCCGGCGGCACGCAGACGCTGTTGCTACTGGCGGCCGCCGACCCGACCGGGGAGCCCGCGCTGATCTGGAACGCGGCCAGGAACCTGGGGATCGATCCCGAGACGGGCCAGGCTGCGGGAGTGGAGCGGCTGGTGTCCTGGGAGCCACGGGTACGGTTCCGCCATCCGCTGATCCGGTCGGCGGTGTACTACGCCGCTCCGGCCGCGGCGCGGCGCGGCGCGCACCAGGCCCTGGCCGAGGTCACCGATCCGGAGGTTGATCCGGACCGGCGGGCCTGGCACCTGGCCGAGGCGGCGGCTGGCCCGGATGAGCAGGTGGCCGCGGAGCTGGAACGGTCGGCGGACCGGGCGCGCGGCCGCGGTGGCTGGGGCAGCGGTGCCGCCTTCCTCGAGCGGGCGGCCGCGCTGACCCCGGATGAGGGTCACCAGGCCCGGCGGATGCTGGCGGCCGCCGAGAACCGGCTGGCGGCCGGGGAGGCGCCCGCGGCGCGGGCACTGCTGAGCCTGGCGGCACCGCGCCTGGCCGATGCGCCGGCCCGGGCGAGGGCCAGGCGGCTGGAGGGCCAGAGCTTGTACGCGGCCGGGCAGATGCCCGAGGCTACGTCGGTGCTGCTCGACGCGGCACGGATGTTCCAGCCGTCCGAGACCCGCCTGGCCCGCGACACGCTGCTGGACGCGTTCGTGGCGGCACAGTTCTCAGGCGGGGCCTGGATGGCCGAGTTCCTGCGGGCGGTCCGCTCGGCGCCGATGGTGGCGGACTCCCGAGCGACACTTGCCGACCTGCTGCTGGACGGCTTCGCGGCCGTGGGCGAGCGCCGCTACGCCGATGGCGCCGCGCTGCTTCGCCAGGCCATCGTGCCGCTGGCCGCCGGCCAGCCGACCCCCGACGACGCCTTGCCGCATCTCATGGCCGTAGGCCAGGCCGCCGGCCTGCTGTACGACGACTCGGCCCGGTACCAGATGGAGAAGCGGTGGGTAGCGGAGCTGCGTGGCCGGGGCGCGATGGCGGCGCTGCTTACCGCACTCGGCATCCAGCTCAGCGTCCAGGTACAAGAGGGCCGCTTTGCGGACGCCGAGGCCACGCTGGCGGAGGGACGGGCGCTGTCTGAGGCGACAGGTTACCGGGCCATCCTGGGCGCCTATGCCTGGCAAGAGCTGTGGGCTCTGGCCCGGCAGGGGCGGGAAGCAGATACCCGCCAGCTCGCCGCCCGGATGCTGCGCGAGTACGCCGGGCCGGGCAAAAGGTACGAGGTCTTGAGAGTGCACGGAGCGCTGGCCACGCTCGAGCTAGGCCTGGGTGACTACGCCGCCGCGGTGCACCACGCGCTGGAGGCTCTCCCGCGGGAGAACATACTGGGCTTTGCCGCATTCGCGGATGTGGTCGAGGCCGGAACCAGGTGCGGGGAGCGCGATACCGCGGCTGCTGCCCTCGAGGCCTTCACGCCCTGGGCGCTGGCGAGCGGGACCGACCTGGCCCTGGGCCTGCTGGCTCGCAGCCGGGCGCTGCTTGCCGACGACGACCATGCCGAGGCGGAGTACCGGCTGGCCATCGACCACCTGCAACGCTGCAGGCTCGTCCCGGAGCTGGCCCGGGCGCACCAGGTGTGCGGGGAGTGGCTGCGCCGCCAGCGGCGCCGCCGCGATGCTCGCGACCAGCTCCGCCGCGCCTTCGAGATGTTTGACGAGATGGGCATGACGGCTTTCGCGGGCCGGGCCCGGGCCGAGCTGCGCGCTACCGGCGAGCGGGCCCGCCCGCGCAGCCTCGGGACCCCGGAGGTGCTCACGGCGCAGGAGGCGCAGATCGCCCGGCTGGCCGCCGAGCGCCTGTCCAACCGGGAGATCGCCGGCCAGCTGTTCATCAGCGCCCGCACCGTCGAGTACCACCTGCACAAGGTCTTCCGCAAGCTCGACGTCACCAGCCGGGTACAGCTCGCCCGGACCTTCGCGGATCACAAGCAGACCCCCGCATGGCAGGACTGACGATCGGCTTGCCCGGCCCGGGACACCTGCGCCCCGCTACGGCGAGAAGGCCTCGACCGATAGCCGGTCCGCGTCCAGCATGTTCCGGGGAGCCGACGCCTAGGCCCGGTCGCCGGCCTGGCCAGTGTGGAAGATTGGCCATCCGATCTCGGTGCGCCACTGAGCCTCGTCCCGGGTCTCGTGGGGACCGATCACGTAGTACTCGCGGATGGGTCCTTCGACAGCGAGGGCATGATCGGTCACGTAGGTGGCGAGCGATCCGTACGCCAGGTCCACGTCGGTGTGGCCGCCAGCATGCACGGTGACGGCGAGCTCGACTTCGGGTACCACCAGTGCGCTTACTCGCCCGGTCGCCCGCACCGGTTCGCCGCAGGGCACGAAGGCGGTGGCCTGGCCCCGTTCGTAGGAGAACAGGTCGTTGGCGTAGATGCCGCCTGCGGGGCCGGCAGGCGTGATCTTGTGAGCGGCCAGGAGGGCATGCAGTTCGCCGAGCGCGCCCTGGTACCAGGCGCTGGCCTCCTTGGCGTCGATGACCTCGCTCACGGCAGCCGCGGGCGTGGCCGGTATCCGGCGGTGCTCGATAGCGACCGGTGTCGCGCCGGCCGGCGGTTCGAGGAGGTCGCGGAGTGACGCGGCGGCTTGCTGAGTACGCGCCAGGGTCGTCTCGAGGCGGCGGAGGTGACCGGCGATGAGCTCGTTACGAGCGGCCAGGTCTGGGGTGGTGATGACGGCGTGAATCTCTTCCAGCGGCATATCGAGCGAGCGGAACCGGCGGATGACCTGGGCGGTCGGGATCTGGTCGGTGCCATACCGGCGGTGTCCGGTGTCGGGGTCCACATAGGCAGGTTCCAGCAGGCCGATGCGGTGGTAGTGGCGCAGCGTCTTGATGTTCAAGTGCGTTGCGCGGGAGAAGTCCCCGATGGCCAGTGATGACTGCATAACCCCAGTATCAGATCTCCCCCCGGGGGAGATACAAGCGCCGATCCGGGTCTTGCACCTCCCGCGAGGGCATGTCAGAGGCTTCTTACAGCGGCGGTCAACCGGGGCCGCCGGCTTGAAAGGAGCAAGACCATGTCCGCGTCCCTTCCCCCCGTCGTCGCCGGCTATCTCGCTGCCGTCAACGCCTTCGATGTCGACGCCATCGTGGCGGCCTTCGCCCCCGACGCCTATGTCAACGACGCGCGCCGCGAGATCCGCGGTGTGGACGCCATCCGGCGCTGGGTCGAAAAGGAGATGGTCGGGGACCACGTCACGATGGAACCGCTCGAGGTCGTCGACCACTACGGCGACACCATCGTGCGATCTCGCTACGACGGTACCTACGACAAGACCAACCTCCCCGGCGAGCTGGTGATGTCGGACTACTTCAGCGTCCGCGACGGGAAGATCGTCAGCCTCGCCGTGATCCGCAACCAGCCGTCCCCGTACTGACCGGCGCGCCGGGCCCTGGTCCCTGTAGTCCGGGGACTGGGTCTCGGCGAACGTGCCGTCGGCGTGCAGGTGCCAGGTGAAGGTGATGTCCTTTTCCCAGTCACTGCCGTACTGGCCGCCTATCTGCAGGACTGAACGGGCCGTTGGCGGTTGTTATTTTGGAGGCGTGAGTGTGCTCGATCGGTTCCGTCTTGACGGCCGGGTCGCTGTGGTCACCGGCGCCGGGCGAGGCATCGGGGCAGCCACGGCCGTCGCGCTGGCTGAGGCCGGGGCCGATGTCGTCATTGCCGCCCGCACTCCTGATCAGCTGGGAGCGACCGCGACCGCGATCGAGGCGGCCGGGCGGGCCGCGCACGTCGTGGTAGCTGATCTCAGCGACACCGCTCAGGCGGCCCGGCTGAGCGGTGCGGCTCGCGAGGCGTTCGGCCGCCTGGACGTGGTCGTCAACAACGTCGGGGGAGCCATCCCGCGGCCGTTCCTCGACACCACGACCGAGGCACTCGAAGAGGCTTTCCGTTTCAACGTCTCGACCGCCCACGCACTGATCACGGCGGCGATCCCGTTGATGCTCGACAACGGCGGCGGCTCGGTGATCAACATCTCCAGCGTAATGGCGCTGATCTCCGGCCGGGGCTTCTTGTCTTACGGGACGGCCAAGGGGGCGCTCGCCCGCTATACCGAGCTCGCCGCGCAGGACCTGGCCCCGCGTATCCGGGTCAATGCCATCGCCGCCGGCACCATCGCCACGGCAGCCACCGAGGTGATTACCGCGGACGCGGGACTCAGGTCGCGGGTTGAGGCGGCCACGCCGCTGCGTCGGCTGGGCACCGTGGATGACGTGGCCGCCGCCGTGTTGTACCTGGCCTCGCCCGCCAGTGCCTACCTCACCGGGACCGTGCTGGAAGTGCACGGCGGGCTGCAGGCACCAAATACCCAGCAGCCGCTCCCGGATCTCTAGAACCACGACCCGCACGCGCCGGGCCGCTGGAACGCCATGAAACCCCGGATCCAGTGCGTTCTGACGCAGTGATAGCCCGGTTCCACCCGCAACGGCTTCGGGACCGACTTCGGGCGATGGCGTCGTGGATGAAAGAGCTCGCGCCAGCGCCTCACGGTACGCGTCTGTGCACATGGGCTATGAGTGCAATCGCCGGGCGGCTCAGCGCACTTCCTGGATGCGGACCAGGTTGCCCGCGGGATCGCGGAAGGCGCAGTCGCGAAATCCGTACGGCTGCTCGACCGGCTCCTGGACGACCTCGGCGTTGCTGGCCTGCACCCGCTCGAAGGTATCGTCGAGGTCCTTGGTGGCCAGGAGGATCCAGCCGTAAGTGCCCTTGGCCATCATTTCGGCGATGGTGCGGCGCTCGTCGTCGGTGAAGCCGGGGCCGACGGCCGGCGGGGCCAGGAGGATGGACGTGCTGGGCTGGCCGGCCGGGCCGACCGTGATCCAGCGCATCGTGCCCTTTCCGACATCGGTGCGGACCTCGAAGCCGAGGATGTCGCGATAGAAGGCCAGCGAGGCGTCCGGGTCGTCGTGCGGGAGGACGCTCGCGTGAATGGTGATGTCCATGCCCTTCAGGCTAGCTGCGGGTCGATGACCGGCGCTTCTTGATTCCTGACCGGCTTGGTCACCTGTTTGGCCACGCACGGCGGCATCCCCGCCGTCGCGCCGGCTGCCTGGCTCCGGTAGGTGCTGGGCGGCATGCCGACCAGTTCGGTGAAGCGAGTGCTGAAGGTGCCCAGCGACGCGCAGCCGACCGCGAAGCAGACCTCGGTGACGCTGAGGTCGCCACGACGCAGCAGCGCCATCGCGCGCTCGATGCGCCGCGTCATCAGGTAGGAGTACGGCGACTCGCCGTAGGCAGCCTTGAACTCGCGGCTGAGGTGCCCGGCCGACATGTGCGCGCCGCGGGCGAGCGCCTCGACGTCCAGCGGCTGCGCGTACTCCCGGTCGATCCGGTCGCGGACGCGGCGCAGCCGCGCGAGGTCGCGCAGGTGCTGCACCTCGGCGGCTCTGCTCGTCACACGCAACATCGTATCTACCAGGCCGGCGCCCGCCCGATCAGCGTCATCTGCAGTATGCCACCGGGCGCGGCGGGTAGGCGGGGCAGGAGATCGAGCACAAAGGAGGCAACAGATGACACTCTCAGGCGGTATCTACCGGGTGTCGCTGATCACCGGTGCGTCCTCGGGGCTCGGGCTGGCGCTGGCTGAAGCGGCCCTCGGCCGCGGCGACCGGGTGATCGCTACCGCCCGCGATCCCCAGCGGCTTGACGAGCTCGCCGAGCGCTACCCCGGCCAGGCCATCGCGGCCCGCCTGGATGTGAGGGATGCAGATGAGGCCCGCGCGGCCGTAGGCGATGGGCTGGCCGCGTTCGGCCGGCTCGACATCGTGGTCAACAACGCCGGGTACGGGCTGCTCGGCGCCCTGGAAGAGAGGAGCTTCGCCGCGAGTTCGAGACCAACGTGTTCGGTGCGCTGAACGTGACCCGCGCCGCGCTGCCCCAGCTGCGCCGACGGCGCAGCGGTCACATCGTGCAGATCTCCTCGCTGGAGGGCATCGCGCACCTCGGGATCAAAGTCACGATCGTGGAACCGGGCCCGCTTCGAACCGACTTCGCCGCGGGCGCGGTCGCCCGGCCACCCCACAGCGGCGACTACGCCGACAGCGTCGGCAAGGCCCTGGAATGGTTTGAAGGACTGTCAGGACGCCAGCCCAACGACCCGTCCCGGGTCGCCGCCGCCATCATCGAGGCGGTCACCTCCGCGGAACCTCCGCTCCGCCTGGCCCTGGGCACGGAGGCGGTGCAGGCCATCCGAGAAAAGCTCAGCAGTCAGCGGCGGGACCTGGATGCCTGGGAACGCCTCAGTGCCTCCACGGCCATGACAGTCTGAGCACGGTGCCTGGATCCGCACCACGTCGACATACCACTCGTCAATCCAGCCGAAGGGCTCGTAGATCAGCTGAACACCCTCGTCAAGCAACCAGAAGATACGGCGCGGACCCCGGTGCGCGCCTGCCCGTCGTGCATCCTCCAGGCCACCGCGACCGACTCAGCCTGCGGGGCAGGAACGCCGTTCACCTGACCGGTCCCTTCACTATGCCGGGCGTACCATTTCGGCATGCGCCCGATTTGAAGGGAGGCGGCCATGGTCGCGGCGACAGATATCGGCTTCGCGAGGATGCGGGTCAGCAAGGTTGTCGCGCTCAACGACGGGGACGGCATCTGCGAGTTCGTGGTGCTGAACGAACTGGACGGCGACCGCCACCTGGTGATCCAGATCGGGAGTGCCGAGGCGTTCGCCCTGGCGGCCAGCCTGGGTGAGGTAGCGTGGGGCCGCCCGATGACCTATCAGTTCATGGCGGAGCTGGTCCGGAGCCTCGGCGGGCGCATCCGCGAAATCCGGCTCGACGCCCTGGTCTCGGGTGCCTACGCCGCCACCGTGGAGGCCGAAGGACCGCACGGCGTCGAGTTGGTGGATGCCCGGTCCAGCGACGCCCTGAATCTCGCCGTCCTGGTAGGCGCGCCGATCGTCGTTGCCCTGGAGATGCTAGACGACAGCGACAAGCGCCAGGAGGGTGACTCGGCTGAGGCGGTCCTGATGCGGCGAGCTCTGACCACTCCCCCAATGACGATCACGAGAGCAGAGCCGTGATCTTCATCGTCATCAGCATCGATACCCGCCCGGAAAAGCGGGACGACTTCCTGGCCGGCACTACCCGCTACTGCGATCAGGTTCGCGCGGAGCCCGGCAACTTGCGCTTCACCTGCTCCGAGGATGGGCCTGGGCGATTGCGGCGCGATAGGCCGCGATCGTGGCCGGGAGGGTTCGCAGCTCCTCGTTCCGGGCGCGGGCCGCCTCCGCCAGCGAACCAGGGATGCTCGTCATTGCGTCCGGTGGAACGGCTTCCAACGCCCGTTCGGCCTCATCGAGCCACACCTGGGCCCATCGAGATCGCCCCCGGATGACATCGTCCGGCAGGGCGCGCAACCACTCCCGATCACCGCGCATCCTTAATAACCGCGACCATTATTAACGCCACGATAGTGCGCGGGCAAGCTATTCTCGGCGAGAATAAACCATCACCGGGTATGCCCTATATCCGGTGATGGTATCGGCTGCGGAGCCGTAAACCGGGGGCGGGTATCAGCGTCCCGAGCAGGATCAATACCCGAAGGAATCGGCGAATACCGAACCGGATCAGTTAAGCGTTAATGGCATTGAATACCGCATCAGATTGGCATCGAGCCGACGGGGCGAGGGGCGAAGCCGCGCAGGCGCAGGCTGTTCCAGACGACGAAGACCGACCAGCGCAGCGCTACGATGACGATCGTGTCCACTCGCTGTATTGCTGTCACCGGGATGACCTGCGACCACTGCGCCAGTGCCGTACGGGCTGAGATCAGCAAGCTCCCCGGCGTCACTGCGGTCGACGTCGACGTCACCGCGGGCACCGTCCGCGTATGCGGTGACCCGCTACCCGGTGACGCCCCGCTGCGCGAGGCCGTCGAGGAAGCCGGATACGAGTTCAGCAGTGGATAGAGGCGCCGTCGCCGCCAACCTGGCGTCCTTCCGGCGCATCGGAATAGCGCGACCCGGCCTGCGGGCCGCGTCGGTGGCGGTGTGCGTCCTCCTGCGGCAGGACGTGCCCTGCCTTCTGATCACCAGGCGAGCAGCCGGCCTGCGGAATCACTCCGGACAATGGGCGCTGCCCGGCGGAAGCCGGGAGCCGGGCGAATCGGCCGGGGAAGCGGCGCTGAGGGAACTGCGCGAGGAAACGGGCGTGGCGGCCGAGGCGGGCGATGTCCTGGGAACGCTCGATGACTACGCCACGCGGTCCGGCTTCCTCATCACTCCCGTGGTGGTGTGGGGCGGCCCGGTGGGCACGCTCGTCAGGCAGTCGTCGGAGGTGGCCCGGATCCACGTGATCCCGCTGGCCGACTTCGACCGCCCGCCGCAGCTCCTGCGCATCACGGAGTCGCCCGCGCCGGTCCTTCGCCTAGCGCTGCTGGGCGGCTATGTGTACGCTCCGACCGCCGCCATCATCCATCAGTTCTGCCAGCTGGCGCTGCATGGCCTGGTCACCCGGGTGGCCCACTTCGAGCAGCCCGTATTCGCCTGGCGCTGACGCCCTGCAGGATTAAACATTGTGGCTGTGAACCGGATGCCAGCCGCCGACGTCGAGGTGTCGGCGGATCTAGTGCGGCGGCTGCTCGCCGATCAGCATCCTGACCTCGCGCGCCTGCCCGTAGAGTTCCTCGCGAACGGCTGGGACAACGAGCTGTACCGGGTCGGGGACGGACTGGTGGCGCGGCTGCCGCGCCGCGCCCTTGGCGCGCAGATCATCACGAACGAGCAGCGCTGGCTGCCCGGGCTCGCCGCCAGGCTGCCCCTGCCCATCCCGCGTCCGGAACGGACCGGGGTACCCGCCTGCGGCTACCCCTACTCCTGGAGCGTGGTGCCTTACCTGCCGGGCGTGCCCGCGGCACAGGCCAGCTCCTTCGACCCGGCGGCAGCCGCGGCCGCCGTCGGCGGGTTCCTCGGCGCGCTGCACGTCCCCGCCCCGGCGGACGCGCCAGCCAACCCGTTCCGCGGCGTCCCGCTGGCCGAGCGCGCCGGTATCTTCGCGGCCAGCCTCGCCCTGATCGGCGGGCAGGTCGACCGGGACGCGGTGCTGCGCGCGTGGGTCGCGGCGCTCACGGCCCCCGGCTACGACGGCCCGCCCGTCTGGCTGCACGGCGACCTGCACCCGGCGAACATCCTGGTGAACGACGGCCAGGTCAGCGGCGTGATCGACTTCGGCGACATCACCGCGGGCGATCCGGCCAGCGACCTGTCGGTGGCCTGGATGCTGCTCCCGCCCGGCTTTCATGCCAGCTTCTGGTCGGCCTACCAGGCGGCCGGCGGGCGGGTCGGCGACGCCTTGCGGGCGCGGGCCAGGGGCTGGGCGCTGAACCTAGCGATCGTGTTCCTGGCCCACTCCGAAGACAATCCCGTACTCCTGCAAACCGGCCGCCGCACCCTCAGCGCCGTGCTGCGCCGCTAGGCGGCGTACTGGGTGGGGGTGGTGGTGTAGGTGCGTCCGGCGGGAGTGTGCCAGACCAGGACGCCCGGTTCGGGTTGCTCCAGCCGCCAGCCCTCGGCTTGCTTGCAGCGATGGTGGTGCCGACATAGCGGGGCCAGATTGCACTCGCACGTCCGGCCGCCTTGGTGGTGGGGGTCGGTGTGGTCCAGGTCGCAACTCGCGGCGCGGCGGGCGCAGCCTGGCGCAGTGCAGGTCGCGTTGCGGGCCCTGACCAGGTGCTGGAGTTTACGGCTGGGCCGGTAGCGGTGCTCGGCCCCGGCATGCTGGCACGGTCCGCGGATGACCGGGGTGAGTTTCCTGATGTTCAAGAACTCAAGGAGGCCGCGGAGGGTCATGGCTCCCGGTGGTCCCTGTCCCGGTGGCCACCGGCGGGACCGGGCCCCGCAGCCGTGAGCGGCCGCGGTCCCGTCGGGATTCAGGACGGTCACGCACCACCTGCTGGCCGGGTGCCCGGCGGCCGCGGCTACTAGGTCACGGGTGTCGGCGTGATCCACGATCCCGAACCCGGCCACGTGACCGGGCGGCCCGCAGTCGCCGCCCAGCGCGGTGTGCGGCACGGTGATGGTGATCATCGTGCCGACGCTGGGGCCCGCATCGGCGCCGGGACTGTTAGCGCTGGGATCGTCCTGCGGGACGAGGGCACGCCGTGAGTCGCGTTCTTGCAGCAGGTCGAGGGTGGCGCGGACCTTCAGCTCTTCCCAGGTGCCGGGGACGCCGGCGTCGCGGAGAGCGCGGGCACGATCCTCGACATGCTGCATGGAGGCCAGCACCTCCGCCGATGGCATCTCCCGGCCGGTAATCCCGGCGTTGCCGGACTCCTCCCGGAACGCCCGCACCCGTGCTGTCCGCCGCGCCTTCTCCTTCCGCTTGCGCACCGCTTCGGCGTCGAGCTTGAGCACCAGCCTGGTCGCGGCCCGGCGGAGTTCCCCGTAGGTCTTGGACTGCGCCGCCTTGGCGAGTTCCTCATCCGCGATGGCGGCGTCTTCGTCGGACAGGATGCCGGTGACCTCTTCGATGATCTTGACGTGCACCGGGTGCAGTTTTCCCGCGCCGAGCGCGGCGAAGGTGACCGGCAGCCGCCTTTTCACGGTGCGGGCGTAGTCGATCTCCCCGGCCGCCGACAGCCAGGTCACGTTGAACGCGGCCGCGACCTCATCGGCGGCGAAGTCCTGCCGTCGCGGGCGGGACGCGAGCTCGGCCAGCGCGGCCATCTTGGCCCACGCCATCCGTGACTCCATCCGGCGGGTACCCGAAAGGAACCCGATCAGCTGGTCATCGGACAGCCCCGCCAGCCCTTTCCCGTCGTCCCCGGCCACCGCGCCCAGGACCATGGCCAGCAGCGGGCCCGGCGCCATGGTGTCGGCCCGGCCGTCCTCGGCGAACCCTTCCAGGGTCAGCTCCTCGGCCGGCAGGGTGACGTACAGCCCTTGCTGGATGCCTTCTTCCGCGTCCCCGGGCAGCCCGGAGCCCTGCGGCTCGTCGGGCTCGAAGGACAGCGCAGCAGACATGACTCACCTGGCCGGCTAAGGAAAGGGGTTCTGCGGAGATTTCCGCTAAGAACAACCTATCACCTAACAAGATCGACAACTAGTATTTATCGAACTGAATTTCAAGATCTTTAGACCAGCGTGGGTCGGCGGGTGGTAGTCACCCGGCCCGTTCGGTCCGATCTCGGGTGCTGGCGCGGGTAGTGCCGGGACGGCGCGCGAGCCGGGCCGCATAAGCTCGGGCGGAAGCAACCAGGAAAGGGGGGCCATGGACATCCAGAGGCCCGAGATCGATTTCCCCGGCGGCGAACCGTCCGCCGAACTGAAGATCACCGACATCTGGGAGGGCGATGGCGGCGAGGCGAAGCCCGGCGACACCGTCCAGGTCCACTACGTCGGGGTCGCCTACTCCACCGGCGAAGAATTCGACGCGAGCTGGAATCGGGGCGATCCCCTGCAGTTCAAGCTCGGCGCCGGGCAGGTCATCGCCGGCTGGGACCAGGGCGTCCAGGGCATGAAGGTCGGCGGCCGCCGCCAGCTGATCATCCCCCCCGACCTGGCCTACGGCGACCGCGGCGCCGGGCAGCGGATCGCGCCGGGCGAAACCCTCATCTTCGTCTGCGACCTGGTCTCGATCTGACGCTCAGTCAATGCAGGTTTTCCTTGAGACGGACCGGTTGGTGCTACGGCGGTTCACCAGTGCCGACGCGGACGACCTGGTGAGCCTGGATGCCGATCCCGATGTCATGCGCTTCGTCACCGGCGGGATACCCACATCCCGCGAGGAGATCGAGAATGAGGTCCTGCCCGCGTTCCTCGGTTATTACCAGCGGTGGGAGGGCTATGGATTCTGGGCGGTCATCGAGAAGGAAACCGGGGAATTCCTGGGGTGGTTCCATTTCCGGCCACTTGAGGGTGGCGCTCCAGGCGAGATCGACCTCGGTTACCGGCTGCGCAAGTCAGCCTGGGGCAATGGGTACGCCACCGAGGGGTGCCGCGCGCTGATCCGCAAGGGCTTCACCGAGTTCGGAGTGCAGCGCGTGGTCGCGCAGGCGATGGCGGTCAACCAGGCTTCGCGGCGGGTGATGGAGAAGGCGGGCCTGAAGCTGGTGCGGACCTTCCATCAGCCCTGGCCGTATTCCATCGATGGCGACCAGTTCGGTGACGTGGAATACGCGCTGGACAGGACCGGATGGCAGCTGCTAGGGGATCAGCCCTAGTTCCCGCGCCCTGGTGACGGCCTCGGTGCGGTTGGCCGCGCCGAGCTTGCCCAGCAGGTGGCTGACATGCTTCTTGACGGTGTCGAGGGTGACGACGAGCTCGCCCGCGATGGCCTGGTTCGACTTGCCTGCCGCCAGCATCTGGAGCACCTCGAGCTCGCGGCTGGTCAGCGGGGCGGGACCGGACCAGATCAGCCGGCAGCGGGGCGAACCAGTGCTGAACCGTCGCTGCTTCGCCGCGCAGGCTCATGAGGTGAAGAACTCCACCAGGACCGGGGCGAGCGCGCCCGGGTTCACCTCATGCGTCTGACCCTCCAGCGTCCGCAGCTGGCCCTGCGGGATCGCCTGGCTCAGCACCCGGGCCGCGTCGGGCATGAACGGAAGGCTCGCGTCGCCCGCCATCACGAGGGCGGGTACCGAGACACGTGCGGCCAGCCCGGTCGGCACCGACCAGGGCTCGCCCAGGATGGCGGCGTGGTCGTAGGCCAGCGTCGGCGCGACGGCTTCCATACCCGGCCAGAACGGCGCGCGGCGCATTCCGTCGACCTGCTCGGCAGGCGTGCCGACGAACCGCAGGAACAGGGCCACCGCGTCGCCCCGGCGGCCTTCGGCCAGGGCCTGCTTCAGCTGCCTGAGGTACTGGCTCCAGGGCTCCTGCGCGTCAGGGTCGTTGTTGTAGGGGGGCTCGTACAGGGCGATCTTGCTGACCTTGCCGCCGAGTCTTATGGCCGCCCGCATAGCCAGGGGCCCGCCGGACGAGTGGCCGTAGAGGAACGCCGGGCCGCCGGCGCGGTCGATCAGCGCCTCGATGTCGTCGATCTCCCGGTCGACCGCGTAGGGCAGCGTGTCCCCGCTCTCGCCGCGGCCGCGCCGGTCAAAACCGTAGACCGTGAAGTGCGGCGCGAGCAGCTTGGCCAGCTCCTGCCCGGAGCCGGACGAATGCACGGTCAGCGCGCCGTCGACTAGGATCAGGGCCGGTCCCCCGCCCTGCTCGTGGTAAGCGATCCTCGTGCCGTCGCGTGAGCTGAGTGTGTTCATGTCATCAGTGTGGCCGCTCCGAGGTGCGCCAGCCTGCGCCTGCCGCTCCTGGTAGCGCCACTACCTGGCAGCTAACCAGCGGGCTGTGGGATCCTGGGCTCGTCATGGGTTCTGCGCCGGGCGATCAGCAGGCCGGCCCGCCCCGCGGTGCGGTGCGGGACCGGCGCCGCGAGCTGGGCGCGTTCCTCCGCTCGCGCCGCGCCCGGCTGCGCCCGGCCGAGGTGGGGCTTCCCGATTGGGGGGTGCGGCGGGTCCCTGGTCTGCGCCGGGAAGAGGTCGCCCAGCTCGCCAACGTCGGTTTGACCTGGTACACGTGGCTGGAGCAGGGCCGCCAGGCCCGGCCCTCGGCCAGCGTGCTGACGGCGATCGCGGATGCGCTCCGGCTGGATGCCCACGAGCGCGAGCACCTGTTCGCACTCGCCCGCGACCCCGACGACCAAGCCCACGGTCCGGAGGACCACACGAGTGCACTCGCGTCGGCCGGTCCCGGGCTGGACATGCTGGTGCGGGGTTTCGAACCGGCCCCGGCGTACGCCATCTCGGCCCGGTTCGACGTCCTGGCCCACAACCGGCCCGCCCGGCTGCTGTTCGGCGACCTCGGCCGGGGGCCCGGCGGGCCCGCGAACATGCTGCACCTCGGCTTCACCGACCCCCGCTGGCGCACCCTGATCGCCGACTGGGAACACGAGGCCGCCAGGCACGTCGCCATGTACCGGGCCGCGATGACCATCCACCTCGACGACCCGGCCTGGACCGCCCTGCCCGCGCGGCTGGCCCAGCTATCCCCCGACTTTGCCCGGTTCTGGGCCAGCAGCGACGTGGCCGGCCCCGAGCGCAGGCTCAAGCGGTTCCGCCACCCCAGCGCCGGACCGCTGACCCTGCACAGCACGTCCCTGCTCATGGCCGACGACCCGATGATCCGCATCGTGATCCTCTACCCGGCCACCGCGTCGGATGCTGCCAAGCTGGAACGCCTCTCCTAACGAGCTTACTTTGGGGCTATGGATCCGCAGGATGGGCAGGGCGCGAAAGCAGGTATCAGGGACGTCCGGATCCGCGGATCGCGGCTGCTGCTGCGGGCGCTGCAGCCCGGCGAGATCGAGGAGGAATGGCGGGCTATGGTCACCGCAGACCCTATGGTCATCGCCGCCCAGGAAGCCGCCTTCAAGGCCCGGCTCCAGCGATCGGGTCAGCTGAAAGATGGCTGGCTCGATCTCGCCATCGACCTGGACGGCGTGTCGATCGGGCGCATCCAGACATTCGTGCCGCCAGGCCGGGCGCTTCCCCCGGGAACCTTCGACGTGGGGATCGTTCTGAGGGAAACTGCTCGCAGCAAGGGCTACGGACGCGAAGCGCTCGCGCTGCTCACGAACTGGCTTTTCGAACATGCAGCGGCCGAGGCTGCCGAGGCTTCGACCGATCCCGCTAACGTGGCGATGCGGACGGTCTTCCGGAAAGCCGGCTGGATGCCCGCCGGCTCACTGACCGAGCTGGGCCGTGAGTGGGTCATGTACAGAATTACCCGGCGGGAGTGGGAGGCCTGGCGGCGCCGCCGGGCATGAAGGTCTGCAGCAGGTAGGAGTCAGGACGGGGTGTTCCCGGGGTCGCGATCTGCGAAGGTGCTGGAGAAGCAAGGAGCCAGGCCCGTTCGGTACCGAACGATCTCAGCGCCTCAGACGGTGACGACGACCTTGCCGCGGGCGCGGCCGTGCTGCATGTACCGGATGGCGTCGGGGGCCTGGCTCAGCGGGTAAGTCTTGTCGATGACCGGCGTCACCTGGCCGGACTCGATGAGCTCGGCGAGCACGAGCAGGTCGGCTGCGTTCTCCGAGCACATGACCGCGGCCAGCCGCTGCCCCACGAACCGCGACAGCACGGGTGCCCGCAGGCTGCGGCCAAATCCTCCGAGCCACCGGCCGCCGGTCTCGCCCCCGACGATGACCAGGGTCCCGCGGCGGGCAAGGACGCCGCGAAGCTGCCGGAGCGGGCGGTTCCCGCCGATGTCGATGATCACGTCGTAGCGGTGTGCTCCGTCTGCGATGCCGGCGCGCGTGTAGTCGATCACGTGGTCCGCGCCGATGGACAGGACCAGGTCCACCTTCGTGGTGCTGCACACGCCGGTGACTTCGGCGCCGTAGGCCTTGGCGATCTGCACGGCGAACGTCCCGACGCCGCCCGATGCGCCGATGACCAGGACCTTCTGTCCGGTGTGCACATGCCCGTGGTCGCGGACAGCCTGCAGTGCGGTCAGGGCTGAGATGGACACGGCCGCCGCCTGCACGGCGGCGAGGTTCCCCGGCCGGTGCGCAAGCTTTCCCGGCTGGGCGCATGCGTATCCGGCGAGGGTGCCCTCGGCGATGCCGAACACCTCGTCGCCTACCTGGAACGAGGTCACGTCCTTGCCGATCGCCTCGACGCGGCCTGCGACCTCCCTGCCCCGGATGCGCGTCTTGGGTGCGCGGATCCCGTAACCCGCAAGGCGCACCGGGTAGGGCAGGCCGGTCATGAGGTGCCAGATGCCCCGGTCGACGCCGGCCGCGTGCACGCGCAGCAGCACCTCACCGTCGCCGATGGCCGGCCGTCCGGTTTCCTCCAGCCGCAGCACGTCTCCTGCCTCGCCGTAACGGTCCTGGACGATCGCCTGCATGGTCGTTATCTCCTGCGTCGGCCCGTCGTGCGCTGCTGTCTTCATCATCTCTCCGATGCTCGTTTACTTACGCTGTAAGTATAGTAAGCTTACGGTGTAAGTAAGTCAAGGATGGGAACGCAGATGGCTTCACCGGGCCGACGTGGGGCAGAGCCACGGACCCCGCTGAACCGTGACCGGGTGCTGCTCGCCGCGCTCGCCCTGGCCGACGCCGGCGGGATTGAGTCACTCAGCATGCGCAAGCTCGGCGAGGCTGTCGGGGTCGAGGCGATGTCGCTGTATAACCACGTCCCCAGCAAGGCTGACCTCCTGGACGGGCTCATCGACCTGGTGTTCAGCGAGATCGAGCTGCCGTCCGGCGGCGCCGGCTGGCGGACGGCGATGCGGGAGCGGGCGATCGAGATCCGGGCTGTCCTGTCGCGCCATCGCTGGGCCATAGGCCTGATGGAGTCGCGAACCTCACCGGGTCCGGCGACGCTGCGCCACCACGACGCCGTCCTCGGGTGCCTCCGCCGTGCGGGCTTCCCGGTCGCGCTGGCCGCCCATGCCTACGCAGTCCTGGACAGTTACATCTACGGCTTCGCGCTGCAGGAGGCGAGCCTGCCGTTCGACACCGGCGAGGAGACCGCCGAACTCGCCCAGGCCATGCTGGCGCAGTTCCCCGCCGATCAGTACCCGTATCTCGCCGAGTTCACCTTCGAGCACGTGCGCCAGCCCGGCTACGACTACGGCAGCGAGTACGAGTACGGGCTCGACCTCATCCTCGACGGCCTCGACAGAGCCCTGCGCACTGCCTGATAACGATGACGGCCGGGTCCGCGATGAGCGGGAATCGGCGGAATAGCCAGCATGTGGCGGGAGCGGGCTGCTATCGTCCGGCGTAGCTCACATCGCCACATGCTGGCTGTCACGTGCGTTAACGCCGTGCAGGCAGAGGGAGAGGTCAGCTGGTGCGCCGCCGGTACCCCGCCGAGAGCCGGTTCGCTCTTTCCGGACGCTGGCCTGGCCGCGGACTGCGCAGCTGGGGTGGGGTTGCTGCCGTTGTTATCGCATGCTCGCTGCTGGCCTCGTCGGCCCGGGCCGTGGCGCCGGCCGCCCTGACGCGAGATGGCGCGGCTGGCTGGCTTTCCGCCGACTCCTCTACGCCCGTGGCGCAGCTGGAGGACCAGGCGGCCGAGCTGGCCAAGCAGTACCGCGGTCAGCTGGAGGTGCTCAGCGGGGCGGAAACCGACGCCAAGGCGGCCGCCGGCCGGGCGCAGCGGATGGACCGGCAGCTCGCCGCCGCACACGACCAGCTCGCCAGGCTCGCCGCGTCGAGCTATATGGGCAGCGCGCCGGACCAGGCCCTCGCGTTCTTCGCCGGCGGCGACCCGCAGCAGGTGCTCGGCAAGTCCGCGACCATTGAATACCTCGCCCGGCAGCGCGACGCCCGGGAACAGCGCCTGCACCAGCTCACGCTGGCCGCACAGGACGCCCAGCAGGCCGCGCAGGCCAAGGTGGCCAAGCTGCGCCAGATGGTCCAGGCACTGGCGGGCCAGCAGCAGCGGGTCAAGCACCTGCTGGCCCAGTTCCATCCCGAGTCGCCGGTCATCGGGGACAGCATCACGCCCCGCATGCGCGGGGTACGAGACGAGATCGACCGGAGGTTCGGCCCGTTCTCCGCCATCGGCTGCTACCGGCCCGGCAGCGACGGCGAGCATCCGCTCGGCCGGGCGTGCGACTTCATGCTCAGCACGGGGGGCGTCATGCCGGCCGCCTCGGCGATCCAGAAGGGCTACGACATCGCGGCGTGGGCCCAGGCGAACGCCTCCCGGCTCGGCATCATGTACATCATCTACCGGCAGCGGATCTGGGACGTCCGGATGGCGTCCTCCGGCTGGGTCCCGATGGAGAACCGCGGCAGCATCACGGCGAACCACTACGACCACGTGCACATCTCGGTGTTCTAGAGACCAGACGGTGGCGCCGGCTCGACGAGGAAGCGGTTGGTGAGCACGACCTGGCCGGACGAGGCGGGGTTGCCGTCCTCAGGCTCCCGGGTAACGGTGATCGCGGGGTAGTCGGTCAGGCTGACCGCCGACCACAGCTCGACGGTGCCCGGGCCGCCACGCAGGTGGAAGGTGCCGATGGTGACCAGCCCGCGCGGTCCCTTCATCCAGGCCTGGTAGTAGTAACCCGGCGGCGAGGGCGGCAGCCCCGAGACGTCCAGCTCGATGGCCAGCCCGGAGGGCGTGGCGTGCAGCTTGGCGGTCGCGCTCGCGGCCGGGGCCAGCCGCGTGCCCGCCAGGGCGACGTCGGTGGTCGCGGGTCCGCGGGTGACCACGATGCCGATCACCACCGCGGCGGCAGCCAGCAATGCGACGGCACCGGCCCGGACCGTTCGGCGCATCTGGGTCTGGCGGCGGCGGTCGTCCCTGCCTGCCGCGCGGCCGGTGCCGGCGATGATCTGGTCGAGCAGGCCGGGCGGCGGCTCGGCCCAGCCGTCCGGGTCGGCGAGCAGGCCGCGCAGCCGCCGGGCGGCGTCGGCCGAAGCCGCGTCGGGGGCGTACGGGCCCGGTTCCTGCGCTCCTTGCTCGAGGTACTCGGCGAGCCACTGGTGCGAAGTCATGCGGCGACCTCCGCCAGATGCCCCAGCATCGAGGCCAGCCGCCGGTGCGCCCGGTGCGATCGCGACTTCACCGTGCCGATCGGCATCGCCAGTTGCTGGGCGATCTGGGCGTGGGTGAGGCCCGCGAAGTGCTGGGCCCGGACCACCTCTCGTTCCTCGGCGGGCAGCATGTCCAGGGCAATCCGGATCTGCCAGGCCTCCCAGATGCGCTCCATCGACGGCGGCAGTGCGATCGTCGCATCATCGTTCGGCTCGACCGGCTCCGGCCCGTGGGCGCGGCGGCGGTACAGGTCGATCGCGGCGCGCCGGGCGATCGTGAACAGCCACGGCGCCATCGGGCGGCCCGGCTCCAGCGACCCGCAGGCGCGCCAGGCGTTCAGGAAGGTGACCTGAACGGCGTCCGCGGCCAGTTCCCGGTCACCGAGAACCCGCAGCGCGATCGCGAACACCGCCCCGGAGTAGCGCTCGTAGACGGCACGGAGCCCTTCGGCGCTACCGGTGCGAAAGGCGTCGGCAAGATCATCATCGTCCACTGGACCGGCCTTGCCCTAGCCGGCCAGGTGCGGCGGTGTAGTCATGGTTCCCCCGTGTGCCTGGTGCTGCGCCCAAATTCGTGGCGCTGTCGGAGGAGAACCTACGTCCGCGGCAAATCCCGGCGCACCGGGCGAATCACTAGGTTTTAACCGAACCGGGGGGTCGATCAGCCGCCGGTGGCGTTCGCGGTCCGGATGGCCTCGTCCACGTCCTTCACCAAGGGCTGCACGAGTTCACCGAGACCCACGTCATGCCGTCCCGTCCGACGGCTAGGACGATGATTGGGTGCCGTTGTACCCCTGACAACGGGAATTTGGCCCACGATGATCGGGGGCTGCCGCGTCCGGGCCGGGCACTGGCCAGGGCAGGACCAGGCGCACCCGGCCCGTTCGGTTCAATTGGCCCGAACGGCCTGGGTTCTACCGGGCCACCAGCCCGGGCACTGCGGCTACCGGTGAGAGCGGCCCGGCCGGAACTTGATCCAGGCCAGGACGGCGATGCCCAGCAGCAGCACCCACGGGGAGAACAGGATGTGGACGGCGACGCTGAGGACGATCAGGGCCACGATGGCGATGGCGGCCAGGGCAATGATGGCAAGCATGGTAATCGGTCTCCTTAGAGGTCATCTGCTTGCTTCAAGACTGCCGCCGGCGGTGCCTCCGGTCGATCGGGATCAGCCCGGTTCGCACCCTGATATGCATGCCCGGGGCATCAGGGTCAACCCTTAGAGGCTGTGCACGGCCGCGGCGACCGGGCTGTCTCCGCTGGTCAGCTCCAGCGTCTGGTGCCGGGTGCCCGGGTTGTCGAGCAGGGCGGCGATGACCGCGGCGACGTCGGCGCGGGGAACGGTGCCCGCGGGTACCGGCGGGGGTGCGAGCCGGATCCGGCCAGCGGCACGAGCGTCGGTGAGGCTGCCTGGGCGCAGGATGGTCCAGTCCAGGTCCCGGGCGCGCAGATCGGTCTCGGCGGCGGTCTTCGCCGCGATGTAGGCCGCCCAGACCTCAGCGGTGCCGGGCCGGGGCGGCTGGCCGGCTCCCATCGAGGAGACCTGCACGAACCTGCGGACCCCGGCCCGCCCGGCGGCGTCGGCCATCAGCACGGAGGCGCCCCGGTCGACGGTGTCCTTGCGCGGGGCGCCACTGCCCGCACCGGCGCCGGCCGCGAATACCACCGCATCAGCCCCTGACAGCAGCACCGCGACATCATCGGCCGCGGCCGACTCCAGGTCGCAGACGACGGCTTCGGCGCCGGCCTTGCGCACGTCGGCGACGTGGGCCGGGTTCCTGATCAGCCCCACGGCCTGATCGCCGCGATCAGCCAGGAGGCGCTCCAGTAGCAGCGCGATCTTCCCGTGCCCGCCCGCAATCACTACTCGCATGCCGCCACCCTACTTACCGGGATCACCGGGCCGAAGAACTCGTAATCGGCTAACAGGTCACCGGGTTCGGGAGGACCGTGACGATGACGGATCGGTTGTGCTGGGCCTGCCGCTCCAGCATCGGCACCTTCGGCCCTCCGTCGGCCTCGTAGCACGGGGAACGCCAGCCGACCCCACGGGCCGTGACCTGCCCCGGGCTGATCCCCAGAGAGATGAGCGCGGACCGCACTGCGTTCGCGCGCCGTGCGGAGAGGGTCTTGTCCCACGCGTCGCCGCCCCAGCGCGCCGTAGTGCCGGTCAACTCGATCCTCGCGGTCGGGTTGTCGAGCAGGTACCGGGCGATACCGCCGAGAGCGACTCGCGCGGTAGACGGATCGCGGAACTTTGCAGTGTTCGGCTGGAACCCGACCGGTCCGGTGTCGGGCAGCGTCACGCTCGCGCCATCCCCCGCTGGCCAGACGGCCAGTGGGGGAACCGTGATCAGGTTGACCATGGGCACGCCGCGGGGGGCCGGGTTCCCGCGTGGGGAGGTGTCCGCCTCGACCCGTCCGCCGCCGGCCTTGATGATCGCGGACCAGATCGCCCTCAAGTGGGACCGCTGGCCGATGGCCAGCGGCTGCTGTGGCGGCGCGGTGTACCCAATGCCGACCAGGACGACCACGATGCCGCCCAGGTCCGGGATCTCGCCCTCGCCGGACAGGAAGGACACTACGGCCGACGGCAGGGCCTCGAGCTGGCCGCTCACCGTGAAGTCCAGCGCCTTGACGTCCTGGAGCCCGGAGTCCTCCAAGAAGATGGTCCCGCCGTGTGAGCAGGCCGCGCGGATCGCGCTGCCCGCCACGTCCAGCGCGTCCAGCACGTCGGCGTGCGGGGTCGCCGCCCTGACGCCCTGGATCTCGCCGTCCAGCATGCTGGCGAACTTGACGTCGTAGGCCTGGGCCGCTCCCGGATTCATGCCCTGGGATTGCGCGGACCCGGCGGCGACCAGCCTTGGCGTGCCGTCCACATCGACGAGGCCGATCGCTGAGTTCTGCGCCACCGCCCTCTGCAGCGCGGCCTGCATTCGGGAGGTAACCGCCGGAGCGGGGCTGTTTTGCCTTCCAGAGACGGCGAACACGACCGGGCGGGCCTTCGTGCAGACCGGGGGCATCGCGGCCGGCCCGCGAACGTTCCCCGGCGTGCTCGGACCGGAATGGGAACTGGCGCACGCGGCTAGCAGGGTCACAGCGGCGATGGCCGCCAGGGCCGGGCGCAGCACTCGGGTCTTGCTCGTCAGCAGCATGGAACGGTCCTCTCCTGGTCAGGGGGTGACTGGGGATCGTGCGGAGCCGGGCGGCTGCCGCCCAGCAGGGCCAGCCCGTGCCGGTCAGCGCGGCTGTAGCGGTCGAGATCCACGGGTATCCGCTGGTGCATAAGCACCCGGCGACGTGCCGCATGGTCGAGGCCGAGCGCGTGACCCAGCTGGTGGCGCAGAACCGCCGGTCCGATCGTGGACAGGGCCGGCTCGGCCGCCAGGTCCGTGTCCACGATGGCCCAGCCGCGCCGGTACCAGGCGCCGTCCTGGGTCGGCGCCGCCCCGCCAGCCGGGAGCTCGCCGGCGAGTCGGCGTATCTGCCGGGACCAGGCTGATGGCAGGTACGACACGTGGATCTCCTGTTCCGGTATCCGGCGGATGTCGATCGGCCGTCCGAGCGGCGGTCCGCTGCGCAGTTCCAGCCCGGTCAGCTCGCGCAGTTCGGCCACCACGGCGTCCACGGATTCCTTGGCGGCGGCCATCGAGTCGGCCTCGCTGGCCAGCCGGACACAGATCACGGACTCGGGCCACCAGCGGACCGGGACCAGGCCGTGCCAGCGGGCGAAGGTGTAGTCGACCCCGTGCTGCAGCGGAGCCGGGCCGGGACGCCAGTGGCTGGGGGCGCGCGGATCCGGCGGCAGGTCCGCACCGACCAGGTGCAGCGATGCCACCGGATATCTGCCGATCAGCCGCTGGCCGCCGGGCCGCCGCTGCGCCGCGGTCATACCCAGGTCCAGTAGCGCTGGCAGGTGAGGCAGATCGTGCCGAACATGCATTGCTGGCACAGCCGCCCCGTGTCATAAGAACCGCGGCACGACGGGCATACCCGCAGCGGCATGCGGCAGTGCGGGCAGCTCGTGGCCTGGTCGGGGGTGGCGCTGGTCATGCCGCCCCCGGGAACTCGGGCAGTTCGGGAACCGGTCCGGTCTCGGTCAGCCCGGTCTTGGCCGGGTCCTTGAGCATGGCCGCCATCAGGACGCGAGCCATGTTCGCGGCCTCGGCGCCGAATGCCTGCCGCTCGAGGATCGCGGCCCGCTTGCGGTGGTCCTCGCGGTCCAGGTCTCCGGCCAGCATGTCCGCCACCGCTCGCGCTCGTTCCAGCTGGGCCTCCAGCGCGACGACCTCGGCTTCCTGCTTGCGCAGAGCCTTGCCCAGCCGCACGTAGGCGAAGTACACCGGGTTGTAATGCCGCTCCGTCTCAAAGACCGTGCCCGCACCGCTGATGACGTAGATCGAGAAGAAGAATCCTGCGGTCAGCAACGACGACCAAGGCGAGCCGGACGACGGCGGCGTATCCAGCGTGCCCGTGGACTCCGAGCCGGGTGTCTGGGTGAACGCGCGGACGAGCAGCATCATCAAGCCCAGGCCGAACCAGGCCACCGCGGCGAACTTCATCAGCAGGCGGCTCGATCCGGGCCGGTCACGCCGGTAGGTCGCGTAGGTGATGCCGAGGAAGCCGGCGGCGATCAGGGCCATGGCGGTCGCGCCGAACGCCATGAACAGGATCGGCCGGGCGCCCTCAGTCGGCATCAGGAGCTCGAGCGTATTGCGGAACGCCAGTGTGTCTGTCACCGCGCCGATCAGGATCAGCACGAGGGCGAGGGCGTCCACCGCCTTACCCCGCCCGGCGATCAGGTGCGGCATGGCCCAGCTCAGAGCGGACTCCGTGCTCGTCTCGGTGGCGGTCGCCTCAGGCGCCGGATCCGTACCCATCCCCGTCTCCGTCCGTGTCGGTCTCGCTCTCGGTCCCGGGATGCTCGCTGTCGGCCTCGAACCCGGCGAAGGTGTCGCTGCGCAGCCGCGCCGCGACGGCCTCGTAATCGCCCCTGGTCTGGTCGAGCTTGGCGCAGGCGTGCTCCAGCTTGACGGTGGTCTCCCGCATCCACTCGGCCGCCTGGCAGCGGAACAGGTTGATCACGCCGCAGTGGTCGGCGTACTCGGTCTCGACCGTGGCGATCCAGCGCCCGATCCACGCCTCGATGTAACGGTCCAGGGCACTTGCCGTCCCCTCGTCGAGCGCCCCGTCCAGCCCTTCGACCAGCTGCCGGACGCGTTGCATGACCGCGCCGCGTTCCGGTGGCGGTGGCATGTCGAACGGCACGGCACGCCAGCGGTCGATCTCCGAGAAGCTCATGTACCTGGCGTCGCTCACGCCCGCGTAATCACCCAGGGCGTCTTCCCAGGTGTATCTCTGGTGTCCGCCGACCGCCCGCTTACGGTGAAACAGGCGGTACCGGCGGGCCAGACTGCCTGACACTCCCATCGCTACTCCTCTTCGTTTATCCGGCTTTTCGGTTACTCGGTCAGATCTCGGCGGTCCCCTCGCCCCCCGGCCAGTTCTCCAGCCAGTCGGGGAGCCGGGGGGACGAGAAATCGAAGTACGTGATGAGGACCGGCCCATCGGGATGGCGGCCCACGAGGTGCCTGAGGTAGTGGCTACGACGGCGCATGGCGTATGCGCACAGCCGGGTCACCCTGATGGCCAGCGCTCGCTTGCGGATCGCGATGGTGTCGATGGCCTCGGCCAGCTCGACCTGCAAGGCCCGCACTTCCTCGTCAGCCCGGTTCTTCTGGGCCTGCAGCTTCATGCGGGCGGCGCGGTAGTCCCGTAGCCGCCGGGTGCGGACCAGCAGCGGGTCAGCGTGCTGTTCGGTGGCATAGCGCTCGCTGAGCACGCTGTCGTCGGGCATCTCGGGCATGGCGTCGAGTTGCTTCTGAAGGCCCTGTGACTTGTCCTCGCGTTCCGCGATGTCCCGTTGCAGGATCCGACGCCGGACCAGGGCATCAGCCACGTCCCGCACCGCGCTCAGGTTCTCGGCCTGGGCGCTGTCCTGGTAGCTCTGGTTAAGAGAGTCGAGATAGGCCGTGGTCAGGGGGGTCGGCAACTGCTCCGGCGGTACCGTCGGCTGCGCCGGGATGCCGTGCTCGCCGTCGGACCGGCCGAATCTCCAGTCAGCGACGCGCGCGATCAACCTGTAACGCATCGGCTTATGCAGCTTGGCGTCGTAGAACGTCCGCTCCCTGCGTGCCATGGATTCTCCCGCTTACTGTCGTACGGGCTCGCCTGTCGGCCTGGTGATACTAATACGTGTTCGATGTCAGATCGTGACACCCCAAGTCGGCCTTTCTCGTTCATTCGTACGCAGAAAAGGCGTGATGCGTGACAGGATGCGCATCCTCACTCCCCGAACTCACGCCCGACGTCTGCGGAGTCTGGTCTGTGTCACGTTTTCGCGGGGGCTTCGTAGTAGGGGACAGGGCCAATGGACCGAAGGTCCGCAATCCGGCCCGCCCTGAAGGGAGAAACATTGGCCAGTAGCGGCGCATTGACTGGTCATGACCTCAACTCGCTCGCTCGCGAGTGGGCTCTATGCGCTAACCAGGAGCTGAAAAACGAGCTGTTCGTAATCGTTGCCGACGCCGCGCAGGAAAGACTCGTTCACATCGCGCATGTGATGGCGAGCAGGATTGTCGGGCCGGACGAGGCCGGGGACATCGTCAATGACGTCTGGTGCAAGGTCCAGACCCACGAGAAGTTCAATCCTGATGTCGGCTCTTTCCACTCCTTCTTCCTCAGCCTGGTGCGGAACCAGTGCATCGATGCCGTGCGGAAACGCAGGGAGATACCGGCCCCGTACGACCTACTCGAAACACCAGCCGAAGCGCCCGACGCGGACCGTGAATACGCGGCCGCCCTCGCTCACATTGCCGACCTAGAAGCCCGTATCAGCGCGGCGATCGACGCACTCGACCTTCCGCCAAGGGACGCCGAGATGCTCCGCATGCTGACCGGTCCCGCCGACGCATCCCGGGGCCGCATGGCAATGTCTCCCAGCGAGCGCCAGCAGTTGCGGCGACTCCGCAGCAAGATCGACGATTGGGCCGGGCTGACTCGCGAGGAGCGTGATGCCGCTCGCCTTCTGCGCAAACATCACACCGTCACCGCAGCCGCTGCCGCCTCCGGCATCGACCTGCCGGAACTCCAGCGCAGGCTTGCCTCAGCGAAGAGGAAAATCCACACCCTCTTCAATCTTCCAAGCGAGGATTAGATGATGAATGACGTTGAATACTGGCCTGAGGTCAGGCTCCTGCCCATTGAAGGCAGCACCCGATCCCCGCTGCGCAGGACCCTGGCTCGGACGGCCTGGCAACGCTCTCCCCTAGCCTCGATAAGCTACGAACCCGGGCGAGACCAGCTACTCATCCAGTTGGTCGATGCGCCGACCGTCGCGGAGGCAATCCCGTGCGACCCAGACGATCAGGAGTCGCCTCCCCTCGCGCGGGACCAAATGGCTACCTGGGAGGAGGGAGGTCAGTTCGCCGGTTTCGACGGCACCGAACCCTGCGCATGGCCAACTACGATCGCGGTGCTTGGCTTCAGCCGATGCCGGGACGACGGCGGCCCGCGCATACGGCTCGTAAGAGAGTTGTGCGGTGACCGTATCTGGACCGCGGCCCGCTCGGCTGTGCATCATCCGCGTTGCGGTCTGCTCGAGGTTCCGCTCGGTCAGGACCTGGCGGAGTTCCTGATCCGCCGCTGGCACGCCATTCTCACCCTGCCGTCCGCGACCGGGATGACCGGTCCGACGATGCGGGACACCCTCGCCGAAGAAACCAGCGCCGATCCGGGTCGCTCGGTCCATCGGGCGAGGTGGCCCGGCGACCGCGCGACGACCCTCCACGGCACGGCAGGTCATCGTGGTGGCCAGCCGGGTAGAGAACCATAACGACGCACTGGTCGTCATGTCCATCTGGCGTGGCTTACCCGGCCGCCCCATACATCCCGAGCGAGCGCGGCCACCTCAGGGGTGATGACTGAATCCAGTTCGGGGCTGGTCGGCCGCGAATAACGCTCGTTTGGGCTCTCCATTTAGCCGGAGTAAGCTGAGGCCGTGGCTGAGGTCCGTGGCGGGCTGCACTACCCACGCTCGATCGGCGAGCTCCAGGCCTGGTTCCGCACCGATGCCGACTGCCTGGACTACCTGGAGTGGCTGCGCTGGCCACACGGGTTCGAATGCGCCAGGTGCGACGGCGTCGGAGGCTGGCGGACGGGTGATCGCCGGATCATGTGCGCCGCCTGCGGGCACCGGACCTCGGTGACGGCCGGCACGATCTTCGACAAGACGCGCACACCGCTGACCGTGTGGTTCACGGCCTGCTGGTCGTTCGCCACGGCTAAGGACGGGATCTCGGCGCTCAGCTTGCAGCGGTCGCTGGAGATCGGCTCCTACCAGACGGCGTGGGCGATGCTGGCCCGGTTCCGCTCGGTGCTGGTCCACCCGGGCCGCAAGCGGCTGAACGGCACGGTGGAGGTGGATGAAACCTACATCGGCGGCGAAGAGCCTGGGCTGGCTGGCGGGCGTGCTCAGGGCAAGAAGGTCCTGACCGGCATCGCGGTCGAAGTCCGCGAGCCCAAGGGGATCGGCCGGTGCCGGATGGCGCTGCTCGAGGACGGGTCGGCCGCGTCATTGCTGCCCTTCGTCACTGATCATGTCGCCCCGGCAGCGACAGTGATCACCGATGCCTGGATGGGGTATCACGGGCTCGCCAAGCTCGGCTACGCCCATCAGCGGCGCAGTCAGCGGGCTGCGCGGGCCCGTGGCGAGGACCCGGCCACGCTGCTGCCGGCCGTGCACCGCGTCGCTTCGCTGGCCAAGCGGTGGCTGCTGAGCACTCACCAGGGGGCGGTCGAGCCTGCCCACCTGCAGAGCTACCTCGATGAGTTCGTGTTCCGCTTCAACCGCCGGCGCTCGCGCAGCCGCGGCATGGTCTTCTACCGTGTGCTCGAGCTTGCGGCCGGTCACGAGCCGGTGCGCTACTGCAACATCACTGCCGGGAACAAACCACGGAGGACCTCACCAGTGCCGCCTGCTACGCGCGGGCATCCGCCGAGCCTGGACCGAGTCACCGCCGGGCGTCCGTGGCGCGCTGCGTATCTGCCATACTCCGGCTAAATGGAGAGCCCAATCAGAACTATCCGAATCCCTCTAGTGCCGCCGGCAACGTGCGCAGGTCTGCCGAACCGGTGCTGGCGGTGCAGAGGCCTCACTGAGCCGTTGGGTGGTGGGCTGGCTTGCCGAGGTGAACCGGGTCGTCGCCGCGCTC
>WNGR01002129.1_pt1 | contig 30474 bp, 32 predicted proteins | sample 5407581 | NCBI WGS metagenome assembly WNGR01 (sample SAMN13153383, study PRJNA577476) | soil metagenome | isolation source: 80 cm soil or saprolite under Garry oak tree replicate 2 | place: USA:California | collected 2016-06-15
GTGAGAACCTGCAGGCGATCAAGCGTCCGCTTGGCCCGCATCTCCGCGACGATCCCCACCGCGCTGTTCGCAATCACGACAAGGCCGAAAAGCGCGTCCTGCACCGGCCCGACAACCAGAACGAGAACACACAGCGCGCCCAGGAGCGCGTTGAAGCGGGTCAGCACGTTCGCGCGCACGATCGACCAGGCCGATCGGCTGGTCGGCTGAACCGCCCGATTGTCACGGCCATCCGCGAGCCGCTGCCGAACCTGCTGCTCATCCAGACCACACTCGTCGAACAGCTCGGCTGCCACCGGCGCGCCCGCGACCCCCTCCGCCCGCGAGGCTGGTCGACTCACCGAGTGCCGCCCGGGCACGTCGGCGGTGAACAGCTCCTGGTCCGTCACGTGCGTTCCTTCCTACCGTCGGCCTCCGCGTCGTTCGGCCACAGCGTCGCGTCTTGTGGTGTCAGGGTTCGGTGCGGGATCTGTCGGCGACGGGACGAGCGTTTCGACTGCTGGGGCCTCGCGCAGATCGACCGCGCGACCGGGATCGCCGGTCCCGGGTGAGTTCGAAGGCTTCCGGGATGGTCAGTGCGAGACCCGCACCGATGAGGGAGCCACCCACGACGTCGGAGAGCCAGTGTGCCGACAGGTACGTGCGACTCAGTGCCACTGCGGCGGCCACGATGACCGCGGCGATCATCCACCGCAGCCGTCGTCTGCCGGTGGTTATCGCCATGACGATTCCGATGGCGGTCACGGCGGACGCAATGGCATGGCCGGACGGATAAGACGAGGCAGAGGTGGCGATGAGCGACCCGGGTGGTCGAGGCCGGTCGATGAGGCTCTTGATCGAGCCGATGCACAACTCGCTGACCGCGATCGTGAGCGCCCACGCGCTGAGCGCCAGCCAGTGCCGGCGCAAGACGATCACGAGCGTGACAGCCACCCGGATCGGCCAGTCGATCGCCGTGCCGAATAGCTTGCTCAACACCTTCGCGAAGTCGACGAGCGGCGGCCACTGACTGTCGATCATCAGCCGGTACCACCAGTCGTCGACTCGTTGCACGACCGAACGTGCGGAGGGTGCCGCGATCGTCGCGGTGAGCAGCACCCCCAGGCCGAGAAGGACCAGGCCAGTCAGCATTACCCGCCGTCGCAGCGCCGGCAACGACTCCGGGACACATGTACCGGTCACGGCCTGCCGAGCTTGGGTTGCCGCTCCTTCAGCGGACTCGACGCGTTCGCTACCGGCGTTCAGGTCATCGAACAAGGGCACCGGCGGGGGGAACCTGCGAGCGGGGCCGCATCCGCACGCCGATGACGAGCAGCGCCACGCCGATGAGTGCCGCGACGATACCGGCGACGAGGATGCCGATGCCGATCGCGAACAGATGCGGGATGGTCAACCCGAAGCGGCCGTTCGCGCCGACGGCTGCTGTGGCGTCGGCGTTCATGACGACCAGGCGATAGCTGCCGTCGCTGATCTTCCAGTTCAGTGACGCGCCGGCGCCGCTTCCGCGCGCGACCCAGAACGTTTGCTCTGCCGGCGGCACTGGTTGGGCTGTTCCGTCCTGGCGCACGGTCTTGAGCCGGAACGGGTCGACGTCAAGATCGGTGACCTTGTCGACGGCGGCGCCGGCCAGGTAGCGGTCGACATCGGCTGCGCGTCCGATGCCGATGAAAACCGGGTGGTCCGCGTTCGGGATCGATACGCGCAGCGTCGGCTTGTCGACCGTAGAGCCGAATCCGTTCGTGTCCTTGATGTCGTCGAGCGCGGTTACCAACGCGCTGGTCGGAGTCGACACGCGATGCACACCGGATGTCAGTGTGCTGTCGGTTCCGAACAGTGCCATGAGCACGCCTCCGCCGATGGCGGCGACGCCCCCGCCAAGGAGAAGCAGGGCGGCGATGACGATGACGACCACTTTTTTGACCATGGTTGCTCCTCAGGGTGACGTGACCGGATCGGGCTCGGGGTCGTGATGCCAGCGGCCGGCTCGCTTGGGCGCCGCGCCGGTGGGACGCCCGAGAGCCAGCCGGACCAGGCCGGCTACGGCGATCCCGAGCCCGGCGCCGCCGACGACGTCGAGCGGCAGGTGCGCGCCGACGTGCACTCTGGCGAGCGCGACCAGGACGGCAACGAGCACCGTGATCGTGCGCCAACGGCGGGTGAGGTACGGCCACGCGAGCACCACGAGAGCGCTGATCACCGCGACATGTCCCGACACGAACCCGAGCCCGTGCGCCGGGGCGTTCCGAAGGTGGACGTCGTCGAGCAGGGTCGCCGGGCGGCCGCGGACGAAGTTGTCTCGAACGGCGTGGGCCGCGAGTAGGTAGGCGGCGAGCCCGCCCACCAGCAGGCTCAGGCCAAGACGCCACCGGCGAGTAGCCACCGCGGCGAGCGCGGCGACCGGGATGACGAGGAAGTTGCCCAGTTGCATGACCGGCCATACGACGAATCCGGGGACGATGGTGTGGTCGTTGATCGCGCGGAACACCGCCGTTTCGGCGCCGTCAACGTGGTGCCGGCGGATCAGCGACGCGGCCACTGTGAACAGCACAGCGCCGGCCAGCAGCACCGCGGTGTCCGGCCATCCGCGAACGGCGTCGCGCCGCTGCGACAGGTTCGGCTCGACGACGGTGTTCATGCCGTCTCCGGGACTAGATCCGTGCGGGGTGCGCTGTTCGGTTGCCGCAGCCAGGAGCGGTTGCGGCGCCAGAAGATGTAGGTGAGCAGGCCGACCGGGATGGGCAGCACATAGGTCAGCGCCCGGAAGACCAGCACGCCGGCTGCGACCTCGGCGCGCACACCGCCTGCCGCGGCCAGGCCGGTGATCAGCGCCAGCTCGACGACACCGAGGCCGCCTGGCGTCAACGGGATCGCGGACAGCAGCCGGGCGAAGGCGAAGACGGCCAGCGCCTCGGCCCAGCTCACCTCGCCCTCCGACACTCCGACGAACCGCAGCGCGAGCAGCAGGACCAGGAACAGCGACAGGTGGCTGACCAGCGTCGTGAACGTGATCCGGATCCAGCGCGCGCGCAGCAACAGAATCGTGCGGTCGCGGAACTTCATGGTGGCCAGCTCCCAGCCGTGCACCGGTGGGCGACGAAGCATTCGCAGCAGCGCCGAGGCGGCCCGTCCCGCGCCGAGGCCGATGCCGCGAGCCGACTCCTTGCTGCGCAGCAGAAGCGTGAAGACAGTTATCGCTCCGACCAGACCGGCGATGCCGAGCGCGCCCGCGACGATCCGTCCACCCCCGCCGCCACCACCGGTGAACGCGAGCAGCGCAAGTGCCAGCACCGGCATGGCGAGCTTGGCGAAGTTGTTCCACACGCCGGCCGCAAGCAACGACACCGAACTACGCGAGCGCGAGAACCCCCACGACGAATACATGCTGTAGCTCATGGCGATACCGAGGGCTCCGCCGCCAGGGATAGTGTTCGACACCGCCGTGCTGGATTCGGTGACGACGGCGGCCTGCCCGTAGGTGAGGCCCGGCATGGTCGACACCATCACGAACCAGTACGTCGCCAGGTTCCACAACGCTGCGAGGGCGAGCAGACCGAGTTGCCAAGAGCTCATCGAGCGGATGGACGCCCAGACTGCCGAGATGCTCGTGAACTGCGGCAAGAAGTACCAGAACACGAGGGCGACGATCGCAAGTGACACCAGGGGGGCGGCGATCCGCATCGCGCGCTGCCAGCGCCGGCCCGCGGCTGCGGTTGGTGTGTCGGGGGTCGTGGAGACGCCGGTCATCGCTGCCGTCCTAGCCGTGCGTCGAATCGGATGGTGCGGGATGCACCGGCGGCGTCGGGTCCAGCTCGAACCTGCCGTCGCTGTAGTCGTGCACCATCTGGCGCAGCGCGTCCCGGGTGACGAAGCCCAGGCCGTCGAGCACCGCGGTCAACGGCTGCGCGCCCGTCTTGCCGTGCAGCTCGAAGTGATAGGTGATGCACCCGCCGGAGTAGACGTAATAGCGCTCGCCGCGATACCCCGACCGGGCCGGTTCGACCCGCTCGTAGCGTCGTGTCCCGGGCTGCTCGCTGGCCGACTCCGTCGCGCCGTGCACGTCGCAGTCAGGGTTGACGGCCACTCTGACGGCCTGGCGGCCCTCCCGATCGGAGTTCAGCCAGAACCGGGCCGACCGATCGGACGCGTCCAGGCGCTCGAAGCTCCAGCCGATCGGCAGGGCGCCGATGCACGGCAGCAACGAGGCGCTTGGTACCGACTGCGCCATCAGCACGACGCCGGCGCTGAACGGGTCGGACGTGCGCCCGCCCGCATCGCACGTCGGCACGGCGTCGGTGCCACCCAGCTGGACATCGACGCAGCCCGCGAGCAGGGGGAGTGCGCAGGCGAGCACCGCGAGTCGTTTCACAGCGGGCTCTTGACGATGAGTTGGACGGCGAATATCGCGGCGATCGTCCCGCCGCAGATCACCACGAGGCTCAGCCCCACGCGCCGGATGCTCCAGCGCTGGATACGCACCGGACGCAGCCGGTAGGGCATCAGCGTGATGAACTCGGCATGCAGATCCTCGCCCTGGCTGCGCAGCATCCGGCGCAGCTGCGACGGCATGGTGAGCCCGCGGGTCGCGGCGAATGCCTCGGCGATCTCCTCGTCGTCGAAATACTCCCGGGCCCGGGCGTACACCCGCGGCGCATCGGTGCGCAGCGCCAGAACGAGCATCATGTTCGCCAGGTCGACGGCCTGCCGCCACGGACTGGGCCGCAGTTGCGCGAAGGCCGAGTCGATGATCAGCAGCTGCCCGTCACGGACGAGCAGGTTGGCCGGCTTGATGTCGCGGTGCGCCAGCCCTGCCTCCCACATGCGGCGAATCGCGAGCAGGCCTTGGTCGATCACGCTCTCGTCGATCTCGGTCTCGCCGATCTCCGTCGCCCCGTCGAAGAACTCCATGACCAGCAGGTACTCCCGCTCGGGAGTGAGCTCGACGATCCCGTACGGCTCGGGCACGCGCAGGCCCGCTGAGTGCAGCAGCCGCAGCGCGTAGTCCTCGTACTGGACGAGCCGGCGCACCGTGTTGAACGCCTTCTCGTCCTCGAGGCGGCCGTACAGCAGCGTCCGGCCGAGCTTGTACCAGCGATCGGCGCGCAAGTGCGTTGCCGCGTAAAGCTTGCCGAAGACGTACGTGTCGGGGTCGCCTTTGACCTTGATCCGCAAGGGTGTCGAGCCACCGGAGCCGGCCAGCCCGAACGGCTTCGCCTCGATCGCGATCAGGCCGAGCTGATCCTCGAGCGCGCGCACGATCGCCGCATGCCGCCGTTCGTCGATGTCCAGGTGCGCGGCTCGGCCGCGGTGATACGTCACCGGGAACACATCGTTGGGCGCGAAGATCCGGAAAGCCAGCAGTGTCACCGTCACACCTAGGACGACGCCGAACAGCGCGTCGCTCGGCGAGTCCTGGGCGAGGTAGAGCCGTGCCGCGGCGACGAGGGTCAGCACGACCGCGACCACGATCTTGCCGAGCTGCCGCGGCCGTCCGGCCGGGACGGTCGAGTACAGCGTGCTGATCGAGAACGCGGCGAGCACCGCCAAGGGAAGCGATGGCATCGCGAAGCCGGTCCACCCGCCTAGGATCTCGACGCCGAACGGACGCGGGCGGTGAATGACGCCGGCGATGGCGGCGGTCCCGTTGTCGACGACGAGCCCCGCGCCGAGCCACACGATCAGGTGTCGCCAGCGGCGCCAGAACAGCAGCACTACCAGGTTGACCAGCCACACGCCCTGCAGGGCGGGTCCGGTCGCCGGGGCGCTGACGACCTTCGCCACCCTGGTGAGCCAGGCCGAGCGTAGCGTCACGATGCGCTCGAGCAGGGCATGGTCGATCGCGTCGAGCGTCACGCCGGTGCGTCGGGTCAGCACAATAGTGATCCACAGCGCCACCGCCGACAGCGCGAACGCGAGCCACCACTTGCCGGACGCGTTGATCGCGCGAGGCAGCGGCGGCGGCTCACCGGAAGGACGGCGCTTCGAGTGTCGCCGGACGCGCGTATCGGGCGACGCGATCGCGGTGTCGACCTTGCCCACGTGAGGTACGGCTGTCATGGTCGTGCCGCCGACTCTGCTGATCGCAAACCGGCACCGCCGCGACACCGTGTCGCGGATCGAGTGCCGGCGCCTTTCATGGGCGGAGTCGGCCGAAGAACACGTCGCTCGGCCCATTCTCGGCCGCGGGTTGCCCCATGGTGACGACCACCGCAAAGCCCTGGCGCAGCCCAGTCATTCCCTGGTATTCACCCAGCTGGCCGCGTGGCGCTGTGCGTAGGTCGAACGGTCCGCTCGCATGTCTCTGCCGCCACGTCGCGGCCTCGTCGCTCGAATCGGCGAACCACACGTCGGTCGTCAAGGTGGCGTCGCCGGGGCGGTCGTTGCGCAGGTCGTACCAGATCACTCCGACCGTGCCGTGCGAATCGACCGCTATCACCGGTTCGAACGCGAATGCGGTGACGCCGGGCAGCTCGCTGGTCGTCCAGGTGCGTCCGCCGTCGCGGGATCGTGCCACGGCGATCGCGCCGGTACTGGGCGAGGTACTCGCCTCTGACGTGACGTACACGGTGCCGTCCGGGGCTATTGCCGCACTCGGAAATCCCGGCTGCGGCAGTTCGACACCGGACTCGGGATCGGCGAAGAACCCGACCGGATGTGACGCGATCTCGACCGCGGGTTGCCAGGTGCGCCCTTCATCGATGGAGCGGCTGGCGAACAGCGTGCCCTGCCCGAGGGCGACGTCGGCGTTGGCGAACACGGCGAGCAACGCGCCGTCCGGCAGCACGAGTATGTGGCCGGACAGATCGATGGCCGTCGCCGCAGGCTGGTGAATCGTGACGGGTGGCGACCAACTGACGCCACCGTCAGTGGTGCGCGCGAACCTGAGTTCGTTGGCCATCGGCACTTGATAGGTGTGGTCCCAATTCGCCCACACGAGGTAGGCATGTCCGGCCACAGTTGGGCTGGCCGTGACTGCATCGGTGTCGTTGCCGGGCTCAGCCGCCGCGATGATCGTCGGCTGCCGCCAGGTGCGCCCGCCGTCGGTCGACCGGCTCGCCACCACCGCCACGGGCGGCGGGTCAGCGGTCGCGTTGCCGATCGTGCCGCTGAAATAGACCGTTCCGTCGATCCCGACCGAGAGCCATGGATCGGCAGCGACGTCCGCCGTGCCTCCGGTGCAGACGGTCAGATCTGGAATCGTGCTGAGCTGCCACGTCCTGCCGCCGTCGCGCGAGGACTTGATGAGATCGCTGCGCGCCGCCTTCGGCCCGATATCCTGCTGCCAGGTGGCGATGATGTTGCGCGGGTCCGTCGGGTTCACCGCGATGGCCGGCTCGACTTCGGAGCCGGCGATCGCCTCCGCGTCCAGCCGGCCACCCGGACACCCAGCGGCGAATGGCGTAGGCCCGGACAGCGCTTGCAGCGCCCGGCCGCCGTCCGCGCCCGCAGGTGACTGCACCGCCACCAGCTGAACAGCCGCGATCAGCGACGCCGCGCCGAGCACAAGAAAGGCCCCCGAACGCACCGCGTACCCCTCCCCCGAAGCCCGGTCGCGGACGAGAAATCGTCCTCGCTATGCGGGCCCGCCTGCCGCCGGCCGGAGCCCATCGGCAGCAGGATGTGACGACCGTAACAGCACGTGAATGCATTTCCCTACTGTCGTGAAATTCAGCAGACGCCGACGCTACAAACCCCTTTGGCCGACGTTTAACGCACAGTCCTCTTAACCGGCGGTCAAGTGCCAAGAAGGCATGCGCGGTGGGCGCCAGCTAGGAGAGTGATCGCCCCTTGAGCGTGAGGGCGACCTACTTCTCGTACTCGCCGACCCACCGTGCGTCGAGGGGCAAGAGCTCGACTTCGTCGGCCACCTCGTCGTCTTCTTTCTTCATCTTGAACATGACCTGACGTCCCCGATCAAGGCCAACGCGACGTCCAGAAGGTGACCCTGCCAACCCGGGCGGCGCAAAGTGGTGGAGTGCTCCTCGCGAAATGATGTGATCAGCTAAGCCAACTGCCAAGCGGCGTTCGGCGCATCTAATCGCGTCGACGCTCGGCCGCAACCCGTTCGGGACTCCACCTGCTCCATCCGTGGAACTGCGAGACGTCACCGGCGTCCCATGCCGCACGTAGCCCTGGAGTGCTGAGATCCCAGTCGGGGCGGATCTCGCGCGTTACGGCGCGCAGGTCCCGGCGTAGGTCCTCGATCGACGGCCTGCCCCAGAACCAGTAGCCGTTGTAGATGCTGTGGATGATGAGCCCAGGCTTGAGGACCAGGGTGTGCGGGATCATCGGGTCGTGCTCGGAGTCGGTGTACTCCTGGATGTCGAGGTCCCGCTGCACGGTGCGCTCCGGGTCGGAGAGGAATGGCCACTGGGCGCCGACCGACGCGCGGAACTCCTGGCTGACATGGTGGTCATCGGTCGAGATCGTCACGATCTGGGTGTAGGCGACGGCGATCTGCGGATAGAACGCGGCGAGCTGTAGATGCTGTTGATGCTCCTTGGGGCAATAGTGGCCGCGCGCGAGCGTGAGAATCAGCGGGTCGTCACCCTGCAGGTCACTGAGCCTGCGCATGGTGTTCGTATGGTCGGCAAGCTCGTAGTCGTGGAACACTGCGCCAGGCGTGATGTCAGAACGCATCGCTTGGACTCCTTTGTAGCTGTGACAAGGATTGGACTAGGCAGGGCGCCGGCGATGGTCACGTCGCATTGGGCGTTGCGGTGGGTGCTTCGACGTCGTCGTAGACGCGTGCCGCAGCCAGCCGCCCGTCCGGGCCGCGCTCGTAAATTGCGATGCCGGCCTGAGGTGGCAAATCATGGCTGCCCCAGCGGACGCAGTTGTACTCCACGGCGCAGCGCACACCGTCGTCGGTCACGACGCAATGTTGCAGGCCGATACCGCCTCCTGCGCTGAAGCACCTCGTGAAGAACGAGCGGAGCTCGCTGGCACCGCGGTAGACGTTGGGTGGGCCGACAGGCTCGCGAAGGTATCCGTCGGGCGCGAAGGTGCTCACTATCTCGTCGGTGTCGCCCGCGTCCAGCGCCGCGTGGTAGCGGCCGACGACATCCCCGGGGTGGTCGCGCCCGGAGGTCAATATCGGGGGCCTAATGTGGCGCCGGCCGTCTACCGGCCATTGGCTGCAATACGTTCGAAACTCCATCGAGAGGTCGTCGGACGATTCGGCAACGACCGCCACTGGCCACGCCAGCTGACGCCCGTCGTCGGCCAGGTGCGCCAGCAGCTCCACCACGGCCCGGCCGTCGCCACACGTGGAGGCCACCGTTTCGATATGGGCGCGGCGCGCGGCAAGCCAGGACTTGTTCTGGTTGACGAACCGGCGAAGCTGCCGGTGACCACGGATCTCCCCGGCACGCGGGTCGAAGACCACCACATCACCAGGCCACCCGGTCTCCAGCGCGGAGGTATCGCCTTGGTTGAGCGCGGTGAAGTACTGCGCGACGGGGTCAGCACTTGCGGCCGCGCGGGTCTGCCCGCGCACCAGCTCGACGGCAGCGACGAAATCCGGAAACCACGGCATCTCGATTCCCTTCAGTCCCTCGACGGCCGGATAGTTGCCGGTGTCGTCTTATGAGGCGATGAACTGCTGCCCACCGTCGATGTCGTAGGTCGCGCCGGTGAGCGCGGTGTTGGTCATGATGTGGACGGCGAGTGCGGCTACGTCGAGGGGGCCGACGACGCGGCCGATGGGGAGCGTCGCCCGCAATTCATTACGGCGATCCTCGAGTCGATCTCCGAGCAGCGACGCAGACAACGGGGTGTCGACGAAGCCGGCGGCGATGAGGTTGACTCGGATCGGCGCAAGCTCGAGCGCGAGGGCCGCAGTGAACGGAGGCAGCACGGCGGTGGCCGCGGAGGCGATCCCGAGCTCGCGACTGATCCGTCGGCCGCCGGTGCCGCCCATGAGCAGCAGCGTGCCTCCGGGTCTCATCTTGCCGACTGCGTTGCGCGCGACGTCGAGCGCGACCACGATGTGATCGGTGAGCGCCTGGCGCACGTCGTCGGAACTCATGTCGAGCAGGGGCCCGTAGGCCGGGCCGCCGGCGGTGACCATCACATGGTCGATCGGCGTGGGCAGGTCCTGGAAGAACCTCTCCAGGGAGTCCGCGTCGGTGGCGTCGAAGGCCGCGGTGCGTTGCGCGCGCAGTTCCTGCGCTGCTTGCGCGAGCCGGTCGGGGTTGCGGCCGGTAAGCACGATCTCGGCGCCCTCGGTGCGGGCTTTCCGGGCGGTTTCGAGCCCGATTCCGGCGCTGCCGCCGATCACGACGACCGTCTGTCCGAGAAGGTCCGGCTTCCGCTGGCCGCCGATGGCGGTGGGGACGGTGCTCATGATTCCTCCGATGGGTGGCGCGACCGAGCGGGACGTGTGCGCGAATCGCGAGCGTGGTCAGGTGCACGGTCACGTCGTCGTCGCTCAGGTTGGCAGCTCCGTCCCGGCCTGCTCGGCCAGCATGTACTCGGCGTACCAGTCGGGCCAGTTCGGGTCTGCCTCGCCGGTGCGCTTCTCGTGCTCGCCGTGGGCGACTGAGGCGCGCCGCATCGCGCTCGCCAGGTCGCTCGTGGACCCGAACGACGTCACGGCCGAGTCGATGCGGCCGGGAAGTCGAGTCGTGATCTCCTGCAGGAGCCAGCCGTTGCCGTCCGGGTCACTGAACGACGCGAACGAGCTATAGCTGTCCGGCGAGCGCCCGCCCAGGTGACCGCTCGTATCGGCGTGGAACTGAGCGCCGGGCGCCGCGGGGTGAAACACCTCACTGACCTGGGCACCTTGGGCGACCAGCGCGTCGCGCGCGGCCTCGATGTCGGACACGATCAGGTACAGGTTCTGGACCGAGCCTGGCGCGCCGGAGGTCATGTCGGTGCCGAACTGGATCGAGGCGTCCGAGCCGGGTGGCGTGAACTGGACGACTCGGAAGCCGTTGTCGAAGGAGAAGTCGGCGTCGAGCCGCCACCCCAGGCCGCCGTAGAACGCCTTCGCGCGGTCGCCATCCGAGACGGGTAGGACGACGACTTCGAGCTTCAAGTCGACGTTCTTGACGCTCTCCATGTCGCCGGCGTCGCTGCTGCGGTCCTCGCTCATGCTCATCGCGGCCCCCGATGGTTGGTGTCACGAATGACGGTCCCGCGTTCCGGCGCGGCGTGGCAAGGGGTTCACCCTGGTCCCGGCGCCGCGCCCTGAGCCGCGCGACCCAGCTCGCCGTGGCAAGCAGGGCTCGAACTTCGGCGCGTGACGTCGCCGCGACCCGCGCGGGATCGCCGAAATGGGGCGCAGGCCCGGGCAGCGTCGGACGGCGGGGTACTGCGTCGTTATGCGCACTCAGGCCCGGGTGATCGATTCCTGTTCGGTCCCGAGGATCGGCTACCGAGACGACCGGTGCACGAGGTAGTGCCTGCCGCCTATGAGCGACCGGTTTCGGTCAGTTCCCATCCGACGGCTATCGCGGGGATCGAGCTCCGCGGTAGACAGAGACGCCGAGCTGGATCGTTTCAAGTCAGTCTTCGGTTGGTCCGTGGAGTGCGTTGAGGCCAATACGTGTCCGGAACGGAGTCGTCGATGCGGGGTCATCTGCAAGCACGTGCAGCGCGCTCTGTTGTCTTGACGCTGTGTGCCCTGCTCACCTGGGCCTCGTCGGTCGTTGCGACGGGCGCGGCTGCCAGCGCATCGCCGGCCGGTCTGAGCGTGACGAATCTGCAGGTGGACTACGTCACCGATCCGTTCGGGATCGACGACACGCATCCGAGCCTGAGCTGGCAGCTGGAGTCTGGTCTGAATGGCGAGCGGCAGACGGCCTACCGGATCCTCGTGGCCAGCGCGGCGGACCGGCTCAGCCCGGGGCGCGCCGACGTGTGGGACAGCGGCGAGGTCGTCTCGAACGCGTCCATCGGCGTGCCGTACGGCGGTCCGGTGTTGCAGTCGACGCGTCGCTACTACTGGACGGTCCAGGCATGGGGCGTGCACGGTGGACCGTCGAGCTGGGCGGCGCCGGCGTGGTGGGAGATGGGGCTGCTGGATCCGTCCGACTGGCAGGGCGCGCAATGGATCAGCCCGGACACCGCCAGTCAGGACTCATGGTCGGACTTCGCCGTCGACGTGGACTTCACCATCCGCAAGGGTGCGGCAAGTCTGCTGTTCCGTGCGCAGGACGCGAACAACCTCTACCTGTGGCAGGTCAACTCCGAGGTCGACCCGGGCCACGTGATGCTGCGTCCGCACCTCGAGCTCAACGGATCGTTCAGCCACCTCGTACCGGACGTCGACGTCAGCCAGGTGATCACCCAGCAGAACCTGGGCGAGCAGCACCACCTGCGCGTCGAGGCGAACGGCTCCACGTTCACCACCTGGATCGACGGCACCCTCGTGAACACCCTGACCGACAGCACGTTCAGCAAGGGCACGATCGGGTTCCGCGTCGGCGACTCGACCGAGGACTCGAGCTACGACAACCTCGCCGTCCATGGCCTCGACGGCGCCGCGCTGTTCTCCGACGACTTCTCCACCAGCCCCGATCCGGCGTTCCCGCAGACCCCGATCGTCGACGGGCAGCTCGAACCGGGCGGCGGCATCACCTTGTTGAACCGCGACCCCGGCGCGCCGATGCTGCGCGACACGTTCACGCTCGGCAAGAAGATCGCCCGGGCCCGTGCCTACGTCGACGGCCTCGGCTTCTACGAGATGCGCGTCAACGGCCACAAGGTTGGTGACGACGTGCTCAGCCCCGCCGACACCCCCTATCAGCAACGCGACCTGTACCGGACATACGACCTCACGAGCGACCTCCGGCAGGGCGCGAACACCGTCGGCATCTGGCTCGGCAACGGCTACGGCGCTCGCTTCAGCCAGTACGGGTTCAGGTGGCTCGGGCCCAAGCAGGCGACGCTGCTCATCGACGTCACCTACACCGACGGCACCCACCAGGCAGTCACCACCGACGGCAGCTGGACGTGGTCGAACGGGCCCGTCACCACCAACGACATCTACGCCGGCGAGAGCTACGACGCCCGGCTCGAGCAGCGCGGCTGGGACCAGCCAGGCTTCGACGCCGCATCCTGGCAGCCGGTGACGACGGTCGCCGCGCCGAGCACGAAGCTGGTCGCGGACGATGTACCGCCGGTGCGGGTGGTGCAGACCCTGCGCCCGGTGCGCCTGACCGAGCCACAGCCCGGGGTGTACGTCTACGACCTGGGGCAGAACATCGCCGGCTGGGAACAGCTACGCGTCCAGGGCGCGGCCGGCACCACCGTACGCATGCGTACGGCCGAAGACCTCGGCGCGGACGGGATGCTCGACACGACCACCAACCGCGGCGCGGCATCCACCGACACCTACACGCTCGCCGGTAGTGGCGGCGTCGAGACCTACGAGCCGCGCTTCACCTACCACGGCTTCCGCTACGTCGAGGTCACCGGCTATCCGGGCACGCCCACCCTCGGCGCGATCGCCGGACGCGTGGTGCATGCCGACGTCGCGTCGACGGGCACGTTCGCCTCGTCCGACTGGCTGCTGAACCAGATCTGGCAGAACAACCGCCGTACCATCCTGAACAACTCGATGAGCGTGCCCACCGACAACCCGGTCCGCGACGAGCGCACGCCCCCCGGTATGGACGTGCAGGCCTACCACGACGCGTCGATCCGCGAGTTCGGCATGGACCGCTTTTACGCCAACTACCTGCTCGACATGCCCCCCGGTACGGCGCTGCCGACCGATGGCGGCAACGCCCAGAACCCCGACATGGGCGGTAACCAGATCTCGCTGGCCTGGACGCTGTACGAGCAGTACGGCGACCGCGCCACGCTCGCACGGATGTATCCGGCCATGAAGGCGTTCGTCGACACGAACGCGACGAACGTGCCGGGCCACATCTGGCCGGCGAACCACGGCTTCGGCGACTGGTGCCCGCCCGTCTACGGCGACGGGGTGAACGGCGGCCTGGGCAGTCCGGGCATCGGCAACTGCACCAGCGAGGTGTCGCTCGTCAACACGGCACTGTCCTACCTGCAGGCCGTCGACGTCGTCCGGGCGGCCGACGCGCTGGGCCAGGCCGCGGACGCCGACCACTACACGGCGCTGGCCGCCGCCATCAAGGACGCCTTCAACGCGACGTTCCTCAACGCGACCCACGACGGCTACGCCGACGGTCGGCAGACCACGAGCATCCTGCCGCTGGCCTTCGGCATGGTCCCGGCCGACGACGTCCAGGCCGTCGGCGATCGACTCGTCAGCACCATCCTGGACGCCGGCCACGGCCACCTCGACACTGGCATCTTCGGCACGCGCTACCTCGTCGACGCTCTCGCCCGCATCGGCCGCATCGACGTGGCCATGATGGTGCTGGACCAGACGACCTACCCGGGATTCGGCTACGAGATCGGTCAGGGCGCGACGACTGACTGGGAGCAGTGGACCTGCCGCTCGAACATGGAGTCGCACGACCACGCCATGTTCAGCGGCATCAACGCCTCGCTCTACACCCAGTTGGCCGGCATCGACCCCACGGGCGCCGGCTACGGGACGCTGACCGTCGCCCCCCAGGTGCCGCCGAGCCTGAACCATGTGGCGGCGAGCATCGACACGGTCCGGGGTCCGGTCGCGTCGTCCTGGGCGGTCGACCGGACCGCGTTCACCCTGGACGTGACGATCCCGGTCAACGCCACCGCGGTCGTGTCCATGCCTCTGTTCGGCCACGGCTCGAACAGCGTGACCGCAGATCACCACGCCACACTGCTACGCATCGAGGGGGACACCGCGATGTATGCGGTCGGCTCAGGCCAATGGCAGTTCATCACGCACCTGTAGCCGCCACCGACCCACCCACCACTGGCGCCGCAAGCGATAACTGCGTGGCCGCACGGCTCTGGCGCACGGTGATCCCGATGCGATCAGCCGTCGCTCGCGGAACCGTCAACGGCGCAGCTGCGAACGGAATGACCTGCGGCGGCGGCGGAGCCGCGCATCGACGGCTATCGGCCCGTTGGTGTGCATGGATTTCCGGCTGGACGCCTAGCGTCCCGATGCCTAGAATCTCGAGGTATGTTGGGCGGACCGTTGAAGGTCAACGTGGATCTGATGCTGATGGGTGTGCTGCGCCGCGGCCCGGCACACGGGTACGCGATCATTGCCGCGCTACGCGAGCGCAGCGATGGCGAATTCGATCTGGCGGAGGGCACCATCTACCCCGCGCTGCACCGACTCGAGCGGGCTGGCCTCATCGAGAGCTCGCTCGAGTCGGCGCACGGGCGGCGGCGACGCACGTACGCACTGACTGCGCGCGGCCGCAAGGAGTTCACGACCCAGCGACGGGCGTGGCAGCGCTACGTCGCAAACATGCAGGCGGTGATCGCATGAGCGAGACCCCGATTGAGGACTATCTCGATGAACTCCTGCGCCGAACGCGTGCCGACGCGCGGACCACGCGACGGCTGCTGGATGAGGCCAGTGACCACCTGCACGCGACGGCGGCCGAACTGCACAGCGGCGGCATGTCGCGACAGGAGGCCGAGACCGAAGCCGTGCGCCGGTTCGGGCCGGTGACACCGATCGTGCACGCCACGTTCCGTCGGTCGTTCCTGGCTCTCGTGCTCGAGACGCTGCGTGCCGCGCTGTTCTTGGCGGGCTGCGGGCTGGTCGCGGTAGGCATCAGCGGACTTGTGGCCCTGGTGATGAACCTGTGGGCCGGACGCTCGTTCGTCGGCGGGGAAACCGTGTTCCCGGGCGCAGGCGCGTCGAGCCAGGAGACCGCAGACGACGCGGTCGTGCTGCGTGTCATCGCCGGGCTGGTCGGGCTTCTGCTGCTGCTCGGCTACCTTGCCTGGCGCCGGCACACCAGTTTTCCGCCCCTGCTTCCGGCCGGCCTGGTCGACGCGCTAGGCGCGGCCGCGTTCGCCGCCGGTACCGCTGGCCTCGCGATCGCGTCCGCCGACCAAGCCGCGCAGACCGGCACCTCCGGCGTCGGCTTCCCGCTCAGCGGCGCACTCGTCGCCCTTCCCGCGACCGTGTACTTCTGCATCCGCGCCGCCCGCGCCCTGCTGCCCTCCGCACCACTCCGTATCAATCCATCTGAATGACCGTGACTCAGCGGTCGACTGCTCGCGGTCGGCGCCTGCTACTCGTAGGGCTGAGGCGGCGGAGTCCGGTCATCGACGCCAGCATGCCGGCCGGCGTACCTCGATCTGGACGACACGGTGCGGCTGGCGTTCGGATACGCCGAGCAGGCCTCGGGTTCGGCTACTGCGACGTGAAGGATCCGCTCGAGGTTGTGCATTTCGCGGTGAGCCCGCAGGTGATACCGCCTCGGTCGCTGCCCGGACCGCGGTCAGCTGGTCAGACGGTCGACGTCGGCGAGCAGGTGGGAGACCTGGCCGGTCACGCTGAACCGGTTGCGCGCGTATTGCGCGGCCACGGGTCCGCGGGTGGTCTTCCAGTCGGCGTCGAGGGCTCGGGTGATCGCTTCGGCCAGTGCCGCGGCGAGCGCGGTCCGATCGTCGGTCTCGGGGACCAGGGTGCCGACCTCGTTGGTGACGAAGTCGCGTGGGCCGCCTGAGTCGGCGCCGATCACCGGAGTGCCGCAGGCCATGCACTCGACGAAGACTAGTCCGAACGGTTCGCGATAGGAGGGGAAGCAGCCGACGTCGGCGCAGCCGAACAGCAGGGCGAGTTCGTCCTGAGGGCGCGGCCCGAGGAAGTAGGTACGGCGTAACCCGAGCTCGGTGGCCAGCTCATGCATGGCGCGCTGGGCCTCGGGTGGACCGGAGCCGATCACGAGGGTGAGGATTCGGCGCTCGTCCTGTTCGTAGATCGCTGCCGCGCGGAGTAGCGCGTCCAACCGTTTCCACTCGGCGAACTTGCCGCAGAATGCGACGACGGCGTCGAACCCTTCCGACGAGGCGACCGCTTCGGGCTCGAGGTCGCTGCCGTCGAGAGGCTGCGTGCAGAACCCAGCCAGCACCGCCGCTCGGTCGGTGCCGTCGGGTAGTGGGAGGAAGACATGCTGGTTGTAACCGTTGGGGGAGAGCACGACCCGCTCGCGCGGGAACTCGGGAAAGACGTCGAGCAACGCATTCACCTGCTCGATCGAGATCGCCGCGGCCACGTCGACGCCGTGCTCCGGATCGGCGAAGTCGAAGATCCTCTCGCGCTGCATGAACGGCAAGAACCTCAGCGGGAATTCCTCCGGCTCGTCGCCGCGCCGCTCGCTGTCGAACATCTTGAGCTCGGTACCGTGCGTGAAGCACAGCAGCGTCATCCGCGCTCGGCCGTCCGCTACCCGGCGCCGGTTGACGTCGCGCAGCACCACGGTGTTCATGAACGCGTGATGCGCGATTGCGAGGCTGAACTGGTCGCCGGTACGCGACTCGATCTCGTCCATCCAGCCGGCGACGGCATCAGTCAGCCTGAGCCGGTAGGCATCCACCTCGGCCTCGCTCATCGAGTGCCAGCGGTAGCTGCTGACCGGAGACACCGACTCGCAGATCGGGATGTCGTGTTCGAGCGGGAAGACGTGAACGTCCTCTTCCTCGAATCGCTGGCGGCGGGACGGATACATCGAGTAACACCGCACGCCCTGCAACGCGTTGTACGCATGATGGTGCGACTCATGCAGAATGCCCGAGCCGGGCGCGAACTCGCCGTCGCGCTGCCAATTGTTGGTGCCAAGTTGAAAGATCAACCGGTCAGCCACCGCTACAGCTTAGGGGTCAGGACCTGTGTCACGGCCTGCCTCGGTCGGACTGGCTGGGACGTAGCCGCTCGCGCCAGGACGCATGCGATCGATCTGCACTACTGCCGCCGTCAATCGGCAGCGCAGCTATCGACGGCGCGCCAGCACGAATCGGGGGCCGCCGCCGCGTCACCGGAGCGCGGCGTCAGTCGGTGGTCGCGGTCATGCGGACGGACACCAGGATGTTGGGAATGTCGACGCCAAGCTTCGCGACATACCTGGTCGGTTTGTCGTTCGGGAAGAACTCGGCGTACTCCTCATTGAAGGCGGCGAAGTCTGTCGGGTTCGCCAGCAGTACTCCCACCTCGACGACGTCATCTCGGGTTGCTCCCGCTGCGCGCAGGATGTGCTCGCAGTTCGCCAGAGCCTGCGCGGTCTGCTGCTGGATGGTCACACCGGCGAGTTCACCCGTGCTGGCGTCGACGCCGACCATGCCGGACACGAAAATCTGTGCGCCGACCTTGACGCCCTGACTGTAAAGGGGCGAACTCGGTCCGGCCGGCGTGCTGATGATCTGTCGTGTCATCCCTGATTCTCCCCGTCGTCCATCCAGACAACCTGCGTCCGGTCGTCATCGAGCAGCGGCGTCACCAATGCGTTGGCCCGTCACGCTTCACGGTTTGCGGGCGGCGGCCAAGGCGGCGGCCTCGTTGGCCAGACGCGGCCAGCCGAATCGCTCGCACCAGACGGGAAAGTCCTCTGTCGGGCCGGTCCACTCCCAGTCGTCGACTGCGCCGACGGCGGCGTCTGTGCGCAGCGTGGCCAACAGCTTGAACGTGTCGGCATCCGCACGTTGGGAAACGAGCGTCGCCGCCAACTTGGCCGCGCCGCGCACCGTGACGTCCCAGTCCTTGGCTTCGGTCGGGATGTCGTCCAGGTGCCCGTAGCGGGCGAGCAGCGTCGCTGCGGACTTCGCGCCGAATCCCGGCAAGCCCGGGAACCCGTCTGCGCTGTCCCCGACGAGGGCCAGCCAGTCGGGGATCGACTCGGCAGGGACGCCGAACTTCGCGATCACTCCCTCGGCGTTGATCAGCTTGTCCTGACGGCGGTCCCACTGGATGACCTTGCCGCCGACGCATTGTCCGAGGTCCTTGTCGGGCGTGCAGATGATCACCTGCTCGACCCGTGGGTCGGCAGCGGCGACCACGGCGGCGCTGGCCAGGCCGTCGTCCGCCTCGACGTCCACCATCGGCCAGACCGCGACGCCCAGTGCCAGCAGCGCCGCCTCCAGCCAGTCGAACTGCGCCAACAGCAGCGGATCCATGCCGGCGCTCGACTTGTACGTCGGCCACATGTCGTTGCGGAACGATTCGATGACGTGATCAGTCGCGACCCCGACATGGGTTGCGCCGTCCTGCAGCATCGTGAACACCGACTGGACGACGCCACGGGTCGCGCCGATCTCGATGCCGGCGCTGTCGAGATGTCCCGGCCGCGGCGCGTAGTACTGCCGGAAGATCTCGTAGGTCCCGTCGACGAGATGAACAATCACCTCGCGAGCCTGTCACAGCGCAAATGAGCTCCGCGCCGCCCACGCCGAGCTGCGAAGCGCTCGGCAGCGCGATCGCTCCGTGTGTCCCGTATGGGATCCGCTACTGAGACGTGGGTCGCCAGACAAGATCGGGTCCGCTCGGGTCGTCTGGGCGGTGCCACGACGCAGGGTGCGGTGTCGTGGTGGCGAGAACGTCCGTAAGCCACCAGGTCTGGTCCGGGTTCCAGCCGGCGAGGAGGGTCGCCGAGTCGCCGTCGGCGAGGGGTAGCGCGCGGGTCGCGGTGGTGAGGTAGCCGGCTACGGAGAGGTGCACCGCGTCCCAGTCGTCGGCGATGGCATGCCAGTCCGGTATGCGCCAGATACCGACCCGGCCGGTGGTCCTGTACCAGTCGTGTCGGCGCGCATTCGTTACGTCGAGCGGGTAACGGTCGACTAGACGGACCCACGCCTCCGGCCGGTCGATCTCCCACACCCGCGGCACGCGGGTCGTCATCAGCGGCCAGACCGAGGCACTGCGCTGGCCGAAGCTGTCCTCTTCCCAGGCGAGCTCGATCGAGCCGATCCCTGGCAGCGGCCGGGTGGTGGTCACCACCGAAGCCATCGCCGGGGTCGACCACCAACACCCGCTGAGCGGCGCGGCCGGATCAGCCGGACGGTCAGTGCCGGCGGTGCGGTCCTCCTCGAGCATTCCGGCCCGCCAGTGATGCAGCCGTTCCCGCGCTCCTGTCAGCATGGGAGGCGACGGAGGGTGGTCGGCGTCGAACCGGCTCGTGTAGCGCAACGCAGCCAAGTCGACCGGCGTCCCCCACCAAGCCGACGCCGGCGCGGTCGCGACCGCATTGGCAATCGGACGCAGGGCAGCGACGACACCCGGGTCAGCCGCCACCACGTCCTCGTCGTGCGGTGGCTGCCAATACATGGCGTTGCTGACGGACCAGTCCAACAGGTCAAGAAACGCCAGCGGATCGCGCCACGCGTACACGGGCGTGGGATCTACGGCCTCCAGCGCGCGGATGAGATCGTCGCGGCCAGCCGTGTCACCGGCCTGCCACGCCGACCACACCTCCTCGGTCAGCCGGTGCGCGACCGCCATGCACAAGCCACGCCCGCGCGGGCCGATCAGCAGATCGTCCGCCGTCAGCACAGCCACGACGCGACGCTACGTCAACCCGACGCTGCCCCGTCACCCAGCGGCCAGCGTGCACGCCGTCGCGACTGGTAACGGCCGCATCGCCTCGATAGCGGAATTCGCCGGACTGCCCAGCCAAGCACGCCACCAGGAGCAGGCCTTCGCCTCGACAGCGCGCGACTTCCGCGGCCAGCGCGACGAATGGTCCCAACTGCCCGCCGCCTTCAAGCAGGCCAAGGCCCTGACCACCTTCGGCGCCAAGCCCGCTCATCGTCATCACTGCAGCCGAGGGTCAGGACCAAGGCTGGTTCGCCGCCCAGGACAAGCAGGCCAGCTACGGCCCTGGCCCTGCCAGACGCCGCGGCAGCTGTGCATGGACAGACTGTCCACTGTGGATGGTGCTAACCGGGTCAACCCGACAGGCCATCGTTCGACATCGCATCGAAGTCACTGCGACAGGCTGGGGGGCAACCCGAATCGGGTGAGGTCGGCGGTGAGGAAGGCGGTCACCTCGGCGACGCGTCCGCTACTGCTCCGCGGTGTCGTCCCACAGGTAGGTGCCGAAGGCGAGTTGGCCGTTCGCGGTGGTGGGCAGGAACCGCCAGTGAGATTGCAGGGGGCCGCCGAGCAGGAAGGCGCGGATTTCGTCCGCGCCGTGGTACCACTCGGGCAGTGGCGGCATCGAGTAGCGGGCGTCGTCGGTGAGCATCGTGACGATCGCGTCGACATCACCGGCCTGCCAGGCGTCGGTCCAGCGGGTGACGATCGCGCCGATCGCTTGGTCGCCGAGCTCGTGGAGGACCGTCTGCTGGGTCGGCGCGGTCGAGTCGATCACCGTGCTGGCTCGCTGCAGGGCGCTGTTCACGGCCGCGGTGGAGGTATCGAGCTGGACGGCCACCTCGGCCGCCGTGAACCCGAGCACCTCGCGCAGGATCAGCACCGCCCGCTGGATCACGGACAGGTGCTGCAGCGCCGCGACGAATGCGAGCTCGACGCTCTCGCGGGCCAGGTAGTGGGTCTCGGGCGACGCGTCCGGGTAGGGCTCTAGCCAGCTGACCTCGGTCGCGGGCGTGCCCGGCGCAACGCCTACGGGCAGCTCTCGCCGGGCCCGCTGGTCGAGGGCGGTGCGGCAACGGTTGGTCGCGATCTTGTACAGCCACGCACGGACGAAGCCGCGCTCGTCGAGCCGGCCGACGCTGCGCCATGCGCGGAGGAGCTTTCCTGCACCACGTCCTCGGCGTCGTGCAACGAGCCGAGCATCCGGTAGCAGTGCGCCCGCAGCTCGCCGCGGTACGGCGCGACCAGCTGCTCGAACGCAGCGGAGTCACCGGACCGGGCGGGTGCAGCGGATGACGAGCGAAGGCTAGGCCCAGAGCGTCAGAAGCCGACCAGCGAGGCCAGCACCCGGCCCCACTCCTCGCGGAAGACCTCCTCCAGCACGCTCAGCGCTGCCGTCGGTCATCAGCGTCCGGCCGGCCAACGCGGCAAAGTCGGCGTACACCGCCTCCCGCTCGGCATCCGGCAGCGCCTCGGCATAGCCGGGCTCGGCGTAGATCATCAGGGCGTACTGCATCACAACCTCCGGGGTGGGCTCTCACCCGCACGACGAACGAACAGCCGCGCACGGGACACCACCAGCGTTCACAACTCAGCGACGGCGCAGACGGTGGGCGCCGACCTCGCAACCGACCAGTCGCGAGCTCAGTCCTCAGCTCACCGCCTTCTTCACGAGCGCGGTGATCCTTGCCTCTTCGGCGGAGGTCAGCTCCTTCAGCGCGAAGTAGGTCGGCCACATGGCGCCTTCGTCGAGGTTCGCCTCGTCGCTGAAGCCGAACGTCGCGTACCTCGTTTTGAACTTCTGCGCGCTTTGGAAGAAGCAGACGACCTTGCCGTCCTGGGCGTACGCCGGCATCCCGTACCAGGTTTTCGGCGAGAGCGTTGGCGCGCTGGCTTTGATGATCGCATGGAGCCGCTCGGCCATGACGCGATCCGGTTCCGGCATTTCGGCGATCTTCGCGAGCACGTCGCTTTCCCCGTCAGCCTTGGCCGCGCGCGGGCCGCGGCGCGTGGCCGCCTTCAGTTCTTGAGCGCGTTCCTTCATCGCGGCTCGTTCCTCGTCGGTGAATCCCTCGAACGTCTTGCCGGTCGCGGTCGTCCTCTTGGCGGACTGCTGCGTGCCCTTCTTTGCAGGTTTCCTCTCAGCCATTGCGAAGCACCTCCGTGGCCATGCTCATCGTGTCTCCGTCTCGTAGGCGGGGCCGCCTCCGCGGGTCTCCGTGCTCGGCCTCCTTCACCCGGCCGTCTGCGCGGGTCATGGCTGCTATCGGTGGCCCGCAGGATCCGGCGCATTCTGCCGTGTCCGACGTCGCTGCGGATCTCGAAGCGAGGGTGTCGCGGTCGAAGGCCACGGAGGCGTTCGGGTCGTCGTGCGGGAGCAAGGTCTGGTGAATGGCGATGCACATGACGGTCACGTTAGGCGCAGCTCGGCGACCCGCGCTTCTCGATTCCTGATCGGTATGGTCACCTGTTTCGCCACGCAGCTCGCGGCGCATGTCACCTGTCAACGAACCTCAGACGCGGGACAACAACGTCGTCCACATTGACGTTCTGGTTCTCCGACGCCACTGTCCACTATGGACGGTCTGTCATCGGCCGTGTCATCGAACCAGTGGCGTGCGGCGTGCGGCTCGGCCGGCTCCCTCCAGCGCACCTCGCACGACGCGATCGTGCAGCGGTGTGATCGCTTTCCACACCGCACGCGCCAGATGGTTGTGGTGGCCGACGAGCGTGGCGAACAAGAGCCCGTCCGGTCGGCCGACGAAGAGCAACTCGGCCGGCATCCCGATGCGCGAGGTCGCGCCGAGCAGTGCGTACTCGTCGTTGCTCTGTCGCACCTCCCAGCCGAGCACGTGTTCGGGAGATCGGACCGAACCGAGGCGCAACCCGAGCGCGAACCATCCTCGCCTCAGGCTCCTCCGTAGGCGTTCCGGAGCGCCTTCGAGCATCTCCCGCGCCCACTGCTCGCCGGTCAGCGTGACGTCCGGGCCTGCGTCGAGGACGAAACAGTCCGCGTAGTCGATCCGGGAAAGGGTGCTGACGCGACGCGCGAACTCCGGCAACTCGACGGCGCGCACGGCGCTTCCCGAGGGCTCCGCGGCGCTGGCCGCAGCGTGGCCCGGAGCGGCCTGCGGCCGCCGCCCGGCTCGTGATCCGTTGGTCATGGGCTTCCTCCTGGTCGAGTCCCTGACCCGTAGTATACGCCTGCGTATATATCAAGACTGCAGGCGATACTGGACGCACTATGGCCGCCGAGATCCGCACCCCACGCCGCGGGTGGGTCGAGGCGGGACTGCGCGCGCTGGCGCACGGCGGGCCGGACGCCGTCCGCGTCGAGGCGCTCGCGAAGTCACTCGGCGTGACCAAGGGCGGCTTCTACGGCCACTTTGCCGACCGTGCCGAGCTGCTCACCGAAATGCTCGACACCTGGGAACGGGAGAGCACCGACGAGGTGCTCAGCCGGGTCGAGCGCGAGGGCGGCGACGCCCGGGTCAGGATCCGCAAGGCCGGTCTGCTCACCTTCTCCAGTGACCGGCTGCTGCCCATCGATCTCGCGATCCGCGACTGGGCCCGGCGCGACCCCGACGTCGCCGACCGGCTGCGCCGCGTCGACAACCGGCGAATGGACCACCTACGCTCCCAGTTCCGGCAGCTGCACCCCGACGCCGACGACGACTCCATCGAGGCGCGCAGCACGCTCGCGTTCGCACTGCTCATCGGCGAACACTTCATGGCCACCGACCACGGCGGGAGGAGCCGCGTACACGTCCTCGAACAGGCCGCCAAACTGCTCGGGGCGTGATCGGCAAACCGCAATGCGAGCGGGCCGGCCGCCCGCAGCCAGACGACCGGGGTCGGTGAGGGGAACCAGCACAACCGCGTCCGGCCGGTGCGACCACTGACCATTCCCTGGCCGCCGCGCGACGTCAGGCACCGATTCGTCATCTGGTCGCGCTAGCGTCGTCGGGCGTTGCGAGACATTTGCCTCTGTGGCGGAAGGGCCGCGGAGGCAGTGCTCGCGTTGGAGGTGGGAGATGGGTGCATTCTTCCGGCTGCCAGCCGCCGGGGTCATGTTCTTCGTCAGTGCGTGGCTGCTGATGATCTTCGCGGGCATTGTGGCCGGCGATGTCGGCATCAAGCCGTTCGGTTACGGCACATCGATGGTGCTCACCATCGGACTCTGGCTGGTCATCGCTCCCGCGGCGGGGGCCGTCGCGGGACCAGGAGCGAGGCAGCTGTCCAAGCGCCGAGCTGGCTCCGAGTCAGTCCGGTAGCGCATCGGGGAGGGATGAGGCTGTCCGCCCACCATTCTCGGCCGCAACCAAGACGTCGCTTCTCGAGCGGCTCAGCGACGCACGCGGTAGCGGATGTGGGTGGCCTGTGGTGTGTCGATCACCCGAACGATCTCCAGCTCGACGCGCGCCCGCAACACCTCGAACAGCCGACGACCGCCACCGAACAGCACTGGGATCTGGTGGATCTGCAGCTCGTCCAGCACGCCGGCTCGAGTGCCTGTTGCGCCGTGTGCGCGCCATGCACCGCCACGTTGCGGTCCGCGGTGGCGGCCTTCGCTTGCGCCATGGCGCCGGCGATTCCATCGCTCACGTAGGTCACCGATGGATAGTTCGCGACGGACGGGTCGGGCGGCCGGTGACTGGCCACGAAGATCGGTACGCCGTGATGATCGCCGCCCCAGTGATCGACCTGTTCCGCGGTACGCCGACCCGCCAGCACCGTGCCGGTCGCGTCCCATTCGTCGGACAACTCCCCGGCCGGGCCGGCCGGCCGTTCCCCGTCCGGAGTGGTGATCCACTCGTGCAGCCGTCGAGTGACATCGACATGTAGAGCACTGATGCAGACACCCCGATCTCCTGTCGTCTTGATCCAACCTGGTTACCGGACATGGCCGTAGTTGGCCTTGCAGCCGCCAACGGTGAGAAAGCTCAGCTCGCTGCCGAGCGATGCGCGCCGGTGCGCGCAGAGGTTAGGTGAGGGCGATGGCAGCGACAGCGCCCGCGCACAGGGCAAGGCCGAGGCGCTGCGTTGAGCTGAATCTTTCGTGCAGGATCGCGCGGGCGAGCACGACTGTGACGCCCGGGTACAAGGAGGTGAGTACTGCAACGGTGGTCATCATGCCGGAGTGGGTCGCATAGAAGTACAGCAGCGTCGCGCTCATGCCCCCGACTCCCACGAGGATCGGCAAACCAGCGGTCCGGACGTTGACGTGTAGTGGTTTGCACGACCTGGCTGCGACGGCAAGAACGAGCAGCAGCGCACTGGTCTGCTCTGCTGCGATGGGCCACAAACCCGCCTGCCCTCCCGCCTGCGCGAGAGCGACGAACAGCACGCCGAAGCCGGCGCCCGCGACGAGGCCGTCGGTTACGCCTGCTGTCTTCAGCGTGACGGATCCGGAGATGCCGTTCGCCGCTGCGAGCGCGATCGCCGGGAGTGCCATCACGACGCCGATCATCGCGAGCGGGCTCGGGCGCTCGCCAACAGCAACGCCCACGACGACGGGTACCACTGCTGAGCCCACTGCGGATATCGGTCCAACGACGCTCATCTGCCCACGGGACAGGCCGCGATACAGAGCAAGGGTGCCGACGCCGCCGCCAAGGCCGCTGATGAGGCCCCATGCAATCGCGTGAGCACTCGGTGTTTGCCCGCCGCCCACGATGAGCACGACCCAGACGAGGACCGTCGCGGCCGCTGAACCGGTGACAGTGACTGGCATGAAGGCCATGCGCCGCGACAGCAGGCCGCCGCCGAAATCGGCGCCGCCGTACAAGAGAGCCGCGGCTAGCCCGAGAACGATTCCCATGATGTGCCTTGCAAGATGTCGGACCTGGTGGTTGGTGTACGGGGTTTCGTCGGCGCTCCTGATCGGGAAGCTGTTCGCGTGGTCAAGCTTTGCCGGAATTGGTCCGCGCATCAAGGTCGGTTTCGAGTAGCGGATCCAGTACCAATTTCGGGCCGAAGGCGATCAAGCCCAAGGGAGTGTTCGTCTGGTCGGGGATGAACGTGCCGACGTTGCCAGACGGCGAGATCGGGTCCCACAGACCTTGGTCGCGTTCAAGGCGTGCGCAGCGAACCATTTCGAGTGACATCAGAGCATGACCGCCATGACCGGCTGCCACGCATGCGAGCGATGACAGCGGTCAGTGCAAGGTTTGCGGCCCGATGCAACGGCGTGGCGTTGCGAGTGCTGCACGATCTACGACCGGCAGCCTCATCGCCATCGAAACTGCAAAGTCTCTCAGCCTGTCGCTCGAATCTCCCGCAGCTCGCGGAGGCGGTGGCGCGCCATCGCCTCGACCGCATGATCCAGCCCAGCCCGGATGCCTGCTTGCCGCAGTTGGTAGCGGCATCGGGCGACGCAACGTAACACTGTTCCGGGCGGCAATGCGCCGCGATACTCGGCGACCAGACGGCCGCTGACCTCACGGATGGGATCGTCCATTCTGTGTTCCCCGACGCTTCGGCTCATGGTCCTCCTGCCGGTGGATCGGCCAACCCGACCGCACCGCCGCTAGGTCGCCACGCAAACTGAGACCGCGGTGTCTCCCTTCGCGGTCAGGACCGTACGCATGTCCTCCGAAGACCACAAGGGGTGCACGCGAGATAACACTGGGTGCGCCGCTTCGACATCGATGACGCTTGACGTAATCGACTTGCGTCGCGGGCGCTGGTTGCCTGGGTTCATGAGCGAGAGCAACGCATGCCGTCCCGTCCGGTACGACCGTACGTTGCGGGCGGTCATGTGGATGGACGCTTTCCTGTCCGCTGCGGTCGTCGTCGTCAGTGTGATCGAGAGCGCGGTCGTGGCGGCATTCGGAGTGCCACGTGGAATGACCTTCGCGCTCGGCCTGGCCGTGATTGTGTGTGCGGTCCTCCGCGCCACCTTTGGAGCGATCACCGGGGTGCTGCTCATGGTGCGGTTGCGCGCCGGCGAGTATCTGCTGCCGGCACAGCTGCGGTTGCCGCTTCCGGCGCCCATGCGGATCGTGACCGAATCGCAGCGGTCGCGGGACCCTCGGCGACTGTCCACTGTGGACGATCTGGCATCGGCCGTGTCGTCGAACTGCCGCCATAATCGGGCGGTTCGCGGTTCGCGTCCGCGCGTCGGCTCCGGCTCATCTGAGTGCTTATGGGGTTGTACGCGGTGAGATGAGATATGCGTGGTTGCTTCGGCCTGCGGCGGGTGGTTTGCTGCAGATGTCGGAGACCGACTCGCCATGAATTGCCACGGGCGCGGGCAATTCCCTATGCACGCCGATGTGCGTTCCGGGGCGACCGGCCCGTACCCGTCACCGATCTTCTTCGGGAAGGGGGACGGTGGTGTGGCACTGAGAAGATCCGCGCAGCTGAGTATCGCGATCGCGTCCGTCGTGCTGGTCGGCATGACGCTTTCGTCGTGTGCGAGTTCCAAGAAGTCGACCACATCGGGCGGCGCCTTCACCTACTGCACCGACCCCACCTATCCGCCGGCCGAGTTCTACCAGGCGGCCCGGCGCGGAGCTGGAGAGGTGACCAAAACCCTCGTCGGCGCCGACATCGATATCGGCAAGGCGGTGGCGAAGCGCCTCGGTGGGCATGCGGAGTTCGTCGCCACACCGTTCGCCGACATCATCGGTTCGCTGCTCGACAAGAAGTGTGACGCGATCATCTCTTTCATCAACGACACGGCGGGCCGGCGTCAGCAGATGTCGTTTGCTGATTACGCCGCGTTCGGTCAGTCGGTTCTGGTGAAGAATGGGGCTCCGGTGATCCACGGGGTCTCGGACCTGTTCGGTAAGACGGTGTCGGTCGCGCGTGGGACAACCGAGGAGCAGTTTCTGACCAGCCAGAACAAGGCGGCGAACGGCAAACCGCCGATCAAGATCCTCTCGTTCGCCAGTGACGACGACGCAATCTATGCATTGACGCAAGGCGCTGCCGAGGTTTATTTCGGCGACACACCGGTGGTCAGCTTACTGGTTTCCCAGAACTCGTCATTGACGCAGGGTCCTGAAATCGTGAAAGCGATTCCGGTCGGCATCGCGTTGCGGATAGGCGATTCTCGGCTGGCTGGGACGAAGAAAGCGATCAGCGACATGTACGCCGACGGCACGATGGGCGTGATTCTCGCCAAGTGGAAACTCACCCAGTTCGCCATCACGCCATGAGCGCGGGCGGACGGACGCATTGACGCGTCACTTAAGCGCCGAACAGCATGACCGTCCACGCCGGTCTTGACGCCACCCGGAGGTAGCCAATGACGCAGAAGCTCCTCGAGGCGGTCGAGTCGCCGAACCTGAAGCGGTCGGTTGGCTTCTGGGGACTGATGTTCGTCTCGCTCGGCTCGATCATCGGATCCGGGTGGCTGCTCGGTGCGCTGTTCGCGGCAGAGACCGCCGGACCGGCGTCGCTGCTGTCGTGGGTGCTGGCTGCGGCGATGCTAATGGTGCTGGCGTTGATCCACGCCGAGCTAGGGGCGGCATATCCGGTCGCCGGTGGTACCGCGCGCTTTCCGTATTTCGCGTTCGGTGCGCTGGCGGGTTTCACCGCCGGTTGGGCGGCATGGCTGCAGGCGGTGACGATCGCGCCGATCGAGGTCGAGGCGGCCATCTCATACATGGCCAGCACCAAATGGTCCAAGGAGCATCTGGTGATGCTGCATCCGAACGGCACCTTGAACGGCACCGGTCTGGTCATCGCCACTGGGGCGATGCTGCTGTTCACGATCATCAACCTGGCCGGCGCGAAACTGCTGTCCGACAGCAACAGCGTCATGGTGATCTGGAAAGCCGCAGTGCCCATTCTGACGGTGGTCGTTCTGCTGACCCTGAGCTTCCATGCATCGAACTTCCACGCCGGCGGCGGATTCGCTCCCTTCGGCGCGCATGGCATCTTCGCCGCGCTGCCGATCGGTGTCGTGTTCGCCTTGCAGGGTTTCGAGCAAGCCGTCCAAATGGCGGGTGAGGCGAAGAACCCACAACGCGACGTCTCTCGCGCGGTGATCATGGCCATGTCCATCGGTGCTTCGATCTACATCCTGCTCCAGGTCTGCTTCATCGGTGCGCTCAGCCCGGCGAACCTCGTCCACGGTTGGGCTGCGCCGATCGGTGCCGGCGACTTCGGGCCGTTCTACACGCTGGCGCTGGCGGCCGGGGCCGGTTGGCTGGCGACGATATTGCTGATCGACGCGGTGGTCTCACCCGCAGGCACCGGGTTGGTCTACCTCGGCACATCCGCCCGCTTGTCCTACGCTCTCGGCGAAGAGGAGGTGCTCCCTGACCAGCTGACCAAGGTGAACAAGTCCGGCGTGCCGGTCTACTCGATCCTGCTGGCATTCGTCATCGGCGAGCTGGCGTTCCTTCCGTTCCCGAGCTGGAGCTCCCTCGTCGGCCTGGTCACGTCGGCGACCGCGATCATGTACGGGTTCGCGCCGGTGTCTCTCGCCGCTCTGCAACAACGCGATCCTGACCGACCACGTCCATACCGCATGCCGTACCCGAAGATGCTCAACCCCATCGGCTTCATTGCCGCCAACCTGATCATCTACTGGAGCGGCTTCGAGGCCACCTGGAAACTGCTCACCGGTATCTTCCTCGGCCGCATCGTCTTCGAGATCGCCCTTCGCCGCTCGGACACCCTGAAGCGCACCGACATCGACTGGCGCGCCGCATCCTGGATCTGGCCATGGCTGATCGGCATGACGATCATTGGTCTGCTCGGCCGATACGGCAACGGCTCGCACAACGTCTTCCCGAACTGGATCGACCTCGTCGTGGTCATCGCGTTCAGTCTGATCATCTTCTACTACGCCGTCAGCCTCGCCATGAACGCCGAGCAGATCAAGGACAACCTGGAGAGCGAGCAACGGCAGTTAGCTGCGACGGCGGAGCTGAACCTGCCCGGCTAGTCGACCGGGTCGCGGATGAGCGGGCAGGTCATGCAGTGACCGCCGCCGCGGCCGCGGCCGAGTTCTGCGCCGACGATTGTGACGACCTCGATGCCCGCCTTGCGTAGCAGCGAGTTGGTGTGGGTATTGCGGTCATACGCATAGACCACGCCCGGGGCGG
>WNGR01001083.1_pt1 | contig 30471 bp, 38 predicted proteins | sample 5407581 | NCBI WGS metagenome assembly WNGR01 (sample SAMN13153383, study PRJNA577476) | soil metagenome | isolation source: 80 cm soil or saprolite under Garry oak tree replicate 2 | place: USA:California | collected 2016-06-15
ACTACCGCCGGCTGATCGCGCTGCGCCACGAGGACCCGGTCCTCGCCGACGGCGACTTCGAGCTGCTCCTGCCGGAGCACCCCGCGATCTGGGCCTTCCTCCGCCGCACCCCCGAGGCCGAACTCCTGGTCGCGGCCAACTTCTCCGCCGACGTGGTGGACGCCGACCTGACCCTGGACGCTGACTGGGCGGACGCCTCCGTCGTCCTGACCAGCCTCGACGGCGACGCCCCGCTCCAGCCGCCGCCCGGCCTGAAGCTCCGCCCCTGGGAATCCGTCGTCTGGCGCCGAACCCTGTCCTAGCCGCTGATCGGCACGGGAACGCGATGGTCGGGCTGGCCGTCCTTGGCCAGGATCGAGTGCGAGTCGGCGGTGGCCCGGTAGAGCCGCAGGCCCGCACCGGGCTGGACATCCTCGCTCGTCCAGGCCTCCGCGCCGTGGGCCACCGAACGGGCGGAGAAGGCCTCGATCCCCCGGGCGGCCTCGTCCCCCTCGAGCAGGGTCGCGGCGGCGGACATGTACACGCCCTGCCCGGCGCCGATCGCCGCGCGCGAGTCGAAGATCGCGATGCCCACCTCGGGCCGCACCGCGATGTTGCGCGAATGCGTGACGTCGGGTGAGGAGACCCAGAAGAACTCGGTGAAGCCGATGTGCGCGAAGTAGACCGGCGTGCTCCACGGCCGTCCGGCCGCGTCGGCGGTGGCCAGCACGAGGTAGCGGCTGGCCTCGATGATGTGCCGAACGGTCTGCGCGCCGCTCATCTCAGCCGGCCCTCCGGTACGTCAGGGCGAAGTCGTGCTCCCACCCTCCGCCGTCGCGGCCGGACTCCCAGGCCCCGTCGATGGTGTTCCCGTCCGCGCCGAACGTGCCGGTGAACCGCTGCCGGAAATCCAGCGGCGTGAAGTCGGGCGACTCCCGCGTGAGCGTCCACACCCCGTCGGCCAGGCTCATCGCGTACAGCCGCACCACGCCGCGGGAGTCGTAGTAATGCTGCGTGTACGCGCCGGTCTCCGGGTCGACGCTGACGATCATCAGGCCGTCGGGCGCCTCGGGCACCGGGACCTCGGTGCGCTGGATCAGGAACTGCCGGTCCAGCGCCCACTCGAACGTGCTGCGCCCCGCCGGGACGGCGCCCCCGCCGGGGAAGCGCGCCTCCACGACCCACTCACCGACAAAGACATCCAGAAGCGCCAGCGCATCCGCCCTGTTTCCGGTCACGACGATCACCCCGTTCTCACAACGGCTCTCGTTCCTCCCTCTGATATAACGCCGCCAACCACCCAAACTCACCGCCCCCGCGCCCTTAGACCGCCCGCGCCCTTCCGCCGCGCGCGAGCCTGACCTATGCTCTCTGATCCCTTTAACCTCAATAATCACACTGGCATCAACGAAATGCCGAGATGAACCGCAACGATGTAACATCGTAGCGGTTATAACCGCCATGATGTGACATCATGGCGGTTGTGATGGCGGGGCATCGTCTCCGACGAGCGATCCGGCTGGCCTCGCGCTTCCCCCCAGTCCCACGCGACGCACTCGCACCAGCCGGAGTCCGGGCGCATTACAGCATCTCCGCGGAAACGCCTCATCCCCGACCGTCCCCGGCCGTCCCCGGCCGTCCCCGGCCCCATCAGTCCCATCGACCTTATCGACACCACCAGCCCCACCGGCGCCGCCCCGCTCGGCAGCACGCCCTCCGCACGCCCTCCGTGCGCACGCCCTTCATGCGCCCTCCGTGCGCCCTCCCTGCGCATGCCCAACCTTGACGCAACCATACGGTTGCTATACAGTGGCAACTGTTTGGTTGCTACTTGTCGGAGGAGGCCGTCATGGAATTTCCCGCCTCGCCGGCCGCCGCCTGTCCATCCGCGCCGAACCGGTTCGTCGTGCCTGTGACGCGAGTCAGAAACCCTGACCCGTTCACTCACAGGAGGTTTCGCGATGAGTCTTCCCGATGTCGTCTCCCGGGAGCAGTGGCTGGAGGCCCGGCGCCGCCTGCTGGCGCGCGAGAAGGAGTTCACCCGCTCCCACGACGCGCTCAACGCCGACCGGCGCAGGCTGCCCATGGTCAAGGTGGACAAGGAGTACGTCTTCGAGGGCCCGGACGGGCCGGTCACGCTGGCCCAGTTGTTCGGCGGCAAGCGGCAGCTGATCGTCCAGCACGTGATGTTCGGCCCGGACTGGGACAAGCCCTGCCCGGGCTGCTCGGCCGCGATCGACGAGCTCTCCCCGGGCGTGCTCGAGCACGTCGCCTCCCGGGACACCGCGTTCGTGCTGGCCTCCCGCGCCCCGTACGGCAAGATCGCCGCGGCGGCGCAGGAGCGCGGCTGGACCGTCGCCTCGTGGTACTCCACCCACGGCAGCGACTTCAACTACGACTACCAGGTGAGCCTGGACGCCGACCGCGGCCAGGCCGAGTACAACTACCGGGCCGAACCGAGCCTGCTCGACGGCGACCGCTCCGCCGAGATGCCCGGCTACAGCTGCTTCCTGCGCGAGGGCGACGAGATCTTCCACACCTATTCGGCCTTCGCCCGCGGCACCGAATACGTCGGGAACGCCTACACCTACCTGGACATGACGGCGCTCGGCCGCCAGGAGGACTGGGAGGAGCCCAAGGGCCGGGTCGCCCCGGTCCGCGGCGGCGACCCCACGTTCACCAGCTGAATGCTGCGGTAACCGAAATTCGGAAGATACCCGGGCCGGGTTTATTTAATACCCGTGAGGGGTTTATCTAATACCCGGCCCGGGTTTCGAAACCGGATATTCAGCCCTGCAATTCGACCATTCTCTTGCCTGATCCGCAAGTCGTCTTTTACCGTCGTATTAATTTCGCAAAGGGGGCACCACATGAGCGAGAGCCTCGCGGTCGGCCACGCTCAGACCAGGCCCGCTGGCCGGGCCGCCGCGGCTGACGCGGCCGCCGACGCCGTCGGCATCGCCGCGCTCGATGCGCGCCGCAAGCTCCAGCTCGCCCTCGGCGTCATCTGGGTGCTGGACGGCATCCTGCAGTTCCAGCCGTCCATGTTCACCAAGAGCTTCCCAGACATGCTGGCCGCGAGCGCGCACGGCAATCCCGGCGTGGTGGCCGGCCCGATCACCTGGTCGGCGAACCTCATCGACCACCACGTGGTCGTGCTGAACGCCATCTTCGCCACCATCCAGCTGGCCCTGGGCCTCGGCATCGCCTGGCGCCCCACGCTGCGGCTCGCGCTCGCCGCGTCGATCGCGTGGTCGCTGGCCGTCTGGTGGCTCGGCGAGGGCCTCGGCGGCATCCTGGCCGGAACCGCCAGCCCGGTCAACGGCGCGCCGGGACCGGTCATCCTCTACGCGATCCTCGCCGTCCTGCTCTGGCCCGCCGACCGCGACCCCGGTGCGCCCTCAGTGGCCGGCCGCGCGACAGGCCGCCGCCCAGCTCAGGCCGTCTGGCTCGTGCTCTGGGGCAGCCTGGCCGCGTTCGCGCTGCTGCCCGCGTCCCGCGCTCCCGGCGTCATCAGCGACATGCTCACCGACGGCGCTGATGGCGCCCCGGCCTGGCTCGCCTGGATCGACACCCACGCTGCCAGCGCGCTGAGCCACCACGGCCTGGCCGCGTCCATCGTCCTCGCGGTCCTGCTCGCCCTGGTGGCCGTCGCCGTCTACCTGCCCGCGCCCGCCCTCCGCGCCGCCATCGTGCTGGCCGTCGTCCTAGCCGCCGCGGTGTGGCTGGCCCAGGGTATGGGCGAGCTCTTCACCGGCATGGCCACCGACCCCGAGTCCGGCCCGCTGCTGGCCCTGCTGGCCCTGGCCTTCTGGCCCACGGTAACCAGGAAGGAGGCCTGACATGGGCGGCCCCGCCTGGCTCACCGCCATCTTCGCCGCGGCGAGCCTCGCCGTCGCCGTCTACTGCGCCGGCCGCCTCATCGCCGCCCGCCGCGGGCATCGTCCGACCGAACTCGACACCGACGGCGCCCACGTGATCATGGGCGTCGCCATGGCCGGGATGCTCGTCTCCGGCCTGCGCACCCTGCCCAGCGCGATCTGGGAAGTCGTCTTCGCCGCGGGCGCGGCCTGGTTCGGCTACCGCATGCTCCAGAGTCGCCGCGGCGCCCAGCCCAGCCCCTGGCGTTCCTCCCACCCCCTGCCGCACCTGGTCGAGTGCGCCGCCATGGTTTTCATGTTCCTGATCTTGCCCTCGGCCGCGGCCGGCGCCGCCACGAGCGGCATGAGCATGACGATGACCGCGACGGAGTCCCGCTTCTCGTTCCTGACCCTGCCGCTGGCCCTGTACCTGTTCGGCTACGTCGTCTGGCTCGGCGACCGCGTGACCCTGCACGCCCCCGCCCTCGCGGCCCCCACCGGAGACACCCGGCCAGCCATCGGGTCAGGTCCCGGGTTCGCAGCCACCCAGTCCTACCTAGCCCCACGGTGCGCAGCAATCTGCAAGATCACTATGGGCATCACCATGGGCTACATGCTGATCCTCATGCTCTAGCCACGCCGCCGCGGCCGCGCCCCACGGTAACGATCCCGGAATGAACCAATGGGCCCGCTGGCAGAACCCCCGCACCCGAGCCCTGGTGGACGCCGCATACGCGTGCCTGTAACGCGTATCAAGGTTGTCCCCGGCGCCTCTGTCCTACAAGGGGGGACTTCATAATGGATGTCACAGATTTCGGCGGCCAGAACTGGCTCATCATGCCGGCCGCGCGGGCGGTCAACGAAGCGGCGCCGGCGAATATCAGCCGTCAGAGATGGCTGCTGGTGATTTCGGGTGTCACCATCATCAACATGCAGGGCAGGACCTCGGGCGACTGGCTGCGCGACGACATCCACATCCTGCCGGACATGCGCGGCCCCCTGGACTCGGCCATCAACCAGTACGGCATTCCCCGGCCGCAGGGAACCGAAGGGCTGAACTACGAAGTCGGATTCCAGCTCAGGCAGTGGTCGCCATTCGCCGGCCTCAGCTCGACCTTCGACCAGGACCAGTCGGTGAACGCTGGTTTCGCCGTCGATGACTGGCGGCCCTCACCGTTTACCTTCGGTACCGACGCCTTCTCCGGGCGGCAGGTCAACGGCCTCTTCACCGGCATCATCGTGTCCGCCGCGGCGCGGGACTCCGACGCGTGGCCGTATCGCGTGGGCTACAAGATCACCCTCACAGGCCGCATCGTCTTCACCCAGATCATCATCCAGCAGGCGGGTGTCCGCGGTAGCGTTCCTGGAACGCTTACCGCCTAACGTGATCCTCATGGGCGTGATACAGCCTGCGCGTCGCCCGCGGAAATCGTCACCGGCGGGTTCACCAACGTGCTGCAGGCCGGCCACGCCACCTACCCGAACCCGGTGGGCTTCCTGCCCCGCCACGGCTGGTACAGCAACCTGCTCACGGTGATCTTCGCCTTGTCCGTTGTGACTGCGATCGGAGTGGTGGCGTCGGTGTTCGCCCGCCGCCGCGGCGCCAGCCACGAACGGCGCCAGCAGCTGGCCTGGCCAAGGTGCTATGCGCGGGTTTCAGCCTCCGGGGAGCAGAACGTGACCTCGGGGTAGCGTGGTGACGGCTGGTCCAGCAGGGCTTGCGGCTCGCCGCGCAGGTGCAGGTCGAAGAAGGCCCGGAGGTAGGCGCGGGCGATGTCCAGGGACCGGGCTCGGGGGGTGCCGGCGCCGATGTCGATACCGATCTGATCGGCCAGCAGCGCCAGGTCGGTGAAGGAGGCGTGGACCGCGCCGGCCACCACGAGCCACCGCTTCCAGCCGGTCAGGAGTTCCCAGTCCCGCTCCCAGGTGATCACGGAACCCTTCACGTGTTTCCCGTCCGGCGACGCGATGATCCCGCTTCCCGGGGTGTAGCTGGATTGCTTGCCCAGGAACAGGAATGGCCGGGACAGGCCCTCGTCGGGGATCGTGGCATGCGTGGCGCCGTCCATGTCGATGCCGGCGCGGATGCGGGAGTCGGCCAGCATGGCGGAGATGGCGGCGGCGCCGCCGGCGGAGTGGCCGGCCATCGCCACCCGGGACGGGTCGATCAGCCCGGCGCCCGGCCAGGCCGGGTCCACGCCGGTCAGCTCGCCGGGCACGAAGCAGACATCGGCGGCCCGGCCTGTCGTTACCTTCTCCCAGAACCCCCTGCTCCGGGGGGCCTCGCGGGCACGGCAGGTGGTGACCCGCCCATCGGGAAAGGCGGTGCGGCGACACGCATAATCGGACAGTACCGCGCCAACTCCCGGGGCAAGATGGCAACGTGTTGCCATTTCAGGCCGCGGTCGAGGGCTTCTGCGATCCGCGGTTCGAGCCGCTGCGCGACGCCTTCCACGCCAACTTCGCCGAACGCGGCGAGCTCGGCGCCGCGGTCTGCGTCATCGTCGACACCAATGTCGTCGCCGACCTCTATGGCGGCTGGGCCGACCAGGAGCAGGGCCGCCGCTGGCAACCGGACACCCTGGTGAACATGTTCTCGGTGGGAAAGGGCCTGGTCGCCGCCTGCACGGCCCGCCTAAACGCCCAAGGCACGCTCGACCTCGACGCGGCCGTCGCCGCGTACTGGCCCGAGTTCGCCGCCGCGGGCAAGGACGCGATCACCGTCCGCCAGCTACTCTCCCACCAGGCCGGGCTGCCCGCCGTCCGCCGCAGACTTCCACCGGACGCCATGCTGGACTGGCCGGCCATGACCGCCGCGCTGGCCGAACAGGAACCCTGGTGGGAGCCTGGCACCGCCCACGGCTATCACGTCAACACGTTCGGCTTCCTGACCGGAGAGGTGATCCGGCGCGTGACCGGCACCACCGTGGGACAACACCTTCGCACCCAGATCGCCGGGCCGCTCGGCGCCGACGTGCACATCGGCCTGCCTAGCGCCGACCACATACGCGTCGCCACGTTCATCTGGCCAGGCCCGCCTCCCGGCGAACACGAGCCGCCCGGCCTGGACCGCGCTCAGCTGATGGAGCACAACAGCTACTACAACCCCGGCGGCCTGTCCGGCGCCGGCGTGATCAACACACCCCGGTGGCGGTCCGCGGAATGCCCGTCCACCAACGCGCACGGCACCGCCCGCGGCGTCGCCCGTGTCTACGCCGCGCTGATCAGTCCGGCGGACCCGGCCATCGTCGATCCCGCCGCCCTGGAAGAAGCCATCACCGAGCAGGTGTACGGCCAGGACATGGTCCTGCACCGGCCGTCCCGCTTCGGCCTCGGCTTCCAGCTCACCCAGCCCGAACGCCCCATCGGCCCCGGCCAGGCCACGTTCGGCCACTTCGGCGCCGGCGGTTCGCTCGGCTTCGCCGACCCCGAGAACACAATCGCCTTCGGCTACGTGATGAATCAGATGGGCCCGCGCTGGCAGAACCCCCGCACCCGCGCCCTGGTGGACGCCGTCTACGAATCCCTGGCGCGGTAACGTTCCCGGAACGCTGAGCACCTACCGTGGTCATCATGGGCATGATCGAGCCTGCGCGCCGGACCAGGACTGGTCGCTGCGCGTGACCTTGGTCTTCCGGCGCGAAGGATCGCAATGGCGGCTGGTGCACCGCCATGCCGACCCGCTCGTTCACGCCATCAGCATGGAGCACATGGCCGTCCTCGCCCGGGGCCAAAGCTGAGCCGAGGTTGACCACGCCTCCACCCTGAGATGGATTTCCCGATCTCCACTCCCAGGCCGATGCCGCGGCGCCCGCCGGTCCGTAGCGTTCAGTACATGAGTACCGCCACCAAGGACCACCCGTCCGGCAGCCTGCGCGTGTCCGACGCCGACCGCGACCGGGCCATCGCCGAGCTGAGCGAGCACTACCAGGCCGGCCGCCTGACCACCGAGGAACTCGAGGACCGCACCGGCCGCGCCCTGGCGGCCCGCACCTCCGCCGACCTGGCCGCTCTGTTCACCGACCTGCCGCGGCGCCAGGCCCCCGTGACCAGCGCCGCCGCCTCCGCCCCCGCTAGCCCCGGGTGGTCCTGGCCCGCCCGCGTGCCGGTCGTCCCGGTCGCCATCCTCGCCGTCGTGGTGGTGCTCGCCCTGCTCGGCGGTCACCCCTTCCACTTCGCGTGGCTGCCGGTCGTCGCCATCATCGTCGTCAGGCTCCTGGTCGGCGGTCGCGGCCGTCGTCGTTACGATCGCGGCGCTCCTGACGGCGCTGCCGGATCCTCTTCACGAGGTAGATGATCCCGAGGATCCTGAGGAAGTCGCCCCCTGCGGGGGGTGCCTGGTTCGCCATGGTCACTACTCCTTTCCGATACGCCGGTCCTCACGGTCCACGACCGTCCAGAGCACCGTCGTCCACACGCCGTCGTCGTCGGGATGCTCCCGCGCCGTCTCGATCAGTTCCTCAATCGCCGAACGCAGCTCGGCCAGGTGCCGCGCGTTCAGCCGCACCCCGGTCCGGCCGAGCGAGATGAGGCGCTCCTCGCCGGCCTCCCGGGCCTGGGCCGCCGCGTTGATGTCGGCCCGCGTCGTCTCGAGCGCCGCGCCGAGCATCAGCGCCACGTCCGCGGGGCTGGCGTCGTCGCCCGGCGGTTCGGCCGCCGCGGGCGCGTAGACCCGCTCGACCTTGCCGCCCGCCAGCGGCCGGTACTCCGCGATCTCGATGAGCTTGGCCTCTTCGAGCCGCGCGAGGTGGTGGTACAGCCGGTCCGGTCGCATGCCCACTCGCCCGGCCAGCTCCCGGGCCGACTGCGGCCGCACCACGAGCAGCTCGAACAGCCGGATGCGGAGCGGATCCGCCAGCGCGCGGTGAACCGCCCGCAGCCGTGGTCCTGGACGACTATTCATTAAGTGAAGACTCTAACACTCATTGGAAATTTGTCCAATGAGTGCCGGTCTATGTGGCTAAGCTCTCGCCCGCAACCGCGAGCGGGGCCGCGCCCGGGTGGAACCGGGCGGCAGCGTCGGCGAATGGCTGATCGGCGTGCACGGGGGAGCCATCCTCTGCCTCGTCATCGCGGTGGGCAGCGGCTGGTACGACTACCGGGTCTGGACGTCCAGGAGCCGCAGGCTCATCGTCTAACCTGTAGCGTGACCGACGCTGACCTGCGTATCGACCCGCTGACCGGTGCCCATGTCGTCGTCACCCCGTGGCGGCAGCAGCGCCCTAATCTTCCCCCGGGGCCGTGCCCGTTCTGCCCGGGCGGGCTCGAGGCGCCAGGGCCGTACGACGTCAGGCACTTCACCAACCGCTGGCCCGCCCTGCCCGACGCACGTCACGAGGTTGTCCTGCACAGCCCGGACCACGACGCGTCCTTCCCGGCTCTGGGCGAAGACCAGGCCGCCCGGGTGGTCGAGCTATGGTCGGCGCGCACGGCGGCGCTCGGGTCACGCGACGACGTGGCCTACGTGTTCGTCTTCGAGAATCGCGGGCGGGCGGTCGGAGCCACGATCGACCACCCGCACAGCCAGATCATGGCCTTCCAGGCGATCCCGCCCATCCCGGAGACCGAGCTTTCCGCCGGTAAATGCGACTTCTGCCAGGACCCGGACGACGACCTGCTGGTCGTCCGCCGCTCGGGCTGGCAGGCGGCCGTGCCGTGGGCGCCCTCATGGCCGTACGAACTGCTCATCTCCCCGCTCGCTCACGTATCCGACTTGCCCGCGGCAGGCCCTGATCTGCGCAAAGAGCTGGGTGCGATGCTCGTGGAGACCCTCACCCGGGTGGAACGGCTGCTCGGGCCCAACGCTCCGTACATGCTGTGGGTCCACCAGCGGCCGGCCAGCGGCGACCACTGGCCCGCCGCGCACCTGCACCTGCACCTGGCGCCCGTCCGGCGCGCACCCGGCGTGACCCGGCACCTCGCCGCTGCGGAGTTCGGGGCCGGGGTCTTCTTCGATCCCGTCGATCCCCGGCAGGCCGCGGCACACCTGCGATCGCCGTCCGCGTGAACCAGCCCGCGGCGGCCGGTACCGCCCGTTATTTTGCCGAACGGTACGGGCACGACGCAGCCGGTACCTGGTTCGCGCCCGGCCGGGTCAACCTGCTCGGCGGCCCGGACTACAACGACGTGTTCGTGCTGCCCTTTGCCCTGAGCGTCGGCGTCTGCGCCGCCGCCTCCCGACGGTTCGACCGGCGGATCGCGCTCACCTCCCGGCAGGCGGGCGGCGAGCCGGTGCTGCTGGACATCGACACGCTCGAACCCGGATCGCCCCCCGGATCACACGTCGGCTGGGCCGCCTATCCGGCCGGGGTGGCGTGGGCGCTGCGCCAGGCGGGCTACCTGGCCGGCGGCGCCGACGTGGCGATCGACGCCGACCTGCCCGCGGGCGCCGGGCTCTCGTCCTCGGCGGCGCTGGAGTGCTCGGTGGCGCTCGCGCTGACCGGGCTCTACCAGGCGCCGGTGCCCCGGCGTGAGCTGGCCGCGGCCGGCCTGACGCTGCTCGACACCCGGGCCCGGCACGCGCTGACCGATGGCCAGTACGCATCCCGCCGCCAGGCCTGCGAGAAAGCCGCGTCACGGCTGGGCGTACGGTCGCTGCGCGACGTCACCGGTGACCCCGGCGCGCTGGCCCGGCTGACCGACCCGTCCCTGCGGCGCCTGGCCGGGCACGTGGTCGCGGAGAATGGCCGCCTGCTGCGGGCCGTCGACCTGCTGCGCGCCGGTGACCAGGCGGCGATAGGCGAGCTGCTGACCGCATCGCACCGCTCGCTCCGCGACGAGTTCCGGATGTCCTGGCCGCAGGCCGACGCGGCCGTCGAGGCCGCGGTCGACGCCGGCGCCGCGGGTGCCCGCATGACCGGAGGCGGTTTCGGCGGCTCGGTCGTGGCCCTCGTGCCCGCAGGCCGGGCGGCCCAGGTCCGCGCCGCGGTTACCCGCCGGTTCACGCAGCACGACTGGCCCGCCCCGCATTACCTGGAGGCGGTGCCCTCCGACGGCGCCCGCCGCATCGGATAGGTGAGAGGAGACGACATGGCGTCCGGACCGGGTCAGGCGGTGCTGGGCTGGGTGGCGGGGGTGCTGGGAACCGGGCCGCCCGAGGTGGTGTGCGGGTTGCGTGACGGCGCCTCGCCGTGGCTGCTGCGGGCCGGCGGCCGTGAGGTCGTGCTGCGGGTCGGAAGGCCTGCCATCGCGCATGAGCTGGCCACCGAGGCGGCCGCACTGGAACTGGCGGCCGGGGTCGGCGTGTCCGTGCCGGAGTTGCTGGGCAGCGACGACGGGCGTGCCGTCGGCGTGCCGGTGGTGCTGTCGGCGAGGCTGCCGGGGAGCAGCCAGATCCCGCGCGAGCCCGATCCGGCCCGGCTGGCAGAACTGGGCCGCCAGGCCGCCCGCCTGCACACGATAGCCCTGGATCCCTCACCGCTGCTCCCGGCCAGGGACCGCCCGATCGCGCCGGAGGATTTCGCCGCGATGCGGCGCAGCCAGCCGCCGCGCGAGCTGCTGGCGGCGGCCGAGGAAGCCGTCGCGCGCTGCGCGCGCCCGTGCGAGCGGCCCGTGCTCGTGCACGGTGACCTGTGGCAGGGAAACGTGCTGTGGCAGGGCACCGCGGTCACCGGGCTGCTCGACTGGGACTGCGCAGGCGCCGGGGATCCCGGCGTCGACCTCGGCTCGCTGCGCTGCGATGCCGCGCTATGCTACGGGCCGCAGGCGCCGGCCTACGTGCTGCGCGGCTGGCAGGAGCAGGCAGGACGTCCCGCCGACCGGGTCGCCTGCTGGGATCTGGTCGCGGCTCTTTCCAGCCCGCCGGACATGGGCTGGTTCCCCGTGTCCATGGCCCTGCAGGGCCGCCCGGACCTCGATCAGCCGAGCATGCTCGCCCGCCGCGACGACTTCGTCCGCCAGGCCCTGGCCGCGCTGCGCTGAGCCGCCCTAGTCGAACAGGGCCTTGAGCCCGGCGCGCAGGGCGGCGGCGTCGGTGTCGACGCCGAGCAGGTCGACCGCCGGGATCAGCCCGGTGAGCTCGCGGTTCCCGGTGAAGATGCCGCTGATACGGTCCCGCGATCGGGTCCGGTCGATCACGGAACCGATCGCCGACACCACCGGGGGCTCCAGCGCCGATTTCTGGCCGAGCGAGAGGGAAAGGTCGTAAGGGCCGACAAAGGTGCCGTCCACGCCCTCGACCCCGAGGATGTCGTCGAGGTGGTCCAGGCCCGCGCGCGTTTCGACCATCGGCAGCAGCAGCGGCTGGTCGCGCCGGCCGAGCAGGCTCACGCGCGCCAGCCCGGCGCTGCGCCGCCCCCGGGGCGGGAAGTAAGCCGCCTGCGCCAGCCGCTGAGCCTGACCGGCGGACTCGACGGCGGGCACGATCACGCCGTCGACCCCGGCATCCAGCACCCGGGCCAGCTGCGCCTCGTCGTGCGACGCGAGCCGGACGAGCACGGGCACCGGGCTGACCCGCGCCAGCGGCGCGACGTCACCGATATCCAGATCGCCGTGCTGGATGTCGATCCCGATCCACTCCGCGCCGCAGCCGCCCGCCAGCTCCAGGCCGAACGGGCTCAGGAACGTCAGCCACAGCCCTCGCCGGCACGCCCCGCCTCCCGCGCGCATCTCTCCCGCGAAGCCGCTCATCCGGCACCGAACAAACCGTCGGGGTCGTACACGGCCCTCCCGCCGGCCAGCGTCAGCGCGGGCTGCCGCGACGGCAGGTCGTCGACCGGGCCGTCCAGCAGGTCACCGCGGAACCCGACGATGTCCGCGAACGCTCCAGGAGCCAGGATTCCCACGCTGTCATCTTCTCGCAGCAGGCGCCCGCCGGCCGCGGTGTAGAGCCAGATCGCCGTGTAGGCGTCTACCCGCTCCGGATCATCGATCACCGTGGTCCCCGGGCCGATGAAGGAGTCGAGGTCGTCCCGCGACCGTTCGGCCGCCGTGATCCGGCCGTCCGTGACCGCGACCGCCTGATAGACCCCGCGGTCAGCGGTCATCCCGTACGCGCGGCCGACCCGGAACACGACGTCTGCAGGCATGCCTCCAGATTATTGTCGACGTCGCCATCGCGATCGCCGGGATGCGGCCCCTGCTCACCGCCCTGCCCGGCCCTGGGCCGGGAAAGCCGTGAAACCACGGCCCAGGTCAGGCCGGCCAGGAGCGTGCCGGCCACGGCGTCGAGGAAGAAGTGGTTACCCGTCGCCACCACCACGAGCGTGGTCATGAGCGGGTAGGCGACCACGAGCACGCGCAGGGCCCAGTGGCGGACCACCGGGTACAGCGCCAGCGCGCACCAGACCGCCCAGGCCACGTGCAGGCTCGGCATCGACGCGTACTGGTCGCCCGCGGTGTTGATCAGGCTGGTCTCCAGGTGCCCGGATCCCCCGGTCCGCAGCGTGTCCACGATCCCGAAGCCGGCCGGCAGCAGCCGGGGCGGCGCCACCGGGTAGAGCCAGAAGCAGACGAACGCCACCGCCGTCGTCACCGCCAGGGCCGTGCGCGCGCGGGCGTACCGTTCGGGATGGCGCAGCAGCAGCCAGGCCAGGGCGACGGCCGGGACCAGGAAGTGCGTGCCCCCGTAGTACGTGTTGAACGCGTCCGTGACGGTGTCCCACGGGGTGAACACCGCCTGCACGGCCTGTTCATGGAACAGGCCGATGGCCCGTTCGGCCGAGACGACCGACAGCGCATGGCTGGCCGCCGCCCCGCCCGCCTGCACCATGTGCCAGCGGATCTCCTCGTAGACCAGGAGAAAAACCGCGACGAGCCCGAGCTCCCCGGCCACCCGCCGCCAGCCGGCCCGGCTGGCCACGCGGTGCCAGCCGCCCCGTGCTACGAACCGGTCCCCGCCGGCTCGCAGCGCGGGCGTTCCCCGCTGGCCCGCATCGCGGGCATATCCTGCCGCCCTTATCACGGGCGTTCCCCGTCGGCCCGTATTACGGGCGTGCCTCACCCCGATCACATGCATGTCCCGTCACCCCGTTTTGATACCCCCCGAATGGATGTTGCTTGACGCAGGCAAGTACATTGCCCCAGATCACTTGCTTGCCGCACACAATTAATATGGTACGCTCGGCCCACATGTCAGGCCTGCGCCGGCCTCCTCAGGAAGGAGCACCGGTGGACGACGAGACGATCGCCGGGATCGAGTCAGCGCTGCACTCGCTGGCCAGGCGGCTCAAGCAGGCCCGGCTGCACGAGTTCGTCCTCAAGCAGGCGGGCGTCGATATCGACCAGGCCGGGCTGGCCATCCTCTACGCGCTGCACGCGGAAAAGGTCAGCCTGCGCGTCACCGATCTAGCCGAACGGCTGGGCATCGACGCTCCCGCCGTGACCCGCAAGGCCCAGCGACTCGAGCGCCTGGGCCTGGTCAGCCGTGCCCGCGATGCCGACGACGCGCGGGCGTCCCGGCTGCGGCTCAGCGAGCAGGGGGAGGAGGCGATCTGCCGGTTCCTCCTCGCCCGTCACCAATGGCTCACCACGCTGCTCGCCGACTGGCCCCCCGAGGAACGGGACGACTTCGCCCGCCTGATCTGCCGGTTCGCCGACGACATCCACCGCCACCTGGACGACCTCGACCCCTAGTCCGCCCCTGCCCCGTGTATCAAGGCGGCCCTCGCTCCCCTCTGCCATGGCAAGGCCGTCACGGGGGGGACGACGATGCGAATCTTGCTTATTGCCAGCGCCTACAACAGCATGACGCAGCGCGTGCATGCCGAACTCGCCGACCGCGGGCACGAGATATCGGTCGAACTGGCCCTGGGAGACGACGTGATGCGGGACGGGGTCCGCCGGGCCTTCGTCTACAAGGAGAAGCCCACGCACACCCCGCCCCACCTGGCCCGGCACCGGACCCAGTCACCACGATGGAGCGAGCTTCCCCGGCTCGCCTCCTAGCTGGTTGATGGTTGGCACGTCACTATCGTCGGATCTCCCCTCAGCGGCGCGCTGTCCGATATGCAGACCGGATGTCACCGGGCTCTTTACGATGTAGTTGTGACCGCCCAACCTGCCGAAGTCTTCGACCAGCATGACGTCATTCACCTAGGTGGCGAGACTGCCATCGTGGTACCCGTGGACGAGTACCGCAAGCTCAGGGCACTGGAACGCCTTGCCTCGCCCGACGAGCTCGAAGCCGCGGAAGCTGACGCCGTGCTGGAGGCTCATCGGGAGTGGGTGGCTGCCGGTCGGCCGGGTGCGGTCTCCCACGAAGAGGCAATGGCCGAGCTTCTCGGCGGCAGCCAGTGAGGATCGAGTGGTCTCCGGCGGCCCGGGCTTCCGCACGCCGCTATATGGCGGACCAGGGCGGAATGCGTGCGATCAGCGTGGCAGTAGTAGCGCTTGCCCATGACCCCAATCCGCCAGAAGCGTTTATCCGAGGCGATTATCGGCGCTTAAGGGTCGGGCGCTATCGGATCATGTACGTGGTTGACGATGACCTGATAACCATCGAACGCGTGGACCGTATCGTCTGACCGACTCGATGACCTCAGTCGGCCATCTAGGACCAGAGGCGTAGGGGGAGCCCGTGACGACGAGGCAAGAGTGCGCGGCCATGGTGGTGGGCGGTCCAACCACCGTTCTCGACCTTGGCGGCCTGCGCATTGTCAGCGACCCCACCTTCGACGACCCCGGTCCACATCGCCCGGCGCACCCCGGCCATCGACGCCGCCGTCTTGCACGCCGGCGCCGCCCGCGTCCCGGCCAGGTTCAGGAACCGGGCGCTGAGCCTGGACAGCATCCGGGCCGCCGCCGCGGCCGTGATCCTGGGAGCACCCGTCATCGTCCCGGCCCATTACGACCACTGGGCCCACTTCAGCGAGGGACGCGATGACCTCGCCCGCGCCTTCGATAACGCCGGCCTGGCCGCTCGGCTTCGCCTCAGCGACCACGGAACCTGGATCCCGCTCCGTACCTAAGGCCGCATCAAAGTACGTTGGCCCGCACAGTTCCGCACCTCACGCCCCTGGCGTCCCGCGGCACTTCTGCTCTCCCGCGCTAGCCCGGCCGACCGCCCGGGACTAACCGCCACGATGTAACATCATGGCGGTCAGGACCGCAACAATGTCACATCGTAGCGGTTACGCGTCCTGGCCTCCCGTGACTGGTGGGGCCCAGGAGGCCAGGGCGCCAGCCGGGGACCGCACGAGCCCGGCCCGGCCAGGCCCGGCCGTGGCTAGGCCCCGGCCGGGGACCGCACGAGCCCGGCCGGGCTTCACCAGGGCACCGGCCCGAAGCGGTCGATGTACCGGCCGGTGCCTGCTGCAGGCGGTTCCGTGGCCAGGGTGACGATCGCGTCGGTGCCCTCGGTGACGGTCTGGGTGCCGCGGTGCCCGTTGAAGTCGGTGGCGGTGTAGCCGGGGTCGGCGGCGTTGAACCGGACGTCCGGCATCGCCTTCGCGTACTGCATGGTCAGCATCGTCACCGCGGCCTTGGAAGCGGTGTAGAGCGGGGCGGCGATCGTGGACTCGACGCGGTCCGGGTCGTGGGTCAGGGTCTGGGAGCCCATCCCGCTGCTGACGTTGATGACGGCCGGGTCGTCCGACCGCCGCAGCAGCGGCAGGAACGCGTGCGTGACCCGGACGACGCTGGCGACGTTCGTGTCGAAGACGAGCGCCGCGTCGTCGCCGGTGATGTCCTCGGCCTTGGCGTGGTTTCCGACAATGCCGGCGTTGTTGATGAGCCGGTCGACACGCCCCTCGTCGGCTTCGACGTCAGCGGCGGCATGCGTGACCGACGCGTCGTCGGTCACGTCGATCGGCACGAAGCGCACCCCGAGCCGGCCGGCCGCCGCCTCGCCGCGCTCCGGGTCGCGCGCCCCGAGGATGACGGTGTGGCCGAGCTCGGTCAGGCGGCGGGCGGTCTCGTAGCCGAGGCCCTTGTTCGCCCCGGTGATGAACGTAATCGTGGTCATGCATCCACCCTCGCCGAGGGCGGGCGGGACAACCAGGGACGCCCCGACGGTAGGAAAACCCGTACCACCCTCGCTCGCCACCCGGCCCGGATAATGACAGCATGAGCGCGGACGAAACGGGCCTGGGCGCGACGATCCGCGCCTGGCGGGACCGGCTGACGCCGGCGGACGTGGGGCTCCCGTCCGGCCGCGCGCGCCGCGCCGCCGGCCTGCGCCGCGAGGAACTGGCCGAGCTCGCCGGGGTTTCGGTGGACTACGTGGTCCGCCTGGAGCAGGGCCGCGCCTCCACCCCGTCCGCGCAGGTGGTCAGCGCGCTGGCCCGCGCGCTCCGGCTCTCCGGCCAGGAGCGCGATCACCTGTACCGGCTCGCGGGCCTGCAGCCGCCGCAAGACCGAATCATCAACGACCACATCCCGCCCGGCATGCAGCGCGTGCTCACCCGGCTGGGCGAGACGCCGGTCGCGGTGTTCGCGGCCGACTGGCGGCTGATCTGGTGGAATCGCAGCTGGGCGGCCTTGCTCGGTGACCCGTCTGCCCTCGCGCCCGAGCACCGCAACCTGGTCAGGTCCCGGTTCCCGACCGAGGCCGACCCGCCCGGCCGCCTGGCTGACCGGCCGGTTATATCGGAAAACCAAGAGGCGACCAGCCGTGCGATCGTGGCCGACCTGCGTCGTGCCTCGGCTCGCTATCCCCGTGACCAGCGGCTAGCCGCGCTGATCCGCAGCAGGCTCGACGGCAACGCGCGGTTCGCGGAGCTGTGGCACGACGGAGCGGTCGGCGGTCACGCCGAGGATCGCAAGACGATCAAGCACCCCGAGATCGGCGATATCACCGTGGACTGCGACGTCCTCAACGACAGCGACACGGACCTCAAGATCGTCATCTATACCGCCGCGCCGGGCAGCGAGGACGCGACCAAGCTCGACCTCGCCCGGGTCACGGGCATCAGCCGGGATTCTGACCGGACGCGCTGAGCACGGCATGATGTCCACCCGATAGCCCGGTCCAGCGACGATCCCGTTCAGTCAGCTGGCGGCAGGTCTTCTACCTGCTTCTTGGTCAGGCTGAGCCAGATCCCGTTCTCGACACCGGTCACCGCGCTGGCTGGGATGGAGACCTTCTTGCGCCCCCACAGATGCCCCTCGTGGAGCAGCACGTGGGTCACCCGGTGGTCGTCCGGGTCGACCAGGAGGCCCTGGACCCGCCCGATCTCACCGTCGAGGGCATGGACGGGATCACCGCGTTGCACGTCTGCCTCGCCCAGCGGGACAACGTCCTGGACCATGGTCTGCACCGGCGATACGACGCCCATCGGCGCGTTCAGGCCGCCGAGCCCCGGGCCGACAGCAGCCTCGTCGATCAGCTCCGTCTCCTGGGCGGGCTCCAGCCCGCCGAACTCTTCCACAGTGCAGCGCAGCCTGATGTCGCCCGCCGTGGTGTCGACCAGATCGAGCGGGACGAGCCTGCCCATCCCCAGCTGGTGCTTCGGCTGAATGACCAGATGCGTCACCGTCTCGGTGGCCGGATCGATGATCACGCGGCTCACCGTGCCGCCCAGGCCGTCCACGCAACTCGCCATGGCCCCCATCGCGAACTCGGTCTCTTCATCCATCGCTGCTTGCTCCTGTCCCGGGTACCGCGTCCATCCCTCCAGCTAAACCGTACGGTCGTCCGGCCCCAGCGGCCAAGGTCTGCCTCAGCGCGGTGCGTCAGCCGATGCCGGTGGCGATGAGATGCGGCCCGAAACCGGTCAGCTCGGGTACCCGCTCGATGGCGCGTGCCACCTCCAAGCGCAACGGACCGGTCGGCCGGATCCGCCATCCGCGCGTCCAGGTCGCCGAGGATGAACGCCGGTCCCTCGACGCTCACCAGGTCCACGACCTCAAGCCCGGCTTCCCCGAGTTCCTCCCGCAAGTCCCCGGGCCGGTGGCAGAAGGCGGTGAACCCCCCGTCGTGCAGCGGCGGCAGCATCCCGGTGCGGTCTATCTCGTCGATGAGATCGAGCGCCGCCGGGTACGTGAGGTAGAGCCGCTCCCGGAGCATGCCGTCGATACGGGCCGCCCATCGCGAGATCGCGGCGGCGAACACCGGCCCGTTCGGCCGGACGATCCGCGCACACTCCCGCAGCGCACGTACCCGTTCGGCCCGGTCGGTGAGATGGTAGAGCGGCCCGAGCAGCAAGACGGAGTCCACGGAGGCGTCGGGCAGGTCGAGGTCCCGCACGTCGCCGACCGCGGTGTGAATCCCCGCCATCCCGACCACCTCCGCCGCGAGCTGCTCGACGTGCAGCGGCATCAGGTCGCGGTGCTCGACCTGGTACCCGAGCGATGCCAGCCACAGCGCGTACCGTCCCGGCCCGCCGCCGATGTCCGCGACCACGGCGGGTGCCGTCGGCAGCCGGCGCAGCACGATCTCGGTGGTCCGGGTGAACTCCAGATCCCCGCGCCCGTCGCTCAGCCGCTCCCGCTCCATGCCCCGCTCGTAGTACGCGCGCAGGGCGTCGTCCGTCTCCATGCCACGCGACTGTGGCATATCCTCGTCCCGGCCGGCCACCGATTAATGCGAGGGTAAGAGGATGCGGATCGCCTGGCTGACCGTGGTCGCCGTCATCGCCGCCGGCGTCACGGCGTGCGCTCCCGCCGGGGGAGACAGCCCGCACCCCGCGGCCGTACACGCCTCGACCGCCAGCCCGCGTCCGCCCGCCGCGTCGGCCCGTCCCAGCCCCTCCGCCAGCCCGCGGATCCAGGTGGCCGGCGCGCCCGGCGGGGTGAAGGCCAAGGGGGCGGTGCTCGCCGACGCGGCCACCGGCCAGGTGCTCTGGGGCCGCGATATTGACACCGAACGGCCGATGGCCAGTGTCACCAAGGTGATGACGGCCCTCCTGGTCCTGGAAAGCGGCAACCTCGGGCAGCAGATCCGGGTGCCGAAGGCGGCGATGGACTACGCGTGGAAGAACGGGGGTGAAAGCGCCGGGCTGCACCCGGGAGACACGCTCACGGCGCAGCAACTGCTGGCGGCGCTGCTGCTGCCGTCCGGGGCGGACGCGGCGTATACCCTCGCGGGCGTCTACGGTCCCGGCCTGAACGCCTTCATCGCAAAGATGAACGCGACCGCGGTCCGGATGGGCATCACGCACACCCACTTCACCTCGCCGGACGGGCTGCCCTATCCCACCGAGACCGCGACCTACTCCACCCCGTCGGACCTGCTCACGCTCGGCCTCGCGGCGATGCGGTACGCGGCCTTCCGGTCGATCGTGAACCTCCGCTTCTACCACCTGCCGAAGGGAAAAGGGCACCACCAGTACTGGTGGGACAACACCGACGGGCTGATCGGCTCCTACCAGGGCGCCCTCGGGATCAAGACGGGCTACACCGATGTCGCTAAGCACTGCCTGCTGTTCGAGGCGGCCAGGAACGGCCGGACGCTGATCGGGGTCGTCCTGGACAGCCCCGCCACCGGCGCGAACGCCGGCGCGCAAGACGCCGAGAAGATGCTGAACTGGGGCTTCCGGCTTCGCCCGCGTACCCCGGGCTAGCCAGACGTGTGCCGCAGCATGGCCGTGATGACCGGCGTCCACCACGGCCGCGGCGGCACCTGATGGCCGACGCCCGCCAGGGGCAGCAGCTCGGCCCGGGGGATCCCGCGGGCCAGCGCCTCGCCATGACCAAAGGGAAACAGAGGATCCGCCGTACCGTGGATCACCAGGGTCGGGACGGCGATCTCGTCAAGCCGCCCGCGCGCCAGCCCGCCCTCCTCGGCCAGCGCGTGGTTGGTCATGCTGGCCGCCACGTCGGTGGTGCGGTCGACGATCCGGGCCACGAGCGCGCGCACGTGAGCTTCGTCGAAGTATTCCGCCCCCTCCAGGCGCCGCTCGTAGTCGGCGATGTAATCGATCACCGCCGCCCGTTCGGCCCAATCCGGCGGCGGGACCTCAGCGGCGAAGTAGGCCCGCAGGTCCTCCGACATCGGCGGAAGCTCCGCGCCGCACGGGACCGCGGGGCTGGTCGAGAACAGCACCAGCGAGTCGACGCGCTCGGGATGAGCCAGCGCAACCTGCTGCGCGAGGGCGCCGCCCATCGAGATACCGGCCAGGTGAGCGCGGCGCCGCCCGAGCGCGTCCAGCACCCCGGTCACATCGGCCGCCAGGTCCGCGCCCGTATACCCCGGCGCCCCGGCGGGATAGCTGACCGACCGCCCGGTGTCCCGGTGGTCGTACCGGATGACGAATCGCCCGCCCGCCGCGAGCCGCTGGCAGAATTCCTCCTCCCACCAGTCCATCGAGGCGCCCATGCCGCCGATGAGCAGGATCGCCGGGTCGGCCGCGTCGCCCGTGGTGTCCACGCACAGCGTGACGCCGTTGGCCTCGATGATCCGCTGGCCGTTCATCACGTGACCGGCCGGTACCGGACATTGAGGGCCGAACGGTCGTCGCCATCGCCGGCCCGGAGGCGAACCGGCGCGCCGCCAGGGTTGTCGTAGAGCCGGATACCCTCGCCGAGCAGGACCGGCAGGATGTGGAGGTCGATCTCGTCGATCAGTCCCAGGTCGAGCAGCTGACGGCCGATGGTGGGCGAGAACACCTCGAGGTTCTTGCCGCCTGCCACGAACCCGTCCAGGGACATCGCGAAGTGAAAGAGCACCTTCCCGTCCGCGGTCTGCGGCTGCGTGTCGCTCATCGGTCGTCTCCCTGCCAGCTGCTGGCCATCTGCTTGCAAATTGCAATCGGTAGGCCCACGCTAGGCCAACTGATGGTAGATTGCAACCAGTTTGAAGTGAGGTGCGACGTGGCAGAGCCAGCGCGGTCGGGCTGTCCGATCAACGCCGCGGTCGAGGCGTTCGGCGACAGCTGGAGCCTGCTCGTGCTGCGGGACGTGATGTTCGGCCGCAAGCGCTACTTCCGGGAGCTGCTGGCCGGCTCCGAGGAGGGAATCGCCTCCAACATCCTGGCCGACCGGCTCAGGCGGCTGGTCAGCGCCGGCCTGCTGACCCGTGAGGACGCGGGGCCGGGACGGCGGGCCGCCTACAGCCTGACCGAGGCGTCGATTCAGCTGGTGCCGGTCTTCGCCCAGCTGGGCGAGTGGGGCCTGCACCACCGCCCGACCACGCAGCGGCTGCGGGTGCGAGCCGAACTGCTTTACGCCGGCGGCCCGGAGCTGTGGCGTGAGTTTATGGCCGAGCTGCGGACCGTCCACCTCGGTGAACCGGCGCCGGAACGGGACGGTCCCAGCGTCATGGAACGCCTGGCCGAGGCCTACGCCGCCGCGCTCTGATGGGCCCGGGCCCTAGGTCACCGGGAACGGCGGCTGCCACCACCAGGGCGTCGTCTGGAGCTCGATCCGGTCAACCCACTTGACCCACCAGTACCCGCGCCGGCCGGGTGCGACCAGGCGCAGCGGGTAGCCGTGGCCCGTGGACAGGGGAGCCCCGCCCACGCGGGTGGCCAGCAGCAGCCGGCCGACGTCGCTCACCGGCAGGCGGATCCAGTAACCGGTGACGGAGTGCACGAGCAGGCTCCGCGCCCGGCCGGAGCTGCGGAGCAGGGCGCTGACCGGCACACCGGTCCAGTCCTGCTGGGCGTACCAGCCGGAGGTGCAGTCCAGGGTCGCCCGCATCCGGGCGCCGAACTTAGCCAGCTCGCCTAGGCCCAGCTGGTACCGGCCGGTGCCGTCCACGACGGTCAGCCGCCAGGTATCCGGATCGACGGCCGGGACCGGGTCCTCGAGCCAGATCGTGGTGGGCATGGCGTCCGGATCGAAGGACCCGGTCTCGTAGGAGCCGGTGAAGCGCCGCCGGGCGCCGGGCAGCCCGCCGAGCCGGACCGCCCCCGCGGCGGCGAAGTACAGCGCGGCGGCCCCGGCGCCCAGCACGCCAGCCCGCAGGAAGGTCCGCCGCGACAGGTCGGACCGCCGCGGGCGGATTCGCCGGGCGACGATGTGCCACAGGACCAGGGGCACCAGCACGAGCGCGACGGCGATATGAACCCACAACCCCGGCTGGCCCGCGATCGAGCGCACGAGCCCGGTGGCGTAGCCAAGCCCGGCCACGAACGTGATCACGACCAGCGCGGCGAGCAGCAGCGACGCCCACCGGGTGGGGCGGCCGCGGCGCAGACCCCCGCGGACCACCCGGCTCTTCCACGGGATGAGCAGCAGGATCACCAGCCCGGCGATGCCATGGGCGATGGCCGCCCACCGCCCGCTGGAAGACCCGATCGCGACCGTGGCCACGCCGGTCCCGAAGACCAGCAGCAGGGCGACGAGGAGCGTCTGGTTGGTGATCCTTCCCGCGGGCGGCCGCACGATCTTGCGGAGCCGGCCCGGGGCCCGCGGAGCGCCTGGAATCATCGGGCTTCCTCCGGGGACGAGCGTGAGAGCGTTCGTTATACGTTACGTTCCACTGTGAGCCGTGCGGACCGGCCCACGCTGTCGGATTGTCAGTCCCGTCGTGCATGCTGAACGCATGGAGCCCATCTTCGAGGCGGTCCTGGCGAACGACCCGTCCCGGATCGCGGCGATCGAGGCCGCAACGCCGGGCGCGGCCGCCCAGCGCATGGACGAGGACCTGCTGGTCCCGGAGCTGCCCCACCAGCTCTACCGGGGCGACACGCCCCTGCACCTGGCCGCGGCCGGGCTCCGCTACGACGCCGCCCGCGCGCTGCTCGCCGCCGGCAGCCCCGTCGAGGCGGTCAACCGGCGCGGCGCCACGGCGCTGCACTACGCCTGCGATGCCCGGCCGCTGGCGCCGACCTGGGACCCGGCCGCCCAACGGCGTGTCATCGAGCTGCTGGTCTCCGCCGGGGCAACGGTCAACCAGCCGGACCGCGGCGGGGTGACGCCCCTGCACCGCGCGGTCCGCGCCCGGAGCCCGGCCGCGGTCGCCGCGCTGCTCTCAGCCGGGGCCGACCCGTGCGCAGCGACCAGGAAGGCGGGCTCGACCCCGCTGCACCTCGCGGTCGCACCGACCGGCGCAAGCGGAACCGCCGGAGCCGGCGACCTCCAGCTCGAGATCATCCGGCTGCTCCTCGCCGCCGGCGCCACCCTGGCCGACACCGATCGCAGCGGCGTCGCCGTCGCCGACCGCATCCAGAGCCAGGCGCTCCGCAACGCACTGGCCCCCGGGTAACCCGGAGCCAACCTCCCCTCCCCGTGTCCACGTTTCATGGAGTCGCGGGCCCGGCCCGGTCGATGCCCCTGCGGACCCGGACCGAACGGTCGATCAGCTCGCGAAGCGCCTCCTGGTCCACATCGTCAAGGCGCCTGAGGTACAAGCAGCCCTTTCCGGTCTTGTGCGGGCCCAGCCGCGCCAGCACCGACTGATGCCGGGTCCCGAACTCGCCGACCAGGTAGATGGCCAGGTGCTGGCTGCGCGGTGAGAAGCTTGCCAGCGCCGAGTCGCCCTCATGGCCGCTGGCATACCGGTAGTGGTAGGTGCCGAAACCGATGATGCTCGTTCCCCACATCACCGGCGGCTCACCCGTGACCTCCTGCATTATCGCGCACAACCGGCGCGCATCCTCGCGCCGCCGCTCATCAGGCACCCGGGCCAGGAACCCTTCCACCGATGCATCGATCCGGCGCATCGCCGGGCCCTTCTTGTCTGCCATGCCGTCATGCTCACACAGCCCAGGCCTGGTCAGCCAGCGAGTGGCGGCTGCCGTACCAGGTCGTGACCGCCTCAGCTAGCGCGCTTGCCACGCCCGTTCGATCTGGCGCAGCAGGGCCGGGTAGACCACCCAGTGCCGGAACGGCGCGATGAACGCCATGTACTGCTGACCGAGCCGGCCGCGCGGCTTGACGTAGACCGCCATCTGTCCCTGGTAATGGCCGTGGCCGCGATCGACCCAGGCCAGGTGCATCACGCCGTGCACCGTCTGGTTCGACAACTCCGCGGCGAACTCGGTGCCGGTGCGGTACAGCGGCGAGAACGACGAGCCCATCCTCAGGCCGGCCGCCGTTCCGCGCAGGTCATCCGGCAGCCGTTCGGCCAGCGACGCTTCGTCCCGGCCCGGAATCGGCCGCTCGGCGCCATCATCCCAGCCGAACCACCGGCCAAGCAGCATGCGGGCCCCGAACAGCAGGCGCGTCACCGGGGACGCGTTGCGGGCCAGGTCGCGGGACGTCATGACCTCGAGCAGCGCCGGAAAGTCCCCGGCGCCGCCGTACACGGGCAGAGCCCAGACATCCTCCAGCGTGAAATCCGGCGCGATCTCGCGGATCCGCCACGGGCGGGACTCGTGTACTGCGTTCGGAAGCCTCATGGCCGTTCCCCGTTTCCATACGGCATCGTATGGATAGTAGGCACGGCCGCTTGCCTAGGTCAATACGGTGCCGTATAGATAGGTCGGTGGCCAAGGTCAGGACTCCGCGCGGCGCCTGGGTGCACGCGGCGCTGCAGGCCCTGGCGGCCGGCGGCCCGGACGCGGTGCGGGTCGAGACCCTGGCCGCGTCCCTGGGGGTGTCCAAGGGCGGTTTCTACTGGCACTTCGCGGATCGCCAGGCGCTGCTCGAGGAGATGCTCGACACCTGGGAGAGAACCGGGACCGAGAACATCATCGCCCGCGTCGCCAGCCACCCCGGCGACGCGCGTGCCAAGCTGCAGAAGCTGTTCGATATCACCTCGTCGCCCGAGGGCCTCGCCGTGGAGCTGGCGGTCCGGGACTGGTCCCGCCGCGACGGTGACGTCGCCGGGCGGCTGCGCCGGGCCGACAACCGGCGCATGGAGTTCGTCCGCTCGCTGTTCCGGCAGTTCTGCGCGGACGAGGACGACGTCGAGGTCCGCAGCATGATGTCCTACTCGATGGTGATCGGCAGCTACTTCGTCGCGGTGGAGCATGGCGACAAGACCAGGTCCGAGGTGCTGCAGCTCGCGATCGACCACTTGCTCCGCTGACGGATGCGCATCCTCAGCGCGAGGCCGCCACCCAGGGGCCGACGCCGCCGATGCGCTGGACGGAGTAGCGCACGAGATAGCCGGGACCCTTCGGCGCCGGGAACGTGGTGTCCGGGGACATGTAGACCTTCGTCAGGCGGTCGAGCAGATTCCACGCCTCCTCGCCCGGCTCGATGGTCGCCCGCGCGTGCAGCACGGCGTACGGGTTCAGGAAGACGCCGGGCGCCCGTGGTGCCTCGAAGGACAACACGACCCGCGGATCTCGCTCGATGTTGCGCAGCTTCGCGTACCACTGCATATGGCCGCTGACGAGATCGTCGCCGTCCAGCCCGACCCAGATGACGCTCACCTGCGGGCTTCCGTCGGCGTTGATGGTGCTCAGATGAGCCAGAGGGCCGGACTCGACCAGGTCCCGCAGCTCACTCGGCAGACCGCTCATAGCTTGATCGCCTCCGTCACGGCCCTCATCGTACCGACCGCGGCTCGGCCATCCTGCACGCCCACGTACCGGTGTCGCTGAGCGGCCCGGACGTCACCCGGGCCGTCGCCGGCGCGGGCCTGTACCTCACCATGCTCGGGCTGCTCGCGCTGGCGATCGGCACCATGATCCGGCACACCGCCGGCTCCATCTCCGTGATTATCGGCATCGTGTTCGTGCTGCCCATCCTGGCCGGGTTGCTGCCGAGCAGCTGGGGCGCGCATATCAACGCCTACCTGCCCGAACAGGCCGGGACGCTGATCACCGACACGCATGTGCAGCCCAGCGACCTGCTGTCTCCGTGGCAGGGGTTCGGGGTCCTGTGCATCTGGACGGTACTAGCGCTGGCGGCGGCCGCCTACCTGCTCGAGCGCCGCGACGCCTGATCAGCCTGTTTATGCCGCGGTGGGCTCGGCCGTGACGAACGCGGCGTTATCCCGCTCCATCGCCTTGACCGCGCCGTTGCGCCAGCTGTCGGCGATGGACGCTGACATGGGATCGGGGAAGATGTCCTCCTCGTCGTTCTCCACCCCGTCGAAGATGGCGCGGGCTACGGACTCCGGCGAGGCCTTGGGGATGTCGAAGCCCCGGGTCATGTCGGTGTCGGTCGGGCCGGTCAGGACCGCGTGCACCCGCACGCCCCGCCCGGCCAGCAGAGCGCGCAGCGACTGGGTCAGGTTGAACGCGGCCGCCTTGGAGATCGCGTAGGCCGGGGTGAACGGGAAGGGGGCGAGGGCCATCGTCGAGACGTTGTTGACGATGATGCCCTGGGAACCAGTCAGCAGCGGCAGGAAGGCCTGGGTGACGCCGTAGGTGCCGAAGAAGTTGACGGCGAGGTGCTGTTCGAGCGCGGCCCGCTCGCTGAGGTCGTCGTAGAGCGCGATGCCCGCGTTGTTGACGAGGACGTCGAGAGACTCGACGCTCTCGGCCGCGGCCCGGATCTGCGCCGCGTCAGTGACATCCAGGTTCAGGGGCGTGACGCGCGCGTCCGGGTGGGCCAGGGGCTGGCGCGTGCCGGCGTACACCCGCGCCGCGCCTCGCCTGAGGGCCTCCGTGACCAGCGCCTGCCCGATGCCGCGATTCGCCCCAGTGACCAGTACCGTCTTGCCTTCGATCTTCATCTCTGTTGCTCCAGCCTTGTGGGTTCCCCGCCACCTCAGTGGCGGCTCACTCATATAGACCAGCCGGATTCGCGCGAGTCGCCGCGACCCGCCCCGCGATTTCCCGGCTCGCTAACTGACCCACGGCCGAGGGTGCTACTACGACCTGACCGTGGTGGTGCCCACCTTGCGCCCAGGTCCGGCCGGCTGGACGCTGGTCACTGAGGAGCCCGGCCAGGCTGCCGGACGGAAAAGGGATAGTCATGCGCGCCGTTGGCATGGTGCTGCGCGCCCAGGTGCGCCAGCACGGGACGTCGTGGCTGGCCCTGGCCGTGCTGGCGGCCCTGGTGGGCGGGCTGGTGATGGCGGCCACGGTCACCGCCCGGGCGACCGCGGCCGCGTTCCCGGGCTTCGTGGCCCGGTACGGTTATGACGACGTCGTTTATACCGCCCGGCCGCTGCCCCAGCTGGTCAAGATGCCGCAAGTCACTCAGGTCACACCGGTCCGGGCCCCGTTCGTTGCCGCGGTCGGCTGTGCCTCCTGCGACGCCATCAACGCCAGCGGGGGGTTCGATGCGTTCGAGCTCACCCCGCGCGACCTGGCCCGGACGGTCAAGCTCGTCGCCGGGCGGATGCCGGACCAGTCTGACCCGGGCGAGGCCCTGGCCTCAGCCACGTTCGCCGACGACAGCGGGGTCCGGGTCGGCTCGGTGATCCAGATCTTCGAGCCCACCCCGGCCCAGGTCCGCCAGGCCGGAGCGAATCAGAGCTCGCCGCCCAGCGCGGCCCAGCTGGCCAAGGTGCCGCGGCACAGCGTGCGGGTGACCGGCCTGGTGATCACCGAGAACGAGTTCCCGGCCGGCAACGGGGCCCGCTACGACCTGTTCCCCACCCGCGCCTACGCCACCGCGCACGACGCGCACACCCAGGTGCTGACCTTCTACGACGTCAAGCTCCGGCACGGTGCCGCCGACCAGGCCGCCTTCGACAGCCAGTTGCGCCCGCTGGGGTCGCTGGGCGCCGACGACCTAGACAACGATGCGGCCGCTGTGCAGCGAGCCATCACGCCCCAGGCGGTGGGCTGGTGGATACTGGCCGGGCTGATCGCGCTGGCCGGGCTGGCGGTCCTGGGCCAGGCCGCGGCCCGGCAGTTCAGCACCGACGTCGACGACCACGACGCGCTGTCCGCGCTGGGGTTGCGGGGCCGCCAGTTCGTGCTGCTCGGCCTGGCCCGGGCGTTCATCATCGGGGCGGCCGCCGCGGCCGGGGCGGTCGCCCTGGCCGCGGCGTTGTCCCCGCTGACCCCGGTGGGGGAGGCGCGGCTGGCCACCGCCGATCCCGGTGCCGTGTCGGTGGACCCATTGGTCACGCTCATCGGCGTACCCGCCGTGGTGGCCGCCGTGCTGCTGCTGTCGGTCTGGCCCGCAGTCCGGCACGCCCGCCCGGCCCGGCCCGATCCGCTGCCGCCGACGGGCGGCCTGGCCCGGTCCGTGGTCCGCGCGGTGGCCGCGGTCGGCGCGCCGCCCAGCGTGCTCATCGGCGTCCGGTACGCGCTCGAACGTGGCCGTGGCCGCCCCTCGGTCCCGGTGGGAAGCGCCCTGCTCGGCACGGTGCTGGCGGTCACCGCGCTGTCCGCGACCGCCGTGTTCGGGGCCAGCCTGGCGTGGCTCATCAAAACGCCCGCCCTATACGGGGTGCCGTTCGACATGAACTTCGCCAACGAGGGGACCGGCTCTGGTGCCGTGCTGACCGGCCCGCTGCTGCACAGCCTGCAGCGGGACCCGGCCATCGACCGGATCACCCTGGCCGCGGTGGCGGAGATCAACGTCAACGGGCGGCACGTGCGCGCGGTCGCGGTCAGCGCGTTCCGCGGCCCGGCTCTGATCTCCGCCGTGGACGGCCGGCTGCCCCGCGGTGACCAGGACATCATGCTCGGCGCAGCCACGCTGCGCGGCCTCGGGGCCGCGGCCGGGGACCAGGTCCGGGTCACCGCGAACGACCCGGTGGCCGGGGCCGCGCGCACCACCCGGTTCCTGGTCACCGGCCGCGCCTCGTTCGCGCCTGTCTTCGGTACCGGAGGTCTCGGCACCGGCGCGGCTCTGACCATGAACGGCCTGCTGCACGCGCAATGCCCGGACGGCGGGTCCGCGTGCCTGCGCAAGGCGCAGCAGGGCCTGATCTACTCGGTGCTGGTGCACGCCGTCCCCGGCCCGTCCGGAGCCGCCGCGCTGGCCCGCTACACCAGCCGGTACCGATCCTTCCTGGGCGGTCAGAGTCAGCCAATCGACCTGATCAACTTCGGTCAGTCGGTCAGCTTCCCGCTGCTGTTCGGGGTGGCACTGTCGCTGTTCGGTGCGGCCACCCTCGTCCATCTGCTGCTGGTCAGCGTGAAGCGCCGTCGGGCCGAGACCGGCCTGCTGAAGGTCCTCGGCTTCGTACGCCGTCAGGTCGCGGCGGTCATTAGCTGGCAGGCCACCGCGATCATCCTGGTCGGGGTGACGGCAGGGGTGCCGCTGGGCGTCGCCGCGGGCAAGGCGGCGTGGCGGCTGTTCGCCACCAATTTTGGCGTGGTCCCCGTCGAGGTGGTGCGGGCCGTCCCGTTGGTCCTGCTGGCCGCCGCCGCCCTGGTCGCCGCCAACCTCCTCGCGGTCCTGCCCGCCCTTCATGCCGCCCGGTGCCGCCCCGCCGACCTGCTCCGCGCGGAATAACCGCGGGTCTGCCGGTCACCCGGGTCCGGACCCAGCACGGTATTCGCCCGGCAGTCCGAACGACTTGAACAATCCCGTGTCCTGGAAAGCGATGATCCGCGTGATCCCCGTCGTGGTGACCGTGACCGCCAGCACGGCGTGCGCGCGATACATCCCGGCTGGTTCGCGCCGGTAGACCGCGAACGCCCGCTCCCCGTTCGCCGTGACCGGAACCAGCCGGAGGCCGCCAGGCTCGGTGAGAAAGTGCGCCTCGATAAAGCGCGCCACGGTCTGGCGGCCGGTGAACCAGGTCAGCAGCGGGGGCATTTCCAGCGCGGCATCGGCCCGCAGCAGCTCGGCCAGCGCGCTCACGTCGGCGTTCTCGATGGCCGCGGCGAACCGGTCAAGCACCGCCCGCCGGTCCGGCTCGGCGGGCTCGGCCAGCTCGTCCTCGGCGGGCAGCGCCTGCGCGAGCTGGGCCCGGGCCCGCCGCAGGCCGAACGACCCGAACAGTCCCGTGTCCTGGAAGGCGATGATCCGCGCGATCCCCGTCGCGGTGACCGTGACCGCCAGC
>WNGR01004293.1_pt1 | contig 30452 bp, 29 predicted proteins | sample 5407581 | NCBI WGS metagenome assembly WNGR01 (sample SAMN13153383, study PRJNA577476) | soil metagenome | isolation source: 80 cm soil or saprolite under Garry oak tree replicate 2 | place: USA:California | collected 2016-06-15
GGAACGTTAAGCGAGAAGAAGAAAAAGCTCAGGAAAATTCGGAGAGCCGGATATGCGGAAACGTATAAGTCCGGTTCGGAGGGGGGTTCAGTGAGACCTGATGTCGCAATATGTTAAGGCGCACGGTTACTACCCTACCTGAGCTGGATCGAGATGTGAATGCCGCTCTCAATATCCTCGTACGAGGGAAGAAAACGTTCTGCACAAACACCACACCGGCTCGGAAGGAGCCCACGTCGGCAACGGCGTAGAAGCCCCTGCGTTCACGCATGGGGTACTTCACTTGTAAGCAAGACGCGAGAAGGTCGGCCACCTGGGCCGCCGCATCGATCACCTGCTCGAAATTGTCGAGCAACAATAACATCTGCTTCTGTCGCAGTTCCTCTTTGAGACGCTCTAGGGGGGAGATGTTTTCTCCCTCTCGCAGCCCAAGAACCTGAGCAACGCTTGGAATTACCAGCCCACGGGATGCGCAACGAGACGTAAACAAGCGGGCAAAAAAAGATTTTCCTCGAAAGACAGGACAAAAGAAAGAGGGAGAATAGGTCATGATCGATACACAAGTATTGCCAGGTAGGACATCATCGGGAAGAGGAACAAGCCAGCCAGCAGCGTTGATCAGCGTTTACGCTGTCGCAAGAAGGACAAACCCATAGGCTTGAGCAAAAGGAGCAGGGAGACCATGGATGATGATGGTCAGTGGAGAAGCGGTGGCAGGGCGAGCGTTGCGAGCCAACCGCTCATCCCATGATAATCGCCAATGAGCCCGTTGTGCTCGGGTGATCACGGGCTCGTCAGTCACCGAGGTCTGATCTGGCGTGGGCGTGGCTCCCCTTGTCACCACCACCGTTTCGGATCGCACCACTTTCAGCCAGTTGCGCCGGATCTGGCAACGTGGCCAATCTCCCCAAAGCACCGGGCAACAAGCGGTTGGCTCAGGCGGTCCGAGAATCGGTGCAGGGGAAACCATCTGCTTGGAAGAGATCGGCCAGAAAACCGCACTGACGCGCCGCGGTTTGGTGGTGAAAAGGCTTTCTTGACACTGGGCACGCAGATCACAGGCACGACAATCGCCAATGCGAGCCGCATACAAAAGACGATAGGAGCCATCGCGCTCTGGCCTGCGTTCTTGGGGATAAAGGGGGCGGCCGGCGGGACAACGCAGCGTCCCATCAGGTTGAAGCGCAAATGCGGCTCCTGGAAAGCCACCGGTAAACGAGGGGCGTGCCCATTGAGGGGGACCATACTCGACCACATGCGCAGGTTCTTCGGCGCGAGCAGGTTCTTCGGCGAGGGCAGGCTCGACTGCCGGGGCGAATTCGGTCAAACGCATGACAGTGGGCGATAAGTGCTGGCCCAGTTCCAGACGCAGATTCCACATCCATTGGCAGATGATCTGCCAGAATTCCTGCCCACAAGGCGTACGCGAACACCAGCGATCAGGATTTTGCTCCACATCGCGCATCGGCGAGAACGGTTTCAAATGATCCCCGGTGCAAATACAGGTCCACAACGTCTTTTGGGGAAAAGGCGTTGGCGGGAAGCATGCTGACAAACAATTCATAGACCAGCCCCTCGCGCTGCACCCCGATGGAGGGGGGAGTGGATGAGGCGGGATGAGTGGCCACAATCAGACGCACCCGAGGCCCAGTTGGGGAGAGAGGAATCTCGGGGCAGTCATAGAGGGCGCGAGACGCTCCACTTTCCGGATGCGTGCTCTCTTGATCTGGGTCCTGAGCTAAACGCTGCTTGACCTCTGGCAGATCCAGAAGAGCGTAGTCCCTCCCACGTGCGATCACCCCCAGGCCAGAGGTCAGCACATCCGTCAAAGGGGCCGCGTTGCCATAGAGCCCATCCAGACGGATCAGCACCTGAGAGAGAGGAAGGCAAAGAGCAGTGGCGTAACGGATGATGGCCTCAAGGGAGCGTTTCAATTCTCCGCGATAGTCGCCATTTCCTGGGCCAGCATACGTTCCTATCCATTGATGAGTAAAGGCTTGTAAGATGGTGGTCCGAGTCCTTCCCACTTCTCCTCTTTTGCGTCGAAGACGAGCCGGGAGCCGCGACCTGCTCAAAACGACGATGGGGGAAGGATGTGACTTCAGTTGTGGGAGTGCGCGTTGGCGGGCGGCTTGTTTGGTGGCATCCACATCCACGACCAACCAGCGGTTCCCCAAACGATCCCATAAACCACCAGGGGACGTAGCCGGTGACGTTCGCTTGACCAAATCCTGCTCAAAGAGCGTGCGCAGGGCCTCGAGGGTGGGTGGATCAAGGGCGGCCAAAAAGCGAGAAAGGGTGGAACGATCGGGCAGGTGATGGCGGCCAAAAAGGGCCATGAAGACTTCGGCAAACGGCAAGAGTTGCTCATAAAACGCTTTGATGGTGGGGGCACCGCTGAGCGTGTAGCCGATGAGAACCACCGCAAAATCGATGAGATCGTAGTGACCAAAGCGCGCTCGGGCAAATTGTACGTGTTCCTGAAGGGCTTTGAGGATCCCTTCATGAGAAAGAACCTGAGCTACCGCCCCCACTTCTCCCATCCAGCAAGGGGTTGAGGGAACGGATTTCGGCGTAATCTGGATGCTTACCGCAGAATGCGTCATACTGAGTGTGTGTCCTCCTTATCGGGAAAGAGATCAATTGACATCTTCCATACTTAAGGAGACACATTTCTTGTGTATTCCGCTAGTTTCCTCTCTTATTGCTCAGTTATAAAATCTCGTTGCGCATCCCGTGGGCCAGCATTGAATCGCTTACCGGAGCTAGATCCACAAAATAGATGCCATCCGAGAACAGGTCGCTCAAGTCCGCTGCTACCTGCAAGGCCAAACGGGTCTTGCCTATGCCGCCGGGCCCTATCAGAGTCACCAGGTGAACATCTTCACGGCGTAAAAGCTGTTCAATGGTGATCATCTCCCTCCCCCTTCCAATGAGCGGCGTGGGCTGCACAGGGAGATTGTTAGGGTAGGCATCGAGGGCTTTGAGAGGTGGAAAGTCAGCTGGTAGGCCCGCGACGACAAGCTGGAAAAGGTGAGTAGGTCGCTGTAAATCCTTGAGGCGACGCTCACCCATATCGCGAATGCTCACCCCGTCGGGCAGGTGCTGTTCGACAAGATCGTGCGTTATCTGGGAAACCAGTACCTGTCCACCATGCCCAGCACTCATGATACGCGCCGCATGATGGACATCCATCCCCACATAGCCTTCAGAAGCCAGGGACGGCTCACCCGTGTGCAGTCCCATGCGTACCCGTACTGTTCCACTTGCTGGCCAAGCATGAGCAGCTAGGCTCCGCTGTGCAGCCACCGCTGCCGATACTGCATCCGTAGCACGAGTAAAGGCCACGAAGAAGGCATCCCCTTGTGTATCAACCTCGTTGCCGTTCCACTGCTGGAATGCTGCGCGTAGCAGGCTCCTGGACTCTGCGAGAACAGAGACATATTGCTCGCCTAACTGTTGGAGAAGCTGCGTGGAGCCCTCGATGTCGGTGAAGAGCAAGGTGACCGTCCCTGTCGGCAAATAGCGCATTCAAAACCCTCTCGTTACGATGAAAAACACTATAGAACACCTGTTTTTTCCAGTTTAACACAAAAAGAGGTCAGATACGACCCTCATAAGAGGGGGTGCGTTTCATTTTTTTGCCTTGAGCGCGAGGTGGCGAACATGGCTGGGGCAAGCCCAGCCACTACTCTACGACGCGGAGGCGCTCATGGTCGTCTCGAGTAGTGGCTGGGCTTGCCCCAGCCATGCAAAAAAATGAAACGCACCCCATAAGAGGGGTTGAGGGTATTTCTCCTCCACCGATTCCACTGAATCCCTCCGCACAACCTCAGCTTTGTAGAAGATTATTATGCGGGAGTAGGCAAAGCCTCAAGATTTGAAAACCATGTTATAATAAGCAAAAATACAGAACTAAGGAGGAAGGCCGATGCCTCTTAACGAGCTTTTACAGGAGAAACGCGAGGACATCCTTCGCATAGCAGCTATGCGTGGAGCCTCCAATGTACGTATTTTTGGCTCAGTTGCACGCGGCGAAGCCGACTCCAAGAGCGATATCGACCTGTTGGTCGATCTGGAGCCAGGCCGTAGCCTCTTCGATCTTGGTGGACTCCTGATGGACTTACAGGACTTGCTTGGTCACAAAGTGGATGTGGTGACAGAGCGAGGACTGCGCGAACGTATCCGGGAGTGTGTCTTGAGAGAGGCAGTTCCATTGTGAGGAACATACCTGAGCGATTACTGTGACTTTTCTTGAAGTCTTGCCGCTCCTGTTGGCATAGTTTTACCGGAAAGACAGGATTCTAACTCCGTACATCTCGGGGAAATCAGGTGTATTTGTGACGGTTGGAAGGATAGTTTTGCCAGGAGTTCAAATTGCGGCCATAGATTTGCCAAGGATAACATCTTCGCATGCCGAGGAACATCTGCTGTGTACCACGTTCACGACTGATCAGCATGCCCAGGAGCGCAGACTTGCAGCCATTCCATCTCTTCCCCCTTTTTGCACTTGCCATGAGGCTGAACAGCCCCTGCAATTCTGGCGGGAGATAAATTCCAACGCTTTGCAAGCCACCCTCCTCTTACAGGGATAGATTTGTTTCACGAGATGCGACTGTCCAGTTGACAACTCGTAGTCCTTCATCAAGGAGACAGTCAAGAGTTCGCCCAGTTGATGGCAGACCTGCCCACATCCTTTGAAGCAGCCGCTGCCGTGCAGCGTCATTCAATTCCTCCCACCACTTAGGAGAGGCAAAAACGCTCTCGAAGTACTCGAATGTAAACCGAACAATGGCATGAGGAAGTGCGTGATCGGAGAGGTTGTGAAGCGAATTCACAAATTGTTCGGCAGAATCACTTTTCCCATGCCAGCTAAAAACAATGGCTCCCCCACTGTTCGTGGCGATCAGCGAAAAGGTCAAGTGATCGACTACGATCGAGGTATCAGTTATATCTTGTAATACATTACCCTCAAAGTCGATGTCAGGCATATGCGGGGCACTACACAGAAAATCAGGCGTGTTGCTCAATCGGATGACATAGTAGGAAACGTTCGAGAAATCTTCAGCCAGCAAAGCCTTGTCGTACGCCGATTTGTAATGGATAAGATCATTCAATCCAAGGGTATTTCCCCATTCCAGATGGTGTATCTGGTATTGGATCATCATCTGTTCCTCGACCGATTTCCCCCGGTCAAGATGTCGCCGTTGGTAAGGGAAAATCCACTCGACATTGGCCTTTTTCAAGAAGAGCTTGTGGCAGAGAGCGCGGTATCCAAGAAGGAAGGTGTGCTGCGGTGTACTAAGAAATGGATAGCGCTCGATCGGTTCAAACGTAATGTTATCATGCCGCTTGCAAAAGCCGGTAAACGTCGAAGCATGCCTAATCCCAACGAGGCGGGGAGCGATGAGATCTCCATTCGAGAGGTTTTGTGCCGACGAAAAGGTGTAGACGTGTCCATCTCTGGCGATATGGTTCAAACTGCCACTTCTGGATACAGTGTGCGCTCTCACGATGGGCCCAACACAACTGGCAGGACCAGCTTTTGGATGAAGACAATACCCTTTATCAAAAAATTTCCGTATGACCTTTATGTATTCATAGGTACGCAGAGGTTCTTCTTGAGATCGATTCATATGACAACGCTTGTACTTTTCGCCCGAATCGCACCAGCATGGATCATTCCTGCCCGTGTCTTGAATGCGTTTCCAAAGTTCCTGAACCGCACCGTCCCAAACGTCTTGTGTCCGCTTACTCCTACGTCTTTTCTTTCCCATGTACATCTCACAACTTTCTACGGGCTTCGCCCGGCACACTCTCAATGGTAGTGGCCAGATATACGACTCTCCCGTGCTTTGCCTAAAAGCGCTAGCATTGGCCAGGAAGCAGTACGCATCGATGGGCTTCAAACGTGAAACATCATCAACGCGAGTCATCTTTACTCCTTCTTGTACTTTCACTTAGACCCCGGACCTTTGTGCAGAGAGGTGGGAACAGCATGCTCTATCCTTTTCGTCGCCAATTCATATTCCCTCGGGTCCTTGGGAAACAGGTGCCTGACGATGCAAGTCCACATATACCCAAGAGGCAGTAATCCTGCAGAGGGGATAAAGCCCAAGAGACTTCTGGTGAGGTAAAAAATGAGTACCGGGACAATAATCACGGCGACTGTCAGTACTGTCGTGATGATCAGAAGTGCCCACTGCATGGCTTGCGGCGGCGATGGTGGCAGCGGCTCTTGCTGCATATGGCCTCCTTACTACGGCAGAATAACGCCCTATCCTACTATTGACCCCACGAAGGGAAAAGCGGACCTGGCAAGGAGATATTTTCCTCACGCTTCCCTTTGCGGTAACCTTGTTCTAGTGCCTGAACTTCAGCATCACTCAATGGGAGACCAATCAGATAAGCAACGAGACGAGAGGTAAGCGTAATAGCCTGTCCTGTCCCATTTACCCGTCCTTCAACCAAGACGATATTTCGCCAGAGGGGATCATCAATCCGCCAGGGAATCTTGTTTAATCGCTCCACGACCTCCTCTAACGATAGTTCTTTTCGTAGCCGCAGAGCTAACGCTATTACAGCTACAACGATGAGCTGTCCAGTAGGCTTTAAACAGAGAAACCGTTCGCGAAGCGATGGTAAACGTTCGGGAGTACCATATACCGCTTCGTGAAAATGCGTAAATCCTTTTAAAAGTAGATTCCACAAGTCAGCAATCTCATTGTATCGCTGAGCTTTTTCCGGTGAGCTGGCAACGGGATTGTGTCCAAGCGCCTGATCAAGCATCCGCACGGAGTCATAGAGAACACTGAGGGTGGTGAACTTACATAACCTATTGGTGAGTGTGTTGGACTTCCAATTAACCAGGTCCTTGGGAACGACTCCCCGACGCTCTTTATCTTCTCCCATCAACCAACGTGCATACATCGCGTAGTCATCATTAACGGTCGTTCGAATTGCTTCTCCTCGGTCTATGGTACGAGCAGACTTATGCATCCGCAGAAGCATCTCTTGGCAATCTGCATATGTAGGGGAAGGAAGCAGAATCACAGGAAGCATATCCTCCGCGAGTGCCAGGCGCTTCTTGCCTGACAGCATCGAGAGTGCTTTAAGCATACCTAACATGCGTTGATAGCCATCAAGCGGCACCCATATTTCTGATCCAGTGTCTGAAAGGTACAACATTCCCCACTTACCAGAGTTCTCACTCTCATACTGTCCTAATGAAAGCGGTTGAAAAGATGGAGATGGATAGATTGCAAAAGATAATCCTCCCATCCACCATGTTTGGTCACTAGTCAAGCGATCTACAATCAATTGGGCAATCTCATCGATCGCTTTTTCCTCTTTTTCCAATGGGGGCATTACATGCTCTTTGAACGGGAAAGAGTGTTCCATTACCCGTTTAAGAAAGGACAGTGTTACAGTTCCCACGAAACAGTCGCGGTCGCCGGATGTCACTTGCTGTACTAACATTGCTACTTGCCTCCAGCATTCTTCTTTTTGTTTGGGCAAAATAGATGTTTGTCCAAACAAAACCCTTTATTAATAGGATACCACATTGCTCTTCTTTTGTCAATACTGGATAGAGAATGACCTTGTGAAGCCGATGGAGAAGGTACTGAACGACACAAGCGAGGAAGAAGCATTTTTTTATGTACATAGAAATGTGTCATGACACTTACTAAAAAGTGCATGAGGTTTTTAATTCATACATCTGGTCACCGAGAGAGATGCTTCAGCATCTCTCAAACGAGGACATCGAACTGAGTGAGCTAATTCCATCTATTCTTATGCTTCGTCACCTGGCCCTTGGTCTACACTCCTTCCCAGCCTTTCAAGAAAAGGTTAGAGTTATTCAAGAGATTTTCTCCCAATACCTTTGCCGGAAGTTCAACGCGCATCTCTTCCCTTTCCGTTTTTAAGAGATCTAATGAGAAAGAGTATGTAGACCTTATGCATCTGATACTGCCTAGTATCCTTTTATATATGGAGGATCACGATGTTGACTTCAGAGGGCATTGCCCTTTTCTGTCAGCGCTTGGGCCTCTCCAGCCAGGCTCAGGCGGTATTGGCAACTATTCGGTCATCCCCACCCTCGCGCCGTGTAGGGGGTGGAGGGAAAAGCGTTCCCGTTCGCTACCCTAACCGGAAAATGAGCGTCATCATTCAAGCCACGAGTCTTATCGTTGAGTTCGCTGGAGTCTACCTGATGGAGCATGTAAAGCTGTGGAGCAATGGTGACCGGTCACCAGCGGTTGGGGTCAGGTCACCAGTAAGTATGTAATGCAGTTCCGATAAGCACTTGGAATACCTTCTTCTGCTATCAGGAGCAACTCCTCTATCGTTTCTCCTCCACTCATCCGCTCATTAAGGATGAGTATGCCTGGAACATGATGTCCTTGCGCCAAGTGTGCGGCTAAATGAGGAGGCATAGATGCCTGGTTGTTTGTGATCAGGATACAGGCATTTTCTTCGCACCAAAACAAAATGTCTGGATCAAGTGTCTCTCTAGGTGGACACCCTGGTTCCCCACAGCATACACACAGGTCTCCGAACTTTTGTTTAGTAGTTGCCGTTTATAAAGAGGGCCAACATTTTCATCCATCAAATAATGAATACTCATGTTGCCCCTGAGGCCAATCTTTCTGCTTTTATCCTACGAAGTCGTTGTATTTCAGGCGAAGGATTGGCCGCCTGCTGCCTTCGCATCTCTCTGCTCCACTCCAACCAGTTGGCCAGATATGTTGAGACAGCTTCTTTCTTATGAAGATAATAGAGGATGGTTGCATAGACCTGTTCCAAACTCAGTGAAGGGTAGGTATTAGCAATCTCTTCAGGAGAACGTAACCGGTGAATAAAATCGTAGAGGACTGTCTCAATGCCGATTCTCGTCCCCTTGATTCTGATATCGTTCTTCTCGAAGAAGTCAAAGTATTCTTCTAGCTGCATAGTCTGCCGCCATTATGCTCTTGAGGGCTTCCCTTCTCAAGAATGTAGCATATCATAGAGCTAGCTCTGTTGCAAACAATCATATTCACCCTGGATATATACAGGTGTTGTAGGTAAGTGAGCGAGGAAGAAAAACAAAAAGGGTGACCGATGGGGCTTGAACCCACAACCGCTGGAGCCACAATCCAGAGCTCTGCCGATTGAGCTACGGTCACCACGTCGTTGCGTACCGTCAGTATAGCGGACGCTTTACGACTTGTCAATAGCTGTTTTTGCTTTTTTACGGCTTCCTGTGAAGCATCTCCTAGTACGTCAAAATAGTACCAATCAACATCTCCCAGAAACGCTCTACCTCTAGCGCGTAGCCTACGCGTACATTGGGTTCTTTGCCCAGCGTGCCATAGGGATCACACACCGTTCTTCCCGCTGTCCATTCGCCTTTGGTTTCGATCTCGACGCGGATAGTATGGGCATGCAGTATGTCAGGGTCGATTACGGCTGCTACCGCACATGGATCGTGTACCGGCGGGGCCGGAAAACCGAAGATGTCACGGTACGTACTTCCGTAGAAGACGAGTAGATCGGCTACGAAGTTCGCGACCGGGCGATTGGCGGCACGCAAACGCCCTAATACCTCTTCAGTGGCTAGGGCTTGATGCGTCACCTCCAAAGGAGACATAGTGATTGGTCGGCCACAGTTAAATACAATCGCGGCAGCTTCAGGATCAGCCCATATATTAAACTCAGCGGCAGGGCTGCGGTTCCCCAGCCCTATCGCTCCGCCCATCAGAGAAATAGCCGCAATCTTGGGCAAAATAGTCGGCTCGCGGCCTATAGCCGAGGCGATATTAGTGAGTGGCCCGGTGGGAACAAGCGTGATATCGCCGTCCGAGTTCAGCAGTTGTTCGATCAGTAAATCAACAGCGTGCTGCGCGACAGGCTCAATGTCTGGTTCGGGAACGTTGGGGCCATCCATGCCCGACTCACCGTGAATGTTAGCGGCGTGCTGCGCCGGACGCACCAGTGGACGATCCGCGCCCTTCGCTACCGGTACATCGCGAATACCCGCCAGCGAACAGACTTTCAGCGCATTGGCCGTTGTCTTATCCACCGATTGATTGCCTGCAACGGTAGTAATAGCAAGCAGTTCAATGTCGGGATGATGGGCAGCCAACAAAATAGCGATGGCATCGTCATGGCCGGGATCACAATCGAGGATAATTTTGTGTTTCATCTGCTTAACCTTCGGGCACCCATACAGAATACCCTTCTACAAATTTTATTGACACAAAGAACGTGAAAAAACGCTGCTTTATAGTAACATGCACAGCCGTGCATTTCAACCAACACTACCCAGGCACCTTCCATTGATATGCTTTATAATAGAACGTAGACTCATAGCAATAAGTACATAGTCTTACGAAGGGATCACTCATGTCACTGCACATTTCTGCATCAACCTCTACTTCAGTGTCTAAACATTTGCGTACTGTTTATGGATCGTGTCCGCATGATTGCCCTGATTGCTGCGCTCTGGAGACGCAGGTGGATGAGCAGGGGCGAGCGGTCAGTGTGCGGGGACGTGCAGATCATCCGGTGACACGCGGCTGGCTGTGCGCTAAGGTGAACCGCTACCTGGAACGCGTATATCATCCTGAGCGGTTGCTTTATCCACTGCGACGTACTGGCCCGAAAGGCTCCGGCCAGTTTGAGCGTATTTCGTGGGATGAGGCGATTGCCGAGATTACAAGCCAGTGGCAGCGTATCATTGCAGAAGATGGCGCACAATGTATTTTGCCCTATAGCTATGCGGGCACGCTGGGCCTTGTCAATGGCTCTGTGACCGATAATCGTTTCTGGCATCGGCTGGGAGCTTGTCGGCTGGAGCGTGCGATTTGTGGTCATGCCGCTGAAGAGGCCGTACAACTGACTATTGGCGGTCGCCTTGCCCCTTCGCCGGAAATGCTGCTGCAAAGCAAGCTTGTGCTCATCTGGGGGAGTAATCCGGCTAGCACCGCTCCGCATATCATGCCCTTTCTGCGGCAGGCGCAGCGCAATGGTACTCGTGTTATTGTCATTGATCCTATTCGTACCCTGACGGCCCGTTCTGCTGATCAGCATATTCAACCTCTTCCTGGTACAGATGCTGCTCTGGCTCTGAGTATGATGTATGTCATAGTGCAGGAGGATTTGCATCGACCGGACTGGATTGCGGCACATACGGCTGGCTGGGAGCAGCTTTTTGATCGTATTATGCAGTTTCCTCCTGAACGGGCTGCTGTGATTACGGGTTTGTCTGAAGAGACGGTCATTACCTTGGCACGCACCTATGCCACGTTGACTCCGGCCCTCTTGCGGGTTACCGATGGTATCAATCGTCATACCAACGGCGGGCAAACTGTGCGTACTCTGGCCTGTTTGCCTGCCCTGACCGGTCAGTATGGTCTTCCCGGTGGTGGCCTGATGTACAGCACCAGCGATTGGCTGAAATGGGATACTGACGCCGTAAAGCATGAGCTTGAAGCGAGCTGTCCACCTGCACCTCGCACCCTAAATATGAATCGCTTAGGGGCCATTCTTACCGGTGAAGCTGATCCGCCGATCTATTCGCTCTACGTCTACAATGCCAATCCAGTTGCCTCTACACCCAATGCGGGCAAGATTGTCCAAGGATTGCAGCGCGACGATCTGTTTACGGTTGTGCATGACCTGTTCGAGACTGATACGGCTCGTTACGCTGATATTCTCTTGCCCGCTACCAGTCAGCTTGAACATGTAGACCTGCATAAACCCTATGGCCATCTTTCGTTACATTATAATATGCCTGCTATCGCGCCACAAGGAGAGGCACGCAGCAACTGGGATGTTATGCGCACTCTTGCCGCCAGTATGGGCTTTGACGAGCCCTGGCTACAAGAGGATGCTAATGAGGTTATTCGTGGGGTCCTTACCGCGACTGCACGCACGAATCCTCTGCTGGGCGAGATTACTCTCGAACGTTTGCAAGCGGAAGGTTCGATTCCTTTGTCTATTCCCGACAAGCAACGGATACCTTTTGCTGATGGTATCTTTCCCACGCCTTCCGGCAAAGTTGAATTTTATTCGGCTCAGGCAGCAGCGAAGGGCTATGATCCTGTTCCCAACTGGCAGCCCGAAGTAGAGTCGAAAGTGGTCGGGGCTACCCAAGCTGCCACTGATATGCGCTTGCCTTTGCTCTGTCCAGCTGCTCATCACTTTGTCAGTTCCACATTTGGCAATCAGAAATACCTGCGTGCTAAAGAGGGTGCGCCTATTCTGCGTATTCACCCACAAGATGCCGCTCCGCGTGGCATTGCCCATGGTCAACTGGTGCGTGTGAGCAACGAGCGAGGTGAGTGCCTGCTGGTAGCCGATGTTACTGAAGATGTACGTCCCAGTGTGCTGGCCACCACTACCGTCTGGTGGCCTCGCTTCAGTTCCGATCAACGAAATATCAACTGGACAACCTCCGACGAGTTGGCAGATTTTAATGGCGGCAGTACTTTTTACACTAATCTGGTTTTAGCTGAACCAATTGAGTAAGTAATACGTAGAGTTTCTTAAGAAAAGTTTTCTTTGAAGAAAAGGCTGTGTTATAATAGCAAGCGAAGAAAAATACTGTGAGGATGAACGATTGAAAGATGCTACTCCTGATCGTCCTGAAAATACCCACAATACACCAGTTAAAGATCAGGCACTACATCAGCAGGAAATACTGCACTATATTGAGGAAGTGCGCCGGAGCAGTGAAGAACGTGCGGCCCTTATTGAAATTGGGCGTGTCCTCTCCTTACCCGAATCGCAGCACGACCTGCAGGCCGTCTATCAAACCATCTATGAGCAGGTGTGCCGTGTCATGCCTGTAGATGCCTTCTTCGTTACTCGTTATTTTCGCGCCACGCGTAAAATGGTGATGGACTATCTCATCGATGAGGGCGTACTTTACCCAGCCATCGAATACTCCAGTATATCTTCTCGGATGCATAAATTTCTTTTTGAAAAGGGTATAGGGTACTTGTTTTCTACTACTGAAGAATACGAAAACTATGTGCGTGACGGTGTAGCAGATGCAGATTTAATTGGCGAACAGAAGCCTTCACAATCGTATCTTTTCGCTCCCATTCATTATGGTGATGAACTGGTAGGCTTTCTTTCGGCACAGAGCTATAAGCCGCATGCTTATAGCCAACGACACCTGGAAATGCTCAAAGAGATTGGCGTACACGCTGGCATTGCTATCACTAATGCACGCTTGAATACTGAATTGCGTGATGCTCTCAGGCGAGCGCAAGAATCTGAGCGCATGAAGAATCACTTTCTTATGGTAGCTTCGCACGAACTACGTACTCCTCTGACTGCCGTACAGGGATATCTGGAATTGCTTGAGAGCTTTGGCCCGACTCTTGATGATGAGTCCAAAAGACGTTTTCTGATCAATGCACGCCGTGCCTGTGAAGAACTGGTACTCTTACTCGGTAATGTTATGGATACCAGTCGTATCGATCAAGATCGTGTTTCACTCAATTTCAATAGTGTTCAGGTGAACAAAGCTGTCCAGCTCATCCTGGAAATTCTGGGGCCGATTCTGGTCCGTGAAAAGCGAACGGTCGAGGTAAATGTTTCCGGCGATCTTGTTGTCTGGGCTGATGAGCTACGCTTGCGTCAAGTCTTGCTCAATCTCGTCAGTAATGCGCTCAAATATACGCCACCGTCCTCTAAAATAGCCATAACTGCCGAATATGTCGAACGTGCGAAACTGCAAAAACGCCTATCCTTAGCTCACCACCAACCATGCCTAGTTTCTGCGAATTGCTATGCCGTTATTGCCGTTCGGGATTGGGGACTAGGTATCATCCAGGAAGATCAACAACGCCTTTTCACTAAATTTGTGCGCCTGGATAGTGCCATAAATAGCCTTCAACGTGGTGCGGGATTAGGGTTGTATCTCTGTCGTCAACTTGTTGAGGCAATGGGAGGTTGCATATGGATAGAAAGTACAGGCATTGCTGGCGAGGGTGCCACGTTTGCTCTGGCTCTGCCGGAAAAGTAAATATGATCTGATATTGGTCATAGTCAATTTGACGGGTTACGATAGCTATGTTACCATACCCTTTGGGGGTGGAGTCACCTTAGCTCACACTCAGAAGGAGAGACACATGAACCTGTATCAGCAATTGTTAGTTGTACATGAACGCCTCGAAGGCATTGGCGCACATGACGATACGATGGAACTCGTAGAGAAGCTGCTTCATAAAGCCGAGGCAGCGAAGGATGACAAAACGAATATTACCCAGATTAGTGTGTTACGCCATATGCTCAAAATGTCGGAGACCATCGACAACTACAATATCTATAACGACTTGCAAGAGTTGCTCAGTGAACGTGACGAATCTGAAGTTATGGCCCGCGAAGATTCCACTCTTGCTGCCTATGTTGATACTGATCGTCGTCCCAAGCCAAAGTCATTCTATAAGGCTCAGAAAGAAAGAGCCAAAAAGAAGAGTTAGTTTCATCCTGAGAACGCCAACTCTTCTTTTGATCTGTGGATGATGTTGACTTTGCGAAGTATGATGACCGCAAGGGTCATCACTACTATAGACGAGGGCTCCGCAGGCCGGGGTATGCGTGTATAGTAGTGATGACCCTTGCGGTCATCATGAGGAGGGGCGGTCATCATGGAGGGGCTGTCATCATGCTTGACTTTTATGTGCTGATCATTTATAATCGTTCTTGTCAGTCAACCGTGTATCGTGCGGGTTTAGTGTAGTGGTAACATGCGACTTTCCCAAAGTTGAGACCGGGGGTTCGAATCCCCTAACCCGCTTGCAAAAAAGGACTCCTATCATCGATGATAGGAGTCCTTTTTTGCAAGCGGGTTACGAAGCTATCTTTTGCTTCCGCATCTGCTGCTGCATCCGCTGCATATCGCGTGCCACTGTTTTCAAGCCAAGCAGACAAGCGAGACCTGCCAGGAAAAGAAAGAGTGGTGCCGTTAACTGTAAGGCGGTACCGAGCGAAGTGTTGTCGGAGATCAGACCGACAATGGTGGGTGCTGCCGCATCACCAAGCAGATGGGCCAGCAAGAGAGCCAGTCCAATGGCTGTAGCTCGCATATTGGGAGCAACCACATCTTGAATAACTGCATTGAGTGGCCCCGTGCAGAAATTCAAGGAAATGCATGCGACGATAAAGACCGCAATGAACAGGGGCAGTGTGTGGATGGAGAGGGCCAGTAGTACCATCGGCGCACCCAGCAGAAAGCCGAGCATACAGGTTAGCAGGCGTCCCTCTGGTCGTCGTCGCTGCATAAAATCAGCCAGCCAGCCACCGCCCACCGTCCCGAGCAGACCACTACTGACCAGGACTATGCCAGAGATGGAGCCTGCTTTGGTGAGAGAGAGGCCAAAGTCTGTGAAAAGGTAGGTGGTCAGCCTTCCGTCTCGTTCTCAAAAGCACCACGACGCGGTTCGTGGATACGCCATGCGAGAAAAGCGGCAATTAAGCCAGGAATACCGACGATGTAGAAGGCCCAACGCCAGCCTAGCGTATCAGCTACACGTCCACCCAGCGCAACGCCGATCGCCGCACCTATCAATGTGCCAATCGACCAGTATGAGAGGACACGCCCGCGTTTGGCCTTAGAAAAGAAGTCACCTAGCAATGAAAGCGAGGCTGGAGCATAGCCGGCCTCACCAATGCCCAGGATGGAGCGCATAAAAAACAACTGAAGCAGGTTCTGAGTGAAACCAGCTAATGCTGTCGCTACACTCCAGATGCCTACACATAAGGCTATGATGTTTTTGCGGATACCCCTATCTGCCCATACACCTAACGGTAGCGTTGCTATCGCATATACTACCAGAAATGACGAAATCAGCAAACCTCCTTGGAAGTTGGTCATGTTGAAGTCATGTTTAATGCCTGGTAGGACTGCTGATAAGACATAACGGTCGGCATAGTTTAATATATTCACGATCAATAGCACGAGAAAGGCAAATCCAGCCTGACTTCTTTTTGGCTTGAGGGAGGTCGGCCTTTTCTTTTTCATCGGTTTTGGAGCAACCATTGTCATTGATGCTTATTCTTCTTTCTCTCATATTTTTGCATAAGGCTATCTGACCTGCTTGCAGATGCAGATAGCTAAGAAATTGTGTATCGTCTATCCTAATAGAAATTATAATCTTTTAGCTATTATAACTCATAGGTCTACAGTAATTATAGGTAATATTGGGCAAAATGCTGCCAGATGGGCTTATCTGCGCTACCTCCCAGCCTCCCAATCGTCTAATATTATAGCTTAAGGGATATAAAACCGTAGGCGCAGCCAATACTGGATAATAGAAACCATCTGAGAGTAGACCAGTGCAATTTATTATAGACTTTATTCTGCACGCAAGCCCGCTTATAATCTATCTCATAGTAGCGCTAGATCTGCTATTAGAGAGTTCCGGTGTGCCAATTACCAATAATCTACTCCTGTTGTTTACAGGTGCCTTGGCCTCACTTGGTCATCTCAATATCTGGCTACTTATCCTGGCTGCTATTCTCGGCAGCATTGCTGGTGCGTGTTCAGCCTATGTCATTGGCGCACATGGTGGCAGGCGGATGTTTCTCCGGTTGGTAGCTTTCTTTCGTATTGATGAAAGGAAGATACATACGACGGAACGCTGGTTTCATAAATCCGGTGTGTGGATGATCTTTCTATCACGCATGACTCCCTATGTACGTCCTTTTGCCTGTTTTCTTGGCGGGATCGCGCATATGCCCTTTGGCCGTTTCTTTACCGCCGCCCTCATTGGCTCAATGCTCTGGTGCATCGTTATGATTCAGGTTGGTGCTATGCTCGGTCCACACTGGCCCATTGCTCTCCACTTGATGAAACAGGATACTGTCCCCACGTTCCTCGTCGTGGCTCTGTTACTTGTTCTGTACTGCTCTATCAGGTACGTGATTGGCCGCCGTAAGCATCGTTGGCGCGAGGCAGCTATTGATGTAGCCCATGAAGGTGGTGAGCAAAGCGATTCTGACTTGCTGCAGGTGTAGCTGTCGATCGATCAAGCGTTCTGTAGGGAGCGCAATTCATTGCGCCTCCTACATTTTTTACGATGTGTTACAATTTTACCAGGGTCAGACCAAAGATATCGCCTGCCGCCCCGATCTCCTCAAGTGCCCATTCAGGAATTGGCTCATCCACTGAAACAATCATCAAGGCTGTATCGGGTACTTGGTATGGGTCGCGTGCGCGTGGTGCGCGTACAATTGGCCCTACATCCATATGACGGATGTTGACATGAGCCTTGCCTAGCACTGTGCCGACTCGGCCTATCATCCCTGGCTTATCAGGATTGCGGCAGAACAGAATATACCCTTCCGGCACAAATTCTGTCCAGTAACGACCAACCTGTACGATGCGTGGCTCTCCATGCATCACCGTACCACTGAGAGCCGAGACCCGCTCGTCACCCGACCCTGGCTTACCTGCAAAGGACGATGCATGCCCATTAGCACCTAACATGCGTACTGTGACCATATTGGCAAATTCCGGCGAAGATGTGCTTTTCTGCTCAGCAATCTCCAAGCCCCACTGCTTTGCCAGTAATGGTGCATTGATCATGTTCACATGGACATCAGAAACCGACTCCAACAGGCCCTTGACTAAGGCTGCCTGCAAAGGACGCAGATCATAGTTGGCAATATCACCGCTACAGGACAACTCAACTTTACTGAGCGGCCCCGGCTGCAACTGGGTATACAATCGTCCGATCTGTTCTACCAGTCGCATATAGGGCTGCAAAGTCTTCAATGTCTCCGGTAAAATCAATGGCGCGTTGACAGCTGCTCGCGGGAAACCGCCACGTAGCACGGCTACAATCTGCTCTGCTACATCCGTTGCCACGCCCACCTGTGCTTCTTCGGTCGAAGCTCCTAGATGTGGTGTGGCAATAATGTGTTCGTGGGCCAGCAGTTGTTTCAATACCGCGTTATCCCCTATTGGCTCTTGGCTGAACACATCGAGGGCTGCCCCGGCTAGACGGCGTTCGTTGAGGGCATTCAGCAATGCTTTTTCATCGATCAAACTGCCACGCGCACAGTTGATCAAGCGTGCTCCTGGCTTGAGCAAGGAAAGCTCGTGTGCGCCAATCAGGCCGCGTGTGCCATGGGGGCCACTGGTCAGCGAGGTGTGTAGCGTCACAAAATCGGCTCGTTGCAGCACTTCTTCCATACTCAGCATGGCCACATCGAGCTTACGTGCTGCTTCTGGGCTAACATAGGGATCAAAGGCAATGACTTGCATCTCTAACCCCCGCGCCCGTCGAGCAACCTCAGTTCCCACCTTTCCCAGACCAATAATACCCAGAACTTTGTTGCGTACCTCAACGCCCACAAAGCGGCTTTTTTCCCATTTCCCAGCCTTCATGCTGCTATTGGCCGGAGGAATCTGCCGCGCCAAGGCCATCAACATCGCGACGGTATGCTCTGCCGCCGCTATAATATTGCCTGTTGGCGAATTGACCACCATGATACCCTGGCGGGTAGCAGCCTCTATATCAATGTTGTCTACGCCAACACCGGCTCGCCCTACAATTTTGAGTTGGGAAGCTGCCGCTAGTATGTCACTTGTAACCTGGGTCTCGCTACGCACAATCAGTGCCATATACTCGCCGATAATGGCTCGTAGTTGTTCCGGCTTCATGCCTGGACGCTCGTCGATCTGCGCATCAGGTAATTGTGTGCGTAAAAGCTCAATACCTTCGCGTGCAATGCGATCGGTAATCAGTATCTTGATGGTTGCTCTCCCCTCACGTAATGCCTCTGCCATAATTCCTCTTCCTCTCTAACCGGAAAACCCGAATTCGTGCAGGCGCATCTCCACTTTATCCATCGCCTCAACCAGTTCGACCCCCTGGAAGAAACCCAGGTGGCCCACGCGGAAAATTTTGCCCTCCAGATGCTCCTGCCCTCCGCCAAGAACCACATGATCTTCTTCGCGCAACTTCTTCAGTAGAGCCCTGGTGTTGATCCCTTCGGGTGACAATATGGCTGTCACCGTATTTGAGGCATATTCATGATCGGCCAGCAAACCTAAGCCCATCTCTTTGGCACGCCAGCGCACGTATTCTCCTATGCGCTGGTGGCGTGCAAAAATGGCCTCACGTCCCTCAGCCAGCATCATTTCCAGAGCCAGATCTAGTGCGTAGAAGATGGAGACAGGGGGTGTAGTGGGATGCTGACCAAGTTCCAGTTTTTTACGTGAATTGGCCCAATCGAAGTAAAACCGTGGCAGCTTAGCTGTCTTATTGGCCTCCCATGCACGCGGGCTGGCAGCAATCATCATGAGTCCTGGTGGTACCATCCAGCCCTTTTGCGAACCGGTAATGACCACATCAATATCCCACGGATCCATCTCTAATGGCACACAACCGAGCGAACTGACAGCATCTATCACAACCAGTGCCTCTGGATTGAGGCGGCGCACCAATCTGGTCAGCGTCTGTATATCATTCATGACGCCTGTAGAGGTCTCATTATGGGTCGTGAGTACGCCCTTATAGGGTGCCAATGTCTTGAGACGCTCCTCAACAACGTCAGGAAGTGCAGCCTCTCCCCATGGGAATTCAATGCGTGTCACCTGTAATCCATAGATATCAGCGATCTTTGCTAAGCGATTGCCGAAGGAGCCAATGGTGATCACAACTACATGGTCGCCCGGCGAAAAAAGGTTGACGATAGCCGATTCCTGCCCACCTGTACCAGAAGCGGGATAAGTAAGAACTGGTGAAGCTGTCTGAAAGAAATATTGCAGACGAGCAGTTACACGGCGCATAATTGCGGCAAACTCTGGACCGCGATGATTAATCATTGGGCGTGCCATCTCTGCCAGGATGGCAGGCGGTACCGGTGTTGGGCCAGGAATACGCAAATTTTGTGCGGGAATGGGGGTTCGGGGTTCCACTTGAGGAACAGGAATAGCTCTGTGCTCTGAAATGGTCATGTCGCTTTCTCTCCATGTATACACATAGACTGTGCTACAGCCTGCTTACGTATGCTTCATTGCGCAAACAAGCGGCAGATAACCTCACCGTTATCCGCCGCACCACTGAATAACTCTACGGGGACAGTATAGCATAGGACAGAGACATGTGTATAGCTACTCCCTCTTGCACCTATATTTGCTACACCTATATTTGCTATAATTAGATAGGCGAGTTACTACTTTTTATTTTAGAGAGGGTACACTATGCGACGCACTAAGATTGTTTGTACTATCGGGCCGGCTACCAACAGCGAAGAACGGCTAGAACAGCTCATGCGAGCAGGTATGAATGTGGCACGTCTGAACTTCTCGCACGGGACGCATAGCGATCACGCTATCGCCATTGATCGTATTCGCGCTATCTCTGCACGCCTGGGCTGGCCCATCGCTATTCTTCAAGACCTGCAAGGTCCCAAAATTCGCACGGGGGAATTGGAAGGCGGCCAACCAGTGAAGTTGGACGATGGGGCTGAGATCACAATTACTACCCGTCCTGTTGTTGGTAATGCTCAGACTATTGCTACCACCTACACACCTTTACCACAAGATGTAAAGGTTGGTGACCGTATTCTCCTGGATGATGGTCTCCTGGAATTGCGTGTGCTTAATAGTAATGAAACAGATGTACAGTGTGAGGTTGTACATGGAGGCATGCTCAAAGAGCACAAAGGCATCAACTTGCCTGGCGTAGCTGTGAGCGCACCTGCCCTAACAGAGAAAGATCGTGAAGATCTGAGATTCGGCGTCATGCACGATGTGGATTATGTGGCACTGAGTTTTGTACGCCAACCGGAGGATGTGCTCGAGGCCAAATATCTAATTCGGCAATTTCAAGTGGAAAAAGGTGAGAAAGAACAGGCGAAGACTCTACCGCTTATTGCCAAACTGGAGAAACCAGAAGCCGTCGCGCATCTCGACCAGATACTCGATGTAGTCGATGGCGTGATGGTGGCTCGCGGTGATCTCGGCGTCGAGATGGCTCCAGAGAAGGTGCCATTGATCCAGAAGCATATCATCGCCAAATGTAACGATCTGGGCTTGCCAGTGATTACAGCAACTCAGATGCTCGAGTCCATGATCACTCATCCCCGTCCGACTCGAGCTGAGGCTAGTGACGTTGCCAATGCTATTTTAGACGGGACTGATGCTGTTATGCTCAGTGCCGAGACCGCTTCTGGTGACTATCCCATCGAAGCTGTACAAATGATGGCTCGCATTGCCCTCGAAACTGAGACGAGCGACCTTACGACCCGCCAACCAAAATCCAATCGTCTCACCCAGTCCCACGCCGTTAGCCATGCCGCGCGTGCGCTCTCCGAAGAGGCCAGCGTCCAGGCTGTCGTCGTGTTCACTCGTACGGGATATTCGGCCCACCTGATCTCAAAGGATCGTCCCCGCGTCCCTATCCTGGCCTATACGCCTTCTGAACGCGTCTACCATCAACTGGCTCTCTGGTGGGGCGTTTGGTCGCATAGTATATCGATGCAGGGATCCACGGAAGATCTGATCGCCGTTGTTGACCAGCGCTTGCAAGATGATCAGCTTATCCGGCGCGGCGAACACGTTGTGATCATGGGTGGTCTACCTGTAGCCAGTCAGGCACGCACGAATTTTGTGAAGCTGCATCGCGTGGGAGGATAGGGCTCGGGTGCGTTTCATTGTTTTGCACGGATTCAAGAAGGATGGGAGGGGCGGCATTGATGACGCCAGTCCGTTCGTTTGTTGACTGGCGTCATCAATGCCGCCCCTCCCATGTCTCGCAGATTTGATGCAAAAAAGTGAAACGCACCCATAGGGCTCAATGAGATTGACATTTCACATATGGCATGCTATTCTATGGAGGCCCTAATACAGGTGTTCATAATGCTACGTCATGTGTGTTAACACATCGCTTTGCAATACATACAGGCCCCAATATATGGGGAAGAGGTGAGAATAACAAAAAATGGCAGTCAAAATTCGTCTAAAACGTACAGGAATGAAAAAAGCCCCTAGCTATCGTGTCGTCGTCGCCGATGCGCGTTCTCCTCGCGATGGACGCATCATCGAGAACATCGGGTGGTACAACCCACGAGTTGAGCCTTCCGCCATTCACATTGATGAAGAGAAGGCCATTGGCTGGCTCAAAAATGGTGCACAGCCAACCGAATCCGTGACGAGCTTGCTCAAACGCACCGGTATCCTGGATCGCTTCGAGCAGACCAAAGCTAGTGCGAAGGCTACTGTGGCTCAAGCTGAGGAATAGCTACACAAGAAGGGTTGAGTGGAATATGCGTAAACTGATTGAGTACATCGCTCAGTCCCTGGTTGATGATCCATCTGCCGTCCAGGTACGCGAAGCGCGTAATGATCGCAATGCTTTGGTGCTGGAATTGCATGTTGCAGCGGATGATTATGGCAAAGTTATTGGCCGTCAGGGACGTGTTGCCAGAGCCATGCGTACCCTGCTACGGGCCGGTGGGGCCCGCGAAGGTCGTCATACTTCACTAGAGATTTTGTAGAGGATTTGCTCCGTGGCGCAGCAAAACGAAACAGAATGGGCTACTATCGGTAAAGTGGTAGCCCCTTTTGGTATACATGGTGAACTGAAAGTCCGTTCGCTCTCCGATATCCCTGACCGCTTTGCTGAGCTTGAGGTAGTCTACCTCGGTCCTACTCACATACAGCATCGCATCCTCAACACACGCCCATCCAAAGGCGACATGCTCGTTTTGAAACTAGCGGATATCCACGATACCCAAACTGCTGAAGCCATGCGTAACTTCGAGATCAGCATTCCCATAAACCAGCTTGCCAAACTACCGCCCGACTCTTATTATCAACATGACATTATTGGCTTGCAGGTCTACACTCTGGAAGAACACTACCTCGGTAAGATCGTCGATATCATGCCGACAGGTAGCAACGACGTTTACATCATCGATTCTGCAAGTGATAGCAAGCAGATTCTCATTCCGGCCATCAAAGATGTCGTCAAGCATGTTGACCTTGTCCGCCAAATGATGTATATTGAAGCTATACAAGGTTTGTTGGGCAATGATGGTACAACAAACGGCGATAAAGAGGAGGGTGTATAATCGGCGTATTTTTGCCGATGAATATATTAGGAAGAAGCATTAGTTTTTCTGTGTACTTCACGGTGTCATAGAATGAAACTGACCCGCACCTTTTGCCGTGTGAGCAGTAAAGACTCTTAAAGGTCTTCTTGAATTGACACGAGCGAGTCACAGTTATTTTGTAGGGAGGTTGTCTCATGGCTGACCGTACCCCAACCCTTGGCGATCTGTGTAGTGCAATTGCCGAAGGTGATATAGCGGCTACCCTTGATGGTGCAATGTATCAATTGAACGTCTTTGAGTTGCGCCGCTATCTCAACAAGTTTCGTTCTCTACCTCTGCCAACCATTACTACTGTGCTTGAACAGTCGTCCTCTTCCCATGCGACTCCCAGGAATTGGTCTGCTTCGCAGATGTCCGTCATATAGGCCGTTCGGGCCGTTTTTTTTTAGGGAAATAAGACGGTTGCGTTAGAGGTAAACAGGGGCTATAATAGTAATGCCTGAAGACGGGATACCAATACCGCCTTCAGCGACGACGCCTGCCGACAGTGGGCTGAACGAAAGTATGTTCGCTTGCTCTGCTCACACCAAAGCTGTCGCACAGCGTACTATGCAGGCGAAGAGATGTAAATGATGCCTGCATCTGAAATTAGAGAAAGGGCGTTTATTTTTCATGGAACCGCTTGATACAGATATAGACTATATGGTGCATGCCCCAGGCGCAGCTAATCCCGATTCACGCTTCAATGTAATACTGGCTTTGCCTGTGCTGGGCATCCTGTTGTTGCTGGTTTTTGCTACGGCTGCTATCTTCCAGCTCAATCTCTCAGACTTCATCGACTTGTTAATGGGCCTACTCCTCGTGGTGTTCTTCGTCTTAATTGCCCTGCTTTTCTGGGCTATGGCCCCCCGCACCCGTGGCTCAGCTCACGGACACGAATAATAGCTATTTTGCCTATGCCAACAGGATGAGGTAGGGATATGCAGTATCCCTACCTCATTGGACTATATGGCTATAACTTTACCTGCATCCATGCCTGCTCATCCACCGCTATTTCTACCTCTCTATCCCAGATAACTCTGGCCAGCAACTCTGCCGACTCCACTAGACGTGGCCCAGAGCGGTTGAGATACTGATTACCATCTATGGCATACACTCGCCCATTCTGTACTGCGTGGAGCGATTGCCAGAGCGGATGTCGCTGCAAAATTGGTACATCCTTCAAGGTGCGTTCCAGCGTAAAACCGCATGGCGACAACACTAGCACATCAGGATCTGCTGCATGCAACTCTTCCCAACTCAGCCACGGTGAGTGGGAGCCAACCTGCCCAAAAACGTTTTCTCCTCCAGCATAGTGTACCAGTTCAGGCGTCCAGTTTCCTGCCGCCATTAACGGGTCAAGCCATTCCAATACCGTTACACGTGGCCTCGTGCCTAACTGCATGGTTGTATTTTGCAGGAATTCCAGCGTCTTCTTATAGCCATTAATTAGTATTTCTGCTCTTTTGCTACGGTTAAGAACTTGTCCCACTCGCAGCACATCTTGCCATACATCTCCAAGTCGATAGGGGGCGAGTGAAACGATATGCGGCTGAAGTCTTGTCAATTGGGCGACTGCTTGCATTACATCGTGTTCGCTCACAGCACATACTTCGCATTGTGTCTGCGTGAAAATAACATCGGGTTGCAGGGCCTCAAGCTGCTGCACATCGATAGCATAAATGCTCAACGCTTTCAGGGCCGGATCGACTGGCTCGGTTTTCTCCCGTGCAAGCTGCTTAACCTGTGCATCGATCTCGGCACTGCTGACTTCTGTATTAATCTGCACTCTGCTCACTATTGGTAACGACTGAACTTCCGGCGGATAATCGCACTCATGTGAGCGGCCTACCAGTTGATCCAGGCAGCCTAATGCCGCAACCATCTCTGTTGCGCTGGCGAGTAAAGAGACAATCCTCATAATCATCCTTAACCATAACACTCTTTGCTAACAGCTCTACAAGTCCATATCCAGTATAGCCATATCTTTGCACTGAATACTGTTCTCAAAAATCGGCTCCTCGTAATATTCTACAAGAAAGTCACGTACTACTGACCGAAAACGAAATCTATAGATATTACTACCTATCTTATGAAATACCTCATAGGCAAAATCCTCCAAGTGCTTTATACTACACTCACAAGAATATGCAACCTCAAAGAATATAAGATACAAGGAGAAAAACTGATGGCTGCAAGTGCTACAACATCACCGGAATCTAAGAAGCTTGCTCTGGGTAATATTGGCTGGTGGGTCATGGGGGTGATTAGCTTTGCCTTACTGGGATTTATGCTCTTTCGCTTTGTTGTGCAACTGTCTACACCTATTACCTTGCACCGATTACAGACGGTAGAGGATATTCCCCTACCAAGCGTCTTCGCGTTTCATGACGCGAATCGTACCAGTCAGAATCCAGTAGTTCCTGGTCTGGCAGCACGCTTTGATCATTTCGATTTCCAGGCCATTGATCCGCAAACCCATCTTCTCTTCATTGTTCATTCAGGCGTAAACCCAGACAAACAACATGCTATCGATCATAATTTCGATCCGGATAAAGATAGTCAGACAGATGGTAATGTCGTTGTCTTTGATCTACGACAGAATAAGGTCGTGAAGCTGCTCAACATTCCGCAGGGAGCAGGTGTTATCGCAGCTCCTGATCTTGGAAAGGTCTTCATCGGAGATGCCACCGATGCTATTGTTTATGCCGTTGATGAGCATACCTTTGCTAAAACCCCTATCCAGCTTGACAAGTTTGATAGTCCTGATGCCATGGACTACGATCAGGCCGATCATCTGCTCTTTGTCTCGGATCCAGGCACACCGGTCGATCCTAATAAAACCGCCAACATTGATCCGAAAAACCAGAACGTGGCTGTGATTGATGCGGTAAATAATAAATTCCTCAGAAAGATTCAACTGGGCATTGATGTTGGTGTGAAAAAATTTGGCGATGATGTTGGGCATGTGCAGTTCGATCCTTTTACTGGTCACGTTTTTGTGGTGACACTACCTTTACCGAATCAGGATGATGCTAATCCTATTGTGACGCCTCCATCATTTCTGGCCGAGGCTGACCCTTTTACTGGTACTGTGATCTCACGTATAAAGCTACCTGACGCTTGTGTCAATCCTCATGGCTTCGTTTTGGATGTGCAGCAGCGTGTAGGGTTTATTGCCTGCATTGATTCACAGAATCTTGTGCGTATTGATATGAATACCATGAAGGCAGATAGTACACTTTTGCCTCTGCTCTTCAAAGCTGATATTCTGCGTATAGATCACTCCTTGCATGTGCTCTACGTTGCCTGTGCTACTGGCATTTCATTGTTCGATGAAAGTGGACGGCATGTGAGCAAAATCGGTGACTACTTCTTAGGTGGTGGTAGCAACCATACTGTGGCTATTGATGAGGCAACGCATCGCGTTTTCCTTCCATTGCCCAGCGTAGGTGGTAGACCTATTCTGCGCATCGTGCGCTACGATGCGAAGGGTGTATAAGCCGCTTCTATAGCCGTCCAAAAAGCCCTCAGCCCTTTGCATATTGCAAGGGGCTGAGGGCTTTTTGCGGAGGCATACTACACTGTTTGATAGTGTAACACTGCTTTTGGTGCAATCTGTATCCTATCTCCATGAGAGAGTACGAGTCGCTCAACGCGTGTACCCTGGTAGACAAGCCCATTGACGCTCTCTGCATCCTCGATTATCCATGAGCCATTCTCGGAGCGTATCTTGGCGTGCAGGCGTGAGACCCGTTGATTGGCTACGGGGATATCATTGCTTGGCAAACGACCGACGGTCAGTATCGGTTTGTTCAAGGCCCGCTCGCCAATGATCTTGCCTTCGAGTTCAATCAACACTCGTGCTTTTTGCGGCGGTGAGTTGACGGCCCGTGCCACGTTGGCTGGTGGCTGTTGAACTCCGTTGCGACCGTTTTCTCCTCCAGGTGTCGTAGGTGGCATATTAAAGAGCTTTGCTCCCTGTATATTTGGTACTGCCTGCCTGTTAGGATATGCCATAGGGGTGGGTGGCACTTGTGGAGTTGGCGGTACTGGGCGTTGTTGGTAGAAATCTGGTGAGGGTGCAAATGCCGAACGGATAATGGACTTGTCGCCAGCACGCTCAACATTGTAGCGATTCTGTTCTTCCAGCAGTCCTGCGAAGATGCCACCTTGGCGTTTCAACTCTTTATAGCTACCTCGCTCAGCAATTTGTCCATCCTTAAGGACAATAATGTCATCGACGTTACCCAGCGTGCTGAGACGATGGGAGATCATCAATACAGTCCGTCCGACCACCAGCTTATCCAAGGCATGCATCACTTCGGCTTCTGCCTCAACGTCCAGTGATGCTGTTGGTTCGTCCAAGACGAGGATAGGCGCGTCACGGAGGATAGCACGAGCAATGGCGAGGCGTTGGCGTTGTCCACCAGAGAAGTTCTTACCCTGCTCACGTACCAAGGTCTCATACCCATCTGGCAATTTCATAATGGTGTCGTGAATTTGTGCCTTTTTCGCGGCATCAACGACCTCATCTATCCTTGCCCCTGGTCGCCCGATCTCGATGTTTTCGCGAATAGTACCCTCAAAGAGGACTGAGTCCTGTAAGACCATACTCACGTTCTGACGCAGAACATTGAGAGGATACATGCGATTATCCACGCCATCGATTTTCACAGCACCTTGCTGAATCTCATAAAAGCGCGGAATGAGCTTGACCAGTGTTGTTTTACCACCGCCCGATAGACCGACGAGAGCCACTTTGCGATTGGCTGGAATGTGTAGGTTGATACCCTGAAGGATGGGCCGTTCTGGTACATAGCCAAAGATGACGTTCTCGAAGGTGATCTCGCCCTTCAGCTTTGGTGGGCCATAGTACGGTGTCTGGTTCTCACGCACTTCCGGCGCCTGATCCAGTACCTCCTGGATGCGTTCAGCACCGGAGCCAGCGGCACTGGCGAGATTGGTCAACTTTGCAATGTCGCGAAAGGGCTGGTAGAGCATCTTTAGGTAAAAGAGGAAAGCGATCAAGGTGCCGATATCAATGCTACCTGCTGCTACCGTAAAAAAGCCACTATTGAAGGAGTTACCTGCTGCCACATAGCCGCCAATGCCCACGATGATCGATGTGCCCAGCACCAAGAGAATGTTGACCAGTGGCGCAAATTGTGCTTGCAGCCCACCAGCGAGCAGTCCGGCCTCGCGATGTTTACCCACGTAGCGTTGAAAGCGTACGTTCTCGCGCTCCTCAAGCGTAAAGGCACGAATGACTGTCAAGGCGTTGATATCCTCGGTCGCTACATCTGCCACCTGTCCACCTGCCTTGGCTGCTTTTCTCGCCGCTGCCTTGATGCTCTTCGTATAGCTTAATACAAGCAAAAACAGGGCTGGTGTAATGGCCAACGAAATCAGAGTATATTGTGAGCTGATCGTCCACATAATGGCTGCTACACCGATTATGGTCAGGATGGCAGCCAGCAGGTCTACCATTCCATCCGTAACAAGTTTTTCGATATCAGCAATGTTGCCTGTTACGCGCTGTACCAGGTCCCCTTTCTTCTGCTTGCCATGCCAGTCCAGAGATAGGCGTTGCAAGTGTTCAAAGAGCTGGCCACGCAATCTGGCTGTCAGGTTTTGCGCGATGAAACTAGCAATGAACAAGTCGAGGTAGGCTAGTCCAGCACTCAATAAGCCAAATACGATTAGCATAAGGACTGAAAAGACGATGACGCCTATCACGCTATGCTGATAAACCGGTGGCTTAGTGATACTGCCATCCAGAAATGGATAGATACAGGCTGGATCATTCCCTGGATTGTTCACTTTACTGGGAATGAACTTGAGGGGTAGAGCGGCACAAATGTCGCTGCCAACCTGGGTAATCGTGACCAAGATTGCCAGCACAACCAGGAAACGATATCCCTTGAGATTACGATAGAGAAATTTGAATAGTAGCATATTTCCTCCCTAATTGAGGGAATAAGTAGGAAAAGATGGCGGGAGAAGGTAAGCATTTCTGACTTGCTTCTCCTGTTCCCCCTGGCAAGAGAGCTAAACTCCTACCTCTCCCCTAATATTTAGACAGATGCAGCTTTATAGTGAAGTACTGCGGTTGGTGCGAGATAGACTCTATCTCCATCGCTTAACGCCAGGCGTTCAACGCGATGCCCTTGATAGACGAGCCCATTCACGCTCACCGCATCCTCAATCAACCATGTGCTGTTCTCCCAACGGATTCTCGCGTGCAGACGCGAGACGCGTTGCGAGGGAACCTGCACATCATTTTCTGGAAGACGTCCTACCGTCAGGGTAGGCTTATTGAAGAGGCATTCGCCGATCACTTTGCCATCTATCTCGACGAGAATGCGTGCCTCCCCTAAGGAAACTGCCTGAGTTGCTCTGAGCCTTTGTTCCGGCTGGAGTCTACCGTTCGGCACGTAATTCTCTGTCCGAGAGGTAGATGCTCCTGATGGAACTGAGGAGAGCCTCGGTACCGCGAGCAGAGGAGCTGGCCTATGTGTCTGAGACGCAGGAGAGAATGGCCCTTGCAATGGTTGCTGATATTCCGGTGGTGTCGTAAATGCTGAGCGCAAGATCGATTTGCTCTCGGAACGCTCCAGATTGTAACGGTTTTGTTCCTCCAAGAGACCAGCAAACACTCCACCCTTGCGTTTCAGATCCTGGAAGCTCCCTTGCTCAACGATCCGTCCATCCTTCAGCACGAGAATTTCATCGACGTTCCCAAGGGTACTCAAACGATGAGAGATCATCAGGACCGTGCGCCCGACCACGAGCTTATCGAGGGCATGCATCACTTCCGCCTCCGCTTCCACATCTAGACTGGCTGTTGGCTCGTCCAGGATCAGGATAGGCGCATCGCGCAGGATGGCACGGGCAATCGCCAGGCGTTGACGTTGGCCTCCGGAGAAATTCTTGCCCTGCTCACGCACCAGCGTATTGTAGCCATCTGGGAGCATACCAATCGTCTCATGAATGCTAGCTTTCTTGGCGGCCTCCACGATCTCACTAAAATTCGCTCCTGGCCGTCCCAGCGCAATATTTTCCCGGATGGTTCCCTCAAAGAGAACCGACTCTTGCAAGACATGACTCACATTTTGACGCAAGGTGGCCAAGGGTATGGCTCGATTATCATACCCATCAATCTTCACCGTACCCTGTTGAATTTCATAGAAGCGCGGAATGAGCTTGACCAGCGTCGTTTTACCACCACCGGACAAGCCAACCAGAGCGACTTTGCGGCCTGTGGGAATAGAAAGATTTATACCTTTCAGGACAGGAGCCGTATCTTTCATATAGCTAAAGGAGACATTTTCAAAGGTGATATC
>WNGR01003209.1_pt1 | contig 30398 bp, 40 predicted proteins | sample 5407581 | NCBI WGS metagenome assembly WNGR01 (sample SAMN13153383, study PRJNA577476) | soil metagenome | isolation source: 80 cm soil or saprolite under Garry oak tree replicate 2 | place: USA:California | collected 2016-06-15
TGCTCCTCGGCCAAGGCGCCCTCCCGCCAGGCCAGACCGTCACCGGCCAGGTCGCGCTGGCCCTGGCCTGGTCCGCAGCCATCACCGCGGTCTTCGCCCCCCTGGCCGTCCGCCTGTACCGCCACACCGTCAGCTGACCGTCCACCTACGGCAAGGCGCACCCGGGCATGGCGGCCGAGCTGTTCAACCAGGCGGAGGCCATGGAGGCGGCCAGGCGGATCTTCGGCGGTCCGCTCGTCTCACCAGATCCACCAAGAGGTGATCGCAGTGGCAGTGACAGAGCACAGCAACCAGACCATCGATCGACGGCGCGGGATCGGGCCCGTTGGGACCGCAGCGCGGCTACTCGTGGGAGCTTTGCTGCTGGGCAGCGTGGTCCATGGCCACCTGGCCCGCGGCTTCCACCTGTCCTCCTGGGCGCTCGGCCTGGTGGGCTTCCCAGCCCTGCTGCTTGCCTTGCAGTGGCTGCGCGCGCGGCGCACACCGACCCGGCTAGAGGCGACCGGGCCGGTCAGCCACGCCCTCAACCTGGTGGTGTTCCTCGCGCTGTATCTCCTGGAGGCCACCAGCGACGCCGCGCTGATCTTCTACGGGACGTCCATGCTGCTGGCGGCACTGCGCGGCTACGGCGGGTGCGAGGTGCTGGCCGTGTCCAACTGGCTGCTCCGACGTGACGACCAGATCGGCTGCGCCGTCTTCTGGCCTGTCGACTACCTGGAGCGCCGCGGGACGCCCACGGAAGGTCCGCCATCCGATAGGGCTGGGGACCGGTGGCGGCCGAACAGGAGCATGCGATGACGACGGACCGGTCGGTGCACCACACCAGGTCGGTGCTCCAGCGCGGCAACAGCGCTGCGAGGCGCAGGTTGGCCTGGCCGCCCACGAGTACGGCCAGCGGCTGGTCACGCACTCCCAGCCGTCACAGTAAGGGCAGTTGAAGACGCTGCGCCCCCACAGTCCGCCCAGCCCCTGGATCGGCGGCAGCTCGTCGACCACCCCGGTCGCCAGCAGCCTCCTGGCGGTCTGGCTGCTGCCGTCTGCCAGCGTGACCTCAAAGCGGTCGCCGTCGCGGTGGGCGGCCTCGACGCCCGCCGTGAGCAGCTCCACACCGTCGTAGCGGCCGAGCTGCTCACGGGCCGACGCGGAGCATCTCGGCGGGGTCGGTGCCGTCACGACTGAGGAACCCATGGCTTTCGTGGGTGACGGCGTTGCGGGGCGCGCCCGTGTCGCACACCAGCACGCGGCCGCGTGCCCGGCCAAGCATCAGCGCGGCGTTGAGCCCGGCCGGCCCACCGCCGACCACCACAACATCAACCATGTCGCAGCCCTCCATGTCATGCAGTTAGCGGGACGGGGTGATCGTCACTGGGACGCCGTAGGCGGTGTAGTCGCGGTCCATGAAGTGGCCGGGGGCGTCCATGCGCTCGTGGAGGATGCGGTTGGCGTGGTCGATCCACAGGCGGTGGTAGGCGACGTTGGCGTCGATGAAAGCGAGCACGTCGACGGGGGTGCCGTGCCAGGTGGCGGGGGCAAGATCGACGACGTTGCCCTCCTGGTCGCTCCAGTTGCGGGCCGGGAAGCGGATCTCCAGGCCAGGGGTGTGCTCGTGCTTCCACGGGCCGGCGCCGTCTCGGATCCAGCGGTCGTTGGCGATCCAGACGACGTCGCCGCTGCTGGCCGGGCTTGCGGTATGGGAGCGGAACCGGTCGGGCGCAGCCAGCAGGTAGTCGGTGCGGTAGACGGTGCCAAGCCCACCGTCCAGGACCTCGTGGATACGGAACGACCGGGTGGCGGCCAGCGTCCGGTCGGCCACACGCAGCCGCGCGGCGGCAGGTCGGGGCAGGGGCAGCGGGAGGGTGAAGCGGGCGGTGCCCTTGGGCATGCCCGCCTCGATCGTGAGCGGGCCGCGGGCGGGGGGCTTGACGAACGCCTCGGCGCAGCCGTCCCCGCAGGGCTGGACGATCACCAGCAGCGGGCGGCCTTTGGGGTCAAGCAGGCTCAGCGGGCGGGGCGCGATGGCGGGTGGGATGCCAAGCCCTCCCTGCGCGCGGACGACCAGCAGGTCACCGGCGGTCATGACGGTCAGCCCGACCAGGGCGCTGCCCGCGCGGCCGCCGAGCACGACCGCATCCGGCGGGTCGGGTGGCGAGGTGCCGCTGGTGGCCGGGGCGGCGGCGATGCCGAAGCCGACGGTCAAGTCCGGCGAGACGCCCGGCAGCTCGGCGCCGACCCGCCAGGCGCCGGGGAGGGTGAACTGGTCGGTGACCGCCCGGTAGGTGGCGGGGGCGACGCGGGTGGCGGCGGCGGTGGCGGGCGCGGTGCGGCCGGCCTGGTCGGCGATGCTCAGATAGATCTGGGCCAGGCCGTCCACCGGCCGCCCACCAGAATCGGTCACGTGAACCTCCAGCAGGTTGCGGCCGACCGTGCCAGGCTCCAGGCCGATCTGCAGCCGCAACGGCCCGCCCTGGAGCGTTTGGGTCTGCGGGCCGCCACGGAGGTTGGCGGCGCGGGCGGCGGCGAGCACCTCGCCGGCGGGGACGGTGTTGGCCAGCAGCGCCGCGACCACCACGATCACCGCGCCACCGGTGGCTTCGACGGCGAGCAGCCGGCGCATGCTGCCAGGGGTCTGGCCGGCCTTCCAGCCGGTGCCGGCGCGTGGCAGCAGCCGGAAGCGGGCCATCGCTGCCAGGCCCAGCACGGTAAGGAACACCGCGGCCTTGACCGCCAGCACGCGGCCGTAGTCGGTGTCGGCCAGCGCGGCGCGGCTGGACACCTGCGCCAGGCCCTGCCAGGCGCCGGTGATCGCGACCACCAGCACCGCGCGCAGGGCCAGGACCGAGAAGCGCCGCATGACCCCGATGCCGGCCCGCCGAGCGGTCAGCGCCAGCACGGCCAGCCCGCCGATCCAGGTGCCCACCGCCAGCAGGTGCACGACCTCCAAGGGCACGAACAGCCAGCGGGGCGACTGGCCGGCGTCGTGGGCGCCCAACGCCACCGCCACGACCACGCCGACCGTCAGTCCGAGCGCGGCCAGCCCGGGCCGGCGGCCCCGCCGGGCGGCCCACCACACCAGGGCGGCGGTGGCGGCCAGCAGGACCAGCTCGACCAGCATCCGACGCACCGTGCCAGGCGACGCGGACAGGAACGCCCCAACCGCACTGGGGCCGAGGCCGCCAGAGGTGGCCGCGCCGGCGCCCACCTGCCAGGCCAACCCGACGACGGCGACCACCACGGCCACCACGGTCAGGCGCTGCCAGCGCGGCTCATCGGGGCCGATCCGGCCTGGGCGGCGCCAGACCGTCAGCGCCGCGGCCACCACCCCGACCAGCAGCAGCATCCCGGCGGTCTCCAGCCAGCGGCCGGTGACCTGCCAGGCGGTGGGAAGCTGCGGCGGGGAGGGACTGGCCACCGGACCGGACCCCGCACCAACGGCGAACACGAACGAGCCGGCCTCCACGTGGCCGTCGTCGGCCGAGACGATCCGCCAGCGCGCCACATACGACCCATCCCCAAGGGTGGGCAGGATGGCGGTCAGCACCTCGGTGCGTCCGTCGGGATGGCGGACCGGGCCGAGGCGGACCTGCCCGTCGGGCCCCTGCAACGTCAATGCCTGTCCCAGCGGCCGGACCGCCTCCGAGAACGCCACCCGCAGCTCCGCGGGAGCGCGGGCGACCCGGGTGGCAGCCTGCGGATTGGTCCCGACCACCAGGGCATGCGCCCCCGCCGGGGCGGCGGCCAGCAGCCACATCCCCACCAGCAGCCCCACCGCGGCCAGCATGCTCATGGCTCGACGTCGCACCCGGGCCGCTCCTCGTCTGGTTGTATTGGGGGTACCCTGGCAATTCTCCTACAGAACGTAGGAGAATGCCTCCCAATTCCCGGTCGCGCAGCCCTCCCCTTGCTTCTACGGGACCCTCTGCGGCAACCGATTGCACTGGAGATGACGGTGATGGTCCTGGACGCACTCGGGCATGCGCTCAGCCTGGCCGCCGCCATGGCGTGGGAGATCCTGTGGGCGCTGATCCTGGGCTTTGCGATCTCCGGGGCGGTCCAGGCGGTGGTCTCCAAGGCCGAGATGGGCCGACTGCTGCCCGACGACTCACCCCGCTCGCTTTCGATCGCCTGCGGGCTCGGCGCCGCCTCCTCCTCCTGCTCGTATGCGGCGGTGGCGATGGCCCGGTCGGTGTTCCGCAAGGGCGCCGACTTCACCAGCGCCATGGCCTTCGAGTTCGCCTCGACCAACCTGGTCATCGAGCTCGGCATCATCCTGGCGGTGCTGCTCGGCTGGCAGTTCACCGCCGCCGAGTTCGTCGGCGGACCGCTGATGATCGTGCTGCTGGCACTGCTGTTCCGCGCCCTGCTGAAGCCGCCGCTGGTGCAGGCCGCCCGGCAGCAGGCCGACAGGGGCCTGGTCGGGGTGATGGAGGGCCACGCCGCCATGGACATGTCCGTGACCGAAGGCTCGATCTGGTCGCGTGTCACCTCGCCGAAGGGGTTCACCGCGATCAGCCACTACTTCGTGATGGACTGGGCCTCGGTCTGGAAGGACATCACCGGCGGGCTGCTGATCGCCGGCGCGCTGGCCGCCTGGGTCCCCCCGGGCTTCTGGCAGGGCTTCTTCCTGGCCGATCACCCGCTGCTGGCCAGGCTGTGGGGGCCGTTGGTCGGCCCGCTGGTCGCGATGCTGTCGTTCGTCTGCTCGATCGGCAACGTGCCGCTGGCCGCGGTGCTGTGGAACGGCGGCATCAGCTTCGGCGGGGTGATCGCGTTCATCTTCGCCGACCTGATCGTGCTGCCGATCCTCAACATCTACCGCAAGTACTACGGCCGCAGGGTGAGCCTGTTCTTGCTCGGCACCTTCTACCTGACCATGGCGGCAGCCGGGCTGCTGGTCGACCTGCTCTTCGAGGCCCTCGGCCTGGTCCCGGAAACCCGCAACGCCAAGGTCGTGGAGGCCAGCATCACCCTCAACTACACCAGCATCCTCAACGTCCTCTTCCTGGTCCTGGCCGCCGTGCTGCTGATGCGGTTCCTGCGCACCAACGGCCCCGAGATGCTGCGCATGATTGTCGGCCCCGCCGGAGGCGGTTCGGCGGACGGGCCAGAAGCCGCCGGGTAGCTATCCATCGAGGATCCCCGTTAACATCGGCGGATGCCGATACAAGAAGCCTCGGCGGCTCCGGCCGAACTGCGGCCCGCGGTGGCGCTGTTCCGGAGCCTGGCCGATCCGACTCGCTTGGCGGTCATCCAGCACCTGGCCGTCGGCTCAGCCCGCGTCGCCGACCTGGTCGACGCGCTCGGCCTGCCGCAGTCCACCGTCTCCACCCATCTTGCCTGCCTGCGCGACTGCGACCTGATTAGCGGCCGCCCGGAAGGCCGGCAGGTCTTCTACGCGCTCGCCCATCCGGAGCTGCTGGACCTGCTCCGGGCCGCCGAGCAGGTCCTGGACCGCACCGGCGCCGCAGTGGCGCTGTGCCCTACCTACGGCACCGCGTCGCAGGAGCCGTCATGACCCAACCCGCGATTCCCCAGGTCACTGGCCCGGCCGCCCGGCGCGCGGTCCGCTATGAGCAGGCCACCATCGCCTACAACATCGGCGAAGGGATCATCGCCATCGGCGCCGGCCTGGCCGCCGGGTCGATCGCGCTGCTCGGCTTCGGGTTCGACTCCTGGATCGAGGTCGCCGCCGCCACCATCGTGCTCTGGCGCCTGCGCGCGGAGCTGCGCGGCGGACGCACCGACCAGGCCAAGCAGCGCCGCGCGCTGCGGGTCGTGGCCGTCACCTTCTTCGTGCTGGCCATCTACCTCCTCGTTGAGGGCGTCCGCGACCTGCGCATCGGCGCCGCACCGGAGGCCTCTCCGGTTGGGATCGCGCTGACGGCGGCATCGATCGTGGTGATGCCGTGGCTGGCAGCCCGCAAGCGCGCCGCGGGCCTGGCGATGCGCTCGCGGCTGGTGGTCGCCGACGCGGCCGAGACCCGGCTGTGCGCCTGGCTGAGCGTGTCCACTTTTGCTGGGCTGCTGGCCTACGCGCTGGTCGGCTGGACCTGGCTCGACCCGGCGGCTGGGTTGGTCATTGCCGCCTTCGCCATCAAGGAAGGCCGCGAAGCCTGGCAAGGCGAACTGGGCTGCGACGCCGATGATTGACGGTGTCCGTGTTGCTCGGTGCGCCCGGATGTTGACGGGACCAGATCATAGGCAAGGTGTCTTACCCCTGCCAGGAGGTCTGCTCGCCGTTGTCATACTGCCCGCGTTCGTCGCTGCCCGCTGACGTGCTGGCCTGGCTGGCCGCCCGCTTGGCCCACCTGCTGCCATCTCGGCCGCCCGGCCAGGGCGGCACCCCGCCGCTTTCGTTGGAGGTCCGCCTGGACGCGGTCGCCGCGGTGCCGCTGGACGGGCTGTCGTACCGGCGCGCCGGGCGAGCGGTCGGCATCTCCAAGACCGAGGTCTGCGACAGCCTGGACCTGCTGTTTGGTCCCTTGGCCGCTTTGGGATACTGCCAGCCCGACGGCACGTTCGTCGCCACCCTCGATGACCTGCGCGAACTGCTGGTGGAGATGGCCCGCTGCGGCGAGGCCGTCGTGGTGGACGGGCCAACCAGAAAGTGCTGTACGACTGCAAGCGCCACAGCCATCAGGCCGAGGTGCAGCAGGCTCTTCACCAGCGTGATGCTGCCGATCGAGCGAAGCGGATCGGCTGACTGCTGTTTCAGGGCCCGGACCTGCTCGGCGACATCGCCCCTCACCAGGCGGGTGTTGCCCCAAGCCAGTGGCTCCTGGAGGGTGTTGGAGAAGACCACCTTCGGAAGCTCGTTCATCCGGGTGCTGACTTCGTCGGTAGCAGACGACGAAATCTCCGCCATCGCCTCGTAGGTGACCCGTCCCATGACGATGAGCTGCGGCTGGTCGAGATGGTCGCGCACCCAGCTGTCAAGCTCCGGGCCGGAGTAGCCAAAGTACGGGCCAACATCGATACCCGAAGCGAACCCGTCGAGTGTGACGAACAGGTCCGCGGTCAGCTCCGCCATCCTCACTCCTTCAATTTGAGCAGCGATCGGTCGGCAGGATTGCTCTACGCGGCCGGAGCAGCATCGAGATCAAAGCGCCGTCCACCATCAACCAGAAGCGACCGGGTGGTCTGGGAAGTTGATGCACCAGGAGTTCCTCACGGTCCACAAGGGCCAATGATGCCGCACCGGGGCGACAAACGTCGGGGCGCACGGAGCATCACGGACACCCTCATTGAGCCAATGAGCCGTCGCGGTGGCTGCGGTTAGGACCCGTCAGCGCTGAGCGCCGCGTGCCGTTCCCCAGGGTCGGCCGCGGCCCCTCGGAGCATCCAGGTCAGCGACTTGCTGAACGTGGCCGCGCTGGCAGCCTCAGGGTCAAGAAGGCGCTGCCGCAGCAGGCCGCGCCACAGGGCGAGCGCGGCGGCGGCCACCTCGTGGGCCGGCCCCGGCAATGAGCTCCCGCGGGGGGCAGCTTCGCGCAGTAGGGTGTCGGCGACGATGGCGCGCACCTTGCGCTCCAGGCCGGCCATGCGCGCCTGGGCGTCCGGGTCACGTTGGGCATACAGCCACAGCTCGTCGGATAGCAGCCACCATTCCCGATGCGCTTCGGTCAGCTCGACGAACGGCTGGCCGAGTTCTTCCAGGCGCTCTTGAAGGGTGCCGGGGCTGTTCATGATCGTCTGGATCTGGGCGAGCTCCTGGTCGCAGTGGCGCTCGAAGGCGGCCAGGAACAGGTCCTGCTTGCTGGCGAAGTTGGAGTAGAGCGCGCCGACGGTGAAGCCGGCCTCCTCGGCGATGTCGTCCACGGAGGCGCCGGCGTAGCCCTTGCGGGCGAACACCCGCGCGGCCGCCTCGAGCAGGTGCTCACGGGTCTCGGTTCTGCGCTCGGCTCTGGTGCGCCGGCTGCGGCTGTGTTCGACCCGTTGCGTTCGCATAGCGATCACTATTACCGTAGCGATCGCTATCCGTCAATGTCGAGGAGGCCAGCATTGTTGGACGTTGTCATCGTCGGCGGCGGCCCGGCCGGGCTGAGCGCCGCCCTGCTGCTGGGCCGCGCCCGCCGGGACGTGCCGCTGTGCGACAGCGACCAGCCACGCAACGCGGGCGTGCACGCCATGCACGGGTTCCTGTCCCGCGACGGGATGGACCCGGCCGTCCTGCGCCAGGTCGCCCGCGACCAGCTCGCCGTCTACCCGACCGTGCGGGTCCGCGACGTCGAGGTCGAGGCGGTCACCGGCCAAACGGATCAGTTCACGGTCAGGCTGGCCGACGGGACCAGTGAACAGGCCCGCCGGCTGCTGCTCGCCACCGGCGTCGCCGATGAGCTCCCCCCGATCAACGGCCTGGGGGAGCTGTGGGGGCGTGGGGCGTTCAACTGCCCCTACTGCGACGGCTGGGAGGTCCGCGACCAGCCCGTGGCCGTCCTGGCCGCCGACCCCCGCAATCTCCAGCTCGCGGTGCACCTGACCCGCTGGAGCCCTGACGTGCTGCTGTGCAGCAACGGCGCCGACCTGGACGACGACACCCGCCGGCTGCTGACCGCCCGCAAGGTCCGGCTCCGCGAGGAGCCGATCGCCCGGCTGGACGGCGGCGACGGGAAGCTGGGGCGCATCGTGTTCACCGAAGGCGAGCCCGAAGCGCGCAGCGCGGCGTTCCTGCACGCGCCGACCCGTCAGCGCAGCGACCTGCCCAGCCGGCTCGACTGTACCCTGGGGGAGGACGGTTCGGTGATGGTCGACGACCTGGGGCAGACCAGCGTGCCCGGGGTGCTTGCCATTGGGGACATGGCGCGGCGGCCAAGCATGCCGGTTCCCGGCGCCCAAGTCGTGATCGCCGCCGCCGAGGGCGCGATCGCCGCCGTCGCCATCGATCAGACACTGTTGCTGCAACAGCTCGCCACCTGACGGTTCGGTTCGGCGGTCGGCTAGTCGTCCGACAGTGCCCAGATCAAGCCGCGCAGCACCAGGACCAGGCCGGTGATCTCGGAGGCGACGTGGTGGCGGTCGAACGGCAGGGAAACCAAGCCCGTCGTGGCGCCAATGTCGCCGTAGGCAAACAGCAGGACGCCCACGGCGACCAGCGGCCAGCCGACCCGGCGACGCCAGCGCCGCCGTTTGTGACGAGGCGAGGAAGCCATGATTCACCTCCGGCTCGACTGGCGTCGCCGGTCGAGCTCGCGGCGGAGCTTTCGTTCGGACAGCCGTCCGTAGCAGAACGGCTCGCCGTCCAGGACGACCCCGGGCGGGAACAGGATTCCGCCGTCGGCGGCCAGGGCGCGCCCCTCAGCAGCGGCCAGGTCGACGACGGTCGTCCGCAGCGCGTACTCGGCGGCCAGCCCGTCCAGGACCTGCTTGGCGTGCTCGCACAGCGAGCAGTGCTCCTGGGTGAGCAGCACCACCTCCACGGCGGCTACCTGCCGGGTCACCGCGGCTGGCCCGTGAGGCCGGCGCGAAGGTCGGCGAGCAGGCTCGGGCTTGGCACGTACATGGTGTAGTTCGGCGCGCCGCCGTAGTCGGCCCGCCAGCGGATCCGCCCGTCGGGGCCGACCAGGATGAAGCTGTGCCCGTCGCGGCTCTGGCCCATCATGCCGTACTGGTTGGCGTGGTAGGCGCGGGAGACGGCCAGGTCGGGGTCGGCGGCGACCGGGATGGTGATGCGCTGGTCGGTCACCTTCTGGCGGATGGCGTCCAGCGGGTCGGTGGTGATGCTCAGCACCCGGGTGATGCCTAGTGCCTTGTAGCTGTCGAGGTTGGCCTGGATGTCGGTGAGCTGGTCCCAGCAGGGCTGGCAGCCAAGGCCCTCCTGGAAATAGAGCAGGGTGGTCTGCCCGGCGGGTGCGGCCAGGTCGAAGGTGCCGCCATCGGTGGTGGGGAGCTTGATGGACGGGGCGGTGGCGCCGGGGCCGGGGTCGCCGACCTGGTAGGCGTACCTGCCGCCCGTGCCGTGCTGGGCGTCTCCTCCGCGGTTGGTGACCAGGAAGATGGCCAGCAGCGTGATGAGCGCCAGGCCGGCGAAGGCGGCGACCTTCACGCCGGCGGGCAGCCCATCGGGGCGCCCACCCGAGGGTCGTCGGGACGGTCCTGCCGCCGGTCGACGATCACGCCTGCCGGTCTTGTGCGGCTGTGCCCTGCCGGACGGCTTGGGGGTCTTGGTGCTCATCGCTGTCCTCCCGGAAATCGATCCCGTCGGTTCCGCTGGAGCTGGCGCCCCGCCAGCCGAGCTGCCCGAGGGCCCGCCAGGCCAGCAGGCCCGCCGCCGCGGCCAGTAGCACGGCCGCCGCCCAGCCGGGCAGCCACGCCACCGCCCGCACCACGACCGTGCCGAGGTGCTGCAGCCAGGCGGACAGGCGCGATTGCCAGCCACCCGGTGGGGCCATGGGTCTGCCGGCGAGCGCGATCCAGACCGTGGCCCCACCCATGGCCACCAGCAGCAGCCCGCTGGCAAGCCCGGTGCCTGAGGCCGTCCGCCGCACCCGGCCGATCCGCCAGGTGAACAAGCGCGGGTGGAACAGGCGGCTGGCCGGCCAGTCGTGGCGCTCCCACCACAGCGCCAGCAGGAACAGGGGCGCGACCATGCCCAACACGTAGGCGCCGCCCAGCCCGACCGCCCGGCCAAAGGATGCCGCCAGCCCGGAGAGGGCGACGACGCCGGCGAGCACCGGCGCGCAGCAGGCGCTGGCCACCCCGGAGAACACCCCCAGGGAGTAGACCGCCAGCGAGCCGGCCCGCCGGCCGGGCCTAGCGGGGTGGCCGGGCATCGGCAGGCGCAGCCGCCCACCCGCCAGGGTGTAACCGCCAAGCCCCAGCAGCAGCGCGCCGCCCGCCGACCAGATCAGGGTGTGCTGGCCGACCAGCAGCCGCTGCACCACCGCCGCGCCCAGCGCGATCGGCAGGACCACGCTGGCCACCCCGGCGGCGAACAGGAAGGTCATCGCCACCAGCACCCGCCGGTTGTGGAACGAGCTGGCGAAGTAGGCGGGCAGCATCACCGAGATGCAGCAAGGCGCGAACAGCGCGACCGCCCCGGCGACCACGGCGGCCAGCACCGACCCGCCATAGACCACCCCGCCGCCGGTCACCGGCGCCTCCCGGCCGCTTGCGGCCGCGGTAGCGAGGGGTTCATCCGCTGCTTGGGCATGGGATCCCCGCTTCCGGGCCGTGCTGGCGGAACCGGTCGATGAACCGGCGCAGCTTGCCCACGTCGGCGCGGTCCAGCCCCATCAGCTTGGTCCAGGCGGTCGCGGCGACCGGAGTGGGCAGGTTCGGGTAGGGCGCCACGATCACATGCGAGCTGTAGGAGCGGCCCAGCGTCTGCAGCGCGCTGACCTGCGACGGGTCCAGGCCGGGGCGGTACTGGACCATGACCACCCCGTGCTCCAGGTCGTGGACCTGCACGGTGTTGGCGATCGGCTGGCTGGAGATCCCGCAGGGCGCTGGGGAAGGGTCGTGGGGGCCGGAGGTCGGTGGGCTGGAGTTGTAGGCGGTGTAGTCCTGGCCCGGCTGCAGATGGTCTTGGCCCTGATCGGCGAAGGTCTGCACGCCCAGCGCACGGAGGGCGCGGGCGTTGGCCCCGCTGCGCTGGACTGCGAACCCGATCGCGCCGCCAACCACCAACACCGTGGCGGCTACCCAGGCGATGATGCGCAGCCGCCGGCGGCGGGCGGCGGCGGCTCGCTCGGCCGCCGAGAGCCGATGGCGCTTGCCCGAGGGTCTGGGGTTTCTGGACTTGGCTGCGGTCACGATGTCAATGGCTCCTGGGCGTGGCGGATCGCTGGCGGGCGTGGTGTGGTCATGGGACGCTGACCTCGAGGTAGCGGCTGATGTTGGCGCGTAGCTCGGTTGGGGTCAGCGCGCCGACGTGGCGGCCGCGCAGGGTGCCGTCGGCACCGATGAACACGGTGGTCGGCAGGGCGGCAACGCCCAGCTTGGCGGCTGCCTGCCCGTTGGGGTCGGCGGCCAGCCGGTAGGTGACGCCGGTCTGGGCGGCGAACCGTTGGGCGGCGTCGACGACGTCGCGGCTGTCCAAGCCCAGGAAGCTCACCTGGTCCTTGGCCTTGAGGTAGACCTGCTGGAACCCGGGCATCTCTTTGCGGCAGGGGCCGCACCAGGATGCCCAGACGTTGAGCACCAGCGGCCGCCCGCCGAGGTCATCAGGCAGGTTGAATCCGGGCCCGCCGGCGAAGCCGGCCATCTGGAGCTGGACGGCGTCGGACGCGATCCCGGCTGGGGTCGCGGCTCGGTCCTGGCTGCCGGCCTGCTTGGCGCTGGATGGCGCGCAGGCGGCCAGTAGCGCCGTGCCGGCCAACAGGAGGGCGATGGCCTGGCCGGGTCGGTGATTGCGGGTACGCATGGGCACTCCGGATCCTTGGATCGGGTTCTAGATCGGTGGCCAGCCGGAGCGGGCGAACCAGCGGAGCAGCGGGGCGAACATCTGCGTCCACCAGCCGACGAGCATGGCCAGCCCCATGGCGGCCAGCAGCGTCCCGCCCACGCGGGCGAGCAGCGGCTGATGGCGGCCGAGCAGCCCGGCAGCACCGCCGCCGTGGCTGCGACCGCGGGCGACCGCCCAGGCCAGCAGCAAGAACGGCACCGCCAGCCCGGCGGTGTAGACCCCGAGCAGGCCGGCACCGGCGGCCACGGTGGGGCTGGCGGCCGCGGCGGCAAGCAGCCCGGCCAGCACTGGGCCGATGCAGGGGGTCCAGCCCAGCGCGAATGCGGCGCCAAGCGGTGCGGCGAACAGCGGCCCCCGCCACCACTAACACGCCGGCGGCGCGGACCAGGCTGGGACGGCTGGCCAGCAGCGCCGCGCCCAGCCAGGACGCGCTGGCGCCAAGCGCGGTGAAGGTGATTCCGAACCCGACGGTGAACAGCGCCGCCGCGCGCATCGTCCGCCCGACCCGCTGCTGCGCGCCGGGGTCGCCGCTCACGTAGGCCACGTAGCCGGGCAGTAGCGGCAGGCAACACGGCGACGAGAAGCTCAGCACGCCGGCCAGGAACGCGGCGACGACCAGGAACGGTAAGCCCACTATGACCACCGCCCGCCACGGGCCAGCAGCCCATCCAGCCGCGCCCGCAGGATCGGCACGCTGGTCTTGCCGGTGAGCTGGTAGGCGATCACCCCGTCACGGTCCAGGATGAAGGTGGTCGGCAGCGCCACCGCCGGCAGCCTGGCGGCCGTCTGCGCCGATCGGTCGAACAGCGACTGGTACGGCACCTGGAACTCGCGGGTATAGGCGAGCGCGGCAGCGCGGGTGTCCTGGACGTTGACGCCGATGAACACCACGCCCCGGTCACGGTAATCGTGGGCGACCGCCGACAGGGCGGGCTGCTCGGCCCGGCACGGCCCGCACCACGACGCCCAGAAGTTGACCGCCAGGACCCGGCCCCGCGCGGACGCCGACGACCATGGCCGGTCGTCAGCGAGCAGCCGGCCCTGGAAGCTGACCTGCCGGTGCGGCACGCCACGGTCGACCGCTTGCTGGTCGGCCACCACCAACCCACCACCAGCGGCGCCGTCGGCACCGACCCGCTGCGCGATCGCGCGGACCCCAGCAGCCGCCACGATCACCAGCAGCACCCCCAGCACCAGCGTCAACATGCGCTGGCCCGGGCGGCGGCCGTCCCCTTGGGAAGCGGACCCCGCGGCCTCGTCGCTGCCGTCGTGCTGGTCGTCCCGCACGACGGACGGTTCTGTCTCTGACATTGTGTAGGAGTTATACTACGACGCAACGTAAGAGGCACGGCCTGCCGACGAAAGGACGCGCATGAGCCGGCTCCTGCTGTACCTGCCAGCGCTGGCGTGCCCACTGCTCATGCTCGTCTGCATGGCGGGCATGCGCCGCATGGGCGGCACACCCGCGCAGACTCAGAGGCCGCCGGCCAGCACCGCCGACCGGATCGCCCGGCTCGAACAGGAGCTGGCCGCGCTGCGCGCCGAGCAGCAGGACACCCTCGCCGACCGCGCCCCGGTCCCAGCCCGACCGACCCCGGTCCGGTCTGATGCCGACCCGCCACCGGCGCAGCGGGTATCGTGACGGTGCCGGCCACCACCGGCCGGTAGGAGCCCACGACCAGGGAGCGGACGCAGCGTTGGCACGAGCAGGATTCGGTGAGCTGGAGCAGGCGATCATGCAGGTCGTCTGGTCCGCCGACGGCTCGGTGACCGGCCGGGAGGTCGTCGACGAGCTGGCCCGGTCCCGGCCGGTGGTCTACACCACCGTGCTGACGGTGATGGACCGGTTGGCCCGCAAGGGCATCCTCGAAAAGCACCCCACCGGCAAGGCCTACACCTACCGGGCGGTTCAGTCCCGCGAGGCCTACACGGCCCAGCGGATGGCCAGCCTGCTGGGCTCCGGCGGCGACCCGGCCGCGGTTCTGCTGCGGTTCGTCGAGCAGCTCCCCCCGGAGCAGGCCGCCAAGCTGCGCGCCGCGCTGCAAGCCGACCACCCCCAGGCCACGCGGCGGGAGGCGTGATGCCCCCGCTGGTGGTCGTGCTTCTCGCCGGCGGCATCCTCGGCGTCGCCACCCCGATCATCCTCGGCCGGCTGGAGCGGCTCGACCGCGCCCCGCAGGCGGCCGCCTACCTGTGGCTGCTGGCCACCGCCGGCGCACTGTCAGCCGTCGTCCTCGCCGCCCTGCTCCTTGTCGTCGGGTCCAGCCGCCTGCTGACCGACCTGGCGATGCTGCTGGCGACCTGCACCATGGCGCTGCGAGCAGCGCTGGACGCCCCCACCGGCACACCCGGCCCCCTGATCGGCCTTGCGCTGCTGGCGCTCGTGGCAGGCGGGCTCCTGGCCGGCGGGCTGGTCGCCGGCATCCGTGCCTGGCGTGCGGCCCGTGGCCAGCGTGAGCTGCTGACGCTGGCTGGGCGCACCGAGCCGAGCCTGCCAGGCGTCACCGTCCTCGACCATCCGGTTCCGCTGGCCTACTGCCTGCCTGGGCGGTCCAGGGGGCGCGCGGGGGCGGTGGTGGTCACCACCGCCACGCTGGAACAGCTCGACCCTGGCCAGCTCGGGGCGGTGCTCGCCCACGAGCGCGCGCACCAGACCCGCCGCCACCACACCCTGCTGCTGGCCGCCCAAGTCCTGCGGATCGGGTTCCCCTGGCTGCCGGCCGCCCGGGCCGCCCACAGCGCGGTCGCCCGCATGGTCGAACTGGCAGCCGACGACGACGCCGTCCACCACCACAACCGTGCCGACATCGCCACCGCGCTCGCCAAGCTCGCCACCGCGCCCGCTCCCACGACGGGGCTTGGCGCCGGTGGCCCAACCACCATCGAGCGCGTCCACCGGCTGACCACCCCGCCCACCGGCCCGGGCGACGCGCTGTGGCTGGCCGGCCTGGTCGTGATCGTGCCGCTGGTCGCCGAGCTGCTCGCCCTGACCGCTCCCCTGCTCAGCGTGGCCGGCGCGCCGGTCTGCCCGATCACCTGACCGGCCAGGGGGCTTGACCAAACCTTGAGGATCATTTGGTCACAGGCTTGAGATGCCGGTCGTAGCGTCGCTCGCATAGGAAGCCAACAGCAGGCAGGAGGGATCGACGATGATGTGGGGCATGCAGGCCTGGAGCTGGTGGGGATGGCTGGCCATGTCGGTGGGAATGATCGCGTTCTGGGGGCTGGTGATCTGGGCCATCGTGGCGATCTTCCGCGGCTCCGACTGGACCCGGCGGCACCCGGACCGCCCGGACCCCGAGCGGATCCTGGCCGAGCGGTTCGCGGCCGGCGAGATCGACGAGGACGAGTACCAGCGGCGCCTGGTCACGCTGCGCGCCTTGGATCAGCACCCCCGGGAGCGGCAACGCTAAAGCTTGCGCGAGGCACGACTCAGGAGGTGACCGGCAATGCCCCCCGCCACGGCCAGCGACACCACCACCGCACGCTGGCGCAACTACTGGGACAAGCACGCGCTCCGCTACGACCGGCAGATGCAGTTCTTCGACCGCAAGCTGTTCGGCGACACCCGAGCCTGGGTCTGCCGGCAGGCCAACGGTCAGGTCCTGGAGGTCGCGATCGGCACCGGCCTGAACCTGGACCTCTACCCCGATGACATCCGGCTGACCGGCGTCGACTTCAGCCCGGCCATGCTGGCGCGCGCCCGCGACCGGGCCAGCACGATCGGCCGCACCGTCGATCTGCAGGAGGGCGACGCGCACGCGCTGGCCTTCCCCGACGACTCGTTCGACACGGTGGTCTGCACCTTCTCGCTGTGCGCCATCCCCGACGACCGCCAGGCGGTCGCCGAGATGCGCCGGGTGCTGCGCCCCGGTGGGCGGCTGCTGCTGGCCGACCACATCGCCGGGTCGGCCTGGCCGACCAGGGCCGTCCAGTGGCTGCTGGAGCTGGTCACCATCCCGCTGGGCGGCGAGCACTTCCGTCGCCGCCCGCTGGAGCAGGTGCGTGCGCTGGGGTTCCAAGTTGAGCGGCAGGAGCGGTTCAAGCTCGGAATCGTCGAACGGCTGGCCGCCCGCAAGCCAGCCACCACCCCGACAGGGTGAGGCCGGCCTGTGGACGTTCACCCTGACACCGCTGGCGAGCAGACGCGGGCACCGGTCCGCGCGCTGGTGGTCGACGACGAGCCGCCGCTGGTCCGCCTGGTCACCAGCTACCTGGAACGCGACGGCTTCCAGGTCCAGGCCGCCGGCGACGGCCAGCAGGCGGTCGAGCTGGCCAGGACCTGGCAGCCGGAGGTGATCGTGCTTGACCTCATGTTGCCTGGGGTGGACGGCATCGAGGCGTGCCGGCGGATCCGGACCTTCAGCGACGCCTACATCGTCATGCTGACCGCCCGCGCCGAGGAGGTCGACAAGCTGGTCGGCCTTGGCGTCGGCGCCGACGACTACCTGACCAAGCCGTTCTCCCCCCGCGAGCTCGTCGCCCGCATCCGCGCGATGCTGCGCCGGCCAAGAGCCGTCGCGCCCGGGCAGGCCGAGGGCGAGCCGGTGCGCCGCCTCGGCGACCTCGTGGTCGACCCGGCCGCCCGCGAGGTCCACCTGCACGGCCGGCCGGTCGAGCTGACCCGCCTGGAATTCGACCTGCTGGAGGCCCTCTCGGAGCGGCCCCGGGTGGTCCTCAGCCGCCAGCAGCTCCTGGACCGGGTCTGGGACGCCGACTGGTACGGCGACGACCACCTGGTCGACGTGCACATCGCCAACCTGCGCCGCAAGCTCGGCGACGACCCCCGCGCGCCACGCCACATCCTCACCGTCCGCGGGGTCGGCTACCGCATGGGACCAAACCGATGAGCGCGCTGGCCGGGTGGCTACGGCGCAGCCTTGGCGCCAAGCTGCTGCTGGCGCAGATGCTGGTGGTCGTCGCCGGCGCGCTGACCCTCGGGGTGGTCGCCCTGGCGGTCGCGCCAGGGGTGTTCCACACCCACGTCCGCATGGCGCTTGGCACCATCCCGCCTGCGGTGGGCCGCCATCTCGACGAGGGCCTCGCCCGAGCGATGCTGGTCGCCCTTGGGACCGGCACCGGCGTCGCGGTCGCCACCGCGCTGGGCGTGAGCCTCATCCTGGCCCGCCGCATCACCAGCCCCATCCGCGCGCTGGCCCGAGCCGCCGGGCAGGTCGCCCACGGCAGCTACATCGCCCGCGTCCCCCCACCTGGGGGCGGCGACGAGCTGACCACGCTGGCCGGGGCGTTCAACGACATGGCCCAGGCGCTGCACACCTCCGAGCAACGCCGCCAGGAGCTCCTCTCGGACCTCGCCCACGAGCTGCGCACCCCCCTGGCCACCATCGACGGCTACCTGGAAGGCGTCGGCGACGGGATCATGCCCAGCGACCAGCAGACCCTCCAGGTGCTCCAGGCCGAGACGGCCCGCCTGCGCCGACTGGTCGACGACCTCAACGCCGTCTCCCGCGCCGAGGAACGCCAACTCGACCTCCACCCGACCCGCTGCCAACCCGACAAACTGATCACCGCCGCGGTCCAGGCAGCCCAAGCCGCCTACACCGCGAAACAGGTGATCCTGGAGGCGCGGATCGACCGGCACCTCCCCCAGATCACCGCCGACCCCGACCGCATCGGTGAGGTGCTGGCCAACCTGCTCGCGAACGCGCTGCGCCACACCCCACCCGGCGGCCACGTCGAGGTCGCCGCCACCACCACCCCCCAGCGCCAGGTGCAGGTGGCGGTCACCGACACGGGTGAGGGCATCCCTCCCGAGCTGTTGGAGCGCATCTTCGAGCGCTTCTACCGCGTCGACCGGGCCCGCACGTACAGCCCCGACACCGGCGGCAGCGGCATCGGGCTCACCATCACCCGCGCGATCGTCCACGCCCACGGCGGCCAGATCCACGCGCACAGCCAAGGACCCGGCCAAGGCGCCCGCTTCGACATCACGCTCCCCCCAACCCGCGCCCGCTGACCCACCGCGCACACGGTCGCACCGCTGAATCGGGTATTGCCTGCTACCTCATGTCGGAGCAGGATGCCAGGTGCTGGTGGACGCTGGATGGCAAGGCCGGTTGCCCTGGGATCTGGCCCGCATCACCGACGTCGACGGCCAGGCGAGCTGTTGCGCGAAGCCAGGTGAAGAAGTGGGAGCCGACCCGACCACCATGGTGAGCGGCGAGGAAGTGCGCCGATGACGATCCGGCGTCGCCAGGCGCTTGGCCGGCTTCGCTCGTCCTGGGTGGACATCGCCTGGGTGATCTTCGTCGGACTGAACCTGGCCGCGATGCGGCTGCTGCCGGCCTGGCAGACCGTGCCGTTCCTGATCATCTGGGTCAGCCTGACGGTGATCTACGGCTTTCGGATGTGGCGGCTGCAGCCCACGATCATGACCCTGGCCGCGGTCACCGTGGCCACCGGCGGCGTGATCGGCGTGCAGGTTCTGCAGGGCCAAGAGGAGGGCGAGTACCTGGTCGAGGTCCCGCTGATCGCGATGATGTTCCTGGTGATGGTCTGGCACGGCCGCCGGCGGCTGGCGACCATGGCCGAGAACCTTCGGCTGCTGGAGCAGCAGCGCCGCTTCATCCAGGACGCCTCCCACGAACTGGGTACCCCCATCACCGTGGCACTTGGCCATGCCCAGCTCATCGAGCAGGCCGCCACCGACCCGGTCATCGCCTCCGACGCCCGGGTGGTCGCCGACGAGCTGTCGCGGCTGCGGCGGCTGGCCGCCCGGCTGCTGCTGCTGGCCTCGGCCGGCAGCCCTGACTTCCTGGACCTGGCGCCGGTCGAGGTCAACCCGTTGATGGTCGACACGCGCAACCGCTGGACCCCGACCCCGCGGTGCTGGTCGCACCGGCTGGGAGCCGACGTGACCGTGCTGGGCGACCGCGACCATCTGGCTCTGGCCCTGGATGCGCTGGTCGAGAACGCTGTGGCGCACACCGACGTCGACGGCCGCATCGAGCTGAGCACCCACCTGGAGGGTGCGGCGGTCGTGCTTGGGGTGGCGGACTCGGGCGGTGGCATCCCCGCCGGTGAACTCAGGCGGATCTTCGACCGGTTCGCCCGCGTCGATGCGCATCGAAACCGGAAGGCCGGCGGGGTCGGGCTGGGCCTGGCGATCGTGAAGGCCATCGCCGAGGCCCACCACGGCTCGGTCCGGGCACACAGCACGGTTGGCAAGGGCTCGCTGTTCGAGCTGGTCCTGCCACAGTCCACGGCTCGGCAGCCGGGCCCGGGTCCACGGCGGCGGCAGGCGCCGTCAGCGCCCATCGAACCGGAGCCCACCGAACCGGCGGCCGCTCCGAGCACGCAACCGTAAGCGGACGGCACAACACCCTTGTGAAGGTCGTCGCCAGCGCGTCGCTTGAGAGGTTGATGAGAGGTTCGGTCCAGCTTCATTCCATTCTGCCGCCCGCTTGCCAACGCGTTAGATGAACTCCGACGCCAAGTAAGAGAAGGCAAGCCCCGCACCATGGAATGAGAATGATGACCGGCACAAGGTTCCTCGCTGAGACCAAGGACGACCCACCCCGAACCCAATCAGCGGCGCCCGGCACTCACGCCGGGACCTGCTGCGCTGGGCGGCAATGGCCGCCGGAGCAGTGGGCGCCTCCGAGCTGCTGGCCGCCTGCGGCGGTGGCGGCGCCTCCTCCGCTGGACAGCGGCAGGCGGCGGCCAGCTCGCTGCGCGCGCTGGTCGCCGACGCGCCGCAGCTCTCGATCCTGGGCGCCCAGAGCCTGCTCCCCGCTGGCCGCAGCCGGGTCGCGTTCGGGCTGGCCGGCCCCACCAACGCGCTGGTCGAGGGCGCCAGCCCCGTGGTGTGGCTCGCCAGGGACCAGACCAGCCGGGCGCTCGGCCCCTTCCCGGCCCGCTGGCTGAAACTGAGCGCTTACCAGCAGACCCACGACCGCTCCCCCCGCAGCCAACGCAACGGCTTCTACCTGGCCAACATCGACCTGCCCCAGCCCGGCACCTGGCAGGCGGCCGCCATCGTGGAGGTCGCCAGCCAGCGCGCCGCCGGGCAGGGCGCCATCAAGACCAGCCAGCAGGTCCCCGCGCCGGTGGGCAGCAAGGCCCTATCCGGCCCGACCCTGGTGGCCACCAGCCCCACCGGACTGGCCAAGATCTGCACCCGCACCCCGGTCTGCCCCATGCACTCGATCTCGCTGGACCAGGCGTTGAAGTCCGGCAGGCCCACGGTGGTGTCGTTCGCGACCCCACTGCTGTGCACCAGCCGCATATGCGGCCCCGTGGTCGACGAGCAGATCCTCGCCTTCCAGAAGCTGGGGAGCCAGGCCAACTTCATCCACGTGGAGATCTATCCGCAGCGCGACCTCAGCAAGCCGGCGCCGCTCTACAGCGCCTGGAAGCTGCCGACCGAGCCGTGGATGTTCGTCATCGACCGCGCCGGGGTGATCCGCGCCCGCCTGGGCGAGGGCCCCACCGTCGCCTCCGAGATCGAGGCCGCCGTGCGGCCGCTCCTGTCATGACCCGCAGCCACACCCCCGCGACGTCCAAGACGCCGCCCGCCGCTTCGCCGCCCAGACCGGCGTCACCTACCCGCTGGCCGCCGACCCCGACGGGCAGGCCGCCGCCAAGCTCGGAGTCGCCGGCCTGCCGACCACCGTGTTCATCGCCGCCGACGGTACCCTGCGCGGCCGCCACGTCGGCGCGCTGACCCCAAGCGAGCTGCGCGCCGCCATCAGCCGCTACCTTCGGGTCAGCGTCCCCTGACCGTGCCATCGCCCCGATATGTCGAGGAGCCCCCAGATCGTGACCGCCGCCAAGTCCCGAACGCCCCGACCCTCTGGACTGGGTCGCGGGGGGCCCTCGACCATCGAGCGGCCCGCCACCCGCGAACCCTCCACCAGCCGAACCGCCACCGCCAGCCCGCGACGCCGCGGACGGTCCCTGCTGCTGTTGTGGCGAGCGGTGGGGGTCGCGGGCGCTGATGGTCGTGGGGCTTGCCGCCGCGCTGCTCGCAGGTGTTGGCGCCCTGCCGGCCCAGGCACACGTGCCGATCGTGCTGCTGGTGCTGGCACCCCAGGCCGGCCAGACCGTCGACGCCGACCCCCAGGCGGTCATCTACGCCCAACGGACGCTTGGCGGTGTCGACCAGGTCGCCTACACCCTCACCCTCGACCAGCACCCCATCGACCCAACCACCGGTCGCACTGGCGGCACCCAGCCCGCCCAGATCCGCGCCGGCCAGCAGGCCCATGTGTCGCTCCACCACCTCAACCCTGGGCAGCACACACTCTCGGTGCGGTACCGGCCCGACCGGGACGAGCCGGTGATGGGCGACAACGTCGCGTTCACCGTCCGCCCCACCACCGCCGCAGGCGTGCAGCCGACCGTGCCGATCGCCGTCGGGCTCCCGTTGGCCGCCGTGGCCGGTGCTACGGCATGGTTGGCACGCCGGCGTCGCATCCTCCGACCCGCCCGCTAGGTGCTCCACCACTTGGAGCGCCCGCGCGACGGTCGGCCGTCATGAGATCAATCCTTGGGTGCTCCGCACGTCGGACAGGGAGACTCGTCGCACGGACATCCGCACTCCGGGCACGCCATCTAGCTCACCTTCCTTCCCGCACGAATTCCTGCTCGCACCACCACTGGCCGATCGGCGTGTCTCGGCAGGCCGCCTGGCCCGGGTAGTCGTCCAGCATGCGGGCCAGCTCTGCGCGCACCGCCTGGAGTTGGGCGACCTGCGCGTCGATCTCAACCATGCGGCCGCGCAGCAGCGCCTCGGTGTGCCCGCACGGACACAAGCCCTGGTCGCGGATCGCCAGCAGCTCGCCGATCTCACGCAGCCGCAAGCCAACCCGCTGGGCGCCCTTTATGAACCGCAGCCGCTGCACCGCCGCGGCGTCGTACTGGCGGTAGCCAGCAGCCGTCCGCGCGGGCGGCGGCAGCAGCCCCAGCCGCTCGTAGTAGCGCACGGTATCGCCGCTGAGGCCGACCTCGGCGGCCAGGTCAGAAACGGTCATGGTCATCGCCCGTACGGTAGACCCTGGAGCGCGCTTCAAGGTCAAGCGCATTCGTCCGTCGGCCGGTGCCGGCGGAGCTTCCATATCCAAGCTGCCGTCGCCGATGGCCAGCAGGCACGGGCCCGGCGGATCGCTGTTGAGATCGCTGATGATGTCGGCGGCGTGGACGATGCGGGCGACCCGCACCAGCACGCCTCCCGTGCTTTTCGGCGACGGACAGGACCTGGTCGGCGGGCACGTACAGGATTCGGCGGCCGGGTCGATGAACCAGTGGACAGCCAGGGACAGGCGATCCGATCGGTTTTGGGACGAGCGCGGGTGACCCACTTCACCGGGCGGCTCCACTGGTGGCGGTCTGGGCGCGTGGCTGGACAGGGCGAACAGCCGCCACAGCGCCGGGTGGTAGGCGCTCTTGACGGCACCGGGGATCAGGAACACCAGGCCACCCCACCGGTTGCGGCAGCCAAGTCGTGCCGGCCAGGATGCGTGCGTTGTTGGGTGTCTCGGCTACTTCGAACGCGGGCCGCGTCTAAGTACTGACGTATGGAAGTTCGTGCGTGGTTTGTGTGGCGGGCGGTGTGCGCCGATCATGGCGGCTCAAGAGGCTCCTGCTCGGCGCGGCCGATCAGGTAGTTGAACTCCGACGTCAGCCGGACCCCCACCCCCGGGAGCTTGAACGGTGCGATCGCCTCGGCCATGGCAGCCCGCAAGCGCTCCTCGCCGACGTGTTCGAGGGCCGGCCAGGAGAACCCGGGGGAGGCCATCGCCCGCCCGGCGATCTGCTCATCGGGCCACTCACTGGTGCACCAGACCACGCCCCGCTCCACCGGGGTGATCCCGGCGGTGCGCATCATCGCCTCGGCCATGCCTGGCTTGCCGATCAGCGACAAGGCCATGAAGTCCTCGCCTTGGCCCTGGGGGGTCAACGCCGCCACGGTCAGAAAGTAGGGGGCGTGGCCGACCCGCTTGGGAGGACCCCAGCACACCAGGCCGAACCAGCCACCGGGCTCGAGCACCCGACGGGCCTCCACCAGCGCCGCGTCGTGGCCGTACCAGATCGCGTTGAAGCTGGTCACCACGTCGAAGCTGGCGTCGGCAAACGGCAAAGTCGAACATGTCGCCTTCTCGGAAGTCGCCGGCCGGGACCCGCAGGCGGGCGATCGCCAGCAGCCCCGCGGCGGCGTCCAGCCCGGCCACGGTGGCGCCGCGCTGGGCGGCGACCATGGCCGCATACCCTGAGCCGCAGCCGATGTCGAGCAGCAGGGTCCCCTGGCCCACCCCGGCCTTGTCGAACACGATGTCGTTGGCGGGTCGCAGGAACGGCTCCCACAGGTAGGCCCAGTCGGCTGCCCGGGCGCCCCAGGCTTGGCCGGCTTCCCTCCAGCTCATGGCGGCCTCCCCGGCTGGCCTCAGCAGCCGTCGTCTGAGCGAGCATGCGCCGACGCCGCCACAAGACGAAGCACTGCTGATCGGTGGGCCGGAGCATACCCCGCGCCCGCTCACCAGGCGCTGACCCAGGGTTGTCGCGTGGTGGGTCATGCGGCCTTGGTGAACTGCTGCTGCCCCTTGTCATCCAGGCGGCGTAGGAGCCGGTCCAGGTCGGTGCGGGTGTAGCGCCAGTCGAACGGCGCTGCGGTCTGCTGGTAGCGGCGCTGGAAGCCGAGCAGGCGCTGGGTGACCTCGGCCAGGTCGACGAAGTCGTTGGGGGTCAGGGCCTTGCGCTGGACGACGGAGAAGTAGATCTCGATCTGGTTGAGCCAGGAGGCATGCACCGGCAGGTGGATCAGGCGCAGGTTGGCGTATCTGCCCTCCAGGCGTTTGATGGATGCCTGGCCGCGATGGGAGCTGCCGTTGTCCACGACCCAAAACACCCGCTCAGCACAGGCGTAGGGCTGGGTGGTCATGACCTGGGCGACCAGCCGATCGAACGGGGCGATGCCGGTGGTGGGCTCGCAGCGGCCGAACAGGCGGGCGCGGTGGACATCCCAGGCGGCCAGATAGGCCAGCGCGCCCCGGCGTTCGTATTCGTGCTCGACGCGCATCACCCGCGCCCTGCCTGGCGGGAGGGTGGGGTGGCAGCGGCAGCGAGCCTGGATGGAGGTCTTCTCATCGGCGCTGATGACATACTCATTCTCGCCCAGCGGCTGGCCAGCGAAGACGCGCTGGTACAGGTCCAGCACGACGGTGGCCTTGGCGGCAAAGTTGGGATCGCGGGGGAAGATCCACGAGTGGTGCTGCCACGGCTTGATCGGGTCCTCGGCCAGCCAGCGCCACAGCGTGGTGGTCGAGATCTGGCTGACCAGCCCGCTGGCCAATAGCTCGTCGCGCAGCTCGGCAAGACTCCAGCGTGACAGTGGCACCCCGCGGGTCCGGGGCAGCTCACAGGGGACCGCCTTGGTGTAGGCGACCACCACCGGGGGGAAGGCGCGCGGGCGGCCAGAGCGCTTGCGGTCGGCCAGGCCGTCGAAGCCCTCCTGGCAGAACCGCTTGCGCCACTTACCCACGGTGTTGGGCGCCAGCCCCAGCTTGCGGGCGATCGCGGCGTTGGCCAGCCCCGCGGCGGCCAGCAGCACGATCCTGGCCCTGGTCACCTGCCGCTGCTGCGCGGTGTGCCTGCGCACCAGGGCCTTGAGGAACCGCCGCTGCGACGCGGTCAGCGTGACCGTAAACGGGCTGCGCCCGCCACCTCGTGCCACCATCGCCTCCTCGCACAAGCCAAGCCCGCTGGCTGGCCGAGGAGGGAGCCTATGCGACGCGACACACCGCGCGCGGATCAGGCAAGATGACACAGATGCCACCCGCGATCCCCGAGTCCACCAAGACCTCCCTTGGCCAGCGGCTCCGCCAGCGCCAACGCCAGCGGTGGCCGGGCCTTGCCGGCGTCGCCGTCCGCTTCCGCGGCCGCTTCGCCTACGTCGACGGCGAACTCGAAACCGGCGAGGTCCTGTCGCTGTGCCGGCTGCGCTACAGCGGCTCAGCCAGCCTGTGGGGGTTCGCTATCTACCTGGCCAGCCACGACGGGTACGAGGACTCGGTGCTGCCAAGCGGCCTGCCGATCGGTGAGCCCGAGGAGGCCCTGGACTGTGCCTGCGGACTGTACCTGGACGATCCCAACGCCTGGCAGGAGCACCTTCCACCAGCCGGCTCCTGACCACGCACGAACTTCCATACGTCAGTACTTAAGACTCGGGCGTGATGTCCTGGGGTGGGACCGCAGGCGTCGCCTCCTGGGAGGTGGTGTACTCGAACCTCAGGACGGCAGCGCGCTCGAGGGTGGCGTCGCCTGGCACATCCCCGCGCCGGAGTTTGAGCAGCGCGACGATGGCCTGGTCGAGGGTCGTCTGTGCCGGCAGGTCGACCTCAACGGTGCGTGCGGCCACGGGCGGAGCACCCCTCTCGTTCTCCTCCCTGTGGGGTCCCGGCGGAGCCCCGTAGGCACAGGGAACTCCCGATGTGGCTTGCGGGTCGCAGCGGCCCACGCACGCGTAGTCCTGGAGGATCGACGCGAACGTCCCTGCTCACCTTCAGAACAACGACGCGACCGCTGCGGGCGTTACCTGACCGGCAGCCAAGAAGCGGTGCGCCGTCGCCCACGCCGCATTTCCTTGAGCGAATGGCTAGAGCCGGAGGTCGTCGCCGTTCAGGCGGGCCAGCAGGCGCACCGGCACCGCGACGCGCAACGACTGCGAGGAATGACAGCCCCGCTCGGCGTGGGCGACCAGCTCGCGCACCCGCTCGGCCGTGGCGGGACTGCGGACTTCCAGCACCACGGCGACCTCCTCGAACGCCCCACCGGGCCCCTCCAGGCCGAGCTTGTCCGCCGGGCTGAAGCGGCCGCGCACCTCCGCGGTGGCCTCCTGGATCTGGACCTCGTACAGCGGCGCGAACCGCGCCGTCTGGGTCAACAGTCAGGTCGCCACGCCGAACAGCAGGTACTGCAGCGGGGTCGGCGCGGTGTCGGTCCCGCCGCGGTCGGCGGGCTCGTCGGACTCCAGCCGGAACCGTCCCACCCGGCCGACCATGCGGCAGTCACGGTCGATGCTGGCCTGCGCCCGCACCATCCTGGCGCGCTGGTCCGGGCTGGTCCGCGCCATCGCGGCGCGCTCGCGCTCATACACCGTCCGCATGCGCTCGAGGTTCACACACCCCTGCTCGCTCACGACCACCTCCGTTTCCACTGGTCAACGGCCAGGATGCCGTTGGCGTGCCGCGACGGCCGCGCGCCGTTCGGCTTCTGATTTGACGGTGGCAAGCGACGCCGCGACCGTGTGCTCCCAGCGCCGGGCGACCAGCCCGCTCCACCACTGTCCCAGGCGCCACAGGTCGGCGGCGATCTCCCCCTGGTAGGCCAGCCGCGTGCCGGCGCCATCGGGCTGCTCGGTGAGCACGAACGCCTCCACCACGTGCGGGACCGGTCCGCGGACCAGCCGGAAGTCGACGCGGTCGGGCCGGGTGAAGCGCACCGTCTCCACGGTCTGGGCGACCAGGCCCAGCCGCCCGCCGAGCGGGGTGAAGTGGGCCGCCAGCACCAGGTCGCTGCCGCGTTCCAGCACATGCAGCTTGTCCGCCAGCGCCCGCGGGGCGCGTCCCAGGTAGGGCTCGGCGATGAGGTCGAAGACCACCTGGCGCGGCGCGGCGATCTCGACGAGCTGCGGGCCGAGCGGCCGCGACCGCCGGCCGATGCCGAGATCGATCGGGCAGGCGCCGGTCACCAGCCCCATGTAGCCGGCGGCTGCCATGCCGGCCGCCACGGTCGCGTAGCCGAGCAGCCGAGCGATCGGATGCGTCATGGACGGGCTCCCTGGCGTTGACCACAACTCGAGAAAGGCAGAGGCGTCACTTGGCCATTGCGGCCCCGGCGGTACCCTACCCCGCCGAGTGGGACGGGCCGCGTCGAGCCCGCCGCCGGCGGTCTGCATCAGGCGAGGCCGAGCCGCTCGGCGGCAAGCTGGACCTTGGTCTGGTCGGCGCCGACCAGCAGCGATGGGGCGGGCCGGTCGGCGCAGAACACTGCCAGGCCGTCCACCCGAGCCAGCCAGGTCGCGCCGCTGCTGACGTGCCGCGCGCCAGCCGCCTGGGGAAACGGGCGCGCCCCGCGCAGCAGCAGCACCCGGTCGCCGGCCAGATCCCGGTAGAGGAAGGCCACCACCGGCAGCCCCGCGACCTCGCCCCGGCTGGAGCGCTGCCAGGCAAGGTCGCCGAGCAGCCGGGCCGGGGGGACGTCGGCACTCGGCTTCCAGCCCGGCGCGCCAGCCGGGTAGCTGCGTACCGCGGCGGTGATCGCCGCGGGCTGCCCAGCCGGCTCCCCGCCACCCGCCAGCATCGTGACCGCCACCGCGACGGCCACCACCAGCCCAAGCGCGACCCCCACGACACCAAGCCCTGCCGGGCCGTGCCACCATCGCCGCACGCCAGACCGCGCCGGGCGTGGGTGCACGCCGGCGGCCGCGACGACCTCGACTTCGACGGTCGCCCGCACGCGGTCACGGAGGTGCTGGGGGGCGGCCTGGCGCAGCGACTCCCCCAGGGCGCGGCCCCGCCGGCCAGCCTGCACCTCACCCCAGCAGTCGTCGCAGCCCAGCAGATGCGCCTCGAACCGCTCACGCTGGCGCCGCCACAGCTCGCCGCCCAGATAGGCAGCCGCGGCGCGTTCGGGATCATGGCGCATGGTCACGCACCTCCTGCTCTGCGACCAGGCGGGCCAGCGCCTTGCGGCCACGGTGCACCCGCGCAAGGATCGTGCCGCGCGGGTGCACCGTGAGCTTGGCAACCTCGGCCGCGGTGAACCCGCACAGGTCCATCAGCGCGATCGCGATGCGCTGCTCAGCGGGTAGCCCCCACATCGCCCGCTCCACCCGCTCCCGCCACGCGCGAGCGATCGCCTCGCCCTCGACGTCGCCGGTGTCCGGCAGGTCCCATTCGATGCCGGCGCCGCCGCTCGGGATCTCGAGCCGGCCGCTGGCCCGCCGGAGCTGGTCGCGGCCGGCGTTCAGGCAGATCGTGGCCAGCCACGGCTCGACCCGCCGCGGCGGGCTCCCGGCCGTCCACGCCATCCAGGCCCGCAGGTACGTCTCCTGCACCAGGTCCTCGACATCGGCCTGCCTGCGGACCAGCCGCCGGGCCAGGTTGTAGACCAGGTCCAGCGTCGGCAGCGTGGCACGCAGGAACTCCTCGTCGCCCGCCACGTCATGTTCCTCCAGCGTGCCCACCCGGCGCGCATCACCTCATCATGGGCTGCTCGCCGCGTCCGCTGGCCCCCCACGACTTGAGCGCGAGGACCGGCTCGCCGCGGCGGGCGCCGGAACTGAAGAACGCAAATCCCAGCAGCGTGCCGAACACGATATGGCCGAACAGCTCGAACGGCTGGTTGGCGTCCTCGAACACCGTGAACACCAGCGGCGCCAAAACCAGAAAATTCACCACGTACAGCAGCCCGCCGTACAGCGTCCCGGCCAGGGCGATCGTGCCGTTGCTCCGCAGCCTGGGCACGGCCAGCGCGAACAGCGCACCGAACAGCGCCGACACCACCATGTGCACCACCAGCCCGAGGCCCACACTGGTAGTGCCCGCGGCCATCGCCTTGTCGCCCTTGACGATGGTGGAGATCATCCGCAGCGGCATGTCGGCCTTCCCGGCGGTGGACTCGGTGAACCACATGGTCACACCCGCGAACACCACCCCCGCCACGATCCCGCCCACGGCACCTCGCAGCAGCCTTGCCGCCAGCCGCTCCTCCTGCCCGGTCGCCGTCACCACTGACGATCACCTCCCAATGCTTCAACGCGCCACCACTCGGGCGGTCCATGTCGCCGCTGCGAACGCGGCCGAAGCCGGCGCAGCTCGAACCGCTGAGCACAGCTCGCAGCACCGCTGCCCGCCCCGGCCGGGTAGGGCCGACCCGCCCTGCTACGGTGAGGACGCCCCAGCGGCAGGATCGACTGCATCGGCGGAGGGAGCAGCCGGCGTCCTGGAGGGACAGGCACAGCGTGTCCGACGCCGTGACGCATCGGTTTGTGCAGGTTGACGTCGATCAGGAACACGGTTGGGGCACGCTGCGGCCGGCGCACGATCGTGCGCCGGCCTGGCTGGTGGCCAGCGGCCCCGACGCTCAGCAGCACGACGGGACGGCGAGGGCAACCGTCGGCGCTGATTCGCCGGTTCCGGCCCGCCATGGCACTCCGCGGATGCGATGGCGGCCTCCAACTACCGTCATGCATAGCGAGCACCGTTAGGCGTGGGAGAGGGTGCCGCGTCGTCGGGCGATCCGCTCGCAGAGGCGGAAGACGAGCAGGCCGGCGATGAACCAGGCGGCCGCCGTGGTGAGCATCCAGGCCAGGCCGCTGGTGCCGCTGATGGTGAGGGGTTGTCCGTCGAGCATGACGGTGCGCAGGCTGGCGACGGCGTGGGTCATGAACAGGGGGGCGTGGCGGCGGTCTTGGCCCAGCGCGGCATTTCAGTGAGCGGCAGGACGGCGCCGCTGAAGAACAGCGCCGACAGCAGCACCAGGTCGTTGAGCATTTGGATGCGTTTCCAGACCAGGGTGATGCCCGCGACAATCAGGGCCAGGCCGGCGGCTCCGATGACCAGCATTGCCAGGGGTACCAGGGTGTCGGGGCGCCAGTGCAGGCCGAGGGGGACGGCCAGGCTGGTGACCGCGTACATGACCGCGACCACGACGGTGGTCTCGGCGATCGCGGCGAGCACTCTGCCACCGACGACGTGGACCCAGGATGGCAGCGGGCTGAGGTAGGTCTGCTCCAGGGTGCCGGCCTGGATCTCGGCGAGCAGCCGCCAGAACATCGTCTGCATGTGCAGGTAGGTGTAGGTGAAGGTGGCCATGCCGATGAACAGCCAGCCGGCCTGGCGTGGGTCCAGGCTCCAGTCGAGCTTGCCGGTGGTGGCGATGGTGGTGCCTGCCCGACGGTGAAGCCGAGCAGGAGCACGAAGGTGACGAACAGCGGAAGCTCGATCAGGATCTGCAGCCGTTCGCTCCAGCCGCGGCG